>Ga0209023_10005823_pt1 | contig 13271 bp, 10 predicted proteins | sample LakOneMetagenome_FD_187468 | JGI IMG/M metagenome (GOLD analysis project Ga0209023, IMG submission 187468) | Freshwater and sediment microbial communities from Lake Erie, Canada (SPAdes) (version 2) | ecosystem: Environmental > Aquatic > Freshwater > Lentic | place: Lake Erie, Canada... | reverse complement strand
ACAAAATCGTCACCACCCTGGACCCCAAGGTGCAGGCGTACACCAAGAATTCGATCGAACGACGCTTGGCGACGGGGTCGCACAACGCCCTCATGGTGGCAGCGGTCGAGCCCGGTTCTGGCCGTGTGCGTGCGTTGGCGACCAACCGGAACTACGGCCTCGACGACCCAGCCCACCCGAAGAACAAGCCGTCCACCGACCCGGCCAAGCGGCGGCTGGGCATCCGTGGCAGCTACCCCACCACCACCAACCCGCTGATCACCGGTGGTGGCGACATCAAGGGCTACCAGGCCGGCTCGACCTTCAAGATGTTCACCGCCGTCGCCGCCCTCGAGCACGGCCTGCCCCTGGCGACGACCATCAAGGCGGTCTCACCGCTACGGACGGACTACACCGCCGGCTATGGCGAAAAGTCCGCCTGCCCCGGCAGCGACAAGTGGTGTCCCGTCAACGCCAGCCCCGGCTACATGAACGGCATGCGGACCATGTGGTCCGGCTTCGAACGCTCCGTAAACACCTACTTCATCCGGCTCGAAGAGACGGTCGGAGCTGACAAGGCGGTTGAGGCCGCCAAACAGCTGGGCATCCAGTTCCGTGAGTCAGACGACGCGCGGCGGGCCAGCAGCAGGTCCGAATCCGCCCACTGGGGAGCATTCACTCTGGGCGTGGCGCACACCACTCCACTGGACCTGGCCAACGCGTACGCCACCCTCGCCGCCGACGGAAAGTACTGTGCCCCCACCCCGGTGCAGGAGATCCGCGACCAGAACGGCGTCGCTCTGGACAGCGCCAAACCCCAGTGCCACCAGGCGGTGCGGACCGAGGTGGCCCGAGCAGCGATCGATATGGCCCGTTGCCCGGTGGGCGACAGCTCCAGCACCAGCCACTGCCAGCCACCGGGCACCGCCGCCGAAATTCGGGGCGCAGTGGGAGCGCCAGTCGCCGGCAAGACGGGTACGACCGACGGCAACGCCACCGCCACGCTGGTCGTGACAGCGAAACGGCTGGCAATGGCGGGCATCCTGGCCGACCCCGACTGGGCGGACACCGGCGACTACATGTCCGACGATGTGGTGAACGCCACCGTCGCCGAGGCCATGCGCAACTCGCTCCAGGGTGTGCCCAACGAGAACTTCACCCCACCGAGCGGCAGCTTGGTCAACGGTGTGCAGGACCGCATCCCCGATGTGTCCTGTATGTCCATCGACGATGCGAAGGCACGCCTGAGCGCGGCCGGCTTCGCCCCCAGTGTTGGCGGTACGGTCGCCTCGAAGTGCCCGCCCGGTGAAGCCGCCGGCACGTCGCCGTCCGGCCAAACAATCTCAGGTGGACCGGTGGACATCCAGGTAAGCGGAGTGCCGAAGAAGGGTAAGCGCCCCATCCGGCCCGGTAGAGCAACGATTACGCCGGATCCTCCCGCCGGGCCCACCGGCTGACAAGATCCTGACAGGCGGAGTGCCGCCGGACAGCGGCGTCGATCGACCGGATGACCTGTGGGGGCCCTGCCAACGCGAGGCCCCCACAGGCGTTCCTGCTCGGCCGCGAGTGACGGTTCCCCTCGCTGAACTCTCGGCGGACGTTTAGCCCCGAGACACAGCCATCGTCAAGCGCACTGCCCAACTGTTGGATAGACGACACTTATCTAACTCGATCGTCAGACCGTCACTACGGTGATCGGCATGAATGCGACCTCCTCACAACGCCACAAGACCATAGGCATTATCATCGCCGCCACAATGGTGGCTGGTTCCGTGGGCAGTATGTTCGCCACCCCGGCCTCGGCGGCTGCCCGCACACCCTGGCCTGGCGTCGCCAAGCCAGGCGCCGATGAAAAATTGGCAGCGAACTGCGGCGTCAAAGACGGAAAACTCTGGTGCACCAATCGGGTCGCTTCAGTGATGAGTATCCCGTGGCTTAATGCTTACCCCGGGCAACCGGCAGGCACGATGGTCGATACGCTGCGCACTACGTACAGCTGGTTCGATTGCTGGGCCGAGGGCGAGGCAACCGGCGGAGCAAGCGGCGAGGGCACCACCTGGTACCACACCGTCGGCGACGACCACGGCAGGGCCGGATACGTCTATCACACCAGCGTCAATACGCCGAGCGATTTCGACGAAGACCCGTCGCACTACGGTCCGTACAAACTCAGGAAGTGCTAGACCACATCAACCTTGCATGTCCTCATCGCTGAGATGCGATAGCTCGAGCGGCCTAGGTGACTCAGGGTTTCCTGCCCATAGTCACCTAGGCCGCCTTTGTAGCCAGCGCCAATACGGGAACCCCGAGATGGTCAGACTCCCGCTAGTCGTGCAGGTGAATCGCTATTACTCGGTCTGCCGTACCTTTGATGACCGGCGGCAGTGAGTCGGCGCAGCGGACGTCGCTCAGGGTCACGTCAGCGTTCGCCCGCACTCCCGACAGCCGCACACACAGCCGCCCCAGGACATGCGCCGGTGCGAACCCATCGCTCTGACCGCCGGCATCAATCGCCGCATCCACCGTGATGGCGTCGCCCGTCGACACGTTGGTAGCGAAGATCCGAAAGCCACCAGAGTCCCTGAACGGTCGGACGACCAGATCCAACAGGGCTTTGCCGTGTGGCGCGTTCGCGTCGTGCAGGGTATCGCCGACTGTCCGGGCCATTATCTGTGCATCTTCCCGTGCGCGGTCCTTGGCCCGCTGAGCGGCCACCGACACGGAGTCTGAGGCCCCGCAGCCCGCCATGAGCATGAGCACCGCGAACGCGGTGGCACGGGAGCTGACCCGCCGCACCACCGCGATCCGTGTTGGCATCCGTGTCACATGCCCATCTTTCCACGCACCGTGTCCTGCATGACCCTCGCGTAGATCGCTGCCCCAGCGATCTTGGGGTGGAAGGACTGGTTTGAAGCTCCGAACTGGTTCCAGTCCTCCGGAAGCCACTGCGGAAGTTTCCCGCTCTCCCCGGGAGTAAGGTCCTTGATGACTCCGTTGACTGTCTCGGGATCGCCGCAGACCGCTTTACCTGCGAAGTAACTTGGACCGTTCGGATTGGCGAATTCGGCTACCAGCCCTGGGTTCGCTGTCTTCGCCTCGGCGACCGCTTCCCCCATCCGAGTGGCAAGGCGATCCGCCATCTCGTTTATCCAGGGCGCCTCCTCCGTGCCGATGCCGCCGATGCAGCCGCCGAGATTCTCCAACAGTCGGGGATACCCCATCAGCATGATCTTGGCGTTTGGCGCCTTGTCATGGATCGCCTTGAGCGTGGTCTTGATGGATTCCTTCACCTCATGGTCGATGAGATTCACCGTCTTCTTCCCCATCGTCACATCGTCACCATCGAGGGTGTCGTCCTGACAGACCCGCGGGATACCGACGCCACCCCAGATGCAGTGCTCAATCACTGAGGCGAACCGGGCATCGTTACCACCGATGGACAGGGTCACCAGGGTGGTGTTTTCGTCCAGGTATCCCTGGTCGAGTTGCGGGAGCTCGCCCCAGTGTGGCGTTCCTTCCTTGCCGAAGGCCGTCTTCGGGCGCTGATCGGTCGGCACCGTGTAGTAAGGCAACAGATTGAGTGTCTCGGCGCCTGAACATGCGTGGAACTGGAAGTCCATCGTGGGGTCCCAGGAGTCAGCACGCTGCCCGATCGACGTGCTGTTGTCAGAGAGCACCGCTTGACGGGACCAGGCATTCTTCGACCGATGGCAGAGGTTCTGGAAGAACACCTTGTCACTGCCCTTGACATTGAGCTTCAGCTTAAAGTCGGTCTCTTTGTAATAGTCCTTGCCCTTGTCGACGGACGCTCCCTCACCCGAGGAGTACGAGTCACCCAGCGCGACGATCTGATTCTTCGGCTTCCCGGGCAGCGGCGCGAACGCCACGGCATCCCAGGCAACGTCCTCACTGCCATCGCCGATACCACTGTCGGTTCCATCACTACCTGACGGCCGCGAGTAGGACTCGTTGGAGAGACGCACTCGTGGGACGCCATCGACGGGGAAGGCGCCTAACGAGACCCACCTGTTCTCCTGCACACGCTGCGGCAGTACACGCCGCTTCACGAACCCCTTGCCCAGGTCGATGTCGTACATGGCCTGACGCGTCTGGGCACCGTGATCGGGAAGGTGGACCAAAATCCGTGTCCAGCCCTTCATTGAGCGACCCAGGGTCCATGTCCCGTCCACCCGCATCCGATCGCCCAGCGCCTCGGGACTGCGGGTGTGGGCGAACCAGAAGTGCCCACCGAATCCGCCACCGATCTGATGGAAGTCGATCTTGGATGAGTATTGATTCTGCGCGTCCTTGGCAAAGGTGAGATCAAACTTTCCCTGACTTGCCGGCGGCGTACAACCCGGGCGGACCGAGGGCGTGCCGTTTGGTACGTCATCGACCACCAGCGCTCCGGACGGGAGTCCGCCCAGGTCACACTTGGGCGGATAGCTGACCGCGTCCTCCTCGTACGGGAGACCCGGATCAAACCGAAGCTTCTCGTTGCCGCACTGCGACGGGCAGTTCTTCCATTTCGCCGGCTGGTGGTACCAGCAGTAAAGGTCGTACTGTCCGGCGGCGTTCTTGTGACCGCACGGTCCTGCCGGCTCGCCGATCACATCGGGGTCATTCGGCGGAAACGTGGCGCCCGGCTGGCAGTCGTTGCTCGCGTCGCAGAAGAGTCCCAGCGGCGGTTTGACGTTCAACCGATCGCCAGGGATGGGCCACCACGCGAACCGGTACGCCTCGATCTGGTGATCGACCCCGTCCGGAAGCGTGGGGGGATAGGCGGCGAATCCCAGCACCTTCTCCTGGTACGGCCAGTCCTGGGGGTGCCGTGCATCCTCGTACGACCCCGACAGGAACGGCAGGCGGTCCGGTTTGAAGTGCGGGTTGATCGGGTTGTTGCCCCAGCCCACGCCCCAAGCGCCGCGGTTCTTTCCCATCTCACTCTTTGGGTGGTAGCCCGAGTTATAGGCCCAGATCGCGTAGAACCAGTTCTCGACGCTCTCGGGTCTTCCATCGTTGACAACGAGTCCGTCGGCGCGGGTCTGATTCCATTTGCTCTGTAGGATCGTCAAACCAGCGGCGATATTGGCTGCAAAGTCCAGTGCCACCGCCCGCTGCTTCTCCGGTGTGAATACTTTCTCGCCTTCCTTGGGGTGGCCGGCGATGCGCATGCCGTCGGTGACCTGACCGACTCCGTAGCCACAGTCCGCCTTGTCCCACCGGATGTCCCAGTCGTCGGCCTCGGTCTTGTTGTAGAGATCGACTCCGTAGAAATTGCCGATCAGCGGATTGCCCGTAGCTCCCGGTACGACGAATCGAGCCGCCTGCCACAGGTTTGACTCCTGGGCGAGAATGCCGAGATAAACCTGAGAAGGTACGCGGTAGGTGTCCGCTGGTTTGGGGCCACCTCCGTCAAGCGGGACCCGTGGAGACAACTTCAGTGGCGAGTAAGCCGGCATTCCCAGGTTCTTCCAGTTCGCCGGCCGCTCGGCGAAAGGCGTGTTCGTAATCGCCTGATCGACGGCCCACTCCACCTGCCGAGGCATGGGCTGGAGTGCCTGGTTGGCCGGATCGTTGCGCGGCACCGAGCAGTATCGCTCGTCTTCCACCGGATTCTTCGGGTCTCCCCCGGCCGCGAGTTGGCTTGTTCCACCGGCGCGAGCGAGGAGCTTCGGGTGCGGCGCCAGGCCGGAAAGCGCGGCGACCGAGGGGGGCGCCGCAGCGATCGCGCCAAAAGTGGCTGCCTTGCCAGTCCGCACCACGGTCGCATCGAGCCGAACAACGGCTGGCTGACTCGGATCACGACCGGTAATGGCATTCGTGGGGCCATCCGCATTGGTCATTGCCGTTACGGCAAGGTCGCCCGTGTTGGAAAGCCGGGCCTCCGGGGAGGTGTTGATCGCCGTCACCGAGCTGGGCAAGTCGGCGCTGTGTCGCGGCTGACCGGTGAGGAAGACCCGACCGGCTGCGCCGGCGCTGACTCCCAGCTTCCCCAGTTCTCCGTCCGCCAGGGTTGTCGCCTTCGCCCCGGACCGGAGCAACGTCCGACGTACCCGGGTAGAGGTTCCCGCGTGGTCCATGAAGACAACGCCACCGTCCCCGTCGGGGTGCAGCCGGAACGGCACCCCAGCTGCCGCCGCGACCGGTTTGGTCTGCCCTGTTGACGACACCGACACCAGCGCACCCGAAGCAGCGGCCATCATTCCGGTACCGGTGGGTACGGCCGAGGTGAGCTCGCCCTGAACGACCACCGACCTGCCGAGTCGACCCGCGGCAGCATCCACCGTCGTCAACCGTGTCCTTGCCGCACTCTGGTCATCGCCGCCCACCTGAGTGACCACCGCATTCTCGGCAGTCCCACAACCAGGGTTGAAGTAGGCGAGCGTGCTCTGGATGGGAAGCTTCACGACAGCACCGGTGTGCAGGTCGACCGTGGCGGTGAAGCCTCCCCGGCCAAACAGGTCTGGCTTGTTGGTAAAGGTACGTGGCCCATATACGACCACCAGATGCCGTCCGGATCCGGTTACGCAGGCGTTGCCGATCCATTGATCGGCGTCGAATCCAGGCTCAGTGAGGGTCGCTACCGTATGCCACTGGTATGCGTCCTTCGCTGCCGCGGCCAAGACGTGAAATCCCGTACCGTCACCCACCGTGGTCCAAGCCACGTCGTCTGAGCTTTGCCAGCCCGAGAACAAGGTCTGCGACCGACGGTCCGGACGAACATCCGCCGCCAGATCGGGCGAGTCAGTCGTTGTGGAAGCCGATGCCGGCGACGTCCGCGGCTGCGCGTGTGCGGCGCCCGGCACCGCCCCAGCCGCGAGCGTCACCACGGATGCCCAGGCCACTCCACGGGCCAGTCTTCGTCTCTTCACCAAGATCTCCTGTGATGTTCGTGGACTTCCCCGTCGCGTCCGTGTGCGCCTGGCTCGGCTCTGGGAAGCGGGATGATCGAAAGACATGAGTATCGTCCGGCGCCGGCCGCCGATCGATCTACTGTCGCGGATCCGACTGCCATAGCGGACAACTCGCGCAGATGAGGTCGAAGTCCACTGTCTTACCCGAAGCCTGTCGCGATCTGTCGCCTTTCTGTCAGTCGTCCATGCACGACACCTCGTAAGCGTTAGCATTGCCAGCGATCGGCGAATTCATGTCTCTAAATGACTTAAAAGAATAGTGATTCGAGCGCCTTAAACATTATGGAACTCTTCCGGTCAACCAAGAGAGTCTGCAGGCCGTACGCGCCATAACTGAGCCGAAACGCGGAGGGAGGCGGTAAGCAAATGAGCCGGCAGTCCAGCGGCGAAGTGAGCATTGGGCTAATCGCCGCATTGTGGATAATCGGACTGCCAGCGTGGGCCGCAGCGGTGTTCATGGCGAACCTGAACCTCACCTCCGGCGGCGCGATTTGGGAGCCCAGTAACCCCACTGGTGCTGCAGCCCCATGCGGCATGGCGATCTGGCTGGCCGGCGGACCACTTATGTTCACGCTTCTCGCAATACGGCGGAGAAGCCGGACCGCTGCCCGCATTTCACTCGCCGCTTTAACAGCCGCCCTCACCGTACCCGCCGGTTTGCTGGGCTGGTTTGCCTTGGCTACCCACAGGCACTGGTAATCGCCCCCGGACGCAAACATCTCTCCCGGTCGACCGGCAAGCACCCGCTATTCCTGAATCGAAGACTCATTCCCCTCGAACGGAACATTCTCATGAAGAAGCTCACCTCGTCGGCCGCGGTTTTGGCCGCGACCGCAACATTGACCTTGTTGTCGTCCCCCGCCAATGCGGCAGCTCCGACCCCGGCCAAGGCGGCTGCGATGGAAGCCAGCTATGCGGTATTCGATCGCCAAGCTGGCACGTTCGTCGCGGAGAAGGGCAGCACCACGCAGTACCGATCGGCGTCGATCGTCAAGCTCTTGATCGCCATGGATCTGCTGTGGGACAAGGGAACTGACCCCCAGGTGCCGGCGGCCGACAAGGCAGCATTCGACGCAATGCTCACGACTAGCGACGACGGGGCTGCGACCGCGTTCTGGAACCGCGGGGGACAGAGCGCCATCGTCACCCGGATGATGAGCCGCCTGCAGCTCGAGCAGACGAGCCCGCCCAGCAACAGCGGCATCTGGGGCTACACCGCGATCAGTCCACAGGACACCGTCAAGGTGTACCGCTATCTGCTCGACACGGCACCGGCGGGCATGCGTACGGCCATCATGGATGACCTTCGTAAGCCGCAGCGCTGCGCGTCGGACGGCTTCGAGCAGACGTTCGGCATTCCCAGCTCCTTCAAGAAGCCGTGGGCCGTCAAGCAGGGCTGGTCCGGTTTCGGCGCTTCAGCCAACTGCCCCACGAGCGCCCTCGCCGCCGACCCTGGGCTCGGTGAGGTCGACCTCACCCGCAGGGCGCTGCACAGCACCGGCGTCATCGGCAAGGACGACCGCAGCATCGTCGCGATCTTCACGCTGCACCCGACGGACACGAAGTTCGCGGCGGCATACAACGACATCACCAACCTCACCCGGACCCTGAAGATCCCGGGTGCCGAGCTGGCGCCGCTCGTCGGTCCCCGATTCTCGACCTGGAGCACCGGCGTGAAGGTCCGCTCCGACGCCTCGTCCAAGGCCAAGCAGGTGGGCACCCTTCCCGAAAGCTCGGACGTCACCGTCAAGTGCCAGAAGAAGGGCGAGAAGCTGACCGTCGAAGGCACCACCAACGAGTGGTGGGCGTACCTGCCCGCCTACAAGGGCTACATCACCAACATCTACGTCCAGACGCCCGGCAACAAGCTGGCCGGCGTTCCGGACTGCTGACCTGTCTCGAGCGGGTGGGTGCTACCGCCGTTGTTAGATGGCGGCAGGACCCACCCGCTGGATTCGACTACAGAAGCTGGCGGCGTACCTCGGCAGCGACCCGACCGCCCTCGGCAGCGCCGGCCACCGCGGCCTGGGCGGCCTTCATCGCCTGCCCCATCGCCTGCGGCCCGGCAAACCCGCCGGCGGCCAGCGCCTCCCGCACCACGGCGGCCAGCTCCTCGTCCGACAGCTGCTTCGGCAGGTACCGCTCCAACAGCTCGCCCTCGGCCTGCTCCTTGGCGGCCTGCTCGGTCCGACCGGCGTCGGCGAAGGCGGTTGCCGCCTCCCGGCGCTTCTTCGCCTCCTTGGTGAGGACCGTCAACACCTCGTCGTCGTTCAGCTCACGAGCGGCCTTGCCCGATGTCTCGGCGGTCCGGATCGCGGCAAGGACCATCCGCAGCGTGGACGTGGTCAGCTCGTCCCGCGCCTTCATGGCGGCATGGAGTTCAGCAGTCAGGGAGTCCTTCAACGTGGCCGTGACTGGAAAAACTACTCTGGTCGGTATGCGTACGCCTGCGGTTATCCCCCCCAACCACCGTCGTACCGGCGGCACACTGCTGAAGGTGGCGGCCGCGACCGTGGCGGCCGGCGCGGCCACCCTGGCGTACGCGTCACTGGTGGAGCGGAACATGTTCACCCTGCGCCGCTTCGACGTGCCGGTGCTGGCACCGGACGCGGAGCCGCTACGGGTACTGCACCTGTCCGACCTGCACATGACCGACGGGCAGCAGCGCAAGCAGGACTGGGTGGCGGCGCTCGCCGGCACCGACCCTGATCTGGTGCTGGTCACCGGCGACAACATGGGCCACCCGGACGGCCTCAACGGCGTCCTGCGGGCTCTACAGCCGCTGTTCGACTTCCCCGGCGCCTTCGTGTTCGGGTCGAACGACTACACCGGGCCGGTCTGGAAGAACCCGCTGCGCTACTTCCAGCGCGAACGCGAGTACGTCCACGGCGTGGACCTGCCCGTGGACGAGCTGCGGGACCTCTTCACCAGTGTCGGCTGGGCCGACCTCAACAACGCCCGCGCCACCGTCACCGCCGGCGGCCGCCAGATCGAACTGGCCGGCGTCGACGATCCGCACATCGGCCGGGACGACTGGCCCGCCGTCGCCGGCCCCACCTCCCCGGATGCGGCCGTCCGGATCGCGCTCACCCACTCCCCCGAGCCGCCGTTGCTGGACCTGATGGCGGCGGACGGGTTCGATCTGATGCTGGCCGGGCACACCCACGGCGGTCAGGTCTGCGTGCCCGGTGTGGGTGCTTTGGTCACCAACTGCGGCCTGCACCGCAGCATGGCCAAGGGGCTGCACCGCTGGCCCGGCTCGTCGTCGTGGCTGCACGTAACGGCGGGGATCGGGACCCATCCGACGGCGCCCGTCCGCTTTGCGTGCCGGCCGGAGGCGTCCGTCCTGACCTTGATTCCCCGCTGATCGGGCCAGGTCGGCGGGTGCGGGCATACCGCGGTTTGACCTCTGCGAAGTGTGGGCTACGATAGCTCAGCACTACCTCGGGGTATGGCGCAGCTTGGTAGCGCGCTTCGTTCGGGACGAAGAGGCCGTCGGTTCAAATCCGGCTACCCCGACCAGTGTTATTGCGAATGAGGGCCGGTTTCCTATCCACAGGAAACCGGCCCTCATTCGTGCTCAGATACCAGGCGAGTCTGCGCTGGCCGCTCAATGGCCTTACTGGCTGGTTGCGCGACGGAGTTCACCGACCAGTGCCTTGTTGGCATCGCGCAGGGTAAGTACGTCGCCGTTGATTTCCACGGTTCTGGTGTCAACGAGCCAGTGCCCGACCTCGACGTTGTTGCACCCGATCAAGGTGCTCACGCCGCCGGTCGCTGCGAAGGTGCCGTTCGCGTCGATGCTCCAGCGTCCGTTTTGGTAGTTGCAGCCGTCCGAGCCGTCCCAGGCGCCGTCGGCGGCGAAGTGGAGGAAGGGCAACGTGCGCCGCCGCAGGAATGACGATGGTAGTGCTACCGGCGTCCACCGACCCAGCAGCGCTCGGCGGTCCACGGCGGGCGCCGACGTGGTGGGGTCGGCTCCGCTCTTCGCCGACGGGTCGGCGGATGGTGGCTTCGTACAGCCGGTCAGCATGACGGTGATGGCGAGGACACTCACCAGTACGCGCAGATGCATCAGGATGCCTTTCGTCGCAAGTCAGTGCACTTTGGACGCAGGCGCGTGGCGTCAGGTTCCCGGAGGCACAGTTAACCGCCGCGGCGCGGAAGCGGACCTGGAGTCCGCTGCCGGCCACGGCGGCCCAGTTCGGCGTTAGTACTGGGTATTCATTCGCATGACGCCGGCGAAGACCACCACGGCAATACCGAGCAGTAGGCCGATACCGCCGAGAATGATGCCGGCGATGGCCATTCCCCGACCTCGCTGCATTCCGGTCGCGGTTTCTTTGAGCCCGAAATATCCGAGCACGACGGCGGCGATGGCGGCCGGAATGCCGATGAAGGCGCAGCAGGCCGACAACATGATGCCGGTGACGCCGGCCGAGAGAGCAGCGACGGACAGCTTCGACAGCGGCAGCTCACTGCCGGGCGACGGGATGTACGTCTGCGGGTATCCGGCGGTCTGCGGGTAGGCCTGGTAGTCGGCCTGGTCATAGGCCGGGGCTGGTGGGGCGGCCGGCGGCTGCTGGTACCCGGGCACGGGCGGATAGTTGGCGGGCGGCTGCTGGTATCCGCCGCCGGGGGTCGGCGGGTACTGCGGCGGCTGCCCGTACGGGGTGGCCGGGCCTGGCGGCGGGTAGGCGTCGGGGCCGGGTTGCTGTAGCGGGTCGTTACCGGGCTGATCTGTCACCACTTACCTCCGCCTGCGGCGATCACCATTCTGGTCCGGCTTTGCCGGGTCGCCAAAACTACCATCGCCGAGGCTGCGGGAGGTGGGCTTGAATGCCGCTTGATGCGGTCGATTAGTTGTTCACGAGGACTGGCGAAGTCCTTTTCGGACTTTGTGCTAATGCGAATGCTTGACGCATAATCGCAAAAAAACAACCGGATGTGTCGCCATCCCAACAGAACGTTGTCGACTGGCCCACATCCTGGGTCCGTCAGCGACAACGCAACCGAGCGAACGATAGGCACTCACAGCATTCAATGCCATTCTGCCGTGATGTCTGCGCTCGATGACCTTGCCGCCGCCCCGCGCTGGCGGCCGCCCCACAGTGCCCCCACCCGGCGCCGACACCGCCGTGCCATCACCACCCTGCTGCTGGTGACCGGGCTGCTCCTCGCCGTGGTGACCGACCGCAGCAGCGCCACCACCGCCACCGAACAACCGGTCCTGCGGGCACTCATCCCGATGTACGTGCTGCCACCCAGCTCCGACGAGGTGTACGGCGACTGGCACCGGGCCTGCGACACGTCCCCCGAAGGCTCGGCCATGATTGCCAACGTGCACAGCGGGCCGGGTGAGGCAGTGGACCTCAACTATCTGTCGGCGTTCGAGTACTGCGTACTCGCCGGGCAGCGGATCCTCGGCTACGTACCTACCGAGTGGACCAGGCGGCCGGTCAGCGACGTCTTCGCCGAGATCGACAAGTGGTACGCGCTGTACGGTTCCCGTCTTGGCGGGATCTTCGTTGACGAGGTGGCCACCGACCCGGCCACCGCGCCGTACTACCGGGATCTGTACACCCAGATCCGGCAGCGCTACGCGCACGCGCTGGTGGTGGGCAACGCCGGTTCGGCCGCGGCCACCAACTGGCAGCTGGCATACCCGCCGGTGGCGGACGTGCTGGTGGTCTTCGAAGGCGCCGAGAGCGCCCTGCGGGACTTCAAGAGCCCGCCCTGGCTGGCCGAGGCCCGGCCGGAGCAGTTGGCGGCGCTGGTCTACGACGTGCCCCGCGACGATGTGGTGTTGACCTGCGCCAAGCTGCGCGAGATGCGGCTCGGCTGGGCCCAGGTCACCGCCGAGGCGCTCGCCGGCAACCCGTGGGACCGACTACCACCGCAGGCGTACGCGACCCGGGTACGCAACGCCTGCCGATAGTGAAGAACGCCCCTGAGTACGGGGGCTCATGCCCGCGCCGGGCCAGCTCCCTAGCGTGAGGGCATGTCGAAAATCGTGGGTATGGCCGCTCGTGCGGCGGTGACGGCGCTCGCCAGCGCCGGGACGTGGTTCGCCTGGCTCGGCTGGGATCACCAGTACCAGTGGGACTCCCAGACGCAGACCTGGCAGGGCCCGTACGAGACGTGGCAGGTGGTGGGCTGCGCGGTGAGCTTCATCGTGGTGGCCGCGCTGGCAGCGCGCTGGCTGCCGATTTGGCTGGTGGTCCCGGTGATGCCGATCGCCTTCACCCTGGCCTGGGCCGGACCGGCGGCGCGCGAGGACGACACGGGCCTGTGGATCGTCGGTGCCCTGATGGTCGCCACCGGCACGTCGGTGGGTGCGCTGGTGGTGGCGCTGGTGTCGAACGGGGTGGCGCG
>Ga0209023_10005822_pt1 | contig 13275 bp, 10 predicted proteins | sample LakOneMetagenome_FD_187468 | JGI IMG/M metagenome (GOLD analysis project Ga0209023, IMG submission 187468) | Freshwater and sediment microbial communities from Lake Erie, Canada (SPAdes) (version 2) | ecosystem: Environmental > Aquatic > Freshwater > Lentic | place: Lake Erie, Canada... | reverse complement strand
CCCCGGACGCGCTCGATCGATGCGGACGCCAGAACTTCTTACTTGGCGGTGATGACGAAGTGCCCGCGGCGGTTCTGCTGCCAGCAGGATTCGTTGTTTTCAGAGCAGAACGGCTGTTCCTTGCCCTTGCTGATGACCGTGATGCGGCTCGTCGAGACGCCGAGGCTCACCAGGTAATCCTTCACCGAATTGGCGCGACGGGTGCCAAGTGCAAGGTTGTATTCCGAGCTGCCGCGCGCGTCACAGTGGCCTTCGACCGTGATCGACGTGCTGGTCCAGCGCTTCAGCCAATCGGCATCACGCTGCAGTGACCCCTTCGCATCGTCGCGAATGGTCGATTCATCGAGATCGAAGAACGCGTCGGCGAGCGGGCGCTCGGCGTTCAGCTGATCGAGCGACTTGTTCGCGAAGATCTGATCTTCGGTCAACGGCGCCGGCGGCTGCGGAGCCGGTGGCGGCGGTGGTGGCGGTGGCGGTGGTGGTGGCGGCGGTGGTGCAGTCGGAGCCGGCGGTGGCGGCGGGGCCGGAGCCGGTGGTGGCACCTTCTTGGCGCACGCGCCCACGGTCATCACCGTGGTCAGCGCGAGAGCAGTCACATACAGACGCGTCCGGGTCATCGTTTATAACTCCTGGGTGGAGAGCCGCAGCTTACAAAGCGTACGCGCGGGTGTCAATTCTTCATAAGATTACAATTCGTATCGATGGACCACTTGCTGCGCGCGACGGCTGCCGCCGAACAGCGTCATTTCTGGTTTCGTGGCTTCCGATACTTCGTAACCCCGCTCCTCGAACGTGCCGCCGGTGGTCGACCGAGTCTGAGACTGCTGGACTGCGGATGTGGAACCGGTAACAACCTGGAGCTTCTGTCTCAATTTGGTCATGCCTTCGGGTTCGACCTGACCGCGAGCGGCCTGGCTTTCGGGAAAGCTGCCGGACGCACGCGGCTTGCCCGTGCCTCCATCGGCGCAATCCCGTTCTTCGACGCCTCTTTCGATATCGTCACTTCCTTCGATGTCCTGTATTCCCTGCCCGATCCGGTGGAACAGGCGGCCATCCGCGAGATGCACCGCATCACCAAACCGGGCGGCTGGCTGATCATCAATGTTGCCGCCATGGAGATGCTGCGCGGTGACCACTCGGTGCTCAGTCACGAAGTCCGCCGATACAGCCGCGAGAGCCTTGCACGTCTGGTCACGGGCGCCGGCTTCACGCTCGAGCGCATCACCTATACGAACGCTGTCCTCTTTCCGCCGATGGCGCTGGCGCGCGCCCTGCAGCGCTCGCGCGGCCTGTCCGACGAACAGCACGCCGACGAAGAAATCAGCGTGCCGTCAGCCCCTGTGAACGCCGCCATGACGGCGCTTCTCAAAGCCGAGAGCCTGTGGCTGCGAGTCGGGAACAACCCGTTTGGCAGCTCGCTGCTGTGCCTGGCTAGGAAATCGGGCTGAGCGTGCACTCGGTCAGCTTGAGACCGAGGATTCGCCGGTCGCGGGAACGCCACCGCTTCTCTGCCGGCACGTAATGCGCGCTGCTTTCGATGGTGATGACCACTTCGGGCGCAGTCAGAAAACGCTGCGGAATGACCGAGGTGAGCGAGAACTCCTTCGGCACATCACTCTCTGAGACTACAGCATCGCCCACCTTGATGGTGACGTGCGACGAGGACGCCGCCTCGATCTCGCCGCGCAGCGTGAGGCCAAGACTGTGCCCTTCGGGCCGGACGCGCAGGCTGGCGCGGTCGGTGGTCCATCGCCAGAGCACGCCGGTCGACGGCGTGTACTCCTGCTCGTTCCATCCGTCGCTGAAGCCGTAGACCACACGTCCGGTCGGCTGCGCATCGAACTGCTCGATGGCCAGTTCACGATTGTCGGATTCGATCGTGACCACTGCATACTCGCCCGAGCCTGCCGTTGTCGGCAGCGTGAGCATCCGCAGGAAGAATCCCGGCGGCACCGACTCGTCGAGCACGACCTGGCCGTCCACGCGCACACGGACCGTTGCATTCGGACCCGCATTGGCCAGATTGCGACCGCCAACCATGAGCGTTACGGGCTGCTGATAGCGACGAATCCATCCGGTGATGGCGCCATACCCAGGCCCCTTGCTGTCTTCCCTGGCCGTGCCTGCGGTTTCAGGCGTCAGCGCCCAGCCTTCGCCGAGAAACCAGTCGGGCGATTCGATGACATGCCAGTCGAGTTCGTTTGGCCGCGATCCGCCAAGCAGCATCGACGCCTGGAACGGCCAGCGATATAGCACCGGCCGCTTGCCGTGCTTGATGAGCGCCAGGTCGCTGCGCAGTGGATCCGCGATGTACCACACGGGTTCGTGACCGCCCTGGCTCCAGTACTTCACGGCTTCCAGCCACTCGTGTTTTGGCGGAGTGGACAGTCGCTGCGCGAACTGCGGCAGGCCATCACCAGCCCACTGGAACGAACGCCGCAGATCGAAGAACTCACGCCGGTGCATCGCCAGGACGGGCGTGGTCGGCACCGCGGCGCCCTCGGGATGAGCCGCCGTCTTCATGTCGCCCAGCATGCGGAACACCGGCGCGTCCATGGAGGCGAAGCCGTACATCGCGTTGTCGCTGATGGCCGCACCCGCGAGCACGACGGCCAGCAGGCTCACGACCGCGGAGGCTGTCGGTAGCAACGTCGCACCACGAAGCGCGAGATAGCAGACCGGGATGACACCGGGCAGCGCGTAGCGCGTCGTGATGCTCTCCTGGAACAGCATGTCGAAGGCGACATAGGGTCCGTAGGCAATGGCGAGCCGTCCGAGCGTGGTTCGGTCACGCAGCAGGAGTGCCACGACGCCAGCGGCCGCAAATGCCAGCACGACACCCGCAAGGCGCCAGTCTGACCACGGCGCAATGAACGTGAACTGCACGGCCGTGATCAGCTGTCGGACGGTCGGCGTGGTTGCCAGCATGGCCACACCGGTGAGGTCTTCCGCACCCTGGCTGTAGAAGACGCGCAGGTAGGCAGACGGACCACCGGAGATGAGGACCAGCGGAATCGCCCACGCGAGTCCTCCGACCGCATAGGCACCGAACGCGCGAATCGCGCCGCGCAGGCGTTCGTGGCGAGGCAGGCACCACACGGCCCAGACCACGAGCGGCAACGTCAGCCACACCACCTGCGAGCGGATGCCAGCTGCGAACGCGGCGAGAAACGCCGCCAGCGTCACGGCATTGACGGTCGTGGCGGTCACGAGCAGCGCCTGCACGCCGACGGCCGCGCCGAGTCCCATCATGTCGCTCAAGGGGCGGGCGGCTGTCAGCCAGAAGAGCGGACACGAGCCTGCCAGCGTGGCACCGAGCCAGGCCAGGGAGTCCGCCGGCCGACGATGCGCGATGGACGCAAACAGTTCGAGGCACGCGAACACGGCCACGGCCCCGCCGATGACGCCAATCAGGCTGAGCGCGTGAACTTCAGACAGTCCCGCCGCGTGCAGCAGTTTGGCCGCACCGATGAACAGCGGATAGCCGGGGGGATGCGGCTGGTGCTGCGACACGTCGAAGTGCCGCACACCCAGCGCGAAGTTGATCGAGTCGAGATCTTCGAGGGACGAGGGCAGAAACGGCAGGTGCAGCGCGAGGAACAGGCCGCCGAGCAGTGCGCCCGCAAGCCGTTGGCCGCGCGTCACGCCGGCCGCAACAGCAGGCCCTCGTTCAGACTGCCGGTGCGGTACCCCTGAAGGTCAATGGTGACGTACCGGTACCCGACCGCCTTGATTTCGCGCACGAGCGTCGCACTCAGCCCCGGTTCGATGGCACGCGGCAGTTCGTCGCGCCCAAGCTCGATACGCGCCAGGTCGTCGTGATGACGAACGCGGCACGTCCGGAAGCCATGCGCCCGCAGAACGTTCTCGGCTCGCTCGATCTGACGCAGCTTCTCGTCGGTCACTTCGGTGTGGTACGGGATGCGCGACGACAGGCATGCCGACGCGGGCTCATCCCAGATGGTCATGCCGGCATCCTTCGCGAGCGCACGAATCTCCTGCTTGCCGAGATCGGCGTCATCGAGCGGACTGCGGACGCCGAACTCGCGCGCCGCCTGACGCCCGGGCCGGTAGTCGCCGCGGTCGTCGGCATTGTTCCCGTCGACGACGACGGCGCCCCGCGTCGCGGCTATCCGCGACAGGTGCGTGTACAACTCGTGTTTGCAGTAGTAGCACCGGTTGGCCGGATTGGCCCGGTACTCTGGACGTTCGAGTTCGCGGGTGTGGATGATTTCGTGCCGAAAGCCAAACTGCGCGGCTGTCGTCACGGCCAGCTGACGATGGCGATCGGGGTAGCTTGGACTGTCAGCCGTGATCGCCACGGCATTGGCACCGAGCGTGTCGTGCGCGACCATCGCGAGGTACGCGCTGTCCACGCCTCCGCTGTACGCCACGACGACGGACCCGAGCGAGGCAAGCGACTCTCTCAGGGTCCGCTCTTTGTCGGTCATTCCTCTTCCCAGTCGGCCCCGTCTTCGTCCTCTTCATCCTCTTCGAGTTCGTCCTCGTCCTCTTCCTCGACGTCTTCGTCCTCGTCGTCCTCGTCTTCGTCGTCGTCAGGGGCGAAGTCGAGCTCGAGCGGCTCGGTGTTGCTGACCACGAGTGTCTGTCCGCACTCGGGGCAACTGACCTCGTCGCCGAGATCCACGTCGTCTTGATCAACTTCGACTTCTGCGTCGCACTCGGGGCAAGTGGCCATACAATTCCTCAACGGAATGCGCGCGGCCCGGTTGTCACCTCACAGGGATCCGGAAGACGCCGCCGCAGTCACAAAGAACGAAAGTATAGCGGCTTCAGACGGGCATCTGCAACGCGCCCACGCCTCGTCGAGCACCACTGACACCCACCGATGCCGAGTCCCGCGAGTCCCATCAAGACCGTTGTCGTCGCAGCCGAGACGCCCTTCGTGCGCGATCGTTTCAGGACGGCTCTCGAGCAGGCCGGCCATCTCGTCATTGCTGTCGCCAGCGCCGGCGAACTGATTGCGCGAGTCCGCTTCGACGATGCCGGGATTGATCTGCTGATCCTGGATCTGCACCTGTCGAACTCGGCAGGCACCGAACTGGTGGCGGCCGTCCGTCGCATCGATGACGGACGGATGCCCGTTCTGATTTTCAGTGGCAGCGTGGCGAATGCCGACGAAGTGCGCGAGCTCGCACGCATGCGCGTGTCCGGCTATCTCAATGAGCACTGTGAGACGTCGCACGTGCTGCGCGCCGTCGCACCGCATCTGTTCCCCGACAACTTCAATCGACGCAGCAACCCTCGCGTCGTGCTCGGCGTACCGGTGCAGTACCGCGTCGGTTCGACCATTGCCGCGGCACTCACGCTGAACCTCGGACACGGCGGCGTCGGCATCCGCACCACGAGCCCCATTGCGGCAGGCACACGACTGCGGGTGCGCGTGAAACTGCCGGGTACAGAGCGCGACGCCGAAGCTGAAGGGCGCGTGGCGTGGAACCACCATCGTCTCGGCATGGGCGTGCAGTTCGAGAGCGTGGACGCCGAATCGCAGGTGATGATCGACACCGCCGTCGGCGACAACCTGCTGGCCAATCCCGACGGCGCCACGAGCTGACGCGCGCCCGGAAGGCGTGTGGTGGTTGTGCCCGCGGTGGCCGGGCCACGGCATCCCGCGAGCCGGGTCCATTCGGGCCGACAGATTCGTCTGACACCGGAGTCCACGGAAGGCCCGCTAGAATCTCACGATGGAGCACTCGCTCTCGCAGATTCTGTGGCGGCTCTTCGCGGTCGCAGTCCTCGTCTTCGCCAACGGCTTCTTCGTCGCGGCGGAGTTCGCGATTGTCACCGTTCGCAAGACCCGCATCGATCAGCTGATTGCCGAGGGGCATCGCGGGGCACACGCGGTTCGCCGCGCGGTCAGCGATCCCGACGGGTACATCGCGGCCACACAACTCGGCATCACCATGGCCAGCCTCGGCCTCGGCTGGATTGGTGAGCCGGCGATCGCGGAGCTGGTGCATCCGGCCGTGACGTTCCTGCCCGGCGGCATGGCAGAAGCGACGTCGCACAGCGTGGCCGTCGCCATTGCGTTCGCCATCATGACGGCTCTGCACATCACCTTCGGTGAACTGGCGCCGAAGACCGTGGCGCTCGAGCGTGCCGAAGCCACGGCGCTGATGGTCGTGAAGCCGACCGAGCTCTTCATGCGCGCGTTCTGGCCGTTCATCCGCCTGCTCAACGGTGTCGGCCGCGGCATCGTCCGCTTGCTGGGCCTGCACGGGTCTGGCGGACATGCGCTGGTCCACTCCGAAGAAGAACTGAAGATGCTCGTGACGGCGAGCCAGGAAGCCGGCGTGCTGGAGGAGCAGGAAGAACAGATGCTGCACCGCGTGTTCGACTTCGCAGACCTGACGGCTGGTCAGGTGATGGTGCCGCGCACGGAACTCGTCGCGATCGAAGCCGACACGACTGGCGATGCGCTGCTGCAGGCATTTGGCAAGGCTGGATACGCGTCGGTTCCCGTGTACCGTCACGATGTCGACAATGTCGTCGGCATGCTCCACGCCATCGACATCGTCAAGGCGATGGGTGCAGGACGACGCGATGTCACGGCGAGTGCGCTGGCGCGAGAAGCCCTGAACGTGCCCGAAGCGATGGCGGCCGATGATCTGCTGACGTTTCTGCGTCAGCGTAACGCGCGGGAAGCGATCGTGATTGACGAGTACGGCGGGACAGCCGGACTCGTGACGTTCGAGTGGTTGCTCGACCGCATTGCCGGCGGAGTCAGCCCCAGCAAGAGCGTCGTGCACTCGGATGGATCGGCGGACTTCGACGGGCTGACGCTCGTCACCGACATCAACGAGCAGTTCGGGCTGCACATCGATGAGAGCCGCTACACGACGCTCGGTGGCTACGTGATGGGTCGTATCGGTCGGCGGGTCCGCGTCGGCGACACCATCGACGTCGAGAACCGCCACATGCGGGTGCTGGCGCTCGACGGCCTGCGCGTGTCGAAGGTATGGATTTCGGTGAGCCGGGAACGGCTGGACGAGTCGGCCGACGAGTAGAGGTTTCGGTCGCGCGACGTTGCGCCAGGCGAGGTGACGTGCGTGAGCGACGCGTGGCGACACCAGCGGGTGCCGCCACGCCAGAACTGCCTAGAACGTGAACTTCACACTGAACTGTCCCTGGGCTCCGGTCTGCCACAGGTCAGGCTGCTTGTAACGCGGGTCATAGGCAGCGGCGCCGTCGGCGCTCTGCAGAATCAGCGCGTTGTAGTCGTATCCCTTCGCCAGATTCACCTGCGACATGTCGATGGCGTCCGCCGGAATGGTGTTGCTGCCGCCGGGGGCTCCCTTGTTGAGGAAGTTGAAGAGGTGCGTGGCTGTCTTCTGGTTGAAGACGTTCAGCACATTCAGCTCGAAGCGCAGCTTGCGTCGACCGGCAAGCGAGAGTTCATGCGAGACGAGCAGGTCGGTGCGGGTCAGCGTCGGGGTTCGGCCCATGTCGCCACGTCCGTTCACCAGCAGCGGCTCGAGGTCGAGTGAGTTGACCAGCGTCGACATCGGCGTGCCGCTGCCACCGTAGAAGAACGCACCGATCTGTGTGCCGAACGGCAGCGTGTAGGCGCCGTACAGCTTCACCACGTGCGGGCGGTCGGTTGGCAGCAGGCCGTAGACGCCGACGTTCCCGCGCGAGTCCCACAGGATCGTGTCGGTATCCCAACCCGAGTGCGAGTTGCTGCCGACACGCGCGATGCTGCCTGTCTGCTGCTGCGTGGCGTTGGCCGAGATGCCGGTGGTTGGCGTCTGGATTTCGTCGGCATCGGCAAGACCCGAGTAGTTGCCATACAAGCGGCTCAGCGTGTAGTTGGCGCTGATGAACCAGTTGTTCGAGAACCGACGACTCAGGCTCACTTCGAGTCCGTCGTACTGCCGCTTTGGCTTTGGCATCTGGAAGGTCGCCGTCGCGGGATACGACGCCGGATAGTAGGTGGCGAGCCCTTCACCGGGGTTGCCGATGGTGTAGACGTTGTCGCCGTCGATGAGCGCGCTGAAGTCCTCGATGGTGCGCGTGAGGATGTTGTGGACGTAGTTGACGCTCACCGCGGTGGACGGCGTCAGCTGGTACTCGACGCCGACGTTGGTGCTGTCCTGGAACATCGGCTTGAGGTTCGGGTCGGTGGCCTCGAAGCTTGCGGCGCGAAGATCGCGGAAGCCGGTCGAACTCCCCCAGATGTCTTTGCCCGGCATGTTGTTCAGATTCAGGCTGTTGATGTCGAGCGTGTCGAGGGTGCGGTAGAAGATGTGCCACACGTCGCCGCCGTACGAGCCGCGTGCGATGGAGTACTTCGTCCAGTCGTAGTAGCGGCCCCAGCTGCCGGACACCTTGATGCGTCCGTCGCCACGCAGGTCATAAGAGGCGCCAAGACGCGGGGCGAGCTTGTCGGCGAAGCCGAACTGGAACGCGTTCTTCTGAACTTGCGGCTGGAAGGACGGAACGGTTTCGTTCTCGGTCCGCAGACCGAGGTTGAGCACGAGACGCGGCGTCACCGCCCACGTATCCTGCGCGTAGAGCGACCAGATGTTGCCGCCCACCTTGCCGTAGGTGCCGAGGTCGTCGACGCGGTAGTAGCCGTAGGTGCCGCTCTGATTGCCGATGAACGGACTGGCGAATGCCGTGTTCCAGTAGATGTAGACGTAGCCGCCCGGGTACGCGCGGTTGACGTCGTTGGTCGATCGCTGGAAGCCCACGCCCGTCTTCACCTGATGCTGCCCCAGGGCGTGGAATGACTGGTGGTAGTCGAGGTTGGCGAAGCTGCGCGTGGTGTTATCGAAGTTGTTGATCAGGGTGCGCGGCGTGTTCGACGTGAAGATTGGCCCCTGCAGCGCCGCCGGGATGTTCGCGGCGCCAACCGACGAGCGCTGATAGGTGTAACTCGTCACGGTCGAAATGCCGGTGTCCTTGTAGCGGTCGTCGAAGAAGCCGGCTCGCGCGCTCAGAAACGACGATGAGGTGAGCGCGAGGTTGACGTCGCCGGTCGCGTTGTACTGATCGCTCTCATATCCTTGCGTCTTGAACGGGTCGTTCTGCGCCCGGCTGCTGGTCGTGTAGTTGGTGCCGGTGCCTCGGTATGAGGGCAGGACGCCGGTGGAGCGTGTGGGTGTGACCAGTGCGCTGCCACTCGCCGTCAGCCGTGAGTTGGCGTAGGTGACCTTGCCAAACGCCTGATGCAGTGTCTGGTTCTGGTCGATGGTGCCCGGCTCGACGCCGTTGTCGAAGAGGTACGTGTTCGTACGACGCACCATGCGCGGCGAGACTGACGCGAAGAAGAACAGTTTGTCTCGCACGATGGGTCCGCCGAAGGAGCCGCCGAGTTCCGTCCGGTTGTCTTTTGGCTTGGTGTCCTGCACGTGGAAGACGGTGGCGTTATCCACCGGGCTCAACTGGATGCGCTCGATCGGACTCGCCGACAGTTTGTTGCCGATGTAGTAATAGTGCGCTTCCCCGTTGAACGTGTTGCCGCCCGACTTGGTCACCGCGCTGATGACGCCGCCGAGCGCACCGCCGTACTCGGCGTTGATGCCGCTCGTCTTCACCTGCACTTCCTGCAGGTATTCGAACACGGTATTGCCTCGCGCGCGACCGTCGATGAGTGAGTTGGTCGGCACACCGTCGACGAGGAACGAGTTCTCTGCGCCGCTGGCGCCGTGCACGGTGAAGCCGGCCTCGATCTCGCCGCTGTTCACGCCGGGTGCAACGAGTGCCACGCTCTGGAAGCTGCGTCCCTTTGGCAGTCGATCGAGTTCCTCAGCGGTCACGTTGTGAGCGAGTGTGACGCTGCTCAAGTCGATTTGACGCGTCTGCTCGGCAGTCACGTTGACGACCTCTGTGACATTGCCGACGGTCAGCACGGCTGGGAATTCGAGCGTGCGTCCGAGCAGCACGCGCACGTCGTGGGCTTCCACCTTCTGGAAGCCTTGCAGTTCAACGGCGATGGAATAGCGGCCTGGTTCGACGTCGGTGAGGCTGTAGGTGCCGTCGGCACCGCTGACGACAAGCCGGCTCGCGCCGGTGGCGTCGTTTGTCACGGTGACTGACGCGCCGGGCACGGCCGCGTGCTGCGTATCGGTCACCGTTCCTGAAATGGCTCCGAAGCGCTCCTGTCCGTGGCTCGCAATCGGCCACAGCAGCGCGCACGCCGCGATGACGACCAGTTGCAGGATGCGTTGATGCGTTCGCATGTTGGATGCTCCTTGGCGAGTGATGAGTCGCGCGCACGGAGTGATGTGCGGCTCGCTGAGGGTTCATCGTAGGCATCGCATTGACATGCAGAGCGGGCCGATCACGGCTCGTGGGTCACTGACGCGCTACTCGCTTCGAGTTCCCGTAGTCACAGGAAGCCAGCAACTGGTCACGCGTGAATGGCGCTTCGTCCGCGAGGGCATGACAACGGTCCCTCGCGTTCACAGTGCCGGCATGCGAGAGAAACGAGGGATTCGTCACAGGAGAGAGGCGCTTCGCCACGGAACGGCGCGGTTCGTCACGCTCCCGATGGGCGTTGGTCACAACGCTGGGACGAGCGGTGGGTTTGGCGTGTTGAAGTGGCGGCCAGGCGCTGGGCCCGGCCGCTGCGAGGCGGGTCCTCAGTCTTCGCGGAGCAGTCGCAAGGCGTTGGCGACGACCAGCACTGAGGCGCCGGTGTCAGCGAGAACCGCCATCCACAACGTCGCCACACCAGTCACGGCAGCGATGACGAAGGCGGCCTTCAGCACGAGCGAGATGCCCAGGTTCACCTTGATGTTGCTGAGGGTCGAGCGACTGAGACGAAGCGCGTACGGCACACGCAGAAGTTCGTCGGACATGAGTGCGACGTCTGCCGTTTCAAGCGCCGCGTCACTGCCGGCGGCGCCCATGGCAATGCCAACGTCTGCGCACGCCAGTGCCGGCGCATCGTTGATGCCGTCGCCGACCATCGCGACCGACCCGTAGAGTCGTCGGAGTTCCTCGATAGCCGCGACCTTGTCTTCCGGCATCAGTTCGGCACGGAAGTCGTCGATGCCGACTTCGGCAGCCACGGCCTTCGCCGTGCCGTGACTATCACCCGTCAGCATCACCACGGCGAGAACGCCCTGCTGGCGAAGCAGGTCGACGGCATCGCGACTCGTCTTGCGTGGGCGGTCGGCGACCGAGATGAGCCCGACCGCCTCCGCATTTCGCGAGACGATCACCGGCGTGCGTCCCATCGACGAAGCGAGTTCCACGGCGCTATGCAGCGTCGGTGAGCACAACTGACGTTCTTCGAACAGGCGATGGTTGCCAATCAGAATCGCCGAGCCATCCACCGTTCCTTCCGCGCCGCGTCCCATCAGCGATGACACGGCAGTGCCCGGCACGAGCACAATCTCGCGAGCCGCCGCGTAGCGAAGAATGGCGGCAGCAATCGGATGCTCCGAGCGCTGTTCGACCGACGCCGCAAGACTCACGACTTCCTCGGCGGACGCGCCGTTGAGTGTCAGGACCTCGACCACTTCGGGCGTGCCGCAGGTCAACGTGCCTGTCTTGTCGAGCGCGACGCAGCGCACCTGACCGGTGCGTTCGAGATGGGCGCCGCCTTTGATGAGCACGCCCTTTCTTGCCGCACCGGCAAGCGCCGCGACGATCGAGACCGGCGTCGAGATAACGAGGGCGCACGGACACGACACCACCAGCAGCACGAGGGCGCGGTAGGTCCACTGCGACCAGGCAGCTCCCATGAGCAGCGGCGGCAGGACGGCCACGCCGAGCGCGAGCACCAGCACGGCCGGGGTGTAGATCGAGGCGAAGCGTTCGACGAAGCTCTGCACCGGTGCCCGGCGCGACTGCGCCTGTTCGACGAGATGGATGATGCGGGCAAGCGTGGTGTCGCGACGCAGGCGCGTGACACGCACGTCCATGGCGCCGCGTCCGTTGATGCTGCCTGCAAACACTTCGTCACCCGGCGTCTTGTCGACCGGCAGTGACTCGCCGGTGACTGGCGCCTGGTTGACGGTGCTGACGCCTTCCACAACTTCTCCATCGAGCGGCAGCTTCTCGCCAGGCTTGATGACGATGACCGAGCCGATGCTCACGCGGTCGACAGGCAGGCGCTGTTCGCCGGTGGCGTCGCGGACGATGACCTCGGTCGGCGTGAGGTCGATCAGCGATCGTACGGCGGCACGCGCACGTTCGAGCGTGTAGGCCTCGAGCATCTGCGCGACGGCGAACAGGCCGACTACCGCCGCGGCTTCAGACCACTGCCCCAGCGCGATGGCGCCGGCCGCGGCTACCAGCATGAGGACGTTGATGTCGAGCGCGCGCTGCTTGAGCGACAGCCAGGCTTTTCTGGCTGTCAGCGGCGCACCGGCGGCGATGGCTGCGGCGTAGCTCACGGCCGACCAGACTGGCTCCGCGTGAAGAGCGTCGAGTGCGACGCCCACACCGAAGAAGGTTGCGGCTGTGGCCAGGAGTGCGACGCGGCGGCGGACTCCACGGTCGTCGGTCGACACGGGCTCCTCGTGCTCGAGCCACGCCCGCATGCCGGCATCGGCCACGGCGGCGGCGATGGTGGACGCCGTCAGCTTGGTCGCGTCGTACTTGACGTGAAGCCGCTGCCCGATGACGTCGGCATGAAACGCCTCGAGTCCGACGAGGTGCTTGAACCGGCGTTCGATGAGCGCCACTTCCTCGTGGCAGTCCATCCCTTCGATCTTGAAGGTGGACTCCGCGTGGAGTACGCAGATGGTGCAGGTGGCCATGGCTCAGCGCTCTCCTTCGCGAGTCGCCGCGTCCGGGCCCTGCTGCAGCGCGGACGTCGATGGTGCCGTCGGCGCGGTCGTCTCCGGACGGCTCTGTTCGGCAGCCTGAAGCGAGGTCGAGTTCGCTCGTGCGCTGCTGAGGCCAGCCTCGCGCTCGCGCACGTGCTCGGAGCCCTGGGCGAACAGGCGCACCACGTGGTGGTCGTCGAGCGCGTAGAAGATCATCTGTCCTGCCCGACGCTGCCGGACCAGCCTGGCGTTGCGCAGCAGTCGCAACTGATGGGAGACGGCTGACTCGCTCAGACCGAGGAGGTTGGCGATGTCGCCAACGCACAGTTCCTGGCGCGACAGCACGTCGAGGATGCGCACCCGGGTGGCGTCGCCGAGCACCTTGAAGGTGTCGGCCAGCGAGGCCACGAGGTCGGCATCGAAGAGTTCGGCTTTCAGATCCTGAATGTCTGAGCAAGTGCTCATATGTTCAAGATAGCAGGTACAAAGGCGGGACGCAAGAGGTCAGGCAGGCGGGGGGTCGGGT
>Ga0209023_10005821_pt1 | contig 13275 bp, 11 predicted proteins | sample LakOneMetagenome_FD_187468 | JGI IMG/M metagenome (GOLD analysis project Ga0209023, IMG submission 187468) | Freshwater and sediment microbial communities from Lake Erie, Canada (SPAdes) (version 2) | ecosystem: Environmental > Aquatic > Freshwater > Lentic | place: Lake Erie, Canada... | reverse complement strand
ATTTCTGCCAAACAAAAATAAAAAAAAGCAACCCGAAGGTTGCTCATTAAACAGATCAAAAACTTATTGATCAATAATATCTGTACCCTTAGGTGGTACAAAATTAAAGGTTGATGCAGGAATAGATGCATTGACCTGTACATTGTTGAAACGTACCGTGGTTGTTTGTCCCAAAGAATCTTGTAAGATCATTAGAGTCGGTGCATTTTTTGCCCCAAAACTAATGGTTAAGCTTTGAAAAGCACCATCTTTTTGTTTTGGATACAAGGTATAGTACGTTTTCCCTGCATTAGGCTGAGTAATGCGATACGCTTTTTGAATCTGTTGCGTGTTTCCGCTCAATAACAATGCAGGTGTATTCGCAACTTGCTCATCTAAACTTTGGCGAACCGCTTGTTCTAAATCAGGATCATAAATCCATACAGTTTTGCCTGAAGTTACAATAGTTTGTTTTGCTGGTGTTGTCGTCTGCCAATAGAATTTACCAGGACGCTCTACTTTCATCACACCTTTAAAGGTCTGATTCATATGTTGTGCAGTTAACCCTTTTTTCTGAGCAACTTTACTTGATTGAGTCACTTTAGTACTTTGCTCAAAGTCTGCTGTAAAGCTTTTTACACCACTTAATTGACGTACTAAATTTGCAGTTGCTTGTTGCTCCGACGCAGCAGATGCTGCAAAAACTGTTGTGCTCATTACAGGTGCAAGCATAGTCGCACTGATTGCTACTGCACCCATCGTTTTACGAAGCATATTCATAGGTTCACCTTTTATATATTTGCGTCATCGCAATTTGTAAGATGATTCATCATAAACTAAATTTCAGCGCTAATATTATAGAAAATAAGAAGTTTTGTATTGTTATTGGTGCAAAATGTAGAAAAATATTCATCATGATGGAGATTTATAATTTTTGTTTTTTCAAATTACATCAATTTTCTCAATGAGAAAAATCAATAATTTCTTTCAGCATCAAGTTTAATAATTATCTCTGCCAACTCATCAAAATTACGACATCCAGTAGTAAAGGTTGAATCAACATTTTCTTGAGTAAACAGAATAGTTTGAAAACCAACTTTTTTTGCTGCGATAACATTCGCAAGTCGATCATCGACAAATAAAATCTGTTCAGGAGCAACTTTTAAAAAAGTGGATGCAGTTAAATAAATATTTGGGTCTGGTTTTCTTAACCCAATATCACCACTAATAATCCAGTCTCCAATAAAAGATTCAAGTTTAAATTTGCTTCTAAGTTTTTTTGACCATTCAGAAACATCATTCGATAAACAAGAGAAACGTAAATTTTCTCTTAATACTTTTTGTATAAAATCATTAAAACCATTCGAGAGTTTGTGTAAAGAAAGATATTCATTTTCAAATTCAGAAGATATATCAACCTCTTCCCAAAACTGATTTGCAGTAATTAATCCTAAACTGGCACGTTTATACGCATTTTCAATAACATCTACCGCTACTTTTGAGCCTTTATCACGAATAAAAGGAATTAAAAGCTCACTAACATCATCACCGCATTGGTATATAACACCCATCGCATCTAATAAAATGATGGGTATTACTGTATCTTCATTTATCATTTCCACTTTTTCCTTTTATCGCAAACCTATGTAGTTAGTTATTTTCAATGTAATTTGAAAGCTACAAGTTAGCTTTTTCTACGAATAAACTTGAATGAAGTTTGCTCTTTGAATTAGTATTCATTTGATTATTATTCTTTGATCCAAAGTTACCAGTTTCTAATGTTATTTTCATTCTGGAAAATGTAATGAAATCCATACATTTTTAAATCTTCACGACATAAAAAAACCCGCAATTAAGCGGGCCTTTTAAAACTCTTAAAACTTATGCAGTTTCAACAGTTACGTAGCGACGGCCAAATTGACCCTTCACTTCGAATTTGATTACGCCGTCAGCAGTAGCGAACAAAGTATGGTCACGGCCCATACCTACGTTTGCACCAGCGTGGAATTCTGTACCACGTTGACGAACGATAATGTTACCAGCAGTCACAGCTTGACCACCGTACATTTTAACACCTAACATTTTAGGGTTCGAGTCACGACCGTTTTTAGTCGAACCACCGGCTTTTTTAGTTGCCATGTCTATTTACTCCTAGTGATTAGCCTGCGATCGCAGTAATTTTCAACTCGGTAAACCATTGACGGTGACCTTGTTGTTTACGGTAATGTTTACGACGACGCATTTTAACAATACGGATTTTGTCGTGACGACCATGACCAACCACTTCTGCAGTTACTTTTGCGCCAGCAACAACTGGAGCACCGATTTGAATGCTTTCGCCATTCACAACCATTAATACATCATCAAATGTAATAGTTGCGCCAGTTTCAGCTTTCAACAATTCTACTTTAAGGGTTTCACCCTCAACAACACGGTGCTGTTTACCACCGCTTTGGATTACTGCGTACATAATGTACTCCAACTTGCCCGTGTCGTCGTGCCGATAAAGGAATATACCGATCTTAATACGAACGCCACTGGGGGTTATACAAGGGCAAAGATTTTAAGTGATAATGAATTAAACAACAAGCCATTTCCATCAAATAATCTTAACATAAACAAAATAATCAATCTTTGATCTAAGTTTTAAGATTTACCCATTGAAAATATGAATATTTTTTTGAGATATTACAAAAATTGAAATAGATTTTTAAAACAAATCCGCTACTATGTAACGCAAAAGAACGACTGACTAATGCATGTTGCTTTCATTATATTTGGACAGATAAAGAACAAATCATTAAGATTCAGTACAATGACTGTTTTCTATTGCAACATTTATTGATGTTACTTGTTACACTCTCCACTTAAACGCATTTGCATGAGGCTCCCTCTCTATGACCATTGACTTTAAGCAAGATATTCTCGCTCCTGTTGCAACTGACTTTGCAGCAATGGACAAGTTTATTAATGAAGGGATTACTTCAAAAGTTGCATTGGTTATGGCCGTCAGTAAGCATGTAGTGGAAGCAGGCGGCAAACGCATGCGTCCAATTATGTGCCTACTTGCTGCAAAAGCTTGTGGTGCAACAGATGCGCAGATGGATGCATATCGTAAACTTGCTGCAATTATTGAAATGCTGCATACAGCAACACTTGTCCATGACGATGTCGTTGATGAATCTGGATTACGCCGTGGTCGTCCAACTGCCAATGCGACATGGAATAATCAAACTGCCGTTTTGGTCGGTGACTTTTTGATTTCTCGTGCTTTTGACTTATTGGTTGATCTCGACAATATGATTTTGCTAAAGGATTTTTCAACAGGTACATGTGAAATTGCAGAAGGCGAAGTATTACAACTTCAGGCACAGCATCAACCTGAAACAAATGAACAAACTTATTTAGATATTATCCACGGCAAAACATCACGTTTATTTGAGCTTGCAACTGAAGGCGCAGCGATTCTTGCAGGCAAACCTGAGTACCGTGAACCACTGCGTTTATTTGCAGGTCATTTTGGTAATGCTTTCCAAATTATTGACGATATTTTAGATTACACTTCTGATGCTGAAACATTAGGTAAAAATATTGGTGATGATTTAATGGAAGGTAAACCAACTTTACCTTTAATCTCTGCTCTAGCAAATACACAAGGCGAAGAGCACGAAATTATTAGAAAGAGTATTGCTACAGGTGGAACAGCAGATTTAGCACGTGTGATCCAAATCGTGCAAAGCTCTGGCGCTTTAGACTATTGTAGTCGCCGTGCGACTGAAGAAACAGAAGCTGCTATTCAAGCTTTGACGTTTCTACCTGAATCTGAATACCGTCAAGCACTCTATAATTTAGCGCAACTTGCCTTACACCGAATTCAATAAAATCTCCCAAGGCTTATGCAGATACAATTTAATGATCTTTTTATCCTCATGCAGGAACAGCTTGATAATGCCAAAGCTGTTCCAAATCCGAATATTTTAATTACCCTGATAGATCGTATCAGACCCGATGACAGCCATAATTTAGAAGAAACACATTATAAATTCGATGCTTTAACTCAAGCATTACTGATCACACCCAATGCTGCATCGGCATTTCAAGGCTATTTACTCAAACTGATTAACCATTACAAACAAGCCAGTTTGTATGCGGACAGCGGAATTTTATCTTTAGATGGTTTTTGGAATCAGCTTGGGCAACGAGTAGGCGCTCACTTTCTACCACTATTGGTAGATGGATCCGAACTTAAAGACTTGGTAGGAAAAGTCTTTCATCAACGTAGTGATAAGTATTGGCTTGAAAATATTGAAGATGAACAATGGCATCTGTTATTTCAGCTTCTGAATCAAGGCCATCGTTATAAAAGTGCCAAGCTTGGAATCAAAAGAGAAATTGTCAAAGCTATTACCGTGCTTTCTTATCGAATTAGCGGTATTGGGCTCTATCCTGAATTTATTAATGCTCATCCTGAGTTACAGGAATACGAATCCCCTTTTCTGGTTCAAAACCGTGAAATTATTGAATTTATAGAATCTTATAAAAAATCACATCGCAATCAAGACGAACTAACTGATAGCACTCCACCAGATGCTGATCAGGCACTGGTGATGATTGAACAGTGTCGTGATGTTGTTTTAAAAATTCGCCGAGCAACAAAAAGAACTGGTGTAAGTTTAAGTCTAACTTATCTCGTGTCTTTATTAGAACAATGTTTAGATCGAATTGAACTGCTCTTAAATTTAATTGTTGAAGATGATCAAGTCCGTTATCAAATCTATGGTGAATTACTGATTGATTTGGTTCATGCACATTATAGTGAAACCAGTGTACGCGACTTATTAAAAACCAATAGTGAATTGATTGCATTACAGGTGACTGAGAATGCAAGTAAAACAGGCGAGCACTATGTAAGTACCGATAAAAAAGGCTTTTTGGGAATGTACAATGCTGCGGCAGGTGCAGGTGTTATCATTGCCATCATGGCGACCATTAAGATCTTAGCAGCTCGACTGGTACTTGCACCCTTTCTCCAAGCCTTTTTATTCAGTATGAATTATTCACTGGGTTTCATACTGATTCATGTTTTACATTTTACTGTTGCAACCAAACAGCCAGCAATGACCGCAGCGGCGTTAGCCTCTACGGTGCAACATCGCAAAGGTTCAAAAACGGCTCAAATCGCCGAATTGGCAGGTCTCATTATCAATATTATACGAACGCAATTTATTGCAATCCTCGGTAATATTTCGATAGCAATTCCAACGGCAGCCCTAATTACCTTTCTTTGGCAAGTAATGATGCATGAGCCTCTGTTAAGTCATGCCAAAGCAACGCATTTACTACACAGTTTAAATCCATTCACTTCCCTCGCTATTCCACATGCTGCAATCGCAGGAGTTTGTTTATTTTTATCGGGATTAATTGCTGGATATTTTGACAATATGGCAATTTACCGCAAAGTTGGCCCTCGTTTGAAGGCGCATGTCAAATTAAGAAACTTAATGGGGCAAGAAAGATTAGATAAATTTGCAGCCTATATTGAAAGAAATTTAGGTGCTTTAGCAGGTAACTTTTTATTTGGGGTAATGCTCGGAAGCATGGGAACTATTGGGTTTATCTTAGGTTTACCAATTGATATTCGTCACATTGCCTTTGCATCGGCTAACTTTATTCAAGGCTTAATGACTGTCAATGGTTCCCCAGATTTGGGTGTCATCATTGTCTCTTTCTTCGGCGTATTGTGTATTGGACTCACCAACCTCTTTGTCAGCTTCACATTAACGATTATTGTGGCATTAAGAGCAAGACAAGTTCGTTTCGAACAGTGGAAACCACTGGCGAAGCTTGTTTTTACTCACTTTTTTACTCGTCCTCTCGATTTCTTCTGGCCGCCTAAACAACCTTTGCAAGTAGAAGAGCAAACCAACGCACAAAACAAACTAAATCATTAAAGATTTTGTTATTTTTTGTGCGAATTGTTATTTTTTTTGCAAAAAGAAATTAGTATAAATTACATAATTATACTCACTTGAAAAAAAGTGTACTGACTAGTACACTTTGCCCCATTAATTTAAAGCTCAACGAGTGTGATTAATATACTCTAGGTTATCTTATGCCTTATTTACTTATCTGGATTGGCTGTATAGGTTTATTTACTAGTAGTATTGGTTTAAATATTAAAGACATACAACAATTTGATTTTTCAAGTGTTGCGTGGATGAGTTCACATCGTTCAAACATAATGGATTGCCTTACAATCGCACTCTCCTATTTAGGTGGTTTACCACCAACGATAGTGATTGTAACACTAAGTAGTTTGTATTTTTTTCGGCTGAAACAATATACAAATGTATTTATGCTCACGATTGGTTTGTTTGGTGTGACGGCGATTGGCTGGATAATCAAATGTTTAGTGAATCGCCCACGACCTGATGAAGTGTACCAAATGGTTCAAACCTACGGTGCTTCATTTCCAAGTGCTCACAGTATTTATGCTGCTTTTTTAAGTTGTTCGTTTATCTTTATATTTCATAAATATAAGCGAGCTAAACTAATTAGCTTAGTATGCTTTTTTTGGTTTCTAAGCATGGGTATCTCTCGGGTGTATTTGGGAGCACATTTTCCAACCGATGTCGTTGCAGGTTGGAGTATAGGCTTTATATGGACTGCTCTTTTATGGTTCATGTTGTCATCAAAGACGTTGAGTAGAAATAAATTATTTTCAAATAAAAATCTGAACGAGGTGGAATAATGATGTCGGCAAAGCTTTGGGCTCCTGCCCTTACTGCTTGTGCTCTCGCAACAAGTATTGCACTTGTTGGTTGTAGCAAAGACACTAAACAAGCTGAGCAAGGCGCTGCTGCCCAGAAAATGCCACCAACTGAAGTTGGTGTCATTGTTGCTCAACCACAAAGTGTTGAACAAACTGTCGAACTTTCAGGTCGTACATCAGCGTATCAAATCTCTGAAGTTCGCCCACAAACAAATGGCGTGATTTTAAAACGCTTGTTTACCGAAGGCAGTTTTGTTCGTGAAGGTCAACCTTTATACGAGATTGATTCAAGCATAAACCGCGCAAACTTAGACAGCGCTAAAGCTGCTTTAGTTCGCCAACAAGCCAACTTAAATGCTTACCAAGTAAAAGCGAATCGCTATCGTCAACTTGTGGGCATTAATGCTGTTTCTAAACAAGAATATGATGACTTAATTGCTCAGATTAAACTTGCAGAAGCAGATATTGCAGCTTCAAATGCAGCTGTTAAAAATGCTCAAATTGACTTAGGTTACTCTACGGTTCGTTCACCTATTTCAGGTCAATCTGGTCGTTCGTCTGTAACTGCTGGTGCTTTAGTCACAGCAGGTCAAGCGACTGCATTGGTAACGATTCAACAACTTGATCCGATTTATGTTGATATTAATCAATCAAGTGCTGAATTATTACGCCTACGCCAGCAATTGAGCCAAGGTAGTATTGACCGCAGTAACAATACAAAAGTTCGCTTAAAACTTGAAGATGGTAGTAATTACCCAATTGAGGGGAATCTTGCATTTTCTGATGCGAGCGTAAACCCAGATACAGGTACAGTAACTTTACGTGCTGTGTTCTCTAACCCGAACCATTTGTTATTGCCAGGTATGTTTGCCAATGCACAAATTGTTCAAGGTGTGATTCCAAATGCTTACTTGATTCCACAGGCTGCGATTACACGCACACCTACTGGTCAAGCGATGGCAATGTTAGTCAATGCTAAAGGTCAAGTAGAGCCTCGTCCTATTACGACTTCTGGTGTTCAAGGTACAGACTGGATTGTGACCCAAGGTCTTCAAACAGGTGATAAAGTCATCGTTGATGGTATTGCTAAAGTCAAACCTGAACAAGCTGTAGTGGCTAAGCCTTATCAGCCTCAAGCAGCTGCTCCACAAGCAGGTGCTGCTAAGCAAGGTGCAACACAACCAGCTCAACAAAATAAGTCTAGTGAACAAAAAGCTACTTCAAATACATAAGGGGTAGACGAATATGGCTCAATTTTTCATTCATCGCCCTATTTTTGCTTGGGTGATTGCACTGGTGGTTATGTTGGCGGGGGTTCTTTCGCTAACTACAATGCCTGTTGCTCAATATCCAACAATTGCACCACCAGTGGTGACAATTGCTGCAACTTATCCTGGTGCTTCTGCACAAACTGTTGAAAATACTGTAACGCAAATCATTGAACAACAAATGAATGGTTTAGATGGTTTACGTTACATTTCATCTAACAGTGCGGGTAATGGTCAGGCGTCAATCAACTTGAATTTTGAACAAGGGGTTGATCCAGATATTGCACAGGTTCAAGTTCAGAACAAATTACAATCTGCAACAGCGCTTTTACCTGAAGATGTACAACGTCAAGGTGTGAAAGTAACTAAGTCTGGCGCAAGTTTTATGCAAGTACTTGCATTTTACTCTCCAGATGGAAGCCTTTCTGGGGCGGATATTAAAGACTATGTGAACTCAAATATTTCTGAACCACTTAGCCGTGTTGCTGGTGTAGGTGAGATTCAAGTCTTTGGTGGTCAATATGCGATGCGTATTTGGCTAGATCCAGCGAAAATGAACAGTTTGCAAGTGACACCTAGTGACATTGCTGCTGCAATTCGTGCTCAAAACGCTCAAGTGGCTGTAGGTCAATTGGGTGGTGCGCCTTCTGTACAAGGTCAAGTGCTGAATGCGACTGTCAATGCGCAAAGTATGTTGCAAACACCTGAACAATTTAAGAATATTTTTCTAAAAAATACATCTTCTGGTGCTCAAGTCCGTTTGAGTGATGTTGCTCGTGTTGAATTAGGTTCAGATACTTATCAATTTAATTCTAAGTTCATGGGTAAACAAGCAGGCGGTATTGCAATTAAACTGGCAACAGGTGCAAACGCACTTGAAACTGCTGCTGCTGTAGAAAAACGTTTAAGCGAACTTCGTAAAAACTATCCAAGTGGTTTGAAAGACCAACTGGCTTATGACACCACACCGTTTATTCGACTTTCAATTGAGAGTGTAGTACACACACTAGTTGAAGCAATCGTATTGGTTTTCATTGTCATGTTCCTATTCTTACAGAACTGGCGTGCAACGATTATTCCAACACTTGCTGTTCCTGTTGTTGTACTGGGAACATTTGCAGTTATTAATATTTTTGGCTTCTCAATCAATACATTAACCATGTTCGCCATGGTACTGGCAATCGGTCTCTTGGTCGATGACGCCATTGTTGTTGTAGAGAACGTCGAACGGGTAATGCAGGAAGAACATCTCGATCCTGTTACCGCTACTGAAAAGTCAATGCAGCAAATTTCTGGCGCATTGATGGGTATTACCAGTGTATTAACTGCTGTATTCGTTCCAATGGCATTCTTTGGTGGTACAACTGGGGTTATTTATCGTCAGTTCTCCATTACCTTAGTGACTGCAATGATTTTATCATTGATCATTGCTTTAACATTCACGCCTGCACTTTGCGCAACCTTGTTAAAACAGCACGATCCAAATCAAGCTGAAAGTAATAATATTATTGCGCGCTTCTTCCGTTGGTTTAACAGCAGTTTTGATAAACTCGCAGAAAAATACCAAGGTGGTGTCAATCGCATGACACACCACAAGTTATTTTCTGGTGTCGTGTACATTGCTGTAATTGCCGCATTAGTTGGTCTTTACAAAATGCTCCCTTCTTCTTTCTTACCAGAAGAAGACCAAGGTGTTGTAATGACACTGGTGCAATTACCACCAAGTGCGAGCCTTGAACGAACGGATAAAGTCATCACAACTATGACTGATTACTTCTTGAACAAGGAAAAAGAAAATGTAGAGTCGATCTTTACTGTTTCTGGTTTCTCATTCACAGGGGTTGGTCAAAATGCTGGTCTAGCATTTATCAAATTGAAAGACTGGAGTGAACGTACGACGCCTGAATCTCAAATTGGTGCCATTATCCAACGTGGTATGTCGCTCAATATGATTAAAGACGCTTCTTACATCATGCCATTGCAATTACCTGCAATGCCAGAATTAGGCGTTTCTTCAGGTTTTGATATCCAGTTAAAAGATGCTAGTGGTCAAGGTCACGATAAACTGATTGCAGCACGTAATGCTGTGTTAGGCATGGCTTCACAAGATAAACGTCTTGCTGGTGTTCGTCCAAATGGTCAAGAAGATACTCCGCAATATCAAATCAACATTGATCAAGCGCAAGCAGGAGCAATGGGTGTAAGTATTGCCGATATTAATTCAACCATGAACATGGCGTGGGGCGGTTCTTATATCAATGACTTCGTTGACCGTGGTCGTGTGAAAAAAGTTTACGTTCAAGGCGATTCAAATACACGTATGATGCCTGAAGACCTAAACAAATGGTATGTACGTAACAACGTAGGTACGATGGTTCCTTTCTCTGCATTTGCAACGGGTGAATGGACCTATGGTTCACCTCGTCTAGAGCGCTATAACGGTATTGCTTCGGCTAACATCCAAGGTACACCAGCGCCAGGTGTGAGTTCAGGTGATGCAATGCTCGCGATGGAAGAAATTATTGGCAAGTTACCATCTATGGGCTTACCAGGTTTCGACTATGAGTGGACAGGTTTATCTTTAGAAGAACGTGATTCTGGTAGCCAAACTGGTCCGTTATTGATTCTTTCACTGTTAATTGTATTCCTTTGTCTTTCAGCGTTATATGAAAGCTGGTCAATTCCTGTTTCAGTACTACTTGTAGTACCATTAGGTATTGTTGGTGCATTCACTTTAACTTGGTTAGGAATGACGATTAAAGGTGATCCAAACTTATCATTTAACATCTACTTCCAAGTCGCGATCGTCGCTGTAATTGGTCTTTCTGCGAAAAATGCAATCTTGATTGTCGAATTCGCTAAAGAGTTACAAGAAGAAGGTCAAGAGTTGTTTGAAGCAACCTTACACGCAGCAAGAATGCGTTTACGTCCAATTATCATGACTACACTAGCGTTTGGTTTTGGTGTACTTCCTCTTGCGCTAACAACTGGTGCAGGTGCAGGTAGCCAACACTCAGTCGGTTTTGGTGTACTTGGTGGTGTAATCAGCTCAACACTTTTAGGTATCTTCTTTATTCCTGTATTCTTTGTATGGATTCGTAGTATCTTTAAGTACAAACCTAAAAACCAAAATATTCAGGAGCATAAATCGTGATGCAAAAAGTATGGTCTATTTCAGGTCGTAGCATTGCGGTATCTGCACTTGCGCTTGCTTTGACAGCTTGTCAAAGCATGCGTGGCCCAGAACCGGTAGCACAGGCAAATTTACCAACAAGTTATCTTTCGAATGCGTCTGGTACATCTATTGCTGAACAAGGCTATAAAGACTTTTTTGCTGATCAACGCTTACTTCAAGTTATTGATCTTGCATTAGCCAATAACCGTGACTTGCGTACTGCGACTTTGAACATTCAACGTGCTCAACAACAGTACCAAATCACAGAGAACAACCAGCTTCCAACCATTGGTGCGAGTGGTGGTGTTCTTCGTCAAGATACGTTAAGTACAAATAAACCAATGACCTCATATAATGTTGGTCTTGGTGTAACTGCTTACGAACTTGATTTTTGGGGACGTGTAAAAAGCTTAAAAGACAATGCGCTTGATAATTACTTAGCGACTGCAAGTGCTCGTGATGCAACACAAATTAGCTTGATTGGTCAAGTTGCTCAAGCATGGTTGAATTATTCTTTTGCCACTGCACAGTTGAAACTTGCTGATCAAACTTTAAAAGCACAGCTTGATTCTTATAACTTGAACAAAAAACGTTTCGATGTTGGTATCGACAGTGAAGTTCCTGTACGTCAGGCTCAGATTTCTGTAGAAACTGCACGAAATGATGTTGCAAACTATAAGACTCAAATTGCTCAAGCTCAAAACTTGCTTAACCTGCTTGTTGGTGAACAAGTGCCAGATAACTTATTGCCTAAACAACGTGTAACACGTATTAGCAATAGTTCTGCATTTGCTTCAGGTTTACCGAGTGATTTGCTGAATAACCGTCCAGATGTTAAAGCGGCTGAATATCAACTTTCGGCTGCAGGTGCCAATATTGGTGCTGCGAAGGCACGTTTATTCCCAACAATCAGTTTGACGGGTTCAGCGGGTTATGCTTCGACTGATTTAAGTGATTTATTTAAATCTGGTGCATTCGTTTGGTCTTTAGGCCCAAGCCTTGATATTCCAATTTGGGATTGGGGTACACGTAAAGCAAATATTAAGATTTCAGAAACAGATCAACAAATTGCGTTGTCTGATTATGAAAAATCGATTCAATCTGCTTTCCGTGAAGTAAACGATGCTTTGGCAACTCGTGAAAATATTGGCGATCGCCTTTCTGCACAAAAACGTTTAGTTGATGCAACCAATACCACGTATAAACTTTCAAATGCCCGCTTCCGTGCTGGTATTGATAGCTTCTTATCTGTATTAGATGCACAACGTTCTTCTTATGCGGCTGAACAAGGTTTATTGCTTTTAGAGCAAGCAAACTTGAACAACCAAGTGGAAGTGTACAAAACTTTAGGTGGTGGTATCAAAGCCAACTCATCTGATCAAATTGTACAACCTCCTTCATCATCTGAATTGAAATATCATTCAAATGATCAAAAGTAAGATGAATTGATTGAAACAATGAAAAGCTCACCTCGGTGAGCTTTTTTTATTGCTTTTTAGAACATAATTTCTAATGTGTATAGCAGCACTGTTCAATAATAGCTTACAACCTAAGCGGTTTATGCATTATCATCGAAAGCTAAAATCAATTGAAAGAAATAAAATGAAATTAAGCAATTTAGAAAGCGTACCTGCGCATCAGATTATTAAACAATTAGATGTGGTTTATGGAAGCACTGTCCGTAGTAAACATGCTGGGCGTGACCTTTTGGCAGGATTAAAAAATATTGTCGGTGGCGAACTTACAGCTTATACAGAATTGCTCGAAGAATCCCGCCAAGAAGCAATGAATCGTATGATTACAAAAGCACAAGGTCTAGGTGCGAATGCGATTGTCGGTATCCGTTTTTCTACTTCAAATATTGCCCAAGGTGCTTCTGAAATTTTTGTTTATGGAACAGCCGTCATTATTGAACCCAACTTAACTACTACACAACAAGTCAAATTACCCGATCCTTTTTCAAATTAGGCGAACAAAATGGATGCCTTAATTTTAAAAATTGTCATTACACTGGTTCTGTTCTTTATTGGATGGGGTTTTGGACGTTTTATTGAACAAAAACACTTAAAAGAATTAGAGGA
>Ga0209023_10005820_pt1 | contig 13276 bp, 16 predicted proteins | sample LakOneMetagenome_FD_187468 | JGI IMG/M metagenome (GOLD analysis project Ga0209023, IMG submission 187468) | Freshwater and sediment microbial communities from Lake Erie, Canada (SPAdes) (version 2) | ecosystem: Environmental > Aquatic > Freshwater > Lentic | place: Lake Erie, Canada... | reverse complement strand
AACGCAAAACCATCAAACAGCGCCGCTTGCTTCATCGAGATGCAGCGGCCTAATGTGACAAACCTGATGGACCAGAGCCTCCGTTAGCTCACGCCGCCTGTTGTCCCAAAAACCCTGACGACGGACACTGATAATCATCAGATTATTAGAGAATTTGGCCGAATCGAGCATCAGCTTGGCTTCGGCGCGTCTCGAACCCCTCATCGATCCTTCTGCGATCCGATATTGGAACAACCTTTGGCGGTTGTTTAGAGGCAGGCCGATCAAACCGACATCAACTCGCCGCTACTGGAGAAATAAACTGGTTTACGAATTTCTTTTGCCGCTTTCTGGTTTCAAGAAATGGCTTGCCATAAAGGCCTTGCGAGCAAATGGTTTTCAAGTCAATCGTGGAAATAGTTTTGATTTCTAGCTGGTCGCTAGTTCGTTAGCTGGTTGTTTGTAGAATAAAGTAATGAGCATGTGACATAACGCTCTTACAACGTACTGCTCAAGTGTTCTAAACGCGGTTCCGCTGTTAGAGGTTGCAACTTTGGCAAAGGACACGTCATGCGGAAATGGATTCTGCTGTTCGCGATCCTGATTGGGGTCACGTCGGTTGCTCGTGCAGCGGATGATGCCGGATCGGCACAGGCGGTCATCTCTTCGCAGGTCGATGCGATCGGACGCGGCGATGCGGCTGCGGCTTATTCCTATGCAGCGCCCGGCATTCAGGGTCTGTTCCCGAAGGCTGAGTTGTTCATGGCCATCGTGCGTCAAGGCTACGCGCCGCTGTATCGGCCAAAGACATTTGAGTTCGGCAAGGCGGTCTCCGCCGATCGCAAGATCGCGCAGCAAGTGCACATCACCGATTCCGAAGGCGCTGGCTGGGAAGCGCTTTACACGCTTGAGCAGCAGCCCGACGGAAGTCTGAAAATCACCGGCTGTTCTCTGGTGAAGGCCGATCAGGGCGCGTGATGTCTGCGGAATAAAAATCTTAGCTTTCCGGTGGCGGAACGAAGCAGAGAATGCCCGCCTCAGGCGTATAACAAAGCACCGCGCCGCCGGTCGGATTGCGCGGCTCGTTCAGAATTTTATCGGCCGGAACGCGCAGCCAGAAGGCCGATGACAAACGCCACTTGTGGTCGACCCTGACCTCGTAGCCTTGACCGTCTCGCCGTACCTCGACAGCGCGGCAATCGGAGATAGAGCAGCACTCTGCGCCTGTTCCCGGCTGCTTCAAGCCTTTGAACCACGGTGCGAGCGACGGGTCTGCGTTGTCAGGCGGGAGCGCGCGCGCGGGCGTGCAGAACATTGCGATGGCCATTGCTACCGTAACGGATATTCGCATGCTGACCTCAATCCGAGACGGTCACAGATGAGAATGCAATTCAAAACGCCGCTGCGAGATCCTTCGCGCCTTGTAGTCCAATTTGATTGTCCATCCGCGCGTTTGTCGCCGCAAGCAGTTTCGCGACGACATTGTTGCGGATCGCCACGGGGTTGCGTTCATAGCCACCGCGCTGGAAAAAGTTCGAGGTCGGGACAATCGTGCGCATCGCTTGCGGCATCGACACCATATCGAAGCCGTTGCCGTCGCCGGTGAGATTCATCATCTCAAGTTCGGCAGCGGTGAGCGGCGCGTTGTAGCCCTTGCGCTTGGCGAAGTTCACCGAATCCATCAGCTTCAATGTCTGAAGCAGCGGCCCGACATCCATATCGAGGTTCAACGCATGAACCGCGATGCCGCGTGGCGTCAGTGCGAGCTTCTCATGCGCGCTCCATTCGTTCGGCACGGTTTTACAGAACGTCACCATCTGCTGGACGATCGCGATCTTGCGCTCCAGCGCGGCCTTTTGCGGCCCTGCGGCGTCACGCGCCGCATCGCGCAGCGCGCCGGTGATGACTCCGCCATGCTCGGCCAGCATGTCGATGGTGTTGGTGACGAGCAATTGATTGTAGCCGAGCGCGGTGGAAATTGCGCGGCCGCCCGAGCCTTCGAGCCCGGCCTGCACGTCGTATTTGCCGTTGCCGCCGGATTCGAAACTGTAAATGCGGACGGCCTGATCTTTCGTCAGTCCGAACCGCGAGGCCACTTTCGCATAGGCGCGCTTGAACTCGATCTCGGTGGTGGGCTTGCGCGGCGTGAATTGAAAATGCTCCAGCGCATTCTGCAGAAAATCTGAAACGACAGGGAGCGTCTTGCGCGGCGGGCGAGGTTTCTCCTCTGCGGCAGGATCGACAGGTTTCGGCGGCCCGCTGTAAACCGGCGGCTGGGCCAGCACGTAGTCTTCGGCAACGATGGTTTCGCCGCTGCGGCGCCTGGCGTTGCGCGCGCGCCGCTTATCACTGATCGCGCTACAATAGGCGGAGGCCTCGGCGTCGAACTGTTCGCGGACCTGAGTGTAGTCGGCGAGCTTGCGGCGATAGTCTGCGATCTGCTGCGCCGTTTGCGCGACGGCGCTGGAGGGCAACATCATCGCAGTCGCAGCGACGACGGCCAGAGCCAGACCGGAAACCCACCGCCGACACGTTCTCACATGAACACCGCGACGTTCTGCCGGCAGACGATCACCGGCGTATATGTCAGTTCCAAATCTGCTGACCGCTTATCAAGCACACAATAAACTACTTCATATGCTCAATTGAGGACAGGCTCTAGCGCGAGAATCAACAGGATGAAGAATATACTTGTGTTAGGCGGTACGGGGGGTATTGGCTCTCATGCCGTCGAATTGTTGTTGCAAAATGCTGAGGTTGGCGAAGTCAGGATCATTGTCCGCTCGCCTGGCAAGCTTCCGGAAGTGGTGCGAAAGAACCCCAAATTGAAGGTTGTTACTGCGACATCTCTACTCGATATGAGCGCTTCAGATATGGCCGAACATCTGGATGGCATCGACGCGATGATTTTATCACTCGGTCATGACATGTCGCTAAAAGGGGTATTATTTTCGAGGTTAGTGGTGTTGGACGCCTGCAAGCTTGTCTGTGATGCGATTGTCCAATCCGGCAAGCCTATGAGGCTCATCGAAGTAAACTCGATTGGTGTACCCAAACCTGACGGCACTGAGATTGGGCGTGGCTTCGGTACCACTCTCATACTTGGCATGATAGGACGGATAGTGCCGCCGCTAAAGGGATCCTTTCGGCAGGCAACATATATGCTCAAGGATATCGGGCGAGACAATAAGCTGATCGAATGGGTGTTAGTTCGCCCCGACCGTCTGCTCGATGAAGCCGACGTCTCGACATACGAAGTGCACGACAGCATACCGTGGAGCATGTTCAAGGCACGGTCTACGAGCCGGATCAATGTGGCCGATTTGATGTGCAAGCTCGCGCTCGATGATGATTTGTTCGAACGGTGGAAGGGGCAATTTCCAGTTGTTATCAATCAAGATCGAACAGGCCCTAAATTTATAGACAGCAACGTTTAGCGTCAGCGTTGCCAGCGCAACCATGCACAGCGTCGGCCAGCCGCGCCGATTGCTCCGTGTCGGGCCGCACCAAGCCCAAAACCCGCCGCCGATACCCCCTCACGCGAACACCGCGACGTTCTGCCGGCACACCATCACGGGCTGCCGGTCGGCATTCCACAAAGTCGTGGCTTGGCTGGAATAACCGCCCGCGACATTCTCGGCGCGCGTTTGCAGAAGCCACCAGCCGTCGCGGGTCTCGATCGTGTCAGTCAACATATCGATCGACCAGGTCATGGTGCTGATCGGTCCGGCTGTTTTCATGAGGACCAGCGCGGCGGGGGGAGGTGCGTCGGTGAGGGCGACGAGGGCGGTGGTCGATGCCGGTTGCGCCGGATCGCGATGACGAATCCACAATGTAAACGAAGGGTCCTTCGCCTGACTGAACGGAACGCTGCCGCCCGCGAAACGTCCCTCGAAGTGCTGCAGGAAATTCAAACCGGGGATCGGCCGGAAAAACGGCGGGCAGGCTTCCGCGTCGCCGACATTCGGCGCGGGGAGGCTGCCATAGCCGATGGCCGACGTACGGGCGTTGCCGTAACACAGGGTGGCGCGCGCAGAGAGACCGGCGTCGCCGGAAGCCTCCACGCCGACGAAGGTCGTCGATTTGCCTTTGCGAAGGACTGTCGGGCGGATGGTGATGGCACCGGAGGCCGGTCCGACAAAGGCAAATTGCGCGGAGCGCAGCGGCGGCATCTCTCCAAGTTGCAGCGACACGCTGTGCAGGCAGAAGGCTGCGGAGAGACCGCCGTAGCATGTGCGGCCCTGCAGCCAGTCTTCGGTGGCGGTGATGGAGCAGGTCTGTCCATCGGTGGTCATGCTGTCTAGCAGCGGTGTGAATTCGACCATCGTGCTGTGCTTGCTCCCGAATTATCGCTTGTGCCGGCCGCGTCGCGACTCATGTTGGGTTGGCATAACAGCATGAAATCGGCGGTCCGCGCATCTGCTCAGCGCCCTCGGTTGCCAGCCATGCGCGGTCGCGACAGATCAGTCAGGAAACCTGACCTATTTACATTATCAACAACGTTTTTGAAAAACATCCGAATCATTTATCGCTTCGCACGACAACTTCGTTTCAAATAGATCAATGCGTGACTGTTGAGTTCGCGTGCGGGGCGGCCATGAATAAAGTTATTTCGCCAAAAGGTTTTGTTTCGAGTGATTTGACCAAGCTGTTCGGCGACGTGCCTAGGCCGGATCGCGCTCAGTGGGAAAAAACACTGAAGGCCATGAAGCCTTGGCTGAGTCCGGAAAAATTCGCTGAGACTGAAGCCGTGCACTGGCGCATGTTCGAGCGCGCCAATCGCTGGTACGACGGCAAGCTAACACCATCAAACGACTGACGTTCTTTCAATATCAAACGCCGGTGCTAACCGACGTCTCGATAGAGACGATGGTTGTCTTTGTGCGGTCCGGCGTCTGGTCGCTCCACCGCACGGACCCGAGCGGCCGCTCCAGCATGCGGTGAATTTTCACCGGCTCCGGTCCGATATGAAATTCGAAAGCCTTGACGTGGAGGTCGCGCTCGGACTGTGTTGAGCGGTTGCGCTGGCGTAGATAGTCCAGCCATGTCGGGCAGTGATAGCGCTCGATCCAAACTTCGGGATCACCGATGTCGCGTGCGATGGACCAGTCATAGGCACCGTTGCGCTGACGCGTCGCCTGGACCTGCAGCATCAGGCTGTAAAACGCGCGTGCGTTTGCTTGATCCACTCGATATTCGACTTCGACGACAATCGGTCCGCTGCGCGGCGAGATCGGAAGATTCACTTCCGGCTCCGCCAGTGCGTCCACAGGATCGGTGCTGGTACTCTCCGTCGCCGGCAGGGGCAGCCAGATCGCGAGCAGAGGCGAGAGGAACATCACCGCGCCCGCCACCATCAGCGTCTTGTCCACGCCGACGGAGTTGGCGAGATGTCCCCAGATCCAGCTCCCAATGGCGACGCCACCTGCGATGGCGGCCTGATAGGCGGCAAGTGCGCGACCCGCGACCCAGCGCGGTGTCGGCAGTTGCACGCCGATATTGAACAGCGTCACCGCCACCATCCATGAGGCTCCGGCCACGATCAGCGCCGCGCCCGTCAATTGGGGCCAGCGGCTCAGCGCCAGCACGCCAATTGCAATTCCCATGGTCAAAGCGCAAAGCCGCACCGCGGCTTCGCTGCTGAGATGATTGCGCAGGCGTGAGACATTGATTGCGCCGAGCACGCCGCCGATGCCGAAGCAGCCGAGCATGATGCCGTAGGTCTGCGCGCCGCCGTGCAGGAGATCGCGCGCCACCAACGGCATCAGCGCCAGAACCGAGCCGCCCGCGATGCCGGTGACCAGCGTGCGCACCAGAACGATGCGGATCGCAGGCGAGTGGATGATGTAGCGCGCTCCGGAGACGACCGCGCGACGCAACCGCTCGGGCGGCAACCGCGACGGCTCGAGCGTCCGCCGCCAAAGATAAAGGACAATCAGCAGCGGAATGAACAGCAGCACATTGCTGACAAACGCCGCGACCGCTCCCGCCGCCGCAACGATGAGGCCGCCGAGCGCGGGACCGAAGCTGCGCGCGATGTTGTAGCTGATGCCGTTCAGCGCCACGGCCGCAGGTAGTGTATCCGCCGGCACCTGTTCGCTGACCGAGGCCTGCCAGGCCGGGCTGAACAGCGCCATGCCGCTGCCGATCATGAAGCAGAACAGCAGCAGGCTGTTCGGCGTGATGGCGTTGAAATATGCCAGCCCTGCAAGGGTCACCGCACCGACGAGGCCAAGCATCAGCGCGATCAGTCCGACAATGCGCCGGTCGTACATATCGGCGATGGCACCAGCGGCCAGCGACAGCAGCATCACGGGCAGCATCAGCGCGGTCTGGACGAGCGCTACCATGTCGGCGCTCGATGTCATCTGTGTCATCGCCCATGCGGCACCCACGCCGTTGATCATCAAGCCGAGATTGGACAGCAGGCTCGCCAACCAGATGCGCCGGAATACGGCGTGGCGCAGCGGCGCGGTAACGCCATCGGCAGACAGCAGGGATTTTTTGGCGGGCTTGTCGATGGTCGCGGTCAGGGCGGAATCCTCGAATGGAGCGGGGACTGTGTTACAACATCAGGACGATGGGAAGGGGCTCGCTACCAACGCCATTGGCCGTCATCGGCCCAGCGAGAGCGATAACCTACAAGGCGCATCCAGACTGTGACGATCTGATCGAAACCTGTGGCAAAGTTGCAGTTTCCGTCGCGGGTCCATTTGTCGGACTTCACATCGGCCATCGTCTTTTCGTTGGCGTAGGAATAAAGCTGCAGCGGTCGGGATGGATCGTTGACCTCCCTGCGATTGGCGATCAGTTCACGTTCCAGGTTGTTGAAGATCACGCAGGGTGTGCTGGCGTAAGTGAAACGCTGCTCGTCCGTGATGATACGCGCATTGTCCGGCGGTGGTGTGATCCGATACGACAGCAGGACCGCAGCGGACACCATCAGCGCGGCGAGTAAAGCCCCAATGATGATCAACCGGCGTCGTAAGGGCTGTTTCGTGTCCGGCGGTTGGATCGTCTGCGGCATGGCTAAGACATTAACATCTTGAATGCGGTATGTCGCAGCGGCGTTGCGGCTGTGATCGCCGCGACGCCGCTGGCTCTAAACTTATTCCGGCTTGAGGTTCGCGAACTGGGCGACCTTACCCCACTTCTCGGTTTCCGAAATTACGAATGCCTGCATTTCTTCCGGCGTGTTGCCGATCGGCTCGCCTCCGAGTTTGCGGATACGGTCGATGCCGTCGGCGGATTTGATATATTTGATGATGCTCGTATTGAGCTTCATCACGATGTCCTTCGACATCTTGGCGGGAGCCGCGACTGTGAACCACGCCGCCGCGTCATATCCCGGAACGGTTTCTGCAATGGTGGCAATGTTCGGCAGCAGCGGCCAGCGGGTTGCGGTGCTGACGGCGAGGGGCCGCACATTGCCGTTTTCTGCAAACGGAAGCACGGCCGGCAGATTGTCGATCATGACATGCACGCGGCCTGCCACCAGATCGGTCAGCGCCGGTGCGCTGCCTTTGTAAGGCACGTGCACGATGTCGATGCCGGTCATGGACTTGAACAACTCTGTCGCAAGGTGAGCCGTGCTGCCAACGCCTGGCGTGCCGTAGAACAGTTGTCCCGGCTTCGATTTCGCCAGAGCGATGAATTCCGTAACGGATTTTGCCGGAACCTCGGGATTGACCGACATCAGGTTCGGCACCCGCGCGATGATCGTCACCGGCTGAATGTCCTTGATCGGATCGTAAGGCATGTTCTTCTGAACATACTTGTTGATCGCGTGGGTGCCCGGCGTGCCCACAATGAATGTGTAACCATCCGGATCGGCCTTCGCGACAAAGTCGGCGGCGATATTGCCGCCCGCGCCGGGCTTGTTTTCGACGATGAACTGCTGGCCGTATTCTTCAGACAGTTTCTGCGCGACAAGACGTCCGAGAATGTCGGTGGTGCCGCCAGCTGCAAAAGGCACAACGAATTTCACTGGACGGTCGGGCCATGCAGCTGCTTTCGAGATGCGGGGCAGGAAGGTCGCGCCGAGTGCGGCTGCGCCACTTCCGATGAGTGTACGGCGGGTCAGGTGCGCGGACGAAGGTCGCTTGGACATGCTGAAAACGTCTCCCGTTGCTTGCCCATTGGCGCGGGCATTTTTGTCATTGCCGGTGCGGATATTCAGATTTCTAAAGCAAGCGCGCGGGCTTGGCCATTGGACGTGTGGCGAACGGCGGGCGGTAAATTCGCGCAAGTTCCGTCATCGTGCATCGCAGTGCAGCATGTATGGCGAACGCGGCCTGACGAGGGCGCTGCTTTGCGATTGCCTCTGCCGCTGTCGCGTGGCAATGGCGCATCAATGGCAAATGTCCGATGCGTTGAGGAGATATTGTGAGCCTGTGTCTCGCCTCGGCAGGCGTCGTCAAGTCGCTGTCGGTTGCAGCATTCATGCTGACATTCACGCCTGCTGCCGATCAGGCCGAATGGCAGGAGGACTGGCGCGTGACGCCGCAGGGCCTTGAGATCGTCGAGGCGCGGATGACAAAGGCAAGCGCGGACATGGAGCCGCTGCCTGCCGACGCGCGGCTGATCGGCGGCTGGTATCGCTGGAAGCCGCGCTTGCCGGTATTGCCGCAAATCGTGCTGGCCAATTCCGGTTATGGCGGAGAATGGCGCTTGTGCAGCGATGGCCGATGTCAGGACTTCTCTGCCATTGTTGGCCGTCCGCTCGGCAAGGTGACCATCACAACGAATGCATGCCATGATGCCGCGCCGAGAATGCTCGATGCGAAAATGCTGCTCGCGCGCGGCGACGATTTCAACGTCAAGGGCGATCCGGATCGCGCCATCGCCGATTATGATGCGGCGCTTAAAGCCGACCCGGCTTTCGCCGAAGCATTCAACAGCCGTGGCATGGCATGGCGCACGAAGGGTGACCGCCGCCGTGCGTTGAGCGACTTCGATACGGCGCTCAAACTGAAGCCGGATTACGAAGCAGCAAGGGTCAATCGCAAAAGCCTGTTCAACGAGATCGAGCGGCTCGGTGCCCACATGCCGCTGAAGGGCAAGGTCAAATAGGGCATTGGCGCTTAGCTTTTTGTATTATGCTTGTCCGTGATGGTCGCGTCTCCCTTTCAACGGGAGAGAGATAAAGAACCTGGGAGACTTGTCATGACGGCCATATCCAGCAGCCGCTACGCCGAGGTTCATGCGCGTTCGCTGCGCGATCCCGAGGGGTTCTGGGCGGAAGCTGCGCAAGAGATCGACTGGATCGAACCTGCTAAGAAAATCTTCGATCCCTCACAGGGGCTATATGGCCGCTGGTTCGCGGGCGGCGTGGTCAACACCTGCTACAATGCATTGGATCGTCAGGTTGCTGGTGGCCGCGCCAATCAAGTCGCGCTGATTCACGACTCGCCGTTGACGAACAGCGTCACCAAGTTCACTTACGCGGAATTGTTGCGAGAGGTTCAGACGCTTGCCGCCGTGATGCAGGATTTCGGCGTCGCGAAAGGCGACCGCGTCATTCTCTACATGCCGATGGTGCCGCAGGCGATGATCGCGATGCTGGCATGCGCGCGGATCGGTGCAATTCATTCGGTGGTGTTCGGCGGTTTTGCTGCGAAAGAACTTGCCACTCGCATCGAGGATGCCGAGCCGAAATTGATCCTGTCCGCAAGCTGCGGTCTCGAGCCGGGCCGCGTGGTGAGCTACAAGCCGCTGCTCGACGAGGCAATTGCGCTTTCCAGCGTCAAGCCGCAGGCGTGCATCATCCTGCAACGGTCGCAGCAGGCTTGCGATCTCATCAAGGGCCGCGATCACGACTGGAACGATCTGCGCGATGCGGCGATGAAAGCGAAGAAGTCCGCACCTTGCGTGCCAGTGCTCGCGACCGATCCGCTTTATATTCTCTACACGTCAGGCACGACCGGAAAACCGAAAGGCGTAGTGCGCGACAATGGCGGGCATTTGGTTGCGCTGAAATGGTCGATGTTCAATCTGTACGGCGTGAAACCGGGTGAAGTGTTCTGGTGCGGCTCGGACATCGGCTGGGTGGTCGGCCACAGTTACATCATCTACGCGCCGCTGTTTCACGGCGCGACATCGATCATGTACGAAGGCAAACCGGTGGGAACGCCAGACGCCGGGGCATTCTGGCGCGTGATCTCGCAGCACAAAGCGGTGGCGCTGTTCACCGCGCCGACCGCTTTTCGCGCGATCAAGAAAGACGATCCGGCCGGAGACTTCATCCGCAAATACGATCTGTCGCATTTCCGCACGCTGTTTCTCGCGGGCGAACGTGCCGATCCGCCGACAGTCGAGTGGGCGGAAAAACAGTTGAAAGTGCCGGTTATCGATCACTGGTGGCAGACCGAGACCGGCTGGTGCATTGCTGGCAATCCAGTGGGATTAGGGGCGCTGCCGGTGAAGCACGGTTCGCCGACGGTGCCGATGCCGGGCTATCAAATCGACATTGTTGATGAAGCAGCCAAACCGCTGCCTGCGGGCACGATGGGCTCCATCGTCATCAAGCTGCCGTTGCCGCCCGCGAACCTTCCGACGCTGTGGAAGCAGGACGAGCGCTGCAAGGAAGCGTACTTCAACGAGTTTCCCGGCTACTACAAAACCTCCGACGCCGGTTACAAGGACGGGGACGGTTATGTCTTCGTCATGGGCCGCACCGACGACATCATCAATGTCGCGGGACACAGGCTGTCCACCGGCGGCATGGAGGAAGTGCTGGCCTCGCATCCTGATGTTGCCGAATGTGCGGTGCTCGGCATCAAGGACGCGGTGAAAGGTGAGGTGCCTTGCGGTTTCCTCGTGCTGAAAGCGGGCGTGACGCGACCGGTCGCCGATATCGAAAAAGAGATCGTGGCGCTGGTGCGCGAGAAGATCGGACCCGTGGCGGCGTTCAAGCTCGCGATCACCGTCGCGCGGTTGCCGAAAACACGTTCGGGCAAGATTTTGCGCGGGACCATCAAGAAGATCGCGGATGGCGATCCATGGACCATGCCCGCGACAATCGAAGACCCCCTGGTGCTTGAGGAGATCAAGACGGCGCTGCAGGGTAGAACGGCTTGACGGTTTCCGCGGATGACCTGTGCCTTGCTTTTGCCGGTTGTGAGGACCAAAGACGTGGTGGCCGGAACAGGTCCGGCCGTACCGGAATAATCGTGTGAATATGAAAAAATCCAAACCGGCAATCTTACTCATGGCCGCTCTGCTGCTCGCCGGTTGTGCGCAGTTCGAGCGCAACCAGCCGGTCGCCAATGTGGTGGACGACGACACGTTTTGCCGGGCAAGTGGCGAGCCGGGCACGCCCGGTTATGTCGCCTGCCGTAAGGACCGCGATGTCTCCAGCAGCCGCTCGGCGGGCAGCGAGTCGCGGATGGAGCGTGCCCATCGCAATCTTGCGGAAGACATGCTGAATAATAAACGCTAATCCGGGTGCTTACCTCCCGTACGGCGCTGCGCGCGCCGCTCTGAAAGCTGGATGGCATGATCTTTTCGCGACGACAGTCTTTTGCCTTTGCGGTGGCCGCGTTTGGCGCAATCGCGTTGAGCGCGTATCCGGCGCTGACAGCACCGGCGGACGATCCTGACGCCGACGTGTTGAGCAAGGACGCCGTGCTGCGCGACGCGAATATTCCCGTGTTGGGAAATCCGCAAGGCGACATCACCATTGTCGAATATTTCGATTACCAGTGCCCGTACTGCAAGAAAATCTCGCCTGTGCTGGATCAGGTGTTGAAGGATGACGGTAAGGTTCGGTTGGTGCTGAAGGACTGGCCGATCCTCGGCGAACCGTCGGGATATGCGGCCAAGCTGGTGCTCGCCGCAAAGTATCAAAACAAATACGAGGCCGCGCACAGGGCGTTGATCGGCAAGGTCGGACGTCTGACCGAAGCGGCGATCGACGAGGCTCTGTCAGGTACCGGAGTCGATGTGGCGAAAGCCAAGGCCGATTACGAAACCAACAAGACCAGTATCGACGCCGTGCTGAAACGCAACGATACGCAGGCGACAGCTTTCGGCTTTCGCGGCACGCCGGCTTTTGTGGTTGGGACGTTTCGTGTGCCGGGCGGGTTGACCGCGGAGCAGTTCAAGCTGGCGATTGCGGACGCGCGAAAGGCCGCGAAAGACGGGACCAAAGCGAAGTAACGCAGCTTTCCAGCGGCCCGTTTGAGAAGCCTTAAGGCTTATCGAGACAATCGGCGACATGCTTGGCGAGGTCACGTTGCAAGACCTTCGCCAGCCGCGCCGCGTTGTTGCATTCGATCAGCTTGACTTGTTCGGCGCGGCGCTTCTCGGCAGCTTCACGGAATTCCGGCGCGACTGTTTTGGGATCGACGATTTTTTCGGCGACTGATGGCGCGCTGCCCGCGACGGCAGTCATCAGAGTCACCAAAAGAAAAAGGAGTGTGCCGCGGTTACGCATCACACTCCTGTATCACCCGTCCGGCGGCGATGCCACCGTCACGCGCATCGTTACTCTGTATCGGTTTACTCGTCGTCGGCTTTCTTGCCGCCGCCGATGTTCTTCAGCTTGGCGAACACCGCATCCACGTTCATGTCGTCGCGCTGCTTTTCGGTGGTCGTGGCGATCTCGTGCTCGGCTTCCTTGCGGGTCGTTTCCGAGGCCGGCAGCAGGGTCGCGCCACCATATTGCTGGGCCGCCGGCTTTTCCTTGGCCGCGCGTTGCACTTCGAAATCCAGTTCGATCTGCGAGCAGAGGCCGAGCGTCACCGGGTCCATCGGCGTCAGCGTCGAGGCGTTCCAGTGAGTACGGTCGCGGATGCTGGCGATGGTCGTCTTGGTGGTGCCCACCAGACGCATGATCTGGCTGTCCTTCAACTCGGCATGGTTACGCACCAGCCAGAGAATTGCGCTCGGGCGCTCGTGACGGCGCGAGACGGGGGTGTAGCGCGGGCCCTTTTTCTTTTTGGCTTCCGGCAACACGACCTTCGATTCGCCGAGTTTCAGGCGATAATCCGGATCGGCTTCACCGCGTTCGATTTCCTCGCGGGAAAGCTGGCCCGTCGAAATCGGGTCCATGCCCTTAATGCCCTGCGCGGCGTCGCCGTCGGCGATGGCGCGGATTTCCAGCGGGTGCATCTTGGTAAATTCCGCGACCTGATCGAAGGTCAGCGCGGTATTGTCCACCAGCCAAACGGCAGTCGCCTTCGGCATCAGCGGTGCATTGCTCATGGCAAATCTCCTTTACGCCTCGCCCGCCAGATTTTTTGGGGGTAAAGCCGTCTGGTCATCGGTGATGACTGGAATTCGCACCTATATAGTC
>Ga0209023_10005819_pt1 | contig 13278 bp, 16 predicted proteins | sample LakOneMetagenome_FD_187468 | JGI IMG/M metagenome (GOLD analysis project Ga0209023, IMG submission 187468) | Freshwater and sediment microbial communities from Lake Erie, Canada (SPAdes) (version 2) | ecosystem: Environmental > Aquatic > Freshwater > Lentic | place: Lake Erie, Canada... | reverse complement strand
CCGGCGGCGTTGACCGACGGCGCCGCGACGCCGGCGATACAGACCGCCGCGACGCTGGACCGCAGGAGCGCGCGTAGACTCATCGAGCGTCTATCCGGCCTTCTTGGGCGCGGCGGCGCCGGCCAGCGGCGCGGCGGCCGCCTGCTTGCCCTGGGCGTTCGCGTCGGCCGCGGGCGCGCCGTTCTCGGCGATCGCGGCCTTGCCCTTGTTGATGGCGTCGTTGGCGAAGCGGTTGGCCAGACGCTCGGTCAGGTTCTTGGCGTCGACCGGAGCCATGTTGGCCAGGATCAGGCTCAGCGTACGCTCCTTCATCTTGGCGGCGATCGGCAGACGAACCGAATCTTCCAGGATCGTCATCCGCGCGGCCGCGTCCTTGGGCTTCATGCTCGAGAACACAGTGACCATGCGATCGACCTCGGCCGACTTCTGGCTGTCAGCCTGGCCGAGAAGACCCTGGATATCGCCCTTGAGGCCGTTCAGCGCCTTGACCTTGGCGTCCAGCTTGGCCTCGGCGGCGGCCAGCAATTGGAGCTGCACGTCAATGTCCTGCTCGCGCTGGTCCAGCTGGCCGCGACGGGCGCCCAGGCTTTGCAGGATGCGCAGTTCGGCGGGCGACAGACCGGCCTCTCGGGCCAGATCGGTCACCGAAGGCGCGCAGACGCGGGGCGGAGCCGATGAGGCCGCTGAGGCAGCGGCGTCATGACCGGCCGACTCGGCCGACTTGGCCTCTTCGCCGTGTTCGGCCTTGGCGTCCGGCTTGACCACCCCCTCTGCGAAGGCCTTGGCCCCGCCGAGCATGTCAGGCAGCGACTTGGCGCCGGCCAAGGCGTTAATAGCAAGAACGCCGCCAACGGCGACGCCGACGAGCGGGAGAATGCGAGGAATGTTCTTCATCACCGGGCTCTGAAACTGGGTCCGGGACGCGGCGGATCGACCGGGCCCTCGAAGAGGTCATCATCAACCCGCGCTCGTGAACGCGGGGTTTCCTTGGCGACACTGGGTCGCGACACGGGGCTCGGGCGCGCCGAAGGCTCGATCGGCCGACTGGCCTGGGCTTCCCGATCCAGCAGGCGCTCGAAATCCTCAGCCTTGAGGCGGCGGTCCGCCGTCGACTCGGTCGCCTCCATCCGCGAGGCCACAGGCGCCGCAGCAGCGGTGGGTGGCGGCGTCACCATCGGGCGATTGAGGCGCTCGTCGAGCTTGGCGGCCAGGGCGGTGGCGCGCTCGATGCGATCGGCCAGGGCTTCGGAAGCCTCGTCGGTGGCGGCGCGCAGATCGGCCAGCCCCTGTTCAGCCCGAGCGGCGGCTTGATCCAGGTCGGCCACGGCCTTGGCGAAGCCGACATGGCTGTCGCGCAGGGCCTTAAGGCGGCGCTCAAGGCGCCAGCCAAAGCCCAGCGCCACGATCAGCAGCACCGCGAGCAGAGCATTCATGGCGACGGCGACGAGGCTCATTTCAGCTTTTGAACCGCTTTCTTGGCCGCAGGCGACAGCGGAGCCTCGGCGCGGATGGCGATGGAGTGATTGCGACGTCCCATGCGACCGCGCGTCAGCGGGATGGCCCCGGCGCGCAGCTCGACCAGACTGTCAGGCGTGGCGTTCAGCATCATGGTGTCGCCGACCTGAAGGTTCAGCACCTTTGACAGCGGCAACTGCTGCTCGTCGAGAACGGCGCGGACCTCCATCTGGGTGGTCCAGAGTTCGGTGGCCAAGTGGCCTTCCCAGATGTTGTCGCGGCCGAACTTCTCGCCCATGAACTGCTGCAGCAGCATCTTGCGGATGGGTTCCAGCGTCGCATAGGGCAGCAATAGCTCGATACGGCCGCCACGATCTTCCATGTCGATGCGCAGCTTAACCAGGATCGCGGCGTTGGCGGGCCGGGCGATGGCGGCGAAGCGCGGGTTGGTTTCCAGGCGATCCAGCGAGAACGACACCGGATGCAGCGGTTCGAACGCGGCCTTCAGGTCGTGCAAGACCACCTCGATCATCCGCTGCACCAGCACCCGCTCGATGGTGGTGTAGGGGCGACCTTCGATGCGCATGGCCGCCGTGCCGCGACGGCCGCCCAGCAGCACGTCGACGATGGAATAGATCAGGTTGGAGTCGACGGTCAGCAGGCCGTAGTTGTCGAGCTCCTCGGCCCGGAAAACCGCCAGGATGGCGGGCAGCGGGATCGAGTTCAGATAGTCCCCGAAACGGATCGAACTGATGTTGTCGAGGCTGACCTCGACGTTGTCGCTCGTGAAATTGCGCAGGCTGGTGGTCATCAACCGCACCAGGCGGTCGAAGACGATTTCGAGCATCGGCAGACGCTCGTAGCTGACCAGAGCCGAGTTGATGATCGCCCGGATACCGGTGCGGTCGTCGTTGCCGTCGCCCGAGAGGTCGAAGCCCAGCAGGCTGTCGATTTCATCCTGGTTCAGGATCCGCTCGGATCCCGCCATGTCGCCGCCGCCGCCGTCGTCCCAGCCGCCACCGCCCATGCCGCCGCTGAAGTCGCCGAATTCGCTCGCAGCCCCGCCGCCCTCGGCCCCGCCCGGAGGGTTTTGCGAAGCCCATTGGGCCATCGCGGCCTGATCGTCGAGTTCGTCCGCCATGTTGGTTCGCCCAACCAGCTCCCGAAGGGGCTAGTTGATCAGCATCTCCTCGATCAGGACAGCGTTCACCTTTGACGGCGCGGCGACGAGATTGACCCGACGCAGCAGCTCGACGCGGAGCTGGTAGGTGCCCTGGCTACCGTTCAGATCTTCCGGACGAAGCTCGCGCAGGAAGGTCTGGAACATGTCCTGCAGCCTGGGCAGATTCGGCGTCAGAACCTCGGCCGTTTCCTCATCGGGCAGCTCGAAAGTCAGTTTCAGCTTCAGGAAGGTCGACTTGCCGTCGGCGGTCTGCATGTTCACGACGATGTCGGGCAGGGTGTAGAAAACGATCCCGTCCGGCCCCTCCTTGATGACCGGCGTTCCGGCGGCGCCCTCTGCGCCGGCAGCGGCGCCGTGCTCGCCTTCCTTCTTCTTCTCGTCCTTCTTTTTTTCCTTTTTCTTCCCGTGCTCTTCCGCACCCTTTTCGCCATGGGCTTCAGGCTTGGGCTTCATCAGGAAGAAAGCCGCAGCGCCGCCTCCGCCCAGCACCAGCACGCCAGCAGCGGCCGCGATCAGAACGATCGGCGGCTTCTTCTTGGCTGGAGCTTCGCCATCGACAGCACCCTCTTCGCCTTCGGGGGCGGGAGCTTCCTTTGGGGGTTTCTTGGCCACGCGCGCGGTTCCTTGGAATCTACCCCCGTACTCATGCGCGACCATGGTTAACGATGTGTTTTGGAGGCCAATTCGCCGCAGGCAGAATCCACCCGGCAGACTCCGCCCAACACCCCCGCGTTAACCTTCCTATTGTTTGTTTTTGCTGGCCTTTTGACGTTGGCACGAAGGTTGCTGACAGGACTGCGGCGCATTTGTCGCGCCAGCCGCCCGAGTTACCTCGTCATGGACAACGCGCTGTATATCGGCCTTTCGCGCCAGATGACGCTCCGCCGCGAGCTGGACATCGTCGCGAACAACATCGCCAACGCCAACACGACGGGCTTCAAGACCGAGGACCTGATGGTCCGCACGGAAGCCGCCAAGCCGGCCCGGACGCTGGGCGGAACCAACCCCGTCAAGTTCGTGCTCGACGACGGCGTGGCGCGTGACTTCACCCAGGGTGCCATGACCAAGACCGGCGGCGACTTCGACGTGGCCATCGAGGGCCAGGGCTTCTTCAAGGTGCAGACCGCCGCCGGCGAGCGCTACACCCGCGATGGTCGCTTCACCACCAACCCAGAAGGCAAGCTGGTCACCCAGACCGGCAACCCCGTGCTGGACGAGGGCGGCACTGAAATCCTCATCGATCCCAAGCAAGGCCCCGTCACCATCGGCAAGGACGGCATCGTCAGCCAGGGCCAGCTGAGCGTCGGCAAGATCGCCGTGGTTCGGGCCGACGACCTGTCCTCGCTCAGCAAGGACGGCGACAACCTCTATCGCAACACCTCCAACGCCACGCTCCAGCAAGCGCCCAACGCCGTCGTGCACCAGGGCATGCTGGAATCCTCCAACGTCCAGTCCGTCGTCCAGATCACCAAGCTGATCGAGGTGCAGCGCGCCTACGAGAGCATGGCCAAGATGATGGACAACACCGCCGAACTGACGCGCTCCGCCGTCGAGCGCCTCGGCAAAGTCAACTAAGGGAAACTAGATCATGCAAGCTCTGCGCACCGCCGCAACCGGCATGTCGGCCCAACAGCTGAACGTCGAAGTCATCTCGAACAACATCGCCAACATGAACACCGTTGGCTTCAAGCGTCAGCGGGCCGAGTTCCAGGACCTGCTCTACCAGACCATCGAACGGGCCGGCGCCCAGTCGTCCAGCGACGGCAACGTGGTGCCCACCGGCGTCCAGATCGGCGGCGGCGTCAAGGCCGGCTCGGTCTATCGGATCACCCAGCAGGGCACGCCGACCCTGACCAACAACGAGCTGGATGTGGCCATCCAGGGTAAGGGCTACCTGCAGGTGCTGCTGCCGTCGGGCGAGACGGCCTATACCCGCGCCGGCAACTTCTCGACCAACGATCAGGGGCAAATCGTCACCGACGACGGATACGCCGTCCAGCCCGGCCTCACGGTGCCGCAGAACGCCACGGCCATCACCATCGGCAAGACCGGCCTGGTGCAGGTGACCCTGCAGGGCCAGACCGCGCCCCAGACCATTGGCCAGCTCGAGCTGGCCAACTTCATGAACGAAGGCGGCCTGGAAGCCATCGGCGACAACCTGTTGATGGAAACCGGCGGTTCGGGTCCCGCCAACATCGCCGCCCCCGGCCAGCCCGGCTTCGGCACCCTGCTGCAGAACTACACGGAATCCTCGAACGTCGACGCGGTCAGTGAAATCACCGCCCTGATCGTCGCCCAGCGCGCCTACGAGATGAACTCCAAGGTCATCACCACGGCCGACCAGATGCTCCAGGCCACCTCGCAGCTGAGGTCCTAGGCTCATGAAGCGCCTCCTGATCACCGTCTGCGCCCTGGCCCTCGCCGGCCCCGCGCTCGCCGGACAGACCGTTTCGCTGAAGATGGACACCACCGACGCCGACGGCCGCGTCACCCTGGGCGACCTGTTCGACGGGGCCGGATCGGCCTCGGACATCCTGGTCGCGACCCGGGTCGGCGCCACCTCCGTTCTGGACGCCGGCCAGGTGCAATCGGCCGCGCGTCGCGCCGGACTGGATTGGACCAATTCGCAGGGCCTGCGCCGGATCATCGTCCGTCAGGGCGCAGAGGGTGGCGGCGCAAGCGCCGGCGCGGTCCGCGTCCGGGGCAATGTGGAAGTTCTTGCCTATGCCCGCAGCCTCTCGGCCGGCGAGATCGTGCAGCCCCAGGATCTGATCTGGGTAAAGATGGCCGCCTCGCCCAGCGACGCGCCCCAGGACGCCGACGCCCTGATCGGCATGAGCGCCAAGCGCCCCCTGCGTGAAGGCGCCGCAGCCTCGCTGCGCGATGTGTCCGCCGCCCAGGTCATCAAGAACGGCGACATCATCACCGTGACCTACGAAAACGGCGGTGTTTCCCTTGCACTGCAAGGAAAAGCCATGTCGGCCGCGGCCGCCGGCGACCTAGTCTCTGTCCAGAACACGCTGTCCAAGAAAATCATCCAGGCGGTCGCGACCGGTCCTGGCTCCGCGATGGTCGGTCCGCAGGCGCAGTCCTTGCAAAACCGATCGTCAGTCCGTTACGCCGCTCGCTAGAGGTCATTCGCATGCGCCCCGCCCTGATCGTCGCCCTCGCCCTGCTCGCCCCGCTCGCCGCCTGCTCGACCGTCACCGAAGCCGTGAGGGGGCCTGAACTGGCCCCCGTCGGCTATCCCGCCCAGCTGGCGCCGATGACCCAGCAATTCGTCTCCTCGCGAGACCAGGCGCCCCAGGCGGCCTCGGCCAACTCGCTGTGGCGGGTCGGCGCCCGCGCCTTCTTCAACGACCAGCGCGCCAGCAAGATCGGCGACATCCTGACCGTCCAGATCGATATCGACGACAGCGCCAGCACCAAGAACAACTCGGCCAGCAACCGCGCCTCCACCACCCAGGCCGGCGTCAGCAACTTCCTGGGTCTGGAATCCAGCCTGGGCAAGATCCTGCCGGGCGGCTTCGATCCGGCCAACGCCATCGGCACCAATTCCACCTTCACCAACGCCGGCGGCGGCAGCGTCAGCCGGTCCGAAAAGATCAGCCTGACGATCGCAGCCGTGGTCAGCCAGGTCATGCCCAACGGCAACATGGTCATCCAGGGCACGCAGGAAGTGCGCACCAACGCCGAACTGCGCCAGCTGACGGTCGCCGGCATCGTCCGTCCCGAGGACATCTCCTCGGCCAACACCATCAAGCACACCCAAATCGCCGAAGCCCGCATCAGCTATGGCGGCCGTGGCGACATCAGCCGCGTTCAGAAAACCCCGGCCGGCCAAGCCCTGGTCGAGCGCTTCTCGCCCTTCTGATCCGGCGACGGGCGGTTCGCGCAAGAACCGGCCTAGCGCTTCAAGACCTTCAGGCGCGGCCCCAACAGGGTGTCCGCGCCTGAAGCCTTTCTAGGGCCCGTGAAACCGCCTCGCTCCCGCCGCGTTCCATCAGGCAGGAGAACCGCCATGGGACGTCCGCTCGCCGCACTTGCCGCTCTGGGACTTCTGGCCGCCAGCCTGGCCGGCTGCGCCCACGAGAAGGTCGCCGACAGCGGCTACCGCTGGGCGTTCCTCAGCGACGCTCCCGAGGCGCCGCGCCTGGCCTATGGCCGCCCCTCCAGCGACGACGTCATTCTGATGCTCAGCTGTTCGCCCGGCGCCGACAGCGTCCAGATTTCGGCCGTGGGCCTGAGTGGAGGCGAAATCGTCCTGGCGTCCGACCGCATCGAAAGCCGCTTCACCGCCGCGAAGGCCGACAGCGCCCTGGTCGAGACAGGCCTGCTGGAAGCGCGCGGCCGGATGAGCGCCCCCGCCCTGGCCGGCTTTCAGCACACTGGTGACCTCACCATCCTGATGAACGGCGAGCGGCACAATCTCCACGCCAGACGTGAAGACGCGGGCCAGGTGAAAGCGTTCTTCAGGTCGTGCGCCGCGGCCTGATCAGGCCCGGCGGCCCGCCGCCGAGATGTTGTCGATCCCCAGCGCCGACAAGGCGCCGCGCATGATGCCCTCGGCGTCGAGACCGGCCTGGGCGTACATCACCTCGGGCTTGTCCTGATCCTGGAAGATGTCCGGCAGGACCAGGGTGCGGATCTTCAGGCCGCGATCCAGCGCGCCGTGCTCGGCCAGGGCCTGCAGCACGAAGGCCCCGAAGCCGCCCATGGCGCCCTCTTCCACAGTGATGATGGCTTCGTGCTCGCGGGCCAGCCGCAACAGCAGGTCGATGTCCAGCGGCTTGGCGAAACGGGCGTCGCAGACGGTGGCCGACAGGCCCCGCGCGGCCAGCAGGTCGGCGGCCTTCAGGCTTTCGCCCAGGCGCGTGCCGAACGAGACGATGGCGACGCTGGTCCCTTCGCGAACAACGCGGCCCTTGCCGATCTCCAGCGGATCAGCGCGACCGATCGGCATTTCAAGACCAAGGCCCTCGCCGCGCGGATAGCGGAAGGCGCTGGGGCGGTCGTCGATCTCAACGGCGGTGGCCACCATGCGGGCCAGTTCCAGCTCGTCGGCGGCGGCCATCAGCACCATGCCGGGCAGCGCGCCCATGAAGCCGACGTCAAAGGTGCCGGCGTGGGTGGGGCCGTCGGCGCCGACCAGACCGGCGCGGTCCATAGCGAAGCGCACGGGCAGGCGCTGGATCGCCACGTCGTGGACGACCTGATCGTAACCGCGCTGCAGGAAGGTTGAATAGATCGCCGCAAAGGGCTTCATGCCGTCGGCGGCAAGGCCGGCGGCGAAGGTCACAGCATGCTGCTCGGCGATGCCGACATCGAAGGTGCGGTCCGGGAACGCCTTCTGGAAGATGTCCAGGCCGGTGCCCGAGGGCATGGCGGCGGTGATGGCGACGATCTTGGGGTCGTGTTCAGCCTGACGAACCAGTTCCTGGGCGAACACCTTGGTGTAGCTGGGCGGGCCGGCGGCGGCCTTGTGCTGCTGGCCGGTGACGACGTCGAACTTGACCACGGCGTGCAGCTTGTCGTCAGCGCCCTCGGCGGGGGCGTAGCCCTTGCCCTTCTGGGTGACGACGTGGACCAGTACCGGCTTGTCCTGGAACTCGCGAGCGTTCTTCAGCACGCTGACCAGGGCGTCCATGTCGTGGCCGTCGATCGGGCCGACATAGTGGAAGCCCAGCTCCTCGAAGAAGGTGCCGCCGGTGACCATGCCGCGCGCATATTCCTCGGCCTTGCGAGCCGCTTCGCGCATCGGGGTCGGCAGTTTCTCGACCACGGTCTTGCCGAGCTTGCGAACCTTCCGGTAGGCGCCGCCCGAGACGAGATTGGCCAGATAGGCGCTCATCCCGCCAACCGGCGGGGCGATCGACATGTCGTTGTCGTTGAGGATGACGGTCAGTTGCTTGGTGGTGTCGGTCGCCGCGTTCATCGCCTCATAGGCCATGCCGGCGCTCATCGAGCCGTCGCCGATCACGGCCACGACCTTGTTGGTCTCGCCCTTCTGGTCGCGCGCGGCGCAGAAGCCCAGCGCGGCCGAGATCGAAGTGGCCGCATGGGCCGCGCCGAACGGGTCGTATTCGCTCTCGGCGCGCTTGGTGAAGCCCGACAAACCGCCGCCCTGACGCAGGGTCTTGATGCGATCGCGACGCCCCGTGAGGATCTTGTGCGGATAGGCCTGATGGCCGACGTCCCAGATCAGGATGTCCTTGGGCGTCTCGAACACGTGGTGAAGGGCGACGGTCAGTTCGACCACGCCCAGGCCCGCGCCCAGATGCCCGCCGGTCACCGACACCGCGTCGATGGTCTCGGCCCGCACCTCGCTGGCCAGCTGTTTGAGTTCGGCCACGGAAAAACCGCGCGTATCGGCGGGCGAGGCGATCTTGTCGAGAAGAGGAGTCACGGTGGTCATGTCCGAAGAAAGCGCGGTCAGTTGCGCCGGTCCAGCACGAAATCAACGCTGCGGCGCAGATGATTGGCGCGTTCGCCGAAAATATCGAGGTGAGACTTGGTTTGGGCGGCCAGAAGCGTCGCCCGTTCCTTGGCCGCGTCCAGGCCCAGCAGGGTGACATAGTTGGTCTTGCCCATGGCGGCGTCCTTGCCGCCTGCGGCCTTGCCCAGCACGGCTTCGTCGCCCTCGGCGTCCAGAATGTCGTCGACGATCTGGTAGGCCAGACCCAGGTCCTGGGCGAAGCCCATCAGGGCGGCGCGCTCGGAATCTTTTGCCCGGGCGATGATCAGCGGAATTTCGAAGGCGAAGGCGATCAGGGCGCCGGTTTTCAGGCGCTGCATGCGGGCCACGGCCCCCAGATCGTCGCGAACGCCCAGAATGTCGATCATCTGGCCGCCCGCCATGCCCTTGGCGCCCGAGGCGATGGCCAGCTTGCGCACCAGTTCCGAGCGGACATTGCCGTCGTCGTGGGTGTCGGGGTGGGCCATGATCTCGAAGGCGGCGGTCTGCAGGGCGTCGCCCGCCAGGATCGCGGTCGCCTCGTCATACTGAATGTGCACGGTCGGACGGCCGCGACGCACATCGTCATTGTCCATGGCCGGCAGGTCGTCATGCACCAGGCTGTAGGCGTGGATGCATTCCAGGGCGCAGGCGGCGCGCAGCACCGGGCGCTCGGGCAGGTCGAACATCTTGCCGGTTTCTAGGGCGAAGAACGGCCGCAGCCGCTTGCCGGGCCCAAGGGCCGCATAGCGCATGGCCTCGGTCAGCCGGCTCTCCGGGCCATCGGCCCGCGGCAGAAGCTCGTCGAGCGCCACAGTGACGATGTCGGCCGCCTGAACGATGCGACGTTCCAGATCGATCAAAACAGCTTCCCCCCGTCCGGCGCCGCGCGATCCACGCTGACCAGCACCACATCACCCTCAGCGTCGGGAAAGCCCAGACACAGAACCTCGGACATCACCGGACCGATCTGACGTGGCGGAAAATTGACCACCGCCGCGATCCGGCGCCCCACCAGATCCTCCAGGGCATAGTGCTTGGTCACCTGGGCCGACGAGCGCTTGATCCCGATCGCCGGGCCAAAATCGATGGTCAACTTGTAGGCCGGCTTGCGCGCTTCCGGAAACGGCTCGGCCCTGGTCACGGTGCCGATGCGGATATCGACCTTGTCGAAGTCGTCATAGCTGATCGGCGCTGAACCCATCAGGCGAAGTCCGCCGGTTCGGCGCTGACCGCGCCGTTCTGGCCCAGCACGATCTTCTCGACCTTCAGGCGGGCGGCCTCGAGCTTCTTTTCGCAGTGAGCCTTCAGGGCCGCGCCGCGCTCATAGATGTCGATGGACCGCTCCAGCGGCGCCTGGCCGGACTCCAGCTCTGACACGATCTTTTCCAGCTCGGCCAGGGCCTGCTCGAAGCTCAGCCCGGCGAGGTCTCCATCGATGGCTTTCGAGGCGTCGGTCATTTCAACTCCGAGGAGAACTGCCGCACCCTAGTGGGGCGGGAAGATACGGGCAACGACCTAGAATGAGGCCGTGGTTAAGGGAAGCCGGAATGCGTCAGGCCAGGGTGAAGCGCTTGACGCTCCAGTAGGCGTGGCCTTCGTCGACCAGCTGGCGCGCGCCCTTCTTTCTCAGCGACCGGGCGATCATCCAGTTGAAGAAGCCGTGGGCCACGACCAGCACGTCCTGGCCGCTGGAGGCCAGATCGATCAGCAGGTCGGCGGCCTGGTCGGAGCGGACCTCGGCCTGGGCCCGGGTCTCCTGCCCGCCGTGATTGTCGAAGAACCACCACCAGAAGCGGGCGAAGAAACCCAGATGGCTGGGCTTCATTTTGATCCAGGATGGCCAGGGCGGGGGCGGCAGCGGGGCCTCGATGAACAGCGGGTCGGTCGCGAAGGCGCGGCCCTCGCAGACGGCCTCAGCGGTTTCGATCGAGCGGCGACGGGTCGAGGCGATGACCACACCCGCACGCCGGCCGGTCTCGACCAGGGAGGCGGGCGGCGTCTGGCCCGGCTTCAGCCCGCCCACTTCATAGCGCGCCCACCATTCGCCATAGGCGGCGCAGTTGAAGCGGACCTTGCGCGACAGGGCCGGCTCGCCGTGACGGGCCAGGGTGATGACCCCGGAACGGACGGACTTGGTCTCGGCCAGGATGTGGTCGGCGTTGCTTGCGTCGGCCATGTTCCCGAGAGAGCGATGGGTCACCCCGTCGATCCCTTCATCCCTCCTGCAGAGCGCTGACATGCGCGGCGGCTGAGCGCCCCAGCGCCTGTAGGTCGTAGCCGCCCTCGAGCGAGGAGACAATACGGCCCCGCGACCGGGCGTTGGCGACCGAGACGATCGCCCGGGTCGCCCAGGCGAAATCCTCGGCCTCCAGGTTCTGGGCCGACAGCGGATCGCGGACATGGGCGTCGAAGCCGGCCGAGACTAGGATCAGGTCCGGCGAGAAGGCGTCGACCTGGTCCATCAGCCCCTCGAACCCCGCCCGCCAGGTCTCACGGGCGGCGCCGGGCGCTACGATGGCGTTGGCGATGTTGCCCAGGCCGGTCTCGGACGGATCGCCCGTGCCCGGATACAGCGGCGACTGGTGGATCGAGGCGAAGAAGACGGTCGGGTCGTTCTCGAACGCGGCCTGGGTGCCGTTGCCGTGGTGGACGTCGAAATCGACGATCGCCACACGGCGCAGACCCGAAGCCTGGGCCACCCGCGCCGCAATGGCCACGTTGGAGAACACGCAGAAGCCCATGGCCGTGCCCGGCTCGGCGTGATGGCCCGGCGGTCGCACCGCGCAGAAGGCCCGGTTCCCCTCTCCGGCCGCGATCTGGCGCACCGCCGACACCGCCGCCCCGGCCGCCCGCCGCGCCGCGACCAGGCTGCCGGGAGTCAGGATGGTGTCGGGGTCCAGGGCGTGGCGGCCGGCGCTGGGGGCCGAAGCCAGGATGCTGTCGATGAAGGCCTGCGGATGCACCAGGGCCAGGTCGGCGAGATCGACCAGCGGCGCCTCATGGGTTTCCAGGTCCAGCGTGGCGTCGTCGCCCAGGGCATCGATCACCGCCTGCAGCCGCTCGGGCCGCTCGGCATGGCCGTCGCCTGGCCGGTGGTCGAGCATGTCGGAATGGGTGAACAGGGCGATGCTCATGACCCCACGGTAGCGCGGACGGGCATTGGACGAAACCGGTCGATCGCGGTTATCAGGAGCGACATGAGCCTTTCCCTTCGCCGCGCCACCCCCGAAGACGCCGACACGGTTTCCAGCCTGGGCGCCCGCACCTTCGCTCAGACCTTCGAGCATCTCTATCCGCCGGCGGATCTGGAGACCTTCCTGGCCTATGCCTACGGTCTGGAGCGCACGCGGGCCGATCTGGCTCACCCCGACAAAGCCACCTGGCTGCTGGAAGACGACGGCGAGGCGATCGGCTACGCCTCGGCCGGGCCCTGCGACCTGCCGCATGACGAGGTCCGGCCGGGCGATGGCGAGCTGAAGCGCATCTATGTGCTGAAGGAGCACCAGGGCGGCGGCAAGGGCTCCATGCTGATGAACGCGGCGCTGGAGTGGCTGGAGAAGGACGGCCCCCGCCCCCTGTGGATCGGGGTGTGGTCCGAGAATTTCGGCGCGCAGCGGCTTTATGAGCGGCTGGGGTTCGCCAAGGTCGGCGAGTATTTCTTCCCGGTCGGCGAAGTGCGGGATCTGGAGTTCATTCTGCGGCGGGGGTGAGCGGTTCGGGCGTTGCGTCCCGTTTAAGAACCCTCCACACTCCGAACATCTGTTCGAAAGTCCGCGCCGATGTTCCTTCGCTTCTTTTCCGAGCTCCGCCAGGCCAAGGTGCCGGTCAGCCTCCGCGAGTACCTGATGCTCATGGAAGCCCTGGACAAGGACGTCATCGACCGCTCGGTCGAGGACTTCTACTTCCTGTCCCGCGCCAGCCTGGTGAAGGACGAGAAGAACCTCGACAAGTTCGACCGCGTGTTCAGCCACGTCTTCAAGGGCCTGGAAACGGTTAGCGACGGCGTCGCCGCCGACATCCCGGAAGAGTGGCTGAAAGCCCTGACCGAGAAGTTCCTGACCGACGAGGAGAAGGCGGCGATCGAGGCCATGGGCGGTTTCGAGAAGCTGATGGAGATGTTGCAGGAGCGCCTCAAGGAACAGAAGAAGCGCCACGAGGGCGGCAACAAGATGATCGGCTCGGG
>Ga0209023_10005818_pt1 | contig 13279 bp, 12 predicted proteins | sample LakOneMetagenome_FD_187468 | JGI IMG/M metagenome (GOLD analysis project Ga0209023, IMG submission 187468) | Freshwater and sediment microbial communities from Lake Erie, Canada (SPAdes) (version 2) | ecosystem: Environmental > Aquatic > Freshwater > Lentic | place: Lake Erie, Canada... | reverse complement strand
CACCTTCATCAAACGCCCACACTTATCGACTGTTAATTGTTAAAGAACTTATTCGGTACTGCTTGCTGCGTTTCGACAAATCGTTTTGTTTGTCAGCAGCAGAGAAGTGAGATTATGCAGTGTTTCGCGATCTTCGTCAACCCCTTCGTTGCTTCAGCTCAGTTTCCTGAGTTCGCTGTTGTTAGATCAACTACTTGATTTCGTTGACGTTTTCATACAGCGCTGAAGCGGAGGCGAATCATAGCAAAGGTGCGTAGAGGTTCGCAAGGGCTTTGCGTGACTATGTTCAAGAGGGGGTACGGATGTGCATGCGGTGAGACGGCGTGGACATTAGGGCTGGCTAGATGCCAGCACTACGAATGTCCACCTTACCAAAGCCAAGGCAAGGTGGGTTCGAGAACCCACCCTACGGAGCGTCATCGGGTCTTACTCTTTTAGTGTGACCGTGGTGTAGTTGGGGTCGGCCTTGATCTTCGCTGCGGTGAACGGCAGCACCGGCCATTCCTTGCGCGAGAAGACCTGTACCTGGTCGGCATACCAGGGCGACTTGGGATCGGTGGACTGGCCATAGGTCAGCATGGCTTGCGCTACCGGGCCGGCGTCGTCGAAGGTGACGGTCTGGATGTAGCTTTGGCCCCAGTGCACGCCCTCGTAGCCGCCTGCGCCGAGCGGGTTGCGCATGGTCAGCGAGTTATACGAGCCGTCGAGATTGCCGATGCCGCCGTGCAGCGGGATGCGGACCCCATTGCGCGGTTCCACCTGGTAGTCGCCGAGGCGGCAATCCAGGGGAATGCCGAGGCCCTGTAATTTAAGTGCGGCATTCTTCAGCGCGCTCAGCATGGCGGGCACGGCAGCTGGTGCGACGCCGCCTGGCGTGTGGATCGGGTCGGCCGGGTTGAACGGTACCGCCCACTTGTTCGGAATGCCGGCAGCCGTATTCCAGAACTCGCGGAACAGGACGGCGCCGCGACTGTCGACGTTCACGCGGCGGTCCCAGGCGCCCAGCACGGTACAGGCCTGGACCAGCACGGCGTCGGCATTGCCGGCACAGGCCGGCAGCAGCTCGGGCAGCATCAGCTCGGCCGCGTACAGGCGGTTGGCAAAGGCCAGCTCCTGGATATCGGTGAGCTTGAGTTTGCCGCGCTGGGCGACCATTTCCTCGAACTGCAGGAAGCCGATGCGGGTGCGCAGGCTCTGCTCGACACCCACGCGGCCGTACAGCGGCGAGAAGCCGAGCGGCGCCGGGCCGGTGAGCAGGGCCTTTGGATTGCTCAGCCAATAGCTGTCGTTCGAATTGCCGACGTAATCGGTGCGGAGCAGCCAGGGAGCCGTGGCCGGCGAGTAGATGCCCGGCGGCGCGCCGGCGTCCTGGCCCCAGCCGCAGCTGCTGCGCGAGCCGTCGAACAGCAGCGCCGCCTGCAGCAGCAGGCAACCGTTGGCGAACTTGTCGGCGTTCATGTGCGGCACCACGCTGGCGTCGGCATACAGGGCGTTGCCGTCGCGGTCGGCGGCCACCGTGTTCACCCAGGGCAGGCCCACCGTTTTATCGAGCGAGGCTTTCAGCGTCTGCACGCTGGTGGCAGTGCCGATGCCCAGCCATTGTTCGAGCATGCGCGTGTTGTTACGGTTCGGATCGGCCAGCACATAGGCGGCGCTCGACGTCCAGGTCAGGCCGGCCTCCGGCTTGACGATCACGGCGCCCTGCTTCGCGAAGTAGAAGGTCTTGCTGCGCTTCTGGATGGCGCCGTCGGCCTGCAACAGGTCGACCGTCACCGTCTTCGATGTCATCTTCTGGCGCTCGCCATCGACCATATAGGTCGTGCCGGTGGCGTCGCCGGCATCGAGCGCCAGGCGGAAGGTAGTGAAGTGCATCGCCGTGGTCACCGTATGGCTCCAGGCAATGTCTTTATTAAAACCAATAACGATGGCCGGCACGCCGCCGATGATCACACCCATGGCGTCGTAGCGGTTCGGCACCGTCAGGTGGGCCTGGTAGAAGCGGTCGGTGGTGGTCCAGGGATAGTGCGGGTTGCCAAGCAGGAGACCGCGGCCGCTGGCGGACAGATCCTTGCCGACCGCCAGCGCATTGCTGCCGAAGCCCTGCGTGTTCAATTGCTCTAGCCGCGCCAGCAGGAAGGCAGGGTCGAGCTTGCGCGGCGCCCGCCTGGCCAGGCTGACCGGGGCACTCGGCGTGCGCCCTGCGGCGACGAATTCCTTCGAGAAGGCCTGGCCGGAAGCGTGCAGCGCCTTTTCCGCGATCACCAGGTACATGTCGTCGAGCGTGATCGGGCGCACCCATTTGGCGCTCGCGCAGGGGGCGGGCAGCTTGCCGGCGTAATCCTTCAGGTAGCGGTTATAGCCTTCAACATAGCCTTCGAGAATGTCGCGCGGTTCCTGGGCGCCGGCGGCATAGTTGGCGCGCAATTGTTCGAGGTCGAGGTAACCCTTGAAGAAGAAGTCGCTGTCCTCGTTCTTCAGGTCCATGAAGCCGCTGGCGGCGCCGTACTCGTCGGCGGTGCGTTTCGGCGCGCGCGCTTCGCCGCCAAAGAAGGCCGAGCGCTCGCCGCGTACCGTCAGCAGCGAGTCAGCGAACATGCAGACATTGTCCTGGGCATAGGCATACGCCAGCCCATAGCCGAGGCTGCGGAAATCCTTGGCCTGCACGTGCGGCACGCCGTGGGTGGTGCGGGCCAGTTCGACGGTGATGCGCGAGGCGGTTACCGGCGGCGGGGGCGGCGCCGGTTCGTCGTCGTCATCGTGGTGGTGGCAGGCGCCCAGGCTCAGGGCAAGGGATGCTGCAAGGAAGAGTCGGCACGGCTGGGTGGCCGCACTGTTGCTACGCTTCATATGGACGCTTTCTGCGGCGACGACCGCTTGACCGGGTGGTGAAAGTGAACTGTCTTGGGGCGGGCCTGCCCCAGATTGATGCGAAGAACCAGCTTGAATGCTGGCATGCCCCTTACAAACTCGTCAAGCCAATGGACGCGCTATCCCTGCCGTGTTTCCGCAGATGTCGCTTTTATGTGGAGCACGCTGGTTTTCTTACTTTGGAGCAACGAGCGGGACCACGGCGCGGGTCTGCATGCCCTGCCGGGCGATCGCAGCCTGCAGCGCGGCGATGCGCGCACGCATGGCCGGGTGCGAATCGAAATAATGCGAACCCGGAATGGCCTTGTCCTCGCCTTTGTCCAGCGCTTCGAAGAATTCGGTGGCGCCGCCGGCGTGGCCGTAGCGGCAGGCCAGCACCTGCAAGGCCCGGGCGTCGGCCGCCGCTTCGCGCGTGCGCGAGTAATCGGCATCGCCCAATTGCTTGACCGGCGCCAGCACGCTGGCCAGGGCCGAGGTATCGCCGCTGAGCAAGGCGGCCAGGCCATACAGCACGATGCCACGCCCGAGTGCGCGCAGGTGGTCGCGGTGCGACAGGTGGGCCATCTCGTGGGCCAGCACGAAGGCGAGGCCATTTTCCGATTGCACGTGCTCGAGGAGGGCCGAGAACACGTAGATGTTGCCGCCCGAGACCACGACCGCATTCGGCGTCTTCGATTCGACCAGCTTGACCGTGGCCGGGCCGGTGAAGCGGGCGCAGCTGCGCAGGCTGTCGACCAGGGCCTGCAGCCGGGCTTCGCGCGCATCGCCCTGCCCCGGCGCGGCAATCGCGGGCGCCTTCTCGGCGAGCAGACGCGTCAGCGAAGCTTCGGTGGACGCGTCCATGCGGTCGACCACGGCATCGACCAGCAGGCCCAGCACGAAGAAGGCCAGCAGCGCCAGCGCCGCCAGCTTGACCAGGATCGACACGAAGTCCTTGAGCGGATGCTCGTCGCTGACGTTGTCGTTGCGGCTGGGCAAAGACGGCTGGTACTTCATGCTGCGCTTTGTTCCACCATATAGATCGCCGTGGCAAAGGCGAACACTTCGACGGCGCCGATGCCGCCCCGCGCGTTCTTCGACAGCGAGGCCGTCTCCAGGCGCAGGTTGACGATCTCGTGCGCACCGGGGCAGCTTTCCTTCAGGCGCAGCACGGCTTCGCGCTTGGCGCGGTCGAGCAGGCTTTCATACGACTTGACCGGGCCGCCGATGATGCTGCGCAGGCCGGCGGCGGCACGCTTGAAGTAGTCGATCGAGACGACGACGCTGCCGCCGACCAGCTCGCTGCGCGCCACCTGGCCCGGCAGCAGCGGATAACGGCTGGCCGTGGCCGGCAGGTGCAGCCAGGCTTGTTCGCGTTCGTGGATCGAGCGGTAGTGGCGTTTTTCGTTGAGTTGCCCGAAGAAGAAGCCGAGCACGATGGGCACCACCCAGATCAGCAGCGGGAAGAAGGGAGCAAAGGCTTCCATGTCAGGCGACCGTGACCGCGGTACCGTAGACGTAGATCTCGGCCGCGCCGACCGCCACCGACGAGGTCGAGAAGCGCATGTTGACGATGGCATTCGCGCCCATCTGCTGGGCTTGCGCCTTCATGCGTTCGATGGCCTGGTCGCGCGATTCGTTCAGCAGTTCCGTATAACCGCGCAGTTCGCCGCCGACGATGTTCTTCAGGCCAGCCATGATGTCGCGGCCGACGTGCTTGGCGCGCACGGTGCTGCCCGAGACGACGCCGTGGCTGGCGGTGATGGTTTTGCCAGGGATGGTTTCGATATTGCTGAGGAACATGATTTACTTTCATGAAAAATCGCAGAGCATGCATTCTATGCATGATCGTTTGATAATTTCAATGTGGAAAGCGTAGGGTGGGCGCCCCGTGCCCACGCGTGAACTATGAACATTGTTGGCCGAGTTTAGTGTCAACACCATGCACATGTCACGCGTGGGCACGGAGCGCCCACCCTACGATTTCCCCTGTCCACGGCCAAAAGTGCCGATAACGCGCACAAAAGCAAAAAACCCCGCCAAGCTCACTTGGCGGGGTTTTCGCATTTACTACATATAACTAGCCTGACGATAACCTACTTTCACACTGGTTGCAGCACTATCATCGGCGCAAAGTCGTTTCACGGTCCTGTTCGGGATGGGAAGGGGTGGGACCGACTTGCTATGGTCATCAGGCATAACTTGCTGGAAAACTGTTCCACAACTGGGCAACAGGCTTCCTGAATTCCGGGGCGCATTCTAACAGGCAATATCTGAAAACGCCAGTGCCGCAGCGAGCGCCAGCGCGTAAAATGCCGGTTTCTCCAGACCGCACCGCGCCATGACCATCCTGCTCGCCACCCTGAACGCCCGCTACGCCCACGCTTCCCTGGGCCTGCGCTATCTGCTGGCGAACATGGGGCCGCTGCAGGAACAGACCGCGCTGATGGAATTCGTGATCGGCGCCAAGACCACCGAGGTGGTCGAACGCCTGCTGGCGCGCAAGCCGCGGATTGTCGGCTTAGGGGTCTACATCTGGAACGTGGAAGAGACCACCAGGATCGTCGCCATGCTGAAACGTGTGGCGCCCGAGGTGACCGTCGTGCTGGGCGGCCCGGAAGTCTCGTTCGAGACGAACGAGCAGGAAATCTGCAAGCTGGCCGACTACGTCGTTACCGGCTGGGGCGACGTCACCTTCCCCAAGCTGTGCGGCGAGATCCTGCACGGCCCAAAGCCGCTCATGAAGATACACGCCGGCCTGCAGCCGCCGATGGCCGACATCGCCCTGCCCTACTCTTTATATAGTGCCGAGGACATCGCCCACCGCACGATCTACGTGGAAGCCTCGCGCGGCTGCCCCTTCAAGTGCGAATTCTGCCTGTCCTCGCTCGACAAAACGGCCTGGGCGTTACCGCTGGACGATTTCCTGGCGCAGATGGAAGACCTGCACGCCAGAGGCGCGCGCCTGTTCAAGTTCGTCGACCGCACCTTCAACCTGAACGTGAAGACCAGCCTGCGCATCATGCAGTTCTTCCTCGACAAGCTGGATGCCAACCCCGACGACCCGGTGTATGCCCACTTCGAGCTGGTACCCGACCACCTGCCGGAAGCGCTGAAGGAAACCATCGCCAAGTTCCCGGCCGGCGCCCTGCAGTTCGAGATCGGCATCCAGAGCTTCAACCCGGAAGTGCAGGCCCTGGTCAGCCGGCGCCAGAACAACGAGAAGGCCGCCGACAACATCCGCTGGCTGTGCGAGCAGTCGCAGGCCCACCTGCACGTCGACTTGATCGCCGGCCTGCCCGGCGAAGACATGGCCAGCTTCGCGCGCGGCTTCGACCAATTGGTGGGCCTGGGCGCGCACGAGATCCAGTTCGGCATATTGAAACGCCTGCGCGGCACGCCGATCATCCGCCATACCGAGCCGTTCGCCATGGTCTACGACCCCTACCCGCCCTACACGGTGCTGGCCACCAGCACGGTGGACTTCACCACCATGCAGCGCCTGGTGCGCTTTGCCCGTTACTGGGACCTGGTGGCCAACTCGGGCCGCTTCGCGCACACGGTGAAGGCCTTGCTCGGCGACCAGCCCTTCGTCAACTTCATGGCCTTCTCGGACTGGATCTACGGCCGCACCGACGCCACCCACCGCATCGCCCTCGACAAGCTGGCCAGGCTGGTGGGCGAGTGGCTGGTGGAAAGCGGCATGGCGCGCGAACAGGCGGCAGCCCTGCTGGCCAGCGACTACGCCGGCAATGTCGACGCCAAGGCAAAAACCGCGCCGCAACAGGTCGCCGCCCCGGCAAGGCAAGTCCGCCACCTGGCAGCCTGAGCACTCTACAGGAGCGCGAATGAGCAAAATTGGCCGATTCCTTTTACACTGCAACAATGCAGATTGATAATGCGCCAATATTAACTATCCAGAAATCCGCCTCCGGCGCGGGGCAATCTGTCATGGCGAGCGGCGTCTGGCAGGTGCACGCCCTCACCGCCAGCGGCAAGCTGAAGGGAATCAACCGCAGCCTGGCGGCCCTGAGGAAGGGCGGCCAGCTCGAATGGGACCTGACCGAAGTCGAGAGCATCGACCACATCGGCGCCCAGATGTTCTGGAATGCCTGGGGCAAGAAGCGCCCCGCCAGCTTGCGGCTCGACCCGCGCCAGGAAGAACTGTTCGCGCGGATCGAAAAAGCCAACGAAATCAACATGCCGCGCCAGCGCGTCAGCGCGCTGAACTGGATCATCGTGCTGGGCCAGGGTTTATTGACCTTCTTCGAGCACCTGCACGGCTTCATCGAGCTGATCGGCCGCCTGGTGCAAGACCTGTGGCGCTTCGTGCGCCGCCCGAACACCGGACCGTGGCGCGAAATCTCGGCCAACATCTACCACTCCGGCTTCCAGGCCCTGGGCATCACGGCCCTGGTCGGCTTCCTGATCGGGGTGGTGCTGTCCTACCTGTCGGCGCAGCAGCTGCGCCAGTTCGGCGGCGACATCTACCTGGTCGACATCCTCGGCATGGCCGTGATCCGCGAACTCGGCCCGCTGCTGGCGGCGATCCTGGTGGCCGGCCGTTCCGGCTCCTCGATCACGGCGCAACTGGGCGTGATGCGGGTGAACGAGGAACTCGACGCCATGCTGGTGATGGGCATCTCGCACGGCTACCGCCTGATCATGCCGAAGGTGATCGCGCTCGGCATCGCGATGCCGCTGCTGGTGGTCTGGACCGACGCCATGGCCCTGCTCGGCGGCGCCGCCTCGGCCAAGCTGGAACTCGGCCTGTCGTTCCGCTACTTCCTGCAAAAGCTGCCGGACGCGGTGCCGATGGCGAACTACACGATCGGCCTGCTGAAAGGGATGACCTTCGGCATGCTGATCGCGCTCGTTTCTTGCCACTTCGGCCTGCGCATCAAGCCGAACACCGAAAGCCTGGGACGCGGCACCACCACGTCCGTGGTCACCTCGATCACCGTCGTCATCCTGGCCGACGCCGTGTTCGCCATCATCTTCAGCGGAGTGGGCTTCTGATGGCCGACCAAAACCAGCCACGCCAGCAGCGCCTGAACCGCAAGCCGGAAGAAGACGTCGGCCCGCCGGTGGTCGACATCCGCAATCTGTGGACCAAGTTCGGCAAGACCGTGGTGCACCAGGACCTGAACCTGGAAATCTATTCGGGCGAGATCCTGTCGATCGTCGGCGGCTCGGGCACCGGCAAGACCGTGCTGCTGCGCCAGATGCTGGGCCTGGAACGGCCGACGCGCGGCTGCGTGCGCGTGTTCGGCGAAGACATCAGCGAGGCCGGCCCGGAACAGCTGCAGCGCATGCGCAACCACTGGGGCATGCTGTTCCAGCAAGGTGCGCTCTATTCGGCCCTGACGGTGTTCGACAACATCGCCCAGCCGATGCGCGAGCTGCGCGCCCTGCCCGAGGACGTGATCCGCGACGCCGTGCTGCTGAAGATGGACATGGTCGGCCTCGGCGCCGAGCACGCCAACAAGATGCCGTCGGATCTGTCGGGCGGGATGATCAAGCGCGCCGCGCTGGCGCGCGCCCTGGCGCTGGAGCCGCGCCTGCTGTTCCTGGACGAGCCGACCGCCGGCCTCGACCCGGACCTGTCGGATGCCTTCGTGGCCCTGATCCAGGCCCTGCACCGCGAACTGAAACTCACCGTGGTGATGGTGACCCACGACCTCGACACGCTGTTTGCGCTTTCCTCGCGCATCGCGGTCCTGGCCGAGAAGCACGTGCTGGCGGTCGGTCCGTCGCGCGACGTGCTGCGGGTCGACCATCCGTTCATCAAACATTTCTTCCTCGGCCCGCGCGGGCGCCGTGCACTCGAAGTGCTCGACGAACGCGACGAAGCCGCCGAAGACGAAGCGAAGGAGTGACATGGAAAACCGATCGTATGCCCTGATGACAGGCGTGTTCACGATTGCCCTCTTGGTGGCCACCGTGCTGGTGGGCCTGTGGCTGAACCGCGATAAAACCGAACTTTCGCCCTACGAGATCGTCACCACCCAGTCGATCCCGGGCCTGAACCCGCAGGCGACGGTGCGCTACCGCGGCCTGGAAGTCGGGCGCGTCGACGAGATCATCTTCGACCCGAAGGTCACCGGCCAGATCCTGATCAGGCTGTCGGTGGAAGAAGGCTCGCCGATCACCACCACCACCTTCGCTTCGCTCGGCTACCAGGGCGTGACGGGGATCGCCTTCATCCAGCTCGACGACGAGCGCACCGGTTCGCCGCTGCTGAAGACCGACACCGATCACGTGGGCCGCATTCCGCTGCGCCCGGGCCTGCTGGACCAGCTGGAAAAGCGCGGCCTGGCCATCCTCGACCGCACCGAGGAAATCACGGCGCGCATCAACAACCTGATGAGCGAAGAGAACCAGAAGACCATCATCGGCGCGTTCGACAACATCAGCAAGGCCGCTGCCGCCTATGGCGAGATCCCGCAGAAACTCGGCCCGACCATCGATCGCCTGCCGGCCCTGGCCGACAAGATCGACCGCAGCGCCGATTCCTTCGGCGCCTTCTCCGACAGCGCCAAGGCCACCGCCGACAATTTCGACCGCCTGGCCACCGGCCTGCAGGCGCCGGACGGCCCGCTGAACCGCCTGAACGGCGCCATCGATTCGCTGACCGGCGTGACCGCCGACCTGGAAGCGGAAACCCTGCCGCACGTGGTGCGCATGACCGACGAGGCGCGCACCGCCCTGCGCTCGGTACGCCGCACCGCCGATTCGCTCTCGGACCGCCCGCAAAGCATCCTGTTCGGCGCGCCCGACGCCCCACCCGGCCCCGGCGAACCGGGCTTCGTCGCTCCGACCAAATGAGGACCATCCAGACCATGATTTCGCCCCGCATCCTCGGCGCCACCGCCCTTGCCACGACCCTTGCCCTGGCCGGCTGCGCCTCGTCGAGTAAAACCAAGGCCAACAACGACCAGTTCGACTTCGGCCCACTCGGGGCACCGGTTGCCCAGATGCCCCAGGCGCCGCTGGCCGCCGTCGTCGTGATGGACGCCACCGGCTCGCCCGCCCTCGAAAACGAGCGCATGCTGTACCGCCTGAACTATGCCGACCCGCTGCAGGCGCGCACCTATGCCAACAGCCGCTGGAGCGCGAACCCGCTGATCCTGGTGACCCAGCGCATCAAGGCGCGCCTGGCCCAGGCCGGCGTCAAGGTCTTGTCGGCAACCGACACCATGAACAATGTGCCGATCCTGCGCATCGAGATCGACGACTTCACCCACGCCTTTGCCAGTGCCGCCCAGAGCGAAGGCCAGGTCGTGCTGCGCGCCTCGGTGTTCCGCGGCCATACCCTGCTCGACCAGAAGACCATCAGCCGCGCCTCGCCGGCCCCGAGCGCGGATGCCGCCGGCGGCGTGCGCGCCCTGGCCGCCAGCACCGACGCCGCCGCCGCCGACATCGCCGCCTGGCTGGCCGGAATCGATACGCGGGCAAAATGACCAGCAAGGCAGTAACAGACCCGGCTTCCAGCCCCGAGCTGCCCGAAGCCGCGCCGCGCCGTGGCTCGCCTGTGGCGCGCGCGGCCCTGCTCGCCTACTTCCTGCTGATCGTCTACGCCAGCTGGTATCCCTTCACCGGCTGGCGCAACAACGGCCTGCCGGTGTTCTCCTTCCTGAACTTGGTCAAGCAGCGCTACTGGACCGGCTTCGACGTGATGGTCAACATCGTCGGCTACGTGCCCTTCGGCGTGCTGCTGGTGCTAGCCATGTACCCCTTCCTGCGCGGCATCTGGGCCACGCTGCTGGCCGCCGTCATCGGCATCCTGGTGTCCGGCGGCATGGAGGCGGTGCAGAACTTCCTGCCCAGCCGCGTGCCCTCCAACCTCGACCTGCTGACCAACAGCGTCGGCTGCTTCATCGGCGCCTGCATCGGGCCGTTCCTGGCGCGCGGCCTGCTCGACGAGGGCAGCCTGAACCGCCTGCGGCGGCGCTGGTTCGCCCCGCACGCCAGCCAGGGCCTGGTGCTGCTGGCCCTGTGGCCGCTGGCCCAGATCTACCCGCAAAGCTTCCTGTTCGGCCACGGCCAAGTGCTGCCGATGGTGTCGGGCTGGCTGTCCGACTGGTTCGAGGAAGACATCGACCTGGTCGCCATGCTGCGCCCCGGCCCGGCCATGGGCGTGGAACAGTACTGGCTGTCGGAAACCATCATCACCGCCTGCGGCATGACCGGGGCGGCCCTCACCCTGCTGTGCCTGCTGCGCCGCGGCGCGCCGCGCTACACCCTGGTGATGCTGATGCTGTTCGCGGCCCTGGTGCTCAAGACCCTGGCCAGTTCGCTGCTGTTCCGGCCGGATAACGCCTTTGTCTGGGTGACGCCGGGCGCCGAGGGCGGCTTCCTGATCGGCCTGATCATGCTGGCCGGCCTGGCCTTCGCGCCGCAGATCGCCCAGCGCCGCCTGGCGGTGGTGACCCTGGTACTGAGCCTGATCGTGGTGAACACGATCCCGGCGAACCCCTATTTCACTTCCACGCTGCAGGGCTGGGTGCAGGGAAAATTCCTGAACTTCAACGGGGCGGCCCAGTTCCTGTCGATTACCTGGCCATTCTTTGCGCTCTGGTTCCTGCTGCTGCCCTCGCATAAGTTAAACCGGCATTAGAACGGCGCATCCTCGTAGGGTGGGCACTCCGTGCCCACGCGGTACGCACGTATCCGAAGGCCGATAACGGTAAAGCGCCGCTCGAAACGCATGCGGCGGCCAGCGGCTCCGTTCAAGGTTAGCGAGCGATGTTTCGCCGCTGGAGGGGAAAGGACGTGCACGTCACCGCGTGGGCACGGAGTGCCCACCCTACAAAGCGGAAACGCTGCAGCATAAAGAGCGCGTATCATGGCGCATGGCCTCTGCATTGGACACGATATGAACGACGAAAAACCCTTCTACGAACACCACGTCTTTTTCTGCATGAACGTGCGCGAAGGCGAGAATTGCCGCCAGAGCTGCGGCAAGGCCGGCGCCGAGATCGCGCAAAAGCATGCCAAGAAACGCATCAAGCACCTCGGCCTGAACCAGCCGGGCAAGGTCCGCATCAACCAGGCCGGCTGCCTGGAGCGCTGCGAAGAAGGCCCGGTGCTGGTGGTCTACCCGCAAGGCACCTGGTACACCTATGTCGACACCAGCGACATCGACGACATCATCGACACCCACATCCTCGGCGGCCAGGTCGTCGAGCGCCTGAAGATCTGAGTTGATCGTTACATGAACAAGTTTTCGAAGAAGTTTTACCTGACTGGCCTGGCGGGCAAGATGGAGTGCCTGCTCGACCTGCCCGAGGACGCGCCGCGCGGCATCGCGCTGGTGGCCCACCCGCATCCGCTGTACGGCGGCACCATGGAAAACAAGGTCACGCAAACGCTGGCGCGCACCTTCGTTTCGCTCGGCTATGCCACGGCCCGCTTCAACTTCCGCGGCGTCGGCGAATCCAAGGGCGAGCACGACCGTGGCCACGGCGAGGTCGACGACATGCAGGTCATGCTGAACCACATGCGCGAACAGTATCCGGGCCTGCCGGTGGCCTTGTCCGGCTTCTCGTTCGGCACCTTTGTCCAGGCCCAGCTGCATGCGCGCCTGGCCGCCGAGGGCAACGAGGGGGACAAGGCGATCGAGCGCATGGTGCTGGTCGGCACCGCGGCCGGCAAGTGGCCGATGCCGGCGGTGCCGGAGGACACCATCCTGATCCACGGCGAGCAGGACGACACCATTACCCTGCAAATGGTGTTCGACTGGGCACGTCCGCTGGAGGTCCCGGTGGTGGTGATCCCGGGCGCCGACCACTTCTTCCACCGCCGCCTGAATCCGATCAAGAACATCGTCACCCAGATGTGGCGCCGCGACATTTGAAACCGGGTTAAGGCTGGGTTAAGATTTTCGGCTTGAAGACTGTAGAGTTGGCCCCAGCACTGGCCTATAATGGGTCTCTTCTTTTTCCCCAGGCAATGTCTGTACGGGCATTGTCTGCGCTTCACCCACCCACTGAACAGACTTACGCTCCCATGAAAAAACTGATTGCGGCACTCGCCGCCAGCCTGCTGGTGGTATCGGCCAACGCGCAAACCGTTCCAGCGCCCCAGATTGCAGCGAAATCGTGGCTGCTGCTCGACGCCACCAGCGGCCAGGTCATCGCGGCCCAGGACCCGGGCCTGCGCATCGAACCGGCATCGCTGACCAAGATCATGACGGCCTACGTGACCTTCGAGGCCATCCGCGACAAGAAGCTGGCCCTGAACACCATGGTCAACGTCTCGACCCGCGCCTGGAAAGTCGATTCGAGCAGCTCGAAGATGTTCATCGACCCGGCGACCCCGGTCAGCGTGAGCGACCTGCTGCACGGCCTGATGGTGCAGTCGGGTAACGACGCCGCCGTCGCCCTGGCCGAAGCCGTGGCCGGCGACGAAGGTACTTTTGTTACCCTGA
>Ga0209023_10005817_pt1 | contig 13280 bp, 10 predicted proteins | sample LakOneMetagenome_FD_187468 | JGI IMG/M metagenome (GOLD analysis project Ga0209023, IMG submission 187468) | Freshwater and sediment microbial communities from Lake Erie, Canada (SPAdes) (version 2) | ecosystem: Environmental > Aquatic > Freshwater > Lentic | place: Lake Erie, Canada... | reverse complement strand
CTTTCGCCTCTCCCGCTTGCGGGAGAGGTCGCGCCGCAGGCGCGGGTGAGGGGAGGTTTGCCTCGACGCCCGCTGCCGCAGGCGCGGGTGAGGGGAATTATCGATCGACCCCATCCGCAAAGATCAGGTCAAAGCGCGCGCGTACCAGCGTGACGTAGTCGTCGCCGGTCGAGTTGTCCTCGAAGAACGTGCGCCCGAGCACCAGCATGCTGTCGTCGTCGCGGTCGTAGCCGATCGCGTGCATCTGGTCGTAGTCGCCTTGCTGCCCGACGCCGTCCGGGTCGGCGATCGTGTAGCTGTTCCAGCCGTCATGCCCGAATGCCGTGTCGAGGCTGCCGTCGGTGAACGTGCGGATCAGCGTGAACTGCGTGCGATGCGTGAACGGAGCGCCGAACGGGAACGAGATCGCGCCGAGCAGGATGCGATGGTCCGGCAGCAGCTCGATGCCGTCGCGCTGCTCGAAGAACGGGAAGATGCTCGGCTGTCCGCTCAGCTGGAAGATGCGCATGCCGAACGCCGGCACGATCTGCCCTGTCGCGTCGAAGCGCGTCAGCAGGATGCAGCAGCTCGTGCTGCCGTTGCTGCCGACGCCCGACACGACGACACTGCCGTCGGTGTCGACCGCGAGCGCCTTCGCGATCATCGTCTGGTAACCGTCGGGTGCCTCGATGTCGACGAGGCCGTTGCCGTTCCAGCCCATGTCCGGCGCGCCGTCGGTGTCCAGCTGCGCCACGATCAGGTTCGGCCCATGCGTGTTGCCGCGCGAACCGCCGACGAGGATGCGGCCGTCCGGACGCAGCGCGAGCGCATACAGGTCGGCGAAACCATTCGACGACGGCGGCGTCACCTGCGCATGGCCACCGATTCCGAACGTGGTGTCGGCCGCACCGAGCGCATCGAAGCGATAGACCATCAGCAACTGGCCTTCCTCGCCGGCGAGGACGTAGCGTCCGCTTGCATCGCGCTCGAGCCCGGCGGCGAGGAAACCGTTCGGCGGCAGGGTCGCGCCGCCGAATGCCGCATCGACGGTACCGTTCGCGAACACGTGCACGAGGCAGGCCGACGCCCACACCACGTAGCCGTCGCTGCCGTCGCCGACCACGTGCACGTTGCGCTCGATGCCGCACGCGGGCAGGGTGATGCGGCCCGTGATGTTGCCGCCGAACGTCGCGTCCGGCGTGCCGTCGCGCAGCGAACGCGCGACCCACACGCTGCCGTCGTCGAGCGGCACCGCCCACACGTAGCGCCCGTCGTCGAGCACGAGCAGGTCACCGGTCGGCTTGCTGTTGTTGCCGCCCGAATCGGGTGGCCGCGTGATGGCAACCTGGCCGTTCGTGCCGAAGTTCGGGTCGGGATCGCCGTCGAGTGCGTGCGCGAGCGGCGCAAGCGCGCCGATCGAACACGCGGCAATGAGCGCCATGCGTTTCACGCCGATGCCTCCGGTTGCGGGGGAATGTCATCTGTACCGGAATCCGCAGCTGCGGGTTGCCGGGACCTGTCCTGTGGCAGCGCCGGAAGGCGCGATGCTCTCCTTCAAAATGGAAGAGAGAGCATCGCGGCCAACGCTGCTCCTACGACAACGTCACGCGCCGTCGAAGCCGTTGCGGAAGATCGTGTCGTCCGGCCCGAGCGTCACATCGAGCGTCGCCTGCGGCGCGGGTTCGTAATTGCTGTCGCCGGCCTGGTTCGCGCTGACCGTGCAGAGTCCGCTCGCGAGCATCGTCACAGTGGTGCCGGCGACGCTGCAGGTCACCGGCGTAAGGCTGCCGAACACGAGCGGTTGGCCCGAGGCTCCGCCGATCGCCGATACCGTGAACGTTCCCCCCGGCACGAACACCGGCGCGGCAGGCGACGCGGCGAACTGGCTGATCGCCTGCGGCGCGCGTGCGATCGTCACGTCGAGCTGCACCTGCGGTGCCGCGGCGTAGTCGGCATCGCCGGCCTGGTTGGCTGTGATCGAGCAAGTGCCCGCGGAAATGATGAAGAACGTGCCGCCGCCGAGCAGCTGGCAAACGCCGGGCGTGAGGCTCGCGAACACCACCGGTTGACCGGAGCCGCCGCCATCGGCCGATACGTTGAACGTGCCGCCGAAGTTGAACACCGGCGACGCCGGCGACGCGACGAAGTTCGTGATCACCTGGTTGAACAGGAAATACGCGTCGACGGTGCGGTCGACATCGAGTGTGACGGCGATCGGGTTCGCCCCGCCCGTCGCATCGCCGCTCCACTGGCCAAAGGTCGAATTGCCGTCGGCATTGGCCTGCAAGGCGAGCAGGTTGCCGGTGCCGATGGGCTGCTGGCAAACGGTGGCGCTGCAGGTCTGTCCCGACGGCGACACGGAGATGCTGCCGCTGCCGAGACCACTGCGCGTGGTCACGAGGCAGCGCACGTCGACGAGGACATGCGTCGGCTGCGCGCCCGGACTCGCGCCATCGCCGTCGGTGACGCCGCTGGTCGCTTGTCCCGAAATGGCGCCGACGCTGGTGACTTGACCGCTCGTGTCGAACGCCACGGTACCGCTGCAGAACGGCGCAATCGTGACCCTGAAACGCACGGTCGTCGACGCCCCCACCGTGATCGCACCGCCATTCGATGCATCGGCACCGGTGCCGAGGCGCACGATCACGCGGCGCGTGGCGCCGTCGTACTCGGCCTGGTCGTCGCCGGAGGCATCGGTCTTGGGGCCCGCGTTCGCACCGGCGATGACTTCGATCGATCCCGGCACGAAATCGGTACCGACCGGGATCACGTCATCGAAGACCGCCTGCGTGGCGGTGTCGTTGCCGCTGTTGGGCACCGCCGCCGTGTACTCGAGCGTGTCCCCCGGCATCACCGCCCCGCCGTTGAGGTCCACCACCGACAGCGTCGCGTCGGAGAACACCGGCGCCAGCGTCGTGATCGACGTGACCAGGGTCGCGAGGTGGAACACGTCGCCGGTCGTGGTGGCGACGAGCTGCGCGCTGGTCGATGCGGGCGGCAGCAGCGACGACACGTCGAAGACGTCGAGGTCGATACCGCCCATGCTCTGCGGTGCACCGATCAATTGCGGCAGGTCACCCGGCGTCGAGACCGCGACGCCGAGCACGCTGTGCGTGCCGTTGAAGACGTTGTTGGGCGGATTCTGCGCATTGGACAACGGGGTCGCGTTGAACGACAGCGCGTCGCCGACGAGCGCGTTGTCGCCCTCGAGCGAGACCACGCCGAACTTGTCCGCGTGGGTCGGCGGCACGTAGAAACCGCTGACCGTCGCGTTCTGCGGCGTCGCGCCCGAGACCGAATCCATGCCGTCGTAGAGCGCAAGCGATCGCAACGGGTCGGAGTCGAGCCGGTACAGCACCACCATCCACCAGCCGGCGAAGACGTTGGAGTTGTTCAAATTGGCGAGCTCGACCGCCGCCACTCCCGACATGCGATACGCGCCGCCGCCATTCGCCTGCACCAGCGAGGTCACGTCGGCCACGCTGCGGTAGCTGTTGTTCGGCCCCTGGAGCGACTCGGTCGCGACCACGTTGGCAATGAAACCGCCCGGGCCGGGGCGATCGAGCGTGGCATTCGTATCGGTTCCCGGCGCAGCCAGCGTCGCCGACCAGTACAGGTAGGCGTGCGTGACGACCGCGCCGGAGGGCAGGGCCAGCATGGCGGTCGAGCGCGCGTTCACCGACGTGTTGGTGACGTCGGCCGTGGCGACGCCGGCCGCTGGCGAGTCCGCGCGCCAGAACACGTCGGGCGCGGTGTCGTTCGGGTTGGTCCCGCAGCCGACCACCGTGCCGAAGTCGGGTGGCGGAGTACCCACGGCGCATTCCTGCGCGAGCGTGTTGCCGATCAGCGCGAAATCGCCGCGCTGGTCGACGCGAACGCGCAACGTTGGCGTGGCGCTCGCGAGCGTAGCGCCCACAAGCAAAGCGATGGCGGCGACAAGCCGCTTTCCCGGATGACGATTCATGGTTGCTTCCCCCTGGAGCCGCACGCGGCGGCAGTGCGAAGCGTAACAGGCGTCACCACCGGCAGGAGCGGCGCAGCCGCGATCGTCCAGGGCAGCCATAACGCCGAGCCCTGATCGCGCACCCGCCCACGGCGCGAATCGTCGTTTCGGGAGATATCCCATCCCATGAGGACTGTGCCATGCGTATCCGAATGCACCGCTTCGCCCTGATCGGCGGCCTTGCCGTGGCCGCCGGACTGATCGCCGGGCCGGCCGGAGCCCATGACTTCTGCGTCGGCACGGCCGCGCAGCTCGTCAACGCGCTCGAGCAATCCTCGATCGGCGGCACCTACGCGAACCAGGACAACCTGATCCAGATCCGCCAAGGCACCTATGTCGCGAGCACGGCCACCAACGGCAATCCCTTCACGTTCCAGGGCGCCGGCACCCATGCGCTGGTCATCTTCGGTGGCTACATCGCGGGCTGCGTATCGCGCTCGAGCGATGCGCGGACGACCGTGCTGGACGGCAATCATGCGACCCAGGTGATGCGTCTGGCCAACAACGGCGGACGGATCGCGCTGGTCGGGCTGAGCGTCATCAATGGCGAGGCCGGCGGCAACAACTCGGGCGCGGGCGCGGGCATCAACCAGAACGCCGGCGACGATGGCAACGTCTCGGTGCAGGACGTAATCTTCGCGCACAACCACTCGCCGTCCTACGCCGGCGGCCTCGCCGTCAGTGTCCAGCACGGCACGCTGTCGGTGAACGCCAATCTCTTCCACGACAACAGCGCCGACATCAGCGGCGGTGCCGCCGAACTCAACGTCGGCGAGGGTGTCGCCCATGTCTGGAACAACACCGTCGTGCAGAACACCACGCCCGCCACCAATGGCGCCGGCGGCATGATCTTCCACGGCACGTCCGCGTGCGATTGCGTGCTCGCGAACAACATCTTCTGGGGCAATTCACACTACGGCCTGTACCTCACCAGCGGCGCGGCCGACCTCGAGTACAACGACATCGGCACGCTCGGCGGACTCACGCCGACCACCCAGGTCGGCAACGTGTCGATGACGCCGTATTTCGCCGACGGCGCCAACAACGACTTCCACCTGACCAGCGCCTCGCCGCTGCTCGGCACCACCCCTCTGACGCCCGGCGCGACCGACCTCGATGGGCATGTCTTCGGGCCCGGCAGCGCAAGTCTCGGCGACTACGGCGCGTACTACGACACGATCTTCGCCAACCATTTCGACTGAGCAGCGTTTCCCCTCTCCCGCTTGCGGGAGAGGGCAGGGTGAGGGCAGAGCGCAGCGTGCCCGTTCTTCGCTGCGAGGCCGCGCTTCGCTTGCCCTCACCGGCCGCGCCACACGCGTCGGCCTCCCGGGATTTCCCGCGCTCCACGCGCCGGCCTCTCGCGATTTCCCGCGCTCCACGCCCCGGCCTCTCGCGATTTCCCCTCTCCCGCTTGCGGGAGAGGGCAGGGTGAGGGGAGAGCGTAGCGAGCGCTTTCATCACTGCGAGGCCGCGGTTCGCTTGCCCTCACCCGCCGCGCTCCGCGCGCCGGCCTCTCCCGCAAGCGGGAGAGGCGAACCCAGATGCACAGGGGCCTCTGCGGAGGCGGCCGCCCTATAATCGCCGCCTGCCTTCCGGAGCCCCGCGATGAACGCGCCCACACGCATCGACACCACCCGCACGATCCGCGCGCCGCGCGGCACCGAGCTTTCGTGCAAGAGCTGGCTCACCGAAGCCGCGTTCCGCATGCTGCAGAACAACCTCGACCCCGACGTCGCCGAGAAGCCGAGCGAGCTCGTCGTCTACGGCGGCATCGGTCGCGCCGCGCGCAACTGGGAATGTTTCGACGCGATCCTGCGCAGCCTGCGTGACCTCAACGACGACGAGACCCTGCTGATCCAGTCCGGCAAGCCGGTCGGCGTGTTCCCCACGCACAAGGACGCGCCGCGCGTGCTGCTCGCGAACTCCAACCTCGTGCCGCACTGGGCCACGTGGGAGCACTTCAACGAGCTGGATAAGAAGGGCCTCATGATGTACGGGCAGATGACCGCCGGCTCGTGGATCTACATCGGCAGCCAGGGCATCGTGCAGGGTACCTACGAGACGTTCGTCGAGATGGGCCGCCAGCACTACGGCGGTTCGCTCAAGGGCAAATGGATCCTCACCGCCGGCCTCGGCGGCATGGGTGGCGCGCAGCCGCTCGCCGCGAGCCTCGCCGGCGCGTGCAGCCTCAACATCGAATGCCAGCAGGCGAGCATCGACATGCGCCTGCGCACCAGGTACGTCGACGAACAGGCGACCGACCTCGACGACGCGCTCGCACGCATCGCCAAGTACACCAAGGCCGGCGAAGCAAAGTCGATCGCACTGCTCGGCAACGCCGGCGAAATCCTGCCCGAACTCGTCAAGCGCGGCGTGAAGCCCGACGCCGTCACCGACCAGACCAGCGCGCACGATCCGGTCAATGGATATCTTCCGATCGGCTGGACCCTCGAGGACTGGTTCGAGCGCCGCAAGACCAGCCCCGACGCCGTGCGAGACGCCGCCAAGCGCTCGATGCGCGTGCACGTCGAAGCGATGCTCGCGTTCCAGAAGCAGGGCATCCCGACCTTCGACTACGGCAACAACATCCGCCAGATGGCGAAGGACGAAGGCTGCACGAACGCGTTCGACTTCCCCGGTTTCGTGCCCGCCTACGTGCGCCCGCTGTTCTGCCGCGGCGTCGGCCCGTTCCGCTGGGTCGCGCTCAGCGGCGATCCCGAAGACATCTACAAGACCGACGCGAAGGTCAAGGAACTCATCCCCGACGACGCGCACCTGCACCGCTGGCTCGACATGGCGAAGGAACGCATCAAGTTCCAGGGCCTGCCCGCACGCATCTGCTGGGTCGGCCTCGGCCTGCGCCACAAGCTCGGCCTCGCGTTCAACGAGATGGTGCGCAAGGGCGAACTCAAAGCTCCGATCGTCATCGGCCGCGACCACCTCGACAGCGGCAGCGTCGCCTCACCCAACCGCGAAACCGAAGCGATGAAGGACGGCAGCGACGCCGTCAGCGACTGGCCGCTCCTCAACGCGATGCTCAACGTCGCCGGTGGCGCGACCTGGGTCAGCCTCCACCACGGCGGCGGAGTAGGGATGGGCTACTCGCAACACTCCGGCGTCGTCATCGTCTGCGACGGCTCGGAAGACGCAGACCGCCGCCTCGCGCGCGTGCTGTGGAACGACCCCGGCACCGGCGTCATGCGGCATGCGGATGCGGGGTATGAGATTGCGGCGAAGTGTGCGAAGGAGCAGGGGCTCAATCTTCCGATGGCGTGAAACCATTCCCTTCTCCCTCCGGGAGAAGATGCCCGCAGGGCGGTGAGGGAAGCGAGCCAACAGACGGCACGCCGCCAATCACTTGCGAAGGAGTCGATGGGTCATGACAGCGAACTTGGCAAGGATTGCCGTCGCAGCAATCCCGTTGGCGCTTGGCGGCTGCGCCTACATCGCAGGAATCAATGCACCGGCGCGAGCCGGCTATGCCCACGTTTCGATTTCTCGTCTGGACGGTGGGCGACCGGCTGTCACCGTCTTCCAAGTCAAGTCGAACAACGGGCTTTTCGCCCGGTTGGACATCCCGCCGAACGTGCACGAGATCGAATCGTTCGCGTTGAAGCCGGGCGATCACACGCTCCAAGTCGCCTGCCTTCGTCCGAACGCCGTGGACATCGTGGATGGTACGTGGTCCTTCGACGTCGCCGTCGAAGCCAACCAGAGCTATGTGCTGGATTGCGCACCCGCGAAGGCAGAAGGAAATGACTACTACGATAATCACTTTGCACTGACCCGCGTCGAACCGCAGGAGGCCTGCACAAAGTGGCCAAGCGCAACGGATGGACGTCGCGCGCTATGAGAAAAACCGACGAAGCGTTGAACCTCCCTCGATTCAAGCGAATGTACTTCGCATCGCATAGGTTCGATCTGGCTGCGCGCTTCGCGCGCCTTGCTTACACCTCGCCCGAGTGGGAGAAAATGTCCAATGGACAGGGGCAATCGGACATGCTGGAGGCACTGCTATACGCGACGGTGATTGCCTATATGGCGCCTTTCCAAAAATCGTGGGACGCGCCGGACGTGTGGGAAAAGCTGTTGGTAAAGGACATGCCTTACGACAGCGAGGGACACGCACTTCACGAATTCCTTGACTCGCTTCGGCACAAGATCATGGCGCATACGGAAGGCAATGATTGGCACGGAGCAGAGATAACCGCAGACGGCGTCAAGGTAACGCAACGGCGGCCTGAAGTAGCGCGAATCACGTTCGAGGAAATTGAATGTCTTGCGCGAAAAGCTGCGAAATATGCCGAAGGCGAAGCCCAACGCCTGCTCGCGCGACCGTAGACATGGGCGCCATTCTGCGGTATTCATCGGGCGCTCAAATCAAGGGTCTTTGAGGATCGCTAGCTAATCTTGCAAGATATTCATCCTTGATCGGAAGAATTGGTTCATATAAGCGATGATAGGCATGCCCAATCGCGCCGTTAAAGAGTCGCACATTTGGTCTTGCTGCGTGGTCGCCCGAACTAAGAATATGACTGGATGAAATGCCAGGGTAAGGATCCACGTACACTATCTCGCGAATTCCGAGTTGAAATGCTTTCTTTGAGCAAAGCTCGCACGGACTCGCGGTCGTGTAGAGAAATCCGCCTTCGATACCAGCGCCGCCATGTTTTGTAAGCTGTAAAAACGCATTTTCCTCTGCATGCAGCGACCGAGTATGAACTTGGTTTTCTGTTTTTATGGATTTGTTGTATTCCCTTTTGAAACAATAGGGGCAGGGCAAACCTATCGCCTTGACAGATCCTCGATTTAAGAATGTTTGCTTTATTTGAGTAATAAATTTTTGATCAGTCTTTTCAAAAGTGCTGAAAGCGTCAACGTCACCGCCAGTCAACAATTCGTCGACGTCTCGGAGTAAGCATGGGACTTGGCCCTTAGGAACGTCGTTCCATCCGACTGACTTCACCGATCTATGCTGATCAGCCAATGCTGCTCCGACCTGCCGAGATATGCACCCGCTATTTAGTTTTGCGACGAACGCCAGTTGCATACATCGTTCGTCGCCGGTCGGCGTTACTAGTCCTGGCCGAAGCATCAACGAAACGTATCGAACAATCTGAGTATTCAAAATTCTAATATTTTGCACGTATTCGACTAATTTTCCCGAGTTTGCGAGGAAAATATCAGACTTCTGAATGCAGTCTTGAATGTTCTGAGAGACGAATGACTCGTAGCTATCGAGGTGTTTTTTCTTTTCTGAGTATTCTTTTTCATCGATTGCCTTCACTTCTTTTTTTGAAAGACCATTTTCTTGCAGTCGCTCAATACGGTCAGAATCATCACAGGTCAAAGCCACTGCATAAAATGCCGCGAATTGGTCTCTTAGGTATACCAGCTCGAGCGGATTCCTTACGGCGTCAATAACTACTCTTACGCTATCTTCTCCATTCTCTTTCTCGTGCGTAAATGCGGCTTTAGTTAATCGCTTTACTCGACGAATTAGCGTAAAAAGCTGATCCGGTATTTCATCTGAAGATAATGCATCCCCGCTCATTCGGATATTATTTCCGAGTGTTTGAAATACTGACGTGTACTTGTTTTCAAGTATTTGTCTTACTTCCGCGATTGAGTTCTTCAGACTGTCCTCATAAAAAATCCATGCTCTTGATTCGCTATCTCTACGACCCTCGACGATGCAGCGATTAAATTCTTCATAATGCTCAGAAGACTTCAAGTTGTTCAGAATGACAATGATTTTATTTGCGTCGGAAACTCTAATCTTGTCGAGGAAGGCGTGCACCTCGCTCGAATCTTTCGACAATAGGAAGCTGAAAATCAACGTCGATATGGTGATCACTTTGAATGGCTTCCACTGCGCTTCGCAGAAGCGGCTGACGATGGCAAGCTTTCGGTTTTCTTGAGTGGCAAGTCCCGTTGTGTTGATAGATATATCTTTGAAATGTTTAGATAGTGTTCCTGCTGCTGTTGTGCATCCGCTCCCCGTTCTTCCGGTTAGAGCGAGTACAAGAAAGTCAGTTCTTTGATTGTACGTTTCTTCAATGCCTAGTGAGATCGAACTTTCCATACCTATTCTCGGCCTTCATTGAATTGCGGGAAGGGTCGGCGGGCCTATTTGCGCGTCTCATTCAATGTCGACAACATGGTTTCATGATTTACGCCTCCAACTGTGATTTGGGTGACCTGATGGCAGCGTAGCGAACTATCTTTCCGGCAGCAATTTGCGTTCTTTGAAGTCGATTTTTGTTTTATCCAAAGGCAATATCTGGCCGACAGAAATGCGGCGACGCACCATATTTGCGAGGTTGCGGCGGTGTATGCCTTTGGAATAGGGGTCAGGTTCACTTTTTGAGAATGGAAAGAAGTCGTGGCTACTCTTCGAATTCGTCGTCAAAGACGACAGACAACGGGGGCAGAGTGCCCTTTCGTTGGCTCCCCACAGGACGAATCATGAAAGGCCTACCGATCATCGCCGCGACCATGCTGGTCTTCACGAGCTCAGTGGCTCTCGCCGCGCAGCCTTCGGCCCAATCGACCTTCGACGCGTTGAAAGCGCTGGAGGGAGACTGGCGCAGTACCAGTGGCAAGACGACCGCCAACTACAAGGTGATCGCGAACGGAAGTTCGCTGGTCGAAACGTGGACGATGAGCCCGACGCGGCAGTCGATGACCGTTTACACCATGGACGGTGACCGGATCATCGCGACCCACTACTGCCCGCAGGGCAACGCGCCTCGCCTCGCGTTGGCAAGGACCGGTGCGGATGGAACGCACTATTTCGAGTTCCTGGATGGTGCGAATGTGCACGTTGCCGGTGGATCGCACGAGCATGCGTTCTGGGTCCGCATGGATCCCCAGGGCACGTTGGTCCGGAACGAAACCTATATCGCGAACGACTCGACCTACGATCCGAAGAAGTATCTAGGGAGCACGGAGTCGTTTGTAAGGGTGAAGTAGGCCGATCGGTGGAAAGGAGTCGCGGGTTACAACTCCAACCGCCGGAGGAGCATCCTTCCGCTACTCGTCCGTTGGTATTCCAACGATCTTCAACTCTCCGCTGACCTTGATCTGTTCTTCGTGGTCGAGCGTCGAAGAATCGCGGTGAAAGACGACATCGTTGAAACGCGCCGTGCCGGATTTCAAGTCGAGCACGATGCCCTGCGCAGATTCGCTGCAGGGCGTTTCGTAGTGCCGGTCGTTGCTGCAGCCAGCGGAATAATTCCGCGTCTTGCCGTCCCTGGTCACGGCAAACATGAAGCCGAAGGGCGACGCCCCATCGGGCGACGCGTTCATCCGCGCGATTGTCAGGTCATCCGGCGCACCGGCCGACGTGGCCTGCCACCCGACCCAGTAGCGCTTCGTCGCGCCTTGACGATGCGGCACGTAGAACTTGTTTATGGGAAGGGCGTCCGGTGCGAAATGGATTGGGGGCGTGCCATCACCGAACGTCACATCGATGGCGCCGTAGTTTTCGGCCGCGGAAAGGGGCAGTGAAAGCAAGGTGACGCCTGCTGCGATGAGCACTTTGTTCGTTGGCATGGCATGGGCCTCGTCTTGGTGCACGCTACAGGATACGCCCAGTACCAGGCAGTCTCGACAGCTCTTGACCGGCGGCAAGGGCTTGAAGCCGTCCGGATTGCAAACCACGTTCGACGGACGCAAGACTACCGCAATCCTCCAGGACCTCCCGATGACCCAGCGGTACGAAACACAAATGGCGACCGTGACGCGCCGCCTCACCACGACCCACTTCGAGCGCATGCGCAGCGTGGCAATCGGAGGAGCCAGTGCGTCGACGGCGATCGTCCTGGTCCTGCTCCAGGTTTGCGGTCTCACGCCGTCCGGCCTGACGCCTGCGCTCACGCTGTCCCTGTACGCCGCGTGCGTCGCGATCCCCGCGTGGGTCGGCTCCTGGCAGTTCCTCGAGGCGTACGTCTTTTACGGACAGGATTCCTTCCCCCACTTCAATCGCCGGCAAGGCTCCGGCATCGCAGCGGGACTCAATTTCATCGGCTCCGTCTGCCTCGCGGCAAGCGTGGCGGCCGCGATCTGGCATCTTGCGCCGCTGGCGTCGGTCGTCTTCTTCGCGGTCGGTGCGGTCGTGGCCGTGCTCATCGTTCGGCACGCGAAGAGCGTCAAGGCGGTCGCCGACGAAGTGGCGCACGCGGAGGACGGGGCGTCATGACGTTGCTCCGACTCTGCAGGGTGCGAGCGCGTCGCCCGCTTTCCGTCGCCGCTTGCGGCGGGCATCAGGCCGCTCCGTCATTGGCAGGCTTGAACATCCGGCCGAAAGCAACGAGTCGACCGCAATCTACAATTCGAATCCGTTGACGAAGATGACGTCCGGATTGCCCACATCGAGCACCAACACCCAGTCCTGCTCGCCGCTCCCGTTCGCGCCCGGCGGCGTGAACTCCTGCACGCCACTGTTCGCGAAGGTGCCGATGGCCGTGTAGGTGCCGGTACTCGGGTCGAACCAGCGGGCGCGTGCGCTGCCTGAGAGGGCGCTCATCGTCACGCCGAAGCTGCCGCTGTGTGCATCGGGTACGTAGGCGACGAGCAGGTGTCGGTCTTGCGTGGCGGCGGAGACGATCCAGTCCATGCCGCCGTTGGCGCTGCCGCCGCTGGACCATGAGCCGTGGGTGCCGGGATTCGTCGCGATCAGCGTGGGCATGCCGTCGAGCGCGGAGGGGACGAGCTGATGCCAGGGCAGGGCATCGAGGAAGGCGCCCATGATCGCGAAGTCGCGCACACCCGGTTCGTTGTAGAGCGCCTCGATGCCGCCGCTCGCGGCGTACGTCCATTGCACCGAGCCGTCGGGAATCACCGCACCCGTACCGGTGGGGCCGGTGCTGCCGCTGGTGCCGGGGACGATGGCGCGATACCAGCGGCCGGATTTCGAGACGTAGCTGTTGAGATCGAAATTCGTACCCGCCTGCCACGCGGTGCTGACGCCGCCCGAGGGCGTGCCGGTGGTTCCGTCGGCACTCGTTGCGAATCCCCACAGCGGCCCGAAACCGAACGTGGTGCCGCCGATCGCCGACAGCGCCGAGCCCCAGGAGAAATACCGAAGCTGCGCGCGCGTGGCGCCGTGATCGCCCCAGTAGTTGGTTTCGATGAGCCACGCCGGTCGTGCCGGCGTGGACGCATACAGCAGCCGGCTGACCATGTACGTGGGGCCGGGCGTGGGATAGGGGCCGTGGCTGTAGACGGTGTTCGCGTCGAGATGCGGCGCGAAGTCGGTCTGGTCCGAGGGCAGGTAGTCATGCTGCCAGTGCGA
>Ga0209023_10005816_pt1 | contig 13280 bp, 14 predicted proteins | sample LakOneMetagenome_FD_187468 | JGI IMG/M metagenome (GOLD analysis project Ga0209023, IMG submission 187468) | Freshwater and sediment microbial communities from Lake Erie, Canada (SPAdes) (version 2) | ecosystem: Environmental > Aquatic > Freshwater > Lentic | place: Lake Erie, Canada... | reverse complement strand
CGGGGACGGGCCGCTGAAGTTCAGGCCGAGGCCGACACTGGTCCCCGACGACCGCCAGCCGCCGTAGTTGGACGAGCCGAAGCCGACTCCGACGCTGGGCCGGACGCCCCCGGCGCTGTCGGGACGGCCGTCGATGTAGCGCTGGGTGATCTCGAACCAGTCGTAGCCCTGTTCGGTGGTCACCTGGGCGGCCCGCAGCAGGGCGCGGTCGGCGACCGGGCCGGGCGCGCCGACGCCGTTGTAGGTCACCCGGTAGCGGTCGCTCTCGATCCGCTGTTCCGAGAACCCCTGCCCGCCGGGTCCGCGCTGGGCGCCGTAGGGGGCGAGGCTGGCGCAGGCCGCAAGGGCTGCGGTCGAGGCGATGAGGGCGATGATCGTCAGGCGCTTCATGGGTTTACTCCCTGTATGGGAACAGAGCGTCACCGGTCCGGGATCGTTCCCGCAAGCCCTTCCGCAACCCCCATCGCCTCGGCCAGCGTCCGGAAGTCCGCAGGCGGCGGGGCGGAGACGGTGAAGCGCCCGCCGTCCGGATGAGGGAAGTCGAGCGACACGGCATGGAGCATCAGGCGCGAGGCGGCGCGGCCTGCGGCGGTCAGGGCGCCGCCGTACTTCTGGTCCCCGACCAGCGGACGGCCGATGGAGGCCATATGGACGCGCAGCTGGTGCATGCGACCGGTCAGGGGCTCCAGCTCCACCAGAGCGCCGTCCTCGGACGCTGCGAGGGTGCGGTAGCGGCTCTGGGAGGCCTGGGCGCCGGGGATCTCGAGGTCGGCGACCTTCATCCAGCTCTCGCGCCCGACCTCGACGCGCAACAGGGGCGTGTCGATCCGGCCCGACGGCGGCTGCGGCGCGGCGGAGAGGAGGGCCAGGTAGGTCTTGGTCAGCTTGCGGGCCTGGATGGCCTTGCCGAGGAAGCCCGCGGCCGGCTTGGTCTTCGCCGACAGGATGACGCCCGAGGTGTCGCGGTCCAGCCGGTGGACCAGCTCGGGCCGTTTGCCGTTCGACCGGGCGAAGGCCCAGAGCAGGTCGTCGAGGGTGTTGACGTGCCTGACCCCGCCCTGGCTGGTCAGGCCGCCGGGCTTGTTGAAGGCGATGACGTGGGCGTCCTCATGGATGACCCACGACTGGACGGCGGCGATCTCTTCAGGGGTCAGGACGGGGGGCGGACGGGTTCTCACCCCCGGTCCCTAGCCGATGCGGGAGCCGGCGTCAGCCCGGCTGAGGGGCTTCGGGCGGGCATCATGCTGAAATAGGAATATATTCCTTATTGATCAGAACATTGAAGCCTGAACTTCACCCCGATCCGCAAGTCGCCACCTTGGCCTTGCACTCCGGGAAAAAAGGCGTGCACGAGTGCAATCCGCTGATTTATAACGTCTTTGTTTGGGTTTTTTGCACTCTCAGAGTGCAACGAATTTCAGCGCAGCACGCCCCGTTTGGCCATGGTCCAGGCGTACCCGAGGAAGAAGCCGCAGCCGGCGAAGATCACCCCGTGCATGACCGCCATACCGTTCACCGAACCAGACGACATACATCCACGCCGGATAGGCATGCATGGCGGCGATCTGGGCCTCGGTCATCCTGTTCACGCGATACCAGGCGTCGCCCTGGATCAGGCTCATGGCGAAATCGGCGGCGCCGTAGCCGTTCCAGATCAGGCCCAGAACACCCACCCCCCACAGATGCCACGGCGTCTTGTCCGGTCCGGCCATCGTCTGTCCCCCCCCCAGGATTTGGCGTGAGCTAACCAGCTAGAGGGGCCGACAACAATGAACGACGATCACCCAGACAAAGCAATCCAAGTTTCTATCTAAGATTTAGGGGCCGTTGGTGCACGCCCCTGCACTGGAGAAGAAACAGCAGCAGGAGCGGTGGCGGGAGCAACAGTGGCCGAAACTTCACTTTTTGGCCCAGCTAGTAGAGACATGATATCATCGAAATTGTTTTTAAGAACAACGCCCATAATTGCGCCGATGACCACCAAGACACCAGTGCATATCCACACAACCCTCTGAAGCCCTTCCACCTTTTTCGATTGATCGCTTACCTTCGACTCGAGAGCTTGGATGGATTTCTCAAATCCCCCGAAGGACCGCTGGAGCTCCATCATTCCTTGAAGCAAGAAGCTATGCTGGCCAGTAGGCTCCAGCGGCGTCGTGTTTGGCTGCTGATTGTCCGGCGTTGTGTTTCTGGCGCCGGTTTCACCCACGGCTCTTCTAGCCATTTGAGGCTTCCAGCTTCGCTTGAATCCACTCCCAGATATTGTTCGGCGCGCGCCCATAATATCCGGAAATTGTCGTTACCAAACCGGTGCCCAATGCCGGATTGAATTCCGGTGTGATGCCGATTGCGTTCGATATCTCTTGAGCGGTGCCAGTTCCGGCCACGAGCCAAACAGTGGAAGAAATTTGAAGGTGGTTCTGCGGAAAAGCGCTTGCCACGGCTTGTGCGAAGCCTGGACCAGGATCGACAGCGACAACGGAAAAGACGATCATGGTACATATATGCGTGGGCTACCCTCGGCAGGCAATACGCATTGTGTTGCGCTATCTTTCGCCATCCCCCTCAGACTGTATCCGCGCCCGCATCGCCGCCCAGCGTTCCAGGCGCGCCTTGACCTTCTCCTCGTGGCCTTCGCCCTTCGGCTTGTAGAAGGTGCGGCGTTCCATCTCGTCGGGGAAGAAGTTGGCGCCCGAGAAGCCTTCCTCGGTGTCGGGGTCGTACTGGTAGCCCTTGCCGTAGCCGAGCGATTTCATGAGCTTCGTGGGGGCGTTCCGGATATGGGCGGGCGGCATCAGGGAGCCGGTTTCGGCCGCCGCCTTCCTCGCCGCCTTGAAGGCCTCATAGACGCCGACCGACTTGGGCGCGGTCGCCAGATGGACCACCGCCTGGGCCAGGGCCAGCTCGCCCTCGGGACTGCCGAGAAAGTCGTAGGTGTCCTTGGCCGCATTGGCGACGAGGATCGAAAGCGGGTCCGCCTCGCCGATGTCCTCGACCGCCATCCGCACGATCCGCCGCGCCAGATACAGCGGGTCCTCGCCGCCGTTCAGCATCCGCGCCAGCCAGTAGAGGGCCGCGTCAGGATCTGACCCGCGCACCGACTTATGCAGCGCGGAGATGAGGTTGTAGTGCTCCTCGCGGCTCTTGTCATAGGCGGGGGCGCGGCGTTGCAGCGTGCCGGCCAGACCCTGGACGTCGAGCATGACGTCATCGGGAAGGGCGAACAGGACCTCGGTCATGGTCAGCAGATAGCGGCCGTCGCCGTCGGCGAGGGCCAGCAGGGCGTGACGCGCCTCGGGCGTCAGCGGCAGGGCCTTTTCCTCATGCGCCTCGGCCCGGACCAGCAACTGGTCGAGCGCCGCGTCGTCCAGCCGCTTGAGCACGAAGACCTGGCTGCGCGACAGCAAGGCTCCGTTGAGTTCGAACGACGGGTTCTCGGTCGTGGCGCCGACGAGGGTGACGATCCCCTCCTCCACGAAGGGCAGGAAGCCGTCCTGCTGGGCGCGGTTGAAGCGGTGGATCTCGTCGACGAACAGCAGGGTCGACTGGCCGGCGAGGCGGCGCATCTTCGCCTGTTCGAAGGCCTTTTTCAGGTCGGCGACGCCGGAGAAGACGGCAGAGATCTGCTGGAACTCGTAGCCCGCGGCTTTCGCGAGAAGCCGGGCGATGGTGGTCTTGCCGGTGCCCGGCGGCCCCCACAGGATCATCGAGCCCAGACGGCCGGCCTCGATCATCCGGCGGATCGGCCCGGCCTCGCCGAGCAGATGGTCCTGCCCCACCACCTCGTCCAGGGTGCGGGGACGCAGGCGGTCGGCGAGGGGCGCGTCGGGCGGCAGGACGCCGGAGGCTTCGAACAGGTCGGACATCAGGCTTCTATGCTCCCTTCCCCCTTGATCGGGGAAGGGCCGGGGTTGGGGGTGACGGCGCCGGGAGGGAAGGCACGGCGGGGAAACCGGTTCCGACGGGATCACCCCCATCCCCACCCTTCCCCCATCAAGGGGGAAGGGCTTAAATAGCGTCAGAAATCTGGAGACTTTCCATGGACCAGACGAAGGCGCCCCCTCCCCTGACCGGGGTCACCCCCTATCTGAGCATCGCCTCGCGCGGCGGCATGGCGGCGGCGGAATTCTATATGCGCGCCTTCGGGGCGGTGGAGGTGCGGCGGCAGGTGGCCGACGACGGCGAACGGCTGATCCATTCCCACCTGCAGATCAACGGCGGCAGCGTCATGCTGTCGGACGAGTTTCCGGAGATGGGCGGGGCGGTCGATGTCGTCCCGGCCTCGGTGACCATCCACCTTCAGGTCGATGACGCCGACGAATGGTGGAGCCGGGCCGTGGTCGCCGGCGCCGTGCCGGTCTTCCCGCTTTCGGACCAGTTCTGGGGCGACCGCTATGGTCAGGTGAAGGACCCGTTCGGCCACACCTGGTCCATCGGTTCGCCGATCAGGGGATAGGATCACGACGATGGCTTACGAACCGCCCGATCCGCCGGTCATCCCCTATCTGATGGTCCATGACGGGCCGGGCGCGTTGGGCTGGTACGCGCGCGCCTTCGGGGCCGAGGTGAAGGTCCGCTACGACATGGAGGACGGCCGCGTCGGCCATGCCCTGATCGGCGTCAACGGCGGCGACCTCTATCTGGCCGACGAATTTCCGCAAGCGATCGAGACCGTCGGCGCGCTCACGCCGAGGACTTTGGGCGGGACGACCGTGACGATCTCGCTGGCCGTGGATGACGTCGATGCGTGGTTGACCCGGACGATCGCCGAGGGGGCCGAGGTGATCACGCCCGCCGTCGACGAGTTCTACGGCCGCATCGCCAAGCTGCGCGATCCCTATGGCCACGTCTGGTCGCTGCTCGGGCCGAAGGCGGGTTAGCGCGCGGCGGCTTCCGTCGCCAGACGCCGGTCGAGGATGCCTGTCGCCCGGGCCGCATAGGCGCGGCAGGCGTTCGGGTCGACGAAGGGATTGGGCGTCGCGCCCGCCACCCGCCCGGCCAGCTTCTCGACCCCGCCAGAGTTGTCCGGATGGGCCGAGATCAGGATGTCGCAGTCCAGCCCCTCGACGCGAGCGATCGAGGCCCGCAGGGCCGCCGTCGCCTCGGGATGGCCGGCATAGGTGAAGGGCGCCGCGGTGACCGCGTTCAGGCTCGAGGCGAAGACCACGCTGTGGCAGACGCCCGCCTCGCACGACGACCAGCTCCAGCTGGCGCTGCCGGGCGTGTGGCCGGGCGTCAGGATCGCCTTGATGGTCACGTCGCCGAGCGTCAGGGTCTCGCCATCGCCGATGGCGCGGGCGGTCGGGATGGCCGGCAAGGCCTCAATATGGGCGGCCTGCGGATCGGCCTCCAGCACATGTCCGACGCGCAGGGCCTGAGCGCCCGCCGGGGCCGCAATCACCGTCGCGCCGCTGTCGCGGGCCAGGGCGGCGATCCCGCCCGAATGGTCGAAATGGGCCTCGGTGTTCAGGATGTAGCGGACGTCCTGAATGCGGAAGCCGAGCCTGGCGATGTTGGCCTCGATGTCGCCGACGGCCTGGGGCACGGCGCCGTCGATCAGGATCAGGCCCTGACCGGTGTCGATCAGGGCAAGGCTGAGCCCCTGCGTGCCGACGAAATAGGTATTGCCGTAGACCTTCACCGGCGTCTGCGGGACCAGCCAGTCGGGATTGGCCTTCAGCGGCCGGGTCAGGGGATCGTCGGCCGGGGTGCTCGCCGTCGTATCTGGCGATTGGGCCGCCGCCGGCTCCGCACCGGTGCAGCCGATCGTGGCGAAGGCGGCGGCGAATGCGCAGGCGGCGGGGGTCAGGACGCCGGGTGCGAGACGCCTCAACGGACCACGCCGGTGATGCGGCGGCCGTTGCGTTCGATCGTCAGCTGGGCAGGGCCGTCGATGACCTGAAGGTCGGCGACCGAGTTGACCGCCTCGCCGTTCACCGCGCGGATCAGGTCGTTTCGGGCGAAGGCGTAGCGGGTCGCCCGCCCCTCCGCACCGGTAATGATGATCCCCTTCAGGAAGGGGTCGCCGCCGAGGCTGTCGGCGAGGGCGGGGGTCAGGCTGGCGACCTTCAGACCCATCAGCGGACCGCGCGCGATGACCGTGCCCTGATCGCGCTCACTGTCGCCCGGCAGGGCCTGGATGCGGGCCTCGACCGTCATCGGGCGGCCGTCGCGCAGCAGGCCGACGGAGACCGTCTCATTCGGATTGTGGGTGCCGACGCGAAAGTTCAGACCGCCCTGGTCGTTGACCTCCTGACCGGCGACGGAGGTGATCACGTCGCCCTCCTTGATACCGGCGCGGTCGCCGGGACCTGTGGACCAGACCTGGGTCACGACCAGACCCACGGGCCGGTCCATGCCGAGGCTGCGGGCAATGTCGGCGGATACCGCCTCGCCTTTCACGCCCAGCCAGGGGCGAACCACGCTGGTCGCGCCGCCGACGGCGCTGGCGATGACCCGCTTGACCATCGAGGCCGGAATGGCGAAGCCGACGCCCGACGAGGAGCCGGAGCGCGAGAAGATGGCGGTGTTGATGCCGATCACCTCCCCGTCCATGTCGACCAGCGGCCCGCCGGAATTGCCCGGATTGATGGCCGCGTCGGTCTGGATGAAGGACCCGGAATCCGAGATGCCGGTCTCGGTCCGGTTCAGGGCCGAGATGATGCCGTTGGTCACCGTCTGGCCGACGCCGAAGGGATTGCCGATGGCCAGGACCAGATCGCCGACCTCCTGCTGTTCGCGGTCATCAATGGCGAGGATCGGCAGTTGGTCGGTGACGCCCTCGAGCTGGAGAATGGCGATGTCGGCGCGCGCGTCGGCGAGCAGGACCTTGGCGGGGAACTCCCGCCGGTCGTTGAGGACGACGCGGATTTGCTGTGCGCCCTCGATGACGTGGTTGTTGGTCACGACGATCCCGTCTGACCGGACGATGACGCCGGAACCGGCCGACTCGGCCATGCGCTGGGCGGGCATGCCTCGGAACATCTGGAAGAAGGGATCGACCTGCTGGACCGAGCGGGCCGAGATATTGACCACGGCCGGGGCCGTCCGGCGCACGACGGGGGCGAAACTCGACTTCAGCGACAGGGCGTCGGTCGGGACGGCGCGGGCCGCTGCGGGCTCGGAGAAGGCCCCATCCTGGGCCCAGGCGGCGCCGCAGACGCTCAGGGACAGGACGGCGACGATGGCGAGTGTCGAGGATTTCATCGGAGCTTTCAAAGGCGAGGCGTGACGGGCGGCATTTCTCTCCGCCATTTCGGCGGGATGATGGCGACCGGCGGCGGAGGCCGGAACCGTCAGATCGTGACGGCCGCCTCCGCCCGCTCGGCCTTGCGGGCCACGATCCAGCCGATGACTGCGGCGGCCAGAAGCACGGCCCCGCCGATGTAGAAGCTGAGGCCGGTCAGGCTGAACCCGCCGCCGGGGCCCAGCGCGTGGCCGGCCGACAGCGAATAGACCCAGCCGAAGAAGATCGGCGAGGCCACGCCCGCGATCGAGCCGACGCTGGAGTTGGCGCCCTGGAGCTGCCCCTGTTCGCTCTCGGAGACCTGACGCGTCATCAGGGCCTGCAGGGTCGGCATGGCCAGACCCCAAAGGGCATTGGGCAGCATGGCGGCGATGAAGAACCAGCCGGTCGGCGCCCAGCCCATACAGGCCATGCCCAGGGCGCCGGCGGTCAGACCCAGGATCATCGCGCCGCGGTCGCCGATCCGCTTGACGAACCAGCCGGTCAGGACGCCCTGCACCAGCATGTCCATCGCGCCCACGAGCGCCAGCAGGAAGCCGACCTCGCGCGGTCCCCAGCCGTAGCGGTAGGCCGCGTACAGCACGAACACCGCCGAGAAGACGTGGTGGGCGAAGTAGAGCAGGAAGTTGACGATCGACAGGCCGCTGAGCTCCGGATGGCGCAGCAGCAGGACCATGGCCCCGACCGGGTTGGCGCGCCGCCAGCTGAACGTCATCCGGTTTTCGCGCGCCAGGCTCTCGGGCAGGACGATCAGGCCATACAGGAAGGCGACGCCCGACATGGCGGCGGCGGCCCAGAAGGGCACGCGGGGGCCGAACTCGCCGAGGAAGCCGCCCAGCACCGGACCCAGCACGAAGCCGCCCGAAAAGGCGGCGCCGATCAGCCCGTAGGCGCGGGCGCGATCCTCCGGTCTGGTGACGTCGGCCATATAGGCGAAGATGGTGGTGAAGCTGGACGAGGTCACGCCCGCAATCATCCGCCCCAGGGCCAGCCACCACAGGTTCGGGGCCACTGCCATCAGCACATAGTCGCAGGCCAGGCCGATACAGCTCAGCAGGATTACCGGGCGGCGGCCGTATTGGTCGGAGATCGAGCCGATCACGGGCGAGGCCAGGAACTGCATCCCGGCCCACAGGGCGATGAAGACGCCGTTGATCACACCCGCCCGGGCGTTCGAGCCCACGAACTGCTCGATCAACGACGGCAGGACCGGGATGATGATCCCCATCGCGACGATGTCCAGCACCGCGGTCACGAAGATGAAGCCGAGCGCGGCCTGATGGGAGCGTGTGAACAGTGTCATGGCCGCGCGGGTTTAGCGGCCGGCTGACGTCAGGTCACGCGACCTTGCTGAACCGTCCCGCCTTCCAGGCCATCCCCAGCACCACGACCCCCACGAGGGTTCCGACGAACAGGCCCGGCAGCGAGGCCTCGGGCCCGAAGGCGCCGCCGGTCAGATATTCGGCGAAGCCGGGCTGCGCCGTGCTGTGGGCGATGGACGGGCCGAAGTCGGTGCCCGACACGGCCGCGCCGAACAGATAGCCTTGCGTGAAATTCCACGCCGCATGGACGCCGATCGAGACCCACAGGCGGCCGGTCAGGGCATAGAAGGCGCCCAGCATGATCCCGGCCTCGACCGCGATGCAGATCGCCGCGAACGGCGTCGCGTTGGGATTGGCCAGGTGGCCGGCGCCGAACAGGACGGCCGAGGCGGCGAAGGCGACCCACGGTCCGAAGGCGCGCCAGACCAGCCGCAGGATGACGGCGCGAAGGAGCAGTTCCTCCAGCACGCCCGACTCGATCGACCCGCCGATCGCCTTCCAGGCCGGCGCCGGGCCGCTCCAGACGATGTCGTACAGGCCAGAGGCCGCCATGATTCCCATGACCGATGCGAACATCAGCACGCCGATCAGAAGCCCCCAGAACAGGCCGGGCAGGGCCGCCTTCAGCGCCAGTTCGGACGGCGCCCTCGCCTCTCCGAACCAGACCAGCCCCGTATAGACGCCGAGGGCGATGACCGCGCAGACGGCGTTGGAAGCGACCTCGATCGGGCCGCTGTCGGGCAGGAAATGGTCCAGGGCCGAAAACGGGAGGCCGAAGGACAGGACGCTGAGGAAGCCGACCAGGACCATCCAGCCGAGCGCGCGCAGCCAGCGCAGCATCCCCGGATGCAGGACGCGCCGATCCCCCAGCGCGACGGGCGCGCCCCAGCGTTCGAAACTCATCGTATGCAATCCCCCGACAGGCGGCCATCAGAGACGGCGCCGCTTCGGAAGGCAAGCCTTGGTCCTGCTGCAGGGGGGGGCAGCAACATTGCCTAAGCTTAATCCGCAACGCTCTCAGGACGGCTTGCCCGGCGACGCTCTGCAGGCCAAGGTTGCGCCATGAACTCGGTGATCGAAACCCGCTCCCTGACCAAGACCTATGGCACGGTCCGCGCCCTCGACGGGCTGTCGCTGGAGATTCCCAAAGGCGGGGTCTACGGCGTTCTGGGGCCGAACGGGGCCGGCAAGTCGACGCTGTTCCGCATCCTTCTGGGACTGATCCGGCCGACCGAAGGCCAGGCCATCGTCATGGGCGGGCCGATCGGCGACGTCGCCGCCTCGCGCCGCATGGGCTCGATGATCGAGACGCCGCGCTTCCCCCCCTTCATGACCGCCCGTCAGGTGCTGGTCTGGCTGTCGACCGCCCACGGGCTGAAGGCCGATCCCAAACGGGTCGACGCCTGGCTGGACCGGGTCGGCCTGACCGGCGCCGCCGACCGCAAGGTGCGCGGCTTCTCGGTCGGCATGCTGCAGCGCCTGGGCGTGGCCATCGCCCTGATCACCGAACCCGAGCTGATCATTCTGGATGAACCGACCAGCGGCATGGATCCGCCCGGCATTCAGGAGATGCGCGCCCTGATCCGCTCCCTGTCCGACCACGACGGAATCACCGTGGTCCTCGCCAGCCACCAGCTGCTCGAGGTCCAGCGCGTCTGCGACCGCGTGGCCATCATGAACAAGGGCAAGCTGGTCCGCGAAGGCTCGGTCAACGAGCTGACGACCGGCGGCGAACGCCTGCGCCTGTCGGTCAAGCCGTCCGAAAAGGTGCTTCAGGTGCTTGGCGCCAGAGGTTCGATGGAGGGCGCCGCCGTTCTGGCCGCCATCCCCCGCGCCGAGGGCCCCGCCCTGCTCAAGGCCCTGATAGAACAGGGCGTCGAGATCGACGAGGCCCGCTGGGTCGGCGCCGATCTCGAAAGCGTCTTCATGACCGAAACCGGCTCCGTCCAGATCCCCGAGGCGATCCAATGACCATGCTGGCCGACGCCGTCTTCTCGGAAGCCTATCGCTTCTTCAGGAACCGCATGACGGTCTTCTGGAGCGTCATCTTCCTGCCCATCGCCCTGCTGCTGCTGAGCAGCGTCGGCCAGTTCTTCCTCAAGCAGAAGATGGCCCAGATCGGCAGCGATCCGCATCTGCCGCCCGGCCTGATCACACAGGGCGCGCTCGACCTCGGTCATTCGCTGGTCAAGCTGGCCGGTGACACGGCCAACCCGCTGCTGCTGCTGTTCATCATGATCGGGACGGCGACCCTCTATGCCGGCGACTATCGCTGGGAGACCTGGCGGCTGACCTCGGCCCGCAACACCCGCGCCAACCTGATCCTCGGCAAGGTGGGCGTGGCCAAGCTGATGACCCTCGCCGCCCTGGTCGTCTTCCTCATCTTCGGCTTCGCCGGCGAGATCGTGAAGGGGATGATCCACGGCCAGAGCTATGAGTTCCACTTTGGCGGCGAGGAAGCCGGACAGTTCGGCCTGCTGGCCCTGGCCGGCTATGTGCGGGTGGTTCAGGTCGGTCTGCTGGGCCTGCTGGCCGCCGTCCTGACCCGGTCCCTGCTGGCGACCCTGTTCGTGCCGCTGGTGGTCTCCATCGCCCAGTTCTTCCTGATGCAGTCCATGCCCCTGTTCGGCTGGGAGGGAACCGAATGGTACGCCCAGGCGGTCATCCCGGGCCTGGCCTACGACAATCTGAAGAGCGCGATCCTCGGCGGCGCCCTGTCGGCCGTGCCGACGGCGACGGTCTGGGCCGCGGCGATCAGCCTGTTCGGCTGGTGCGTCGTGAGCCTGACCGTGGCCGTGCTGTGGTTCCAGCGGCAGGATTTGTCGAAGGAGTAGTCAGGTCGATCTGGCTGGCGGAGGCGGCGGGCTGACCGCCCCCTCCGCGACCAGCCAGTCGCGGAAGGCGTCGACGGCCGCATCCGGACGGCCGGCCGGGCGCAGGAAGCTGAACACCGAGGGCCGCTCCGCGAAGCCGAACGGGGCCACCAGCCGCCCCGCCATGACGTCCGGCGCGACGAAGGCCCAGGGGGCGATCGCCACGCCCATGCCCGAGGCGGCCGCCTCGATCATCGAATGGTTATGGGAGAACTCCCGCGTCAGGACGGCGGGCGGCAGGACGACGCCGGTCAGGTCGCTCCACACCCGCCAGCTTTCCGGGAAGGTCGCCGCATGCAGGCGCGGCAGGCGGGCGAAGGCTTCGGGCGACAGCCGCTCGATCCCCGGCGCTCCGACCGGCCCCTGATACTGGACGAGAAACGGCGTCGCCTCGGCCCGGCCCGCCGTCTGGCCGGGATTAAGGATGCGCACGGCGCCGTCGAACCGGTCGCGGGCGAAATCGACGGCCGCCCAAGATTCCGACAGCTTGACCCGCACGTCCGGGTGGCCGTCGAGGAAGACCGGCAGGCGTGGGATCAGCCATTTCAGCGCGAAGGTGCCGAGGCAGGAGATTTCGATCTCGCGATGGCTTCCCGCCCGCGCCGTAGTGACCGCGTCGTCGATGGCGGTGAAGGCTGCAGACAGGCTGCGGGCCAGGGTCTCGCCCGTGGGGGTCAGGACAAGACGGTGACGCGGCCCCGACACAAGCACAACGCCGAGACTGTCCTGCAACGCCCTCACCTGCCGGCTGACCGCGCCATGGGTGACGCACAACTCGGCGGCGGCCGGGGTCATGCCGCCGTGTCTTGCGAAGGCCTCGAAGGCCCGCAGGGCGTTGAGCGGCGGCGGCGCCCGCCTGTTCGTGGAAACGCGCGTCATGTGATCTCAGCTCACAGGGATGAGCCCGTTTAATCGATTTTCGGCCTGACGCAATTCGGGTTGAACCTGATCGATGCCGCTGTTCGACAAAAACACCCCGCCCCCTCGCCGCACCCTGTGGGACAAGGTGCTCTATGGGCTATGCGCCGTCGCTGTCTGGGCCGCCGCCCTGTGGGAAATCCTCACAGCCTGACGGCCGCGCCCAAGGGCCCTTCCGGCTTGGCCACTGACGGCCTGCCTCCAACGTCAGGACCTGTCAAAGAAACAGGCGTCAGGCACCGGCAAGCGACAGAAGGTCGATCCCCGCACGCTTGAGGATCACGACGAGACCGATCAGGATGATCGTATAGATCGCATTGGCTGCAATCGACTGCCAGATGGCCCGCCAAACGCCGCCCTTCAGGGCTGCTTCGACTATGGCGGGCTTGGAGTCCGCGACAGCGCCATCGGCAAATTGCGCCAGCACGCCCGCCGCCTGGGTCTCGAAGGTTTCACGCATCTGGGCGGTATAGGCATCAACATAGGCCTGAACCTCGAGCGGCCGGGGACGCCGGCCATGTTCACCCTCGAACTGCCTGATCCATTCACGTTTGGCGTTCTTGTAGAGCCCGTATGCGATATACCCCTGAACGGTGTTGGCGCTGTCATCGACCAACCGCTCGTACATCGCATTGTACGGCATCTATTTCTTCTTGAACGGCGGAGACGGCGGCGATCTCAGGGCTTCAGCGATGGCCCCATTGGCTCTGGCAGAAGCGCGAGCATACGCGGTCCCAGACATTACGGTCGCCGAGAACTTGCCGCTCGAAGCGCTCCGGAAGGTCCTGCTTTCGCTCTGACCCACTTTCCCGGAAACAACAAAATTCGACTTGGACATTTCGATCTCCAGACTCGAACTTAATATGCCAGCTGGCGCAAGCCAACCCATCCAAGGTTGCAGCAAAATATATAAAGAAAAGG
>Ga0209023_10005815_pt1 | contig 13282 bp, 8 predicted proteins | sample LakOneMetagenome_FD_187468 | JGI IMG/M metagenome (GOLD analysis project Ga0209023, IMG submission 187468) | Freshwater and sediment microbial communities from Lake Erie, Canada (SPAdes) (version 2) | ecosystem: Environmental > Aquatic > Freshwater > Lentic | place: Lake Erie, Canada | collected... | reverse complement strand
TGCCCGTGTCGGCAATCTGCAGACGAACGCCATTCGAGCGCGCGGTTGCCGAGATGCTCAGCGTGCCGCCCGACGGCATCGCGTCGAGCGCATTGCTGACGAGATTGAGCACCGCCATTTCGAGCTGTGTCACATCGGCGCGAATCTTCGGCAGGCTCGGTGTGCGCTCGATCGCGAGACGGATGCCCGACCGCGCGAGGCGGGGCCCCGCCATTTCACGTACGTGTTCGATGACGTCCGCGATGGAGACGTCGGCGAGCCCGGACGAGGGCCGCGCGCGATCGATGAACGTGCGCAGCACCGTGATGACTTGCTGGATCTGGGCGTCCACGGTGTTGAGCCGTTGCCGCACGTGTTCATCCACTCGTGCATCGTCTCTCAGCATCTGCACGTAGCCAGACACGAGGTTCAGCGGCGTACCGGCCTGATGCGCGACATTGGCGGCGACCTGGCCCAGTGCCGCCACCCGCTCTGCGCGAGCGAGCGATTCACGGAGCATGAGCAACTGACTCTGGTTCGCTGCAAGTTCGGCATTGCGAGCAGAGAGGTCGCGCGTGGCTTCGTCGACGCGGACCTGCAGTGACTGGTTGAACGCATCGAGCCGATCGAGCATGTCGTTGAGGCCGGTGGCAATGGAGCCGAGTTCGTCGTGGCGACCGACGGGCGTGCGGGCGGACTGCCCGGCCGCCGCCGCATCCATCGTGTCGAGAATCGCCCGAACGGGCCGACCCACAATCCATCGCACGACGCCATACGACAGGGCGGTGATTGCCAGGATGGTTGGCAGCGCGAACTCCGCGACGGTTTGCAACGCGCGCCGCCTGGCCTGGAGGAGGCTCTCCAGACCGACCGTGGCCGACACCGCGTAGGTGACGTGCCGGGGCACCAGCCTCACCACCTGAATGACGACGTCGCCGCGTGCCTCTTGTGGTTCGTGGACCTGGAGCGCGCGCCTGACGAGGTCGAGGGTTTCCGCGCGTTCCTCGGTCGAAGTGCTGGCCACCACGTTCACGTCACCCGGCCCTTCGCGTCGCAGGACAGAGAGCACGTCCAGCGACGGGTCTGCGGCCAGCAGGTCGTGGAGGGCATCGCGCAAGTCCTGCGGATCCAGCGGTTCGTCGCGTGCCGACAGATCGTCGACGAGCGACTGACACGCCAGTCGCGCCGTCTCGGTGAGGCTGCGATCGATGTTCCGTTCCCAGGCACGTTCTTCGAGAAACGCCACACTCGTGCCGACGAGCGTCACGATGAGCGCCACGAACAGCGCCAGCGTCGTGCTCAGCGAACGGAGCGGATTCCACTGCCAGAAGGGCGGCCGGGGCGTTTTGTCGGTCACGTGTGGCGTTCTTGCAAGAGTAAGACTCGAATTGCGCTGATTCTAGCGTGGACTAAACGGCACGCCCTTTGAGTGTTCGTGTTGCGAGTCATCGCAGCCGAACGTGCAAAGGTCATGACGGTCCGAACCCTCGTCTTCGTGTTGGCAGCAGCCGTCTCCGTGCACGGCGCAGCCGCTGCCCAGGCGACGCCCCTGGCATCAACGGCGATCGCGGCGGTAACGGCCAGCTCTGGACCGACGCCGTTGCGCGTCACCGGAACCCTTCAGACCTACGACGCCGAACAAAAACAGGTCGCGGTGGCCACCAAGGCCGGCAGCCTCAAGCTGCTGATGACCAATGACACGCGAGTGCGGCAGGACGGCCACACGGTTGATGCGGGTCAACTGCGCAGCCGTATCGGGTCAAAGGTCGTGGTTCGCTATCTCGAGGCCGAGCGTGGCCGCGTGCTCGTCTCGCTGACCGTCATCGAGCGTGGGGGGAGCGGCCCTCGCTGAGGCGCATTTGACCATGTTGCTGCAGGACCGCCACACCCGCCTCTCACCCGCCGCCCGTGCACCGAGCCGAATCACCGTGGTGACCATACCGGTTGCCACTCTGTCGCTGGACCGCCAGATCGGCGCGCTCCGTCGAATCGGCATTTTCCAGACAGGGATACAGCAATGACACGCGCACGCATTCTCGTCGTGGACGAAGAGCGCTGGACCGAAGCGCCACTCAAGCGCTCGCTCAGCATGGTTGGGTATCAGGTGCGCAACGACGCCTGCGAATCCGCCCTCGCGCACATGGACGTCTGGCGGCCGCACCTGGTTTTCATCGATCGTTCGACGCCGAACCGCGCCGGCATCGAACTCTGTCGACGCGTTCGCGCCCGCACGCGCATTCCCATCGTCGTGCTGGCAAAGAACCCGTCGGAAGCCGAGAAGATCGAGGCGCTCGACTCTGGGGCAGACGATGTGGTGACGCGTCCCTTCGGGATGAGCGAACTGCTGGCCCGCACGCGTGCGCTGCTTCGCCGCGCCTCCGGCCACGAGATGACCGAGCTGACGTGTGGCGACCTGCACTTCAACTTCGATAAACGCCGTGTCACGGTCGGCGAGATGTCGGCCAGGCTCACGCCAAAGGAGATGCAGGTGCTCTCCTACCTTGCCCATCGTCCGAACAAGGTCGTTGACCGGACTCGTTTGCTCGAAGCCGCGTGGGGACCTGCGGGCCTCGACCATCCCGAGTACCTGCGCGTGCTCGTCGCGCAGCTTCGCCGAAAAATCGAGGTGCAGCCCGACCAGCCGCGTTACCTCGTGACCGAACCGTGGGTGGGCTATCGGCTGAATCCAGAGGGCTAGCCTGCTGCAGCCTCTCTGACCGGATGGACGTGTTTGCCGCGGCGCCACTGCGCGGCTCATTCAACGAGGACAAGACGATGCGACGACTTGGAATCTGGTGCACATGCCTCTTGCTGTTGGCGGGCTCGGCATCCGCCGCACAGGCCACCAAACCTGCAACGCAGACAGCAAGTGCTCCTGTCAACGTCAACACCGCCAGCGAGGCCGAGCTCGAGGCATTGCCAGGCGTTGGTCCGGCGACGGCGAAGAAGATCATCTCGGGACGTCCGTACTCGAGTGCCGCTGACCTCGCCAAGGCTGGCGTGCCTCAGGCAACAGTGAACAAGCTCACATCGCTTGTGACCTTTAGTGGCGGCCGCGCCGCTGCCGCGTCCGCATCGGCAGTCGCGAAACCAGCGCCGTCGACGACGGCCCCGACGTCCACGTCCGCCCCTGCGCACTCGTCATCCTCGGCTGGTGCGGCAATCGTGGCGCAACAGCCGCCGGCCAAGGGCATGGTATGGGTGAACCTGGATACGAAGGTGTTCCACCGCGAGGGCGACCGGTACTACGGCAAGACAAAGAACGGGAAGTTCATGACGGAAGCCGACGCGAGCAAGGCCGGCTATCACGAAGCCAGGACTGGAGCGGCGGCACCGTCAGGGAAGTAGCACCACCAGCTGTCGCCGCGCCGCGGGCGCGCTCGGATCCGCCTCCTGGTCCGGGCGCGCTCTTTTCGTTTGAGCGACCACAGCTTCTATCGCTATCTGCGGTCGCGCCTTGCACGCGCCGCCGCCGCACCACCTTCGCGACACCCTCTCGTCAGCGCTGCCCAGCGGGCGCATCGTCCTGGCGCTCGTCGCGCGTGAACGCCATGCGTTCGATGACGTTCGCCGCAAGAGCCGTCCATCCTGTCTGGTGACTGGCTCCAAGCCCGCGGCCATCGTCACCATGGAAGTACTCGTGGAACAGCAGCAGGTCTTCGCTGCCCGCATCGAGCGAGGCCCACCGCTGACGTGCGAGGCACGGACGCGTGCCGTCGTCTCTCTTCAGAAACAAGTGCGCCAGCCGCGATTCGATGACCTCGGCCACCTGTCGGAGATTCATGCGAACGCCCGACCCGGTCGGACACTCCACCTGCAGATCGTCGCCGTAGAAGCGGTGATAGCGCTTCAGCGCGTCGATGAGCAGGTAGTTCACCGGTAACCAGACGGGTCCTCGCCAGTTCGAGTTGCCGCCGAAAAGGCCGGAGTCTGACTCGCCCGGCGTGTAGTGCGCCTCCAGTTGTTCCTCACCAAGCGTCAGCGAGTAGGGATGTGCCTCGTGCACTTTCGACAGTGAGCGGACACCGTAGGGTGAGAGGAACTCGCGCTCGTCGAGCAGGCGCGCTAACACACGCTCGAGCCTGTCGCGCGTCGGCACCGCGAGCAGTCGCTTCGTGTTCGACGGGTCGGAGGGCAGCAGCGATGTGTTCGACGACAGCCCCGGGCTGTTCTCCACGAGCCAGTCGAGACGCGACTTGAAGTAGGGGAGCTGTTCGAGGGACTCCGCATCCAGTGTTTCGGCGGCGAACAACGGGATGATGCCAACGATCGTTCGTGCGCGGAGTGGAATGGCGGTCCCGTTCACAAAGAGCTGGTCGTAGTAGAAGCCGTCCTCGTCATTCCACAGACCCGTGCCGCCCAGCGTGTTCATCGCCTGCGCGATACCAACGAAGTGCTCGAAGAACTTCGACGCGATGTCGGCGTAGGCCGCGTCGTGTCTCGCCAGCTCCAGGGCAATCGATAACATCGTGGTGCAGTAGAACGCCATCCACGCTGTGGCGTCGGCCTGCTCGAGCCGTCCGCCGCCAGGCATCGGCTTCGAGCGGTCGAACACGCTGATGTTGTCGAGACCGAGAAACCCGCCGCTGAACAGGTTGTCGCCCTCGGCATCGAGCCTGTTGACCCACCACGTGAAGTTGACGACGCACTTCTGGAAGACGCTTTCGAGGAACAGCCGATCGGCCGGCTGGTCGTCACGCGACGAGAGCTGGTAGACGCGAAGCGCCGCCCACGCATGCACCGGCGGGTTCACATCGCCAAACGCGAACTCGTAGGCCGGCAGCTGCCCGTTCGGATGCATGTACCACTCGCGACACAGGCGAATGAGCTGTCGTTTCGCAGAACCCGGGTCGATGCGTGCCATGGCGACGCAGTGAAAGGCGAGGTCCCAGGCTGCGAACCACGGGTATTCCCACTTGTCTGGCATCGACAGCACGTCGCGCGCGTAGACGTGCGCCCAGCGGCTGTTGCGTCCTTCGAGGCGTGCCTTCGGTGGAGCGGGCTGTGCGGGATCGCCCTGCAGCCAGTGACCGACGACGTAGTGATAGAACTGGTGCGACCAGAGCAGGCTTGCGTCAGCCTGCCTGACGACAGACCGTTCTTCGGGCGTCAGCGGGGCATTGCGAACCGCGTGATGAAAGGCGTCCGCCTCGCTGCGCCGCAGATCGAATATCTGATCGAACGCGGCTCCGAACACGTCGCCACTCCGCCCACTCGCCCCGGCAGCCTCGAGCGTCAGTCGACAGCGCAGCACGACTTCGCCGTGCGCCGGAATCTTCACCGTCGACCACGCCGCCGTTTTCGTGCCCTGGGTGCGTCCAGCCACGACGTCGGTCTTGCCGTTGACGACGCGGTCGTGGAACGCGTCCTTGAACGCCTGCTGCTCGGTCTCGACACCGAAGAGACGCGTGACATTGGTTTCGTTGTCAGTGAAGAGCCATGTGGGCTCGATACCATTCGTGGCGTCACACTCGAAGGCGTACGTGCCGAGTGAGGGATGCTGACAGCTCACCCCGCCGCGTTCCTTACGGGTGATGACGCCCTTCGGCCAGTAACCCTCGCCGTGCCGGCCCCACGCCCAGGTGTTGCGAAGCCAGAGCGTCGGCAGTACGTGCAGCGTCGCCTCTTCGTCGCTGCGATTGGCGCACGTGATGCGAACCAGAATGTCGTCGACATCAGCCTTGGCGTATTCGATGAACACATCGACGTAGCGACCGTTGTCGAAGACACCGGAGTCGTCGACTTCGAATTCCGGATGCTCGCGTCCACGCGCACGGTTGGCGTCGAGCAGCTGCGTGTACGGATACGCAGTCAGCGGGTACTTGTAGAGCGCCCGAAGATACGAGAAGGTCGGCGTGCCATCGAGGTAGTAGTACAGCTCCTTGACGTCTTCACCGTGGTTCCCCTCGTCATTGGTCAGACCAAAGAGCCGTTCCTTGAGGATCGGATCCTGACCGTTCCAGAGCGCGAGGGCGAAGCAGACGCGGCATTCACGGTCGGTGAAGCCAAAAAGACCATCTTCACCCCAGCGGTACGCGCGGCTGCGCGCGTGGTCGTGCGGCAGGTACGACCAGCACGTGCCGTGCTCCGAGTAGTCTTCGCGCACCGTGCCCCACTGCCGTTCGGACAGATAGGGTCCCCACCGGCGCCAGTTGCGGGTGCGTCGCTCGTCTTCGTCGAGTCGCTGGCGTTCCGCGTCGGCGCTCACGCGTTGGCCTGGAAGCTGACGACGGCCTTGATGCCCGCCGGCGGCGTGGTCAGGAGTTCGATGGCGGCGTCCGGAGACACGCGCGCAGTGATGAGCGCGGCCAGCGGCTCGCGCCATCGTTGGTAGAAGGTGGTCAGGTCGGCGATGGCGGCATCAAACGCGTCGGGGCCGGCGTTCACGGTCCCAAACAGCAACTGGTTCTTGAGCACCATGTTGCGCATGACCACACTGCCTTCGATCTGGAACGGGCCCTTGCGTCCTGGCACACCCGTGAACACGAAGACGCCGTTCACACCAAGAATGCGCAACGCGTCGAACGACAGCGCGGCCGCACCGGTCGCCTCGTAGATCAAATCGATATTGCCGACGGCCTGCGCGAGTTCATCGAGCGTGGCCTTCGTGGACGACTCGTAGTGCGCGCCGACCGAATCAACCCAGCGCGCCTTCACGCTGTCGGGCGCGTCCATCGAGTAGACCCAGACGTCGAAGCCACGGCACAGCAGTGCGAGCACGCCAAGCAGACCGACAGGGCCCGCGCCAAGCACCACCGCCCGCTGACCGTGTCCATCGCCGGCACGACCGGCCGCGGTCCACGGCAGCCGCTCCTGCACGTCCCACACCTGGATCAGGGCTTTCTCCGCAATGGTGAGTGGCTCGACTAGCACGCCTACCGGTCGAAGTGTCTCTGGCACCACATGCACGTACTGCGCATCGTCCACGACGTGTTCGGTCATGAAGCCGTGGCGTCCGTTGATGCCTCGCTCGGTGAACATGCCAGAGAAACAGAAATCCTGACGTCCGGCGCGGCACGCGCGGCACCACGGTTGGGTGCACGGCCGGCGCACCGTGGTCACCACGAGATCGCCGACGGCGACGTTGCTGACGCGGGCGCCGATCGCTGCGACGCGCGCGAGCGATTCGTGACCGAGCACCAGATACGGCGACCCCTCGGGCGGCGTGCCGTAGTCGAAGCGCGCGATCTCACGGTCGGTGCCGCAGATGCCGACGTCGAGCACATCGAGGAGGACCTCCGAATCGCGTTCGATGACAGGCGAAGGATGGTCCACGACCTGAATGGTCTTGCTGGACGGGAACACGGCAACAGCACGCATGCGCACGACACCTTTCTCTGGACGACGTCAGGATTGTAGTCTTCGGGTTCGGACCGTCTTCTGGCCCTGCAATGACGGCTCCACAACTCGTCACTTCTTCAGTTGCGCGAGCAGCTGATCGAGACGCGCCAGCAGCTCGGCGTGGCGAGTCTCGTCCATGGTTGGATCCTTGGCATAGAAGGTGATGCTGCCACCTGGCTCCAGCACCGCACGGTCCACGTCATCGAGCGACTTGAAGCCCTGTTTGTGCGCCGCGGACACCAGCTCGCTGTGCGTGACCAGTTCATCGCTCAAGCGCTTCTTGACCAGCGAGCCCTTCTCGATGAGCACGGTCGCCTCGCCTTCGACCAGCCGCTCAATGGCCTGGTGGCGATACACGTAGCGCACGACGATGTGGTTGATGGCCAGCAGCGTGGTTGCACCGATCAGCCCGCCCGTCACCGTGTTGTCCTCGCCGATGATCGCGTTCTGCACGGTGTTCGACAGCGTCAGCAGCACGACGAGGTCGAACGGATTGAGCTGTCCGAGTTCGCGCTTGCCGCCGAGTCTCAACGCCGCAATGAGGAAGAGGTACACGACGACGGGTCGCGCGATCTTCTCGACCACCATCGCGAGGACTGGCGGTGGCGTCATAAAGAACATGTGCTGAATCACGGAGCCGTGCATCACATCTCCTTCGCGTGGCGAGGGTCCGCCTCGACCACTTCAGATTGATCATTGCCCCAGGTTCGACGCGTCGTTTTCGCCTCACCTGTGGCGGAATTGTCGGTCAGCGCACGCCCGTCCCACGTTATGTGAACTGAGCGCATACGTCGCATTTGCGCAGCGTAAACAGCCCGCGCTCGCGGGACGTAAACCCGATCGACGATACGCGCAGTGGATCTCGGCTTGCTTTAGACGAGCAGCACGCTTCGTGTTGCAGTCCGGCGGTCGCCTCATTCTGAAGGAATTCATGTCTCCCAGCGTTTCGCGCCCCCTGGTCGCCTGCCGGCGGCCGGGCCTCACCGTTTGTGCCTCGCTCGCTGTCGGCGCCGCGTTGTTCGCGTCTGGATGCAGCAAGTCGCCTGCCTCGTCGCTGACTGGCCGTACGGGTACGGGTCGCGGCGGAGCCAGAGCTGCGGTGTCTGTCGAGTCCGTCGCGCCGGTCGAGCACATCTCCGTGCAACGTCGCGTGGACCTCTCGGGCACGTTGTTGTCTCCGAACCAGGCGAAGGTCAGCAGCGAGGTTGCTGGCGTTGTGCGCGAGGTGCCGGTGCAGCTCGGCACCGTCGTCAAGCAAGGTGATGTGCTCGTGCGCATCGACGATCGCGAACTGCAGTTTGCGCAGGAACGCGCCGAGAGCGCGCTCAATCAAGTGAACGCCCAGTTGGGCATCTCGAGCGGCAGTGCCATGCCAGCCGATCAGAACGTGGCGAGCGTGAAACAGGCCGCGGCGAATCTCGACGATGCGAAAGCGGCGTTCGAACGAGCCGAGACGCTCGGCTCGCGCGGTCTGCTATCCAAGGTCGACAAGGACACGGCGGAAACCAGGCTGAAGGTCAGTCAGGCCAACTACGACGCCGCACTCGACACCGTGCATTCGCTGAAGGCGAGTCTGCTCGATCGGCGCGCCGCCTACGAGCTGGCGCGCAAGAAGGTGGCCGACGCGTCCATTCGAGCCCCTGTGGCCGGCGCTGTCTCGGAGCGACTCGTGCAACCCGGCGAGTACATCAACGTCAACACGCCGGTTGTCTCCATCGTGCAGATGTCGCCGCTCAAGTTGAGGACGGCAGTGCAGGAGAAGTTTGCGAGCGTCATCCGTCCCGGGCAGAAGGTGCAGTTTGCCGTTGAAGCGTTTCCAGAGGCGACCTTTGACGGCGAGGTCGCGTACGTGAGCCCGGCCATCGACCAGGCAACGCGCACGTTCTCGGTCGAGGCGCTGGTCCAGAACACGGACGGGAGGCTGAAGCCCGGCTTCTTTGCCAAGGGCGCGGTGTCCACGCACCTGGACGAGAACGTCCCTGCCGTCTCCCTGGACGCCGTGTCCACGCTGGCCGGCGTCTCGTCGGTCTATGTCATCGAAGACGGAAAGATTCGTCAGCAGACAGTGGCGCTCGGCACGCAGTCGGGAAAGCTGGTCGAGATTGCGCAGGGTCTCAAGGGCGACGAGAAACTCGCGGCGAGCAACCTCAATCAGCTCGCCACCGGAACCCCGGTGCAGATCGGGAAGGCCGGTGAAAGTGGCGGACGCGGAGGACGCGGCAGAGGGAACGCGCCGTCGACCGCTGCGCCGAAGGAAGAGGCGCAGAGTGCCGTGCCGGGAGGTCGTCAATGAAACTCGCTGACGTCAGCGTTCGCCGACCCGTCTTCGCGCTCATGATGACGGCCGCCCTGATCGTGCTGGGCGTGTTCTCGTACAAGGACCTCAGCCTCGACCTGATGCCGAAGACCGACGTGCCGGTCGTCACCGTGCAGGTGTCGCTGCCTGGTGCGAGCGCCGAAGAGGTCGAGACGCAGATTACCAAGCGCATCGAAGAAGTCGTCAACACTATCAGCGGTATCGACGAACTCCGTGCCTCGTCCGATCAGGGCGCGGCGCGCGTCACCATCACCTTCACGCTCGAGCGCGACATCGAGTCGGCCACGCAGGACGTGCGCGACAAGGTTGCCACCATCGTCGGGCAGTTCCCGCGGGATGCGAAGCCGCCCGTCATCCAGAAGGTCGATCCGGATTCACAGCCCATCCTGAACCTGGCGCTGTACGGACCACGCGAGTCGAAAGAGATCACGCAGATCGCCGACAAGCAGATCAAGCAGGTGCTCGAGACGATTGACGGCGTTGGTTCGATCAGCCTCGGCGGCAACCGTACCCGTCAGATTCAGCTGTTGCTGAATGCCGACCGCCTCAACGCGTATGGTCTGACGGTCGACCAGGTGCGTGCGGCGGTGCAGCGTCAGAACGTGGAAGTGCCGGGCGGCGCGTTCGTCTCCGGTCCCGCGGAGGTCGCGCTGCGCACGATGGGTCGCATCAACGACGTGCGTGATTTCGAACGCATCATCCTGACGTATCGCGACGGCTCGGCGATCACCTTCGGCGACATCGGCCGCGTCGTCGACAGTGTCGAGGAAGTGCGCGGCGCCATGCGCCTGACCGGGTCACCCGCGGTGGCGATCTCGATTCGCAAGCAGTCGGGGAGCAACACGGTCGAAGTGGTCGACAAGGTCATGGCACGGCTCGAGCAGATCCAGAAGACGCTGCCGCCAGACCTCACCATCAACACGGGCAGTGACCAGTCGGTCTTCATTCGCCGCTCGTTCGAGGACATCAAGCTGCACTTGTTCCTCGGCGGTCTCCTCGCGGCTGCGGTGGTGTTCCTCTTCATGCGGAACCTGCGCGTCACGCTGATTGCGGCGATTGCCATCCCGACGTCCATTCTCGGCAGTTTCACCTTCATGAAGATGTTCGGCTTCTCGCTGAACAACATGACGATGCTTGCGCTCTCGCTTGCCACGGGCATCGTCATCGACGATGCGATCGTCGTGCTCGAGAACATCTTCCGGTTCGTCGAGGAGAAGCACATTCCGCCGCGAGAGGCGGCCGCCCAGGCGACGAGTGAAATCGGTCTGGCCGTCATGGCAACCACTCTGTCGCTCGTCGTGATCTTCCTGCCCGTCGCGTTCATGACCGGTCAGGTCGGGCAGTACTTCTTCAGCTTCGGTATCACGGCCGCGTCGGCGATCCTGATTTCGATGTTCGTGTCGTTCACACTCACGCCGGCCCTGTGCGCGTGGTGGATGAAAGAGTCTGACGTCGCGTCTGATCACTCGAACACAAAGTCGAGTGGCGTCTATGCCTCGATCGATCGCCTCTATGGCCGGATGCTCGGCTGGTCGCTCAACCACCGCATGGTGATGATGGGCGTTGCGCTTGTTGTCACGGCGTCTGCCGGTGTGCTGTATCCGTACGTCGGCAAGGAGCTTGTGCCAGACGATGACCAGGGCGAGTTCAGCATCAACATGCGTCTGCCGCGAGGCACCAGCTACCAGCGCACGGAAGCCTTCATCGCACCGATCGAGAAGGAAGTGCTCGCGCTGCCATCCCTGCGCCGCGCGATGACCAACATCAGCCCTGGCAGCGCCAACTTCAACATCATGATGACGCCGCTCGAAGAGCGCGACATCTCGCAGCAGGAAGTCATGCGCCGTGCCCGCGCGACGCTGAGCAAGTACAAGGGCGTGCGCATTGGCGTGTCTGGCGGCACCGACATCTCGGGTGCATCAAGCGGCGGTGGACGCGGAGGTGGTGGCGGCGGCTCGAATCGCCTGAACATCATCCTGCAGGGGCCGGACATCGACCAGCTGCAGCAGTACTCGGTTCACCTGATGGACCTCGTGAGGACGCTGCCAGGCGTCGTGGACGTCGACTCGAGCTTCGACCCGACGCAGCCCGAACTCCGCATCAAGGTCGATCGCGCCCGCGCCGCAGACCTTGGCGTGAACATCGATTCGCTCGCCACGAACCTGCGGACACTCGTCGGCGGTGAGGAGGTGTCTGAGTTCAAGGACGGCGACGACCAGTTCGTGGTGCTGCTGCGACTCGACGAGCCATACCGCAACCAGCCCGACACGATGGGGAATCTGCTGGTGCCGGCGGCCGGAGGCACGAAGACGGTGAAGGTGAGCGACGTGGCGGCGCTCAGTCGCGAGAGTGGTCCGGCGTCAATCGACCGCTACAACCGACAGCGTCAAATCTCGATCTTCGCCAACCTCGATCGGGTTCCACTCGGCGACGTGCTGGCGGGAGCCAAGGAGAAGGTCGACGAACTCAATCTGAAGCCTGGCTATCAGGCCGTGTTCGGTGGCAGCGCCCGCGACCTCGCGCAGGCGTCGAACAACTTCGTGATTGCCATCATTCTCGCCATCGCCTTCATCTATATGGTGCTGGCGTCGCAGTTCAACAGCTTCGTGCACCCGCTCACGATCATGACGTCGCTGCCGCTCAGCCTGCCCGCCGGCCTGCTGTCGCTGATGGCGTTCGGCATGACATTGAACGTGTACAGCGCCATCGGGCTGATGATGCTCTTCGGCGTGGTGAAGAAGAACTCGATTCTGCAAGTCGACTACACCAACACACTGCGCGAGCAGGGCATGGAGCGCCACGAAGCGATTGTGGCCGCCAACCACGTGCGCCTGCGGCCTATTCTCATGACCACGCTGTCGATCGTGGCCGGTATGCTGCCGATTGCGTTCGGGCGCGGCGCCGGCGCTGGCTCGCGCGCATCAATGGCCGTCACGATTATCGGCGGACAAGTGCTGTGCCTGCTGCTGACGCTGCTCGTCACGCCGGTGGTGTACTCGCTGTTCGACGACCTGCGCGAATGGGCGTCGAAGACATCGCGACGCGGCGTCACCTCGCGCACGCCTGTGCCGCCGCCCGCGCAAGCCTGAGCGCGCGAACGCAGGCGTCGCTTGCTCGGCACAGACACGAGCCGCGGGCGCTGGTCCGCGGCTCGACCTTTGTACAGCCGAGTGCGGCGTGGACGCGGGAAGACCGGGGGCCACAGTGCTCAGCGGACGCTGCTGGTGACCTTCTCGTTGACGAGCTGAAGATCGAAGCCGTCCGGATCGGAGATGTGCACGCTGTCGTCGGGCAGGTTGGCGTCCGGCCGAGCCCGAAGGCCGTGGCGCGAAAGCTCTGATTCGACGTGCCCCTTGTCCCAGTCGGCAAGGCTCACCGCGACGTGATCGACCACCGGCGGGCGCCGTCCACGTCGAGCGGTTCGAGGCAGGATGTAGGACTGACCGACGTGCAACTCACACTGTGCGTTGCGAGGCAGATCGTTGGCGATGCGAGCGCCCAGAAGCCCGGCGTAGAAATCTCTCGTGCGCGCGTAGTCTGCGACCGAGTACGAGATGTGATTGATGCCGGTGGCGTGAAACGCCGGGGTGGACGGAGCAGTGGGGCGCGCTGGCGGCACGCCTGCGCCAAACATCAGCGACAGAG
>Ga0209023_10005814_pt1 | contig 13283 bp, 10 predicted proteins | sample LakOneMetagenome_FD_187468 | JGI IMG/M metagenome (GOLD analysis project Ga0209023, IMG submission 187468) | Freshwater and sediment microbial communities from Lake Erie, Canada (SPAdes) (version 2) | ecosystem: Environmental > Aquatic > Freshwater > Lentic | place: Lake Erie, Canada... | reverse complement strand
TTCGCCGGTGGCCGGGTTGCGTCCCATGCGAGCCTTCCGCTTCTGCACTACGAGCTTGACCATGCCGGGCAGCACGAACTCGCCCGACTTCTTCAGCTCTTTCTCTGCGAGCTGCGCCAGTTCATCGAAGAACTCGCGAGCCTGTGTCCGCTTGACTTCGAACCGTTCCGCAAAATGCGAAAACAGTTCGGACTTGCCCATCCTGCGGGCGTCAGCCATGTTGGTGTCTCCTCGTCTGGAATCGCGCGTCAGTGAGCCGTCGATCACCGCGCGCGCGGCGAAGATCGCGGTGAAGTCTCTGACCGTCGTAGATGCTAGCGCGCAACTTCCGCCAGTGTCAAACCGTCGCATCGTCAAAAACATCGATTTTGCTGAGGGAATGCTAGACTTTTGTTGTATGCCCAGCTCGACCCTCGAGACCTTTCCCAATCCTCGTCCTGAACGCGAGTACGAGATTACGATTCGCAATCCGGAGTTCACCTCGGTCTGTCCGAAGACGGGTCTTCCAGACTTCGGTGAGATTCGCATCACCTATGTGCCCGCGGCGTTGTGTGTCGAGCTCAAGTCGCTGAAGTACTACTTCCTCGAATTCCGCACCCGGGGCATCTTCTACGAAGCGGTCACCAACCAGATTCTCGATGACCTCGTTGCGCTGCTCGCCCCGAGGCGCATGACGGTGATTGGCGACTTCTCGGCTCGCGGCGGCATCAGCACGCAGGTCACGGCGACGCACACATCGCATACCTGACGCGGCCTGTCACGCGGGCGCAAGGAAACACTGTGTCCGATCACATCGACGACGACGCAGTCGTCGTACCTGTAGGACCGGAACTGGATCTGCACAGCTTTCGCCCGCAGGACGTCGCCTCGGTCGTCGCGGAGTATGTGACCGCGGCGGCTCGCGCAGGACTGACACGCGTGCGACTCGTGCACGGTCGCGGACGTGGTGTCCAGCGCGGCATCACGCAGGCCGCACTCGAACACCACGCGTCTGTCCTGGCATTCTGGGACGATCCGGACGCGCACCTCGGCGCCACCATTGCAGACCTGACTCAGCGCTGACGCGGTGCACGAAAAAGTGCTCTGCTATCATTCGCCGGTGACGCTTCTGAAGGTCGGCGCGCGTGCGCTTGGCGCGCTTCTACTCCTCGCGTCGCCCGCGCTGTCGCAAGTGCCGACGCCCGATGCGCATTTCGGGTTTCGCCTGGGGACAGATCGCCGTCTCGCATCAGCCGACGCCATCGAGCAGTACTTCGCCGCGGTAGCCGCCGCATCTGACCGCGTGAAGATGCTCGACCTGGGTCCGACGACCGATGGTCACCGCATGATCGCGGCAGCCGTGAGCTCGGCCGACAACATCCGCAACCTCGATCGCATTCGCGCCGCCAATGCTCGCCTGGCGGATCCGCGGGCCCTCGAACCCGATGAAGCCCGCCGACTCGCGTCCACCCAGAAACTCATTCTCGCCATCGGCGCGAGCATTCACGCATCAGAGGTGGGCGGGACGCAGGCCGCCAGTGAACTGCTGCACTCGCTCGTCACCGCGTCGGATGCGTCCACACTCGCCGTGCTCGACAACGTCGTCACGGTCCTCATTCCGTCGCTCAATCCGGACGGTGAACGGCTGGTCAGCGAATGGTATGACCGGACGAAGGGCACGCCGTACGAAGGCGGCGTCATGCCGTGGCTGTATCACAAGTACGCCGGCCACGACATCAATCGTGACGCCTTCATGATGAACCTCGTCGAGAATCGCAACCTCGCGACGTTCATGTACAGCGACTGGCACCCGCAGGTCTTCCTCACGATGCACCAGATGGAAGACAACGGACCGCGCATCTTCGTGCCGCCCAATACCGATCCGATCGATCCGAACACCGACCCGTTGATCTGGCGGTCTGCGGCGCTCCTTGGCGGCGCCATGGCCATGCAGCTGCAGCGTGATCGTCACCCTGGCGTCGTCACCAGCGCGAAGTACGACTACTACTGGCCCGGGTTCGAGGACTCTGCGCCTATCGGTCACAACACGGTCTGTCTGCTGACCGAAGTGGCCAGCGTCGACATTGCCACGCCCATCAACGTACCGGCCACCGAACTGCGCGCCGGCTTCAAGGGCCTGAGCGAGTACCGACCGCAGATCAATTTCCCGGATCCCTGGCCGGGTGGCCGCTGGACCCTGCGCGACATCGTCGACTACGACCTGAGCGCCGTGCACGGTCTGCTGTTTGCCGCGAGTGCGTATCGCGAGCAGCTGGTGCAGAACTTCTACGAGATGGGACGTCGCGCCGTGGATAAGGGCCGCGAAGGCGGGCCTTTCGCATTCATCATCCCGAACGACCAGCCCGATCCGCATGCGGCGGCACGTCTCGAGGAGTTGCTGCTCGCGGGTGCCGTCGAGATCCACAAAGCGATGGAGCCGTTCCGCGCCGACGGCGACCCGTATCCCGAAGGCACAGATATCGTCTTCATGACGCAGCCCTATCGGGCGTACGTGAAGACCTTGCTCGAACGGCAGCGGTATCCCGCACGTCGCCTCGCACCGAATGGTCCCACCGAACGGCCGTACGACGTCGCCGGCTGGACGCTTCCCCTGCAGATGGGCGTCAAGGTCGTCACCATCGAGCGGACGTTCGAACCGCCGTCGTTGACCCGCGTGACCGCACCAACCATCATTCCGGGCACCGTCTGGGGTGAACGCAAGCCCGCCTTCTGGATCTTGGAAGGACGCGGTAACGGCGCGGCACTCGCCATCAACAAGCTCATTGCCGCTGGTGCAAGTCCGTCCTTCACGACCGCACCGATCGACGGGGCCGGATTCCGATACGGTGTCGGGTCCGTGGTGATTCCCTACAACAGCGCGCTCGAGCAGACACTGGTTCGCGTCGCTCACGATCTCGGACTGCGCGCCGAAGGCATGCGGGGTCGCATGCCGACGACGGTGCAACCAATTGGCAAGGCGCGCGTCGGGCTCTACAAGCCGTGGACCGCGAGCATCGATGAAGGCTGGACACGACTCGTGCTCGAACAGTACGAGTTCAAGTACACCTCAATCAACGACGCGCAGATGCGCAGCGGCAACCTGCGTGCGCAGTTCGATGTCATCGTGCTGCCAAACGTCGCAGGCGATCGCCTCGCGTCAGGTCTGTCGACCGACACCGTACCGGCAGACTACGCCGGCGGACTCGGTCCTGGCGGCATCGAAGCGCTGCGGTCGTTCGTGCGGGCCGGCGGCAACCTCGTGTGCCTCGGTGCCTCTGGCGGACTGGCGATCGGCGTGTTCGATCTACCTGTGCGCGACATCACGCGCGAAACCGAAGGTCAGCCCTTCGTGCCTGGGTCCATCGTTCGCCTCACGCTCGACCCGGCGCAGCCGCTGTCGTACGGACTCGAGCCCGACACCGCTGCCTTCTTCGCATTCAGCGCCGTCTACGGCACACCCTCGTCCATTGGAAGAGGCGCCACGTATGCCGAGCCTTCACTTGCCGCGGGCATGCGGACTATCGCGCGATACGGCGATCACGACCTCCTGCTCAGCGGATGGCTCGAAGGTGAGAACCTGATTGCGGGCCGCGCGGCAATTGTCGATGCGGCTGTCGGAGCAGGTCACGTGGTGCTGTTTGGCTTTCCGGTTCAGCACCGCGCGCAGTCGCTCGTGACCTTTCGTCTGCTCTTCAACGCGCTGTTCACGGCTCCGCAGCCCGCGCCTGCCAAAGGCAAGTAGCACGGTCAGGCGGGTGGGCCCTCGCTTGCCCAGCCGGCCTTGCCTCCTCACCCGACCGGCCTACCTTGCCCGCCTATGCCGCCCCAGCCTGCCAAATACGTCCCTCTCCACGCCCCTGTTAACATCTCGACCCGTTCATCCGTCTTACCTGCACAGACTGAGGAGACTGCCGTGAACCATCCCGAAATCGTCATCGTCCCGTTCATCTTCGCGACCATCGGCTACATCACCTGGGTGCTGGTCACGGCCTGGCAGCGGCGATATCGGATTCGCGCCACGGCCGAGTTCCACGGCAAATTACTGGACAAGCTGGGGTCGGTGAAGGACTTTGGCGAGTTCCTCCAGACCGAGGCTGGCGCCCGGCTCATCGCCGATCTGGGGTCGGACGCGGGCGCGCCAGGCGGCGCGCACGAACGCATTCTGCGCGCAGTGCAGCTCGGCACGGTGCTCGCGTGTCTTGGCATCGGGTTGCTTCTGCTGACGTTCTTCTCCCCAACGATGCCAGACGATGCGCAGCATGCATTCAACGCGTTCGGCGTCATCGCACTCTCACTCGGTATCGGCTTCGCGCTCTCTGCGGTCGCGTCCTATCGGCTCGCTGGCAACCTTGGCCTGCTCGAGCGGACGGCGGCGTCGCGCCGCGTGACCGCATCATCTCAGCCCTGATGAGTGACTGGCTGCATCCTGTGAGCGTGGAAGGGATGGACACCACAGTCCCGCACGAGCGCACAGTGCCGGCGCTGCTCGAGGAGAGCGAGTTCCAGGTGCTGTATGCGCGCACGGCTGGTCCGCTGCGCGCCTACGTGCTGCGCACGCTCAACAACCCGGCACACGCGGATGACATCGTGCAGGAGACGTTTCTCCGCTTATTGATCAAACCGGTGCCGACGCGCGATCTCGATGAACTGCGCGCCTACGTCTTTCGCATCGCAAGCAATCTCGTCGTCGATCACTGGCGCGCGCACAAGCATGAGTCCTCGGGCGACGTACCAGAGCGCGGCCAGCAGGCCGGCAACTATGCCTTGCGTCTCGATATCGGCCGCATCTTCGCGCAGCTGAAACCTCGCGAGCGTCAACTGGTCTGGCTGGCGCACGTCAGCGGCGCCGACCATCGCGAGATTGCCGCCACGCTCGGTCTGCGAACCGGGAGCATTCGCGTGCTCCTGTCGAGGGCACGTCGACGCCTGGCGCAGATGCTGCGCGACCATGGCCACGGGCCCGAGGAGCGACGCTGATGTTCCACACATCACCCGAAGACGAGCGTCTCGTGTCTGCTGCGATGGACCACCTCGCGCGGGCGTCCACATCATCGTCCACGCTTCCCGATCCGTCCTTCATCTGGTGGAAGGCGCAGCTCCTGCGGCGCCGTGAAGCGGAACGGCAAGCCACGACGCCCATCGACGTTGGCGAGCGCTTCCATGTCGGCGCCGCCGTGCTCGGTGTCGCCGCACTCGTCGGCGGAGTCTGGGACCACGTGCCGACACTCGCGTCGTCTACAACGGGTGCATTCGCCCTGGCATTCGGCGCGGTGGTGCTTCTGTCGATCGTCGCGGTCGCGACCTGGGACGTGCTGCGCCACTAGGCGATCGACTTGATCCCGATCTGCACGAGGGTCCAGCTGCCTTGGTGCCGCCCGGTTCCCGCTCTGCATCAGGCTCCCTGATTCATCGTCGGCGTCCCGGGCTCCATCACAGCCGGCCACGCCCGCCCCCCGGACGCCGCGTCCCCACCATTCACGCATTCGTCTCGTCCTCTCACATCCACCTCGCCTCAGTCGCGCGCCCGAGCCGCGCTCGTCGGTGCTCGCGGCATCGTCTTTGCCCCTGAACCTGGCGAACGTGGTGATGACAGGCACTCACGGCCAGATTCCACGTGGTTCGTGATGTACGCGCGCAGATACCGCGAGGACGACGGAGTTGAGTCGATGGAAATTCTTCGCCCCAGGGTTGGCGACATCGTTCGTGTCCGGCAGCACACATGGACCGTTCGCATCGTCGACAACTACGAGCACTGTCGTGTGCTCTCGTTGCACCGGGTAGGTGAGCGGACTGGACATCGCTGTCAGGTCATCGAGCCATTCGACGATGTGCGGCGCACGACGGCGTCCGACCGTCCACGCCGCGTCAGTCTGCGCGAGTGGCGACGTGCGTGCCGTGCACTCATCTTGGACGATGGTGGCGCCACGGCTCTGCGAACCGCGGCGACAGCGCGCGTCGATCTGCTGCCGTATCAGCTCGAGCCGGCGCTGGCCGTACTGCAGGGTCTCGGGGCGCGCGTGCTTCTCGCGGACGATGTCGGGCTGGGGAAGACAGTGCAGGCGATGCTGGCGTGCGCTGAACTCATGGCGCGCGGCATCGCGAAACGCGTGCTCGTGATCTGTCCGGCCGGGCTGCGCGCGCAGTGGGCGGAGGAATGCAGCGCGCGCTTCGGAGTGTCGCTGTCGATCTTCGATCAGCGGTCTATCGCCCGACTGCGGAGTGCGCTCCCACTCGGGACCAACCCGTGGGCAACGCAGGCCACCGTGGTGACGTCCATCGATTTCGTCAAGCGACCCGAGGTGCTGCCACTGGTGAGGGCGGCCGGATGGGACGCCTTGATTATTGACGAGGCTCACGGCGCATCAGGGGACTCCGATCGAAGGGACGCCGTGCAGCAACTGTCCGAGCAAACACCCTACGTCTTCCTGCTCACCGCGACACCACACAACGGGGATGAAGCCGCATTCTCCACGCTCTGCCGCTTCGGACAGCATGGCGATCGGCTCGTCGTCTTCAGGCGATCGCGGACCGAAGTGGGCGGCGACCTCGGACGACGCGTCCATACCGTGGCGATCTCATCGAGTTCCAGCGAACGCCGCATGCACGCGGCGCTCGACGCGCTGACCCGCGCGGTGCGTCGCGAGTGGTCGGCAATGGACCGGCACGCCTGGCTCATGCTGACGCTCTTTCACAAGCGCGCGCTGTCATGCCCGTTCGCACTTGCCGTCTCCGTGGAGCGTCGGCTGGCCATGCTCGATGAGACCTCCGGTGCCGGGAGCGAGCAACTGTGGCTGCCGCTCGACGACCCGAGCGGAGAACTGGACGACTCCGACACCGCACCAATGTGGTCCACACCGGCGCTGCGCGACATCAGCCAAGAGCGTCATCTGCTCGAGCGCCTTGCACTGGCTGCCCGGGCGGCCGAACGCGAGGCGAGCAAGCTCGGTCGCCTGCGCCGCCTGCTCGGGCGTCTGCGCGAGCCCGCCATCGTCTTCACCGAATACCGCGACACACTGATACACCTGCACGCGCATGTCGCACCACACGCGGCAGTCGTCCACGGCGGTATGCCGGCCGACGAACGTCAGGCCGCGTTGAGATCGTTCGCATCAGCCGGTCTCCTGCTGGCCACCGATGCGGCAGGCGAAGGGCTGAATCTCCAGCATGCGTGCCGAACGGTCATCAATCTGGAGCTGCCGTGGAATCCGATGCGGCTGGAACAACGCATCGGACGTGTGGACCGGATTGGTCAGAAGCGCCGAGTGCACGTCTTTCATCTGGTGTCGCGCGATACCGGTGAGACACGACTGCTCGACAGACTCTCGACACGCATCTCGCGCGCGCAGGCCAGGGTTGGCGCGTCTGATCCGATGTGCGGCCGTCCGGCGTGGACGGAAGAAGCGTCAGCGCGTCTCGTCGTGTTGAACGAGGCAGAAGAGGCTTCACAAGCCGAGGGGCCTGTGTCGGCGTCGGTTCCGCTGACGCGGCTTGTCGACGAAGCGTCGAGCGAAGCGGACCGCATTCGCCTGCTGCGAACAGTGGTGGACGGAGGGCCGAGACGGGCAGGGCGCAGCCAGCCTCGCCAGCAGGCTCCCTTGTTTGCGTTCACCCGGCACGCCGGGTCTCGAGCGCGGCTTGGAAACCGTTCACTCGCCGTTTTCCAATCGGTGGTCCATGACGCGCTTGGTCGTCGCATTGCCTCGTTAACCGAAGGCGTGCTCTGGCGCGATCCGAGGCCGCGGCACACCGCGCACTGGCCGTTGATGCAGGCTGACGAAGAACGATTGCGCGCGTGCGTGGACCACGACGCCCGGCACGCGTGGGTGGCACGCGTGAAGGCCTGCCACGAGCAGATGACGCGGCTGCGTGTGCTGCGACTACGGGCCATCGCGCGCTGGCTGGAACGTCCGGAGCGTGGCCATCAACCCGAGCTCTTCGACCGACGCAGTGAACACGAGCGTGCGGAACGCCGTCTGCTGGACGATCGGCCGTACCACGCGGCGGCCGAGCAGGTCGCGCTTGCCGAATCAGCCGTCACAGTCGTCGTCGAACAGCCGGCGCTTCGCCTCGTGCTGCGTTCCGGGAGGGCGGAGTCCGCCCGATGATTGCCGGTTACAGCGGCCAACTGGTGTCGGAGGACTTCCTCGACAAGTGGCTGTCAGCGCCGGGGCGTCTTCACACGGCGGAGGTGTTCCATCGCCGCCTCCGCATCTGGCGCGCGCAGTGCGACGCCCTTGGCCCCGCGTCGGGACTGCGTGCCGTGAGTGATGTCGCGGCGCTCCCGCTCGGCGATCTGCTCGAATGGGAACCACTCTCTGCATGCTCGGTACGCCACGACTGCAGCGTCGCGACATTTCGGACCGGAACGAGCACGATGCAGCTGCTGATCACATCGTGGGGTGCGAGCCTGCATGCGTGCTGGCAACGGGCCGTCGTGAGCGGTCGGGACGCCGGGGCGACGTGGTCGGTCATCTTCAACGGCACGCATGTTCGCCTCGTCCAGCCGCAGCGTCTCGAATCTCGCCGCTTCATCGAGATAGACCTCGATGCCGCCGCTGACGATCTTCGTGCCGCCGCAGCACTCTGGTGGACGTTCAGCGGCCCTGCCCTCGACTCGGCTGGCGCGTCCACGTCCCTGAAGACCCTGATCGCGGACGCCGAACAGCATGCAACCGGCGTCTGCCGATCGCTGCGCGGTGGGGTGCTCGACGCATCGACGCACGTGCTGCGCGCCCTGCTGGCGAAGGGACGCAGTCACCCGGTTGACGACGTGTTCGAACAGTCGCTCACTATCGTGTACCGGCTGCTGTTCCTGCTCTTTGCTGAGGCGCGTGGGCTCGTTCCGATCTGGCATCCGATTTACCGCGAAAGCTACAGCGTGGACGCCTTGCGACAGGCCTCGCTGCAGCCCGCATCGGTGGGCGTCTGGGATGCGCTGCGAGCGATGACCAGGCTCGCGCACGCCGGCTGTCGCGCGGGCGGGCTCAAGGTCACGGCGTTCAACGGCCGCCTGTTCTCGCCAGCTCGCACGCCGCTGGCTGAACGTCACGGGCTGGACGATGCTGCGGCAAAGGCGGCAGTAGTCGCCGTGTCGACGCGCGAAGCCACCGACGGCGCCGGCCGCGAGCGCATCGACTATCGCGATCTCGGCGTGGAGCAGTTGGGTGCCGTCTACGAGACGCTGCTCGACTACGAGCCACAGGTCGAACGCGACCGCCGCGGTGCGGCGCTCCGTGTGTCGCTCAAGTCGGGCACGGGTGTGCGCAAGGCCACAGGCACGTTCTACACGCCCGAGTCGCTGGTGACGTTTCTGGTGCGCTCCACGCTGTCGCCGCTGGTGCGGGACGCGGCGCCCGAGCAGATCCTGCATCTCTCCGTACTCGACCCGTCGATGGGCAGCGGTGCGTTCCTGGTGGGCGCGTGTCACTTCCTGGCGCAAGCCTATGAGAAAGCTCTCATCGACACAGGCCGATGCCGTCCGTCAGATCTTGGACCCGCAGACCACGCCGTCATCAGGCGGCTCGTCGCCGAGCGCTGTTTGTTCGGCGTGGATCTCAATCCCACTGCCGTGCAGCTTGCACGTTTGTCTCTATGGCTCACGACGCTCGCGTCCGATCGGCCGTTGACGTTCCTCGATCACCACCTGCGCATTGGAGACAGTCTCACTGGAACCTGGTTGTCGCGGCTTCGCTCGTCGCCCGCAAAGGTCCGCGCGTCGGAGCCGCTGCCGTTGTTTCCAGACTCCTCGATGGCCGAGACGATTCGTGGCGTATTGCCGACGCGCTTCGGCCTGGCACTCGACCCGAATGACACCGCCGCGCAGATTCACGCCAAGGAGCGCGCGCTCGCCTCGCTCACCGCGCCAGGGAGTCCGCTTGCCACGTGGACGCGCATTGCGGACCTCTGGTGCGCGGCATGGTTCGGCTCGCCGCCAGTGCCCGCCAGTACATTCGCCCCTCTCTGCGACTTGCTGGTCAGCGGACAGTCTGTGCTTCCCACCTCGATGTCACGCGACCTGCTCGAGCGCGCTGATCGTGCGCGAGCGTCGCATCGGCTCTTTCATTGGGAGCTCGAGTTTCCTGAAGCGTTCTTCCATGCGGACGGCACGCGGCGCGCCGACGCAGGCTTCGACGCCGTCCTTGGCAATCCACCGTGGGACATGGTCCGTGCCGACGGCACCAGCAACCGCGCCGAGGCGCGACTACAAGCCAGCGCATTGGTCCGCTTTGCGCGCGATTCCGGCGTCTACGACGCCCGCGCAGAGGGGCAGCTGAATCGATATCAGCTCTTCACAGAGCGTAGCCTGGCGCTGTGCAAGCCTGGAGGGCGTCTCGGCCTCGTGCTCCCTTCGGGCATCGTCGGCGATGCGGGAAGCGCCGGACTTCGGCGTCTGCTCTTCTCACGCAGCTCGGTCGAACAGATCGTCGGCTTCGACAATCGCGGTGGCACGTTCCCCATTCATCGCAGCGTGAAGTTCGTGCTGCTCACCGCGACGACTGGAAAGCGCACTCGGGAAGTCGCGTGCCGATTCGGAGAAACCGATCCGAACATGCTCGAACGAGGCATGACAGACGACGGACGAGTGAATCCCGAATGGTTCACGTCACGGATCTCCGTCGACCGTCTGGAGCACATCTCGGGAGATGACCTGTCGATCCCAGACGTTCGCAATCCGATTGACCTCGCTGTACTCGAACGCGCGGCCGCACTCTTCCCTGCGCTTGGCTCGCCCCGCGGCTGGAACGCCCATTTCGGACGCGAGCTGAATGCCACCGAAGATCGGCAGTCACTGACCGACGATGGTCCTGGTCTTCCCGTCTTCGAAGGCAAGCACATCGAGCCCTTCAAGGCGGATGCAACGATGACGCGGTGGCGCATCGCGCCTGTTGAAGCCGACCGTCTGCTCGGTCGCCGCCACCATCGCGCGCGGTTGGCATACCGCGACGTCGCCAGTGCCACCAACCGCGTCACGCTCATTGCGGCAATCCTGCCCGCGCAATCAGCGTCCACGCACACGCTGTTCTGCCTCAAATCGCCACTGCCTCACCGCGCGCAACAGCTCCTGTGTGCGCTGTTCAACAGCCTGGTGCTGAACTACCTGGTGCGCATGCGGGTCACGACGCACGTCACCACGACGGTGGTGGAGCGGCTTCCAGTCCCGTGTGAGGACCAGCTGACGTGCGAGGCAGAGCGTCTGGTCGCAGCAGCCGACACGCTGGCACGCACCTCAGACGTCGAGGTATTCGGGCGACTCAACGCTGACGTCGCGCACCTGTATCAGCTGCGTGCGTCCGAGCTTGCACACGTGCTCTCCAGATTCCCACTCATCGGCCAGGCAGAGAAGGACTCGACGCTGAAGTGGTTCTCGCAGCTCGCGGGATGATCCATCGGTGCCTTGTTCAGGCCCGCACGCGGTTGTTCGGATTCAATGCGCACGGCAGGGTGCGCGCTCAGCTGGCAGGCGCGACGAAGGCGGTGGGAGGTGGGGCGCGGCGAACTGTCAGGCGCGGCGGTGCAGGATGAGTGCGGCGCCGATACCGGCGAGTAACTCGACCAGGACGATGCTGGTGAGGATGAAGTACGTCCAGTCGCGTCCCACGGCGTACTCCACAACCGTCGCGACGACTCTCGCGATAGGAGTGGCCATCAACATGATGAGTCCAGCCGCCATCAACCCGTCGGCAGTCGCCGAATAGCCGGTGAACAGACTCAAGATGAGCCCTGCCGCGAGGCAGATCGAGCTGGCGTTGACGCCAATGCGCAAGGTCTGGCCGATGCGCGCTTCCAGCTTGAACGATGCCTCGTCGCGCAGTGCGGCCTGGTCGTCTGCTCGCACCTGAGTGCTCATTGCACGCTCCGGTACAGCATCGACGCAGAGACCGCGAGCAGCACGACGACGAGCAGGATATTGAGGGAGCGTGCTGAGACGCGGGCCGACATCTTCATGCCGAACGACGACCCGGCCTGCACACCGAGGACTGCCGCCGCCGCCAGAACAGGAATGAGTTGGTGATTGCCGAAGTAGATGATGGCGCCGGCCGAGGCCGTCACACCGATCATGAACGCGCTCGTGGCAGCCGCCGCCCGTAGCGGAACGCCGCACCACGCGTTGAGCACCGGCACCTTGATGACTCCGCCACCAATGCCGAGCAGCGACGAGACGTTGCCAGCAATGAACGACGCGACAAGTGCGAGCGGCAACCGCTTCACCCGGTAGGTGACCATGCAGTCGCAATCGCGCTCCAGGTATCGTCCGCCGAGCGGTCCAGGCTCCGCCGCGTCGCCGGTGATGGTGTTGCTCTGACTCGCCTGCAGCAGCGTCGTCACGGCCACGGCCAGCGTGACCCCGGCGAAGATCCGCTCGAGCCAATGCTGATTCATGTACTGTGCGGTGATTCCACCAAGCAGGCTGCCCGCCGCCGTTGCAACTTCGAGCACCATGCCGAGCCTGAAATTGATCAGGTGAGAGCCCGTGCGTCCAGCCGTGACTGTCGACGAGGTGCCGATAACCGTCGTCAGACTGATGGCGGCCGCTGCACCGATCGGCAGGCCCATGCCGAGCGTGAGGAACGGCACGAGGAAGATGCCGCCGCCAATGCCGAGCGTGGCACCCATCGCACCCGCGACGGTGCCAGCCGCGAGGATGACCACAACCAGGCTCGGTGTAACGACGGGCATTGGCCCACAACGATACCGGATAGAGCCGGCGCCGGGTAGGTGCGTTCCGCGGTTGCGTTCGATGCCGTTCCGCGTGTTGAATGGTGAGCGCTGCGGCACGTCTGCCGTCGACCGTCAGGAGCATCCGTGAGCGCCCCGCATTTCAGTCCGAAAGCCGTCTCGTTCCTGCGGTCACTCAAGCGCAACAACGACCGTGAGTGGTTCCGCGAGCGCAAGGACCAGTACGAGCAGCTATTGAAGGCACCGATGGTCGAGGTGATCGAACAGCTGGCGCTCGACTTCCGCAGTTTTGCGCCGGAGCTGGTCGCCAGCCCGAAGTGCATCTATCGCATTTATCGCGACACCCGTTTCTCGGACGACAAGACGCCGCTCAAGACGAATATCGCGGCAAGCTTTCCGTGGCGCGGCCTGCATCGGCATCAGGGCGCCGGGCTCTACGTCGAAGTGGCAGCACAGTGGGTCTGGGTCGGTGGCGGCATGTATGCGCCGGAAACCTCACAACTCGCCGCGGTGCGTGAACACATCGCGGCAAACCACAAGCGACTGCGAGCCATCGTAGAATCGCCCGGGTTCAAGAAGACCGTCGGAAGTCTCGAAGGCACGAAGCTGCAGCGCGTAGATCGGAA
>Ga0209023_10005813_pt1 | contig 13284 bp, 12 predicted proteins | sample LakOneMetagenome_FD_187468 | JGI IMG/M metagenome (GOLD analysis project Ga0209023, IMG submission 187468) | Freshwater and sediment microbial communities from Lake Erie, Canada (SPAdes) (version 2) | ecosystem: Environmental > Aquatic > Freshwater > Lentic | place: Lake Erie, Canada... | reverse complement strand
AGGAACACCAGCCGGAAATGGTCCGGGGCGATCCAGTTGAAGCCGGTGCCTTGCACCAGCAGCACTTTTTCCTCGGACAGCAGTTCGCAGATGAACTGCTGGTCGTCCGTGATCGGGTACATCTTCGGATCGAGGCGCGGGAACATGTAGAGCGCGGCTTTTGGCTTCACGCAGGACACGCCCGGAATTTCGGTCAATAGTTTATGGGCCAGGTCGCGCTGCTTGAGCAGGCGCCCGCCGGGGCCGACCAGGTCGGCGATGGACTGGTAGCCCCCGAGCGCGGTCTGGATCGCGTACTGGCCCGGCGCATTCGCGCACAGGCGCATCGAGGCCAGCATGTTCAGGCCCTCGATATACCCCTTGGCGTGGCGCTTCTCGCCCGAGACCACCATCCAGCCGGCGCGGTAGCCGCAGGAACGGTAGTTCTTCGACAGGCCGTTCAGGGTCAGGAACAGCACGTCGTCGGCCAGCGAGGCGATCGAGACGTGTTCCTCGCCGTCGTACAGCGTCTTGTCGTAGATCTCGTCGGCGTAGATGATCAGGCCGTGCTGGCGCGCCAGCTCGACGATCTCGAGCAGAACCTCGCGGTGGTACAGGGCGCCGGTCGGGTTGTTCGGATTGATGACGACGATCGCGCGCGTGTTCGGCGTGATCTTCCTGCGCATGTCCTCGATGTCCGGCAGCCAGCCGGCCTGCTCGTCGCAGACGTAGTGCACCGGGTTGCCGCCTGCCAGGCTGACCGCCGCGGTCCACAGCGGATAATCGGGCGCCGGCACCAGCACTTCGTCGCCGTTGTTGAGCAGGCCCTGCATGGCCATGACGATCAGTTCCGACGCGCCATTACCCAGGTAGATGTCGTCGATGCCGACGCCCTGGATGTTCTTGCCCTGCGTATAGTGCATGATGGCTTTGCGCGGCGCGAACATGCCCTTCGAATCCGTGTAGCCGGCCGCGCCATGCATATTGCGGATCATGTCGTGGACGATCTCGTCCGGCGGGTCGAAACCGAACACGGCCAGGTTGCCGATATTGAGCTTGATGATTTTCTGGCCGTCGTCTTCCATCTGACGGGCCTTTTCCAGCGCCGGGCCACGGATTTCGTAGCAAACATCATCCAGCTTGTTCGATTTCAGGATCGGTCGCATGTCTCTCCAGCTCGGTGGCGCTTTGTTGCAGTGCGAAAAATACCATTCTGCCGAAAGCGCCCGATTTAAGCAACCTCGCCTCTCCGGGTACAATGCGTAGACCAAGTAACCGCGGATCGACCACACGATGAAGCTCCATTCCGACAACAACGAGAAGTACCAGACTGTCACCGGCTACGACGCCAGTGGGGTCGAGATCAATGCCCAGCGTTTCAACTTCAGCCTGACCGTGCTGCCGGAAGTGCCGCCCCGCCCCTGGCCGGTCGGCCGCTTCGAAGACCTGACGGCGGCCCATTTCGAGCAGATCGCCCAGGACCGGCCCGACGTGGTCGTGCTCGGCACCGGCGCGCGCCAGCGCTTCGTGCACCCGAAGCTGGTCGCCAGCCTGTCCGCCCTCCACATCGGCGTGGAAAGCATGGACAGCCAGGCCGCCTGCCGCACCTACAATGTGCTGATGGGCGAAGGCCGCAAGGTCACCCTGGCCCTGATCATCGAAGACGGCGCCGGCGCCTGAGCCCGGCCGGCGCCGCCCCGGCGCGCCGCCTGCCTCGGCGCGGCGGGAACAGTTTCGCCACCACAACAAGTACATGAACCCTTCAGCCTTCCTCTTCATCATCACCGGCGTCATCCTGAACGCCGTCGCCCAGCTCCTGCTCAAGGCCGGCACCAATGCCCTCGGCGGCGCCATCCACCTCACCCGCGACAACTGGTTCGCAACCGGCCTGAAGGTCGCCACGCAGTGGCCGATCATGGCCGGCATGCTCTGCTACGGCATCTCGCTGGTGGTCTGGATCATGGGCCTGTCGCGTACCGACGTGACGGTGGCCTACCCCATGCTCTCGCTGGGCTATGTGATCGGCGCGATTGGCGCCTGGCTGTTTCTCGGAGAAGTGATTTCGCCCCAGCGCATGCTGGCGATCGGGGTGATCATGCTGGGTGTGGTGCTGCTGGCCCGCAGTTAAGACCAGCCGTCGAAATAAATTTCAATTCGACATCTTGAAAAATTGAAACATTGCCCTATCTTGCAATCCTGATCCGTCCATACAGGACTAGCAAGGGAGCACAGCGCCGATTATCATTCCGGTATTCGTCCTGCCCCACCAGGAACCCGGCAGCCAATGCCGCCATGACACGCCAGGAGAACCCCGTGGCCGAAAGCCTAATCGCCGCACCCGTCGAGAATTTTTCCGCGCCCATGACGGGCGACCAGACCTTCGAACTTGCCGGCCGTCCGGCGAAGTACACCGTGCTGTACTTCTACCCCAAGGACAACACCCCGGGCTGCACCACCGAAAGCATCGCCTTCCGCGAAGCGTATCCGGAGATCCAGGCCCTGGGCGCCGACATCTACGGCATCAGCCGCGACTCCCTGCGCTCGCACGAGAACTTCAAGGGCAAGCTCGGCCTGCCCTTCGAACTGATCTCGGATCCGGAGGAAAAAGTCTGCAATCAGTTTGCTGTCATGAAGATGAAAAACATGTATGGCAAACAAGTGCGCGGCGTAGAGCGCAGTACGTTTATCATTGACGCTCAAGGCCGATTGGTGAAAGAATGGCGTGGCGTGAAAGTCAACGACCACGTGGCCGAAGTGCTGGAATTTCTGAAGAGCCAGCCCTGAAAAATGGATGGCTCCGGTGATTAACTTGCTGGATACCTGCCGCCTATTTTGAGTCACACGTTTCAATCACATCCGCACCACTCCAACCTGGCTCCAGCCGGACCGGCATCCTCCGGCTTGCAGCCCGCATTCCACCAAGCCTTCCTAGTTGCATCGTTCCCGCGCAGCGGCGCTGCCCTGCCGCGCCTGCGCGCTCGACCAAGCCATTTTTAGATAGAGAACCAAGATGCCACTGCCAAAAATGCCCACGAAGCCGGCCACCATGCTGCTGGCGAAAGATTACCCGAAGGCTGAACCGGGCAAGTCGCCCGTGCGCCCGGCGTCCGCCAAGACCGACGCCGACCTCGAAGACCTGATCAGCGGCCAGGCCGTGCCGACGCCGAAAACGGGCAAGGCGCGCAAGGGCAAGGCCGCCGCCAACGAACCTAGCGTCGCTGCCGGCATCACCGGCGCCGCCCCGGTGAACAGCGTCGCCACGCCGGGCGCCCCGCTACCTGCAGCGGAAGCGCCGCTCGCCAGGGCGCCCGCCCGCAAGTCGAAAGACGGCGCCACCGCGCGCCTGCGGGAGACCGACGCCGACCTGGCGCATCCGGCCAAGCACAAGCCGGTCGAAGTCACCGTCAAGTCGTCCACCAGCCGCAAGGCCGACCGCTCCGGCACCACCAAGGTCTTCGTGCTCGACACCAATGTGCTGATGCACGACCCGACCTCGCTGTTCCGCTTCGAGGAGCACGACGTCTACCTGCCGATGATGACGCTGGAAGAACTCGACAACCACAAGAAGGGCATGTCGGAAGTCGCGCGCAATGCGCGCCAGGTCTCGCGCACCCTGGACGCCCTGATCGCCAACATCGACGACGACGCGATCGAGGCCGGCATCCCGCTGGCCAAGCTCGGCAACAAGGACGCCAAGGGCCGCCTCTACTTTCAGACCAAGCTCGACGCCGCTCCGCTGCCGGAAGGCCTCCCCTCGGGCAAGGCCGACAACCAGATCCTGGGCGTGGTGCGTGCGCTCGAGAGCCAGATGGATGGCCGCGCGATCGTGCTGGTGTCGAAAGACATCAATATGCGCATCAAGGCGCGCGCCCTGGGCCTGCCGGCCGAGGACTATTTCAACGACCACGTGCTGGAAGACACCGACCTGCTGTACTCGGGCATCGTCCAGCTGCCGGACGATTTCTGGAACAAGCATGGCAAGGACATGGAGTCCTGGCAGGAAAACAAGAACGGCAACTCGGCCACCTTCTACCGCGTGACCGGTCCCGTGATTCCGACCCTGCTCGTGAACCAGTTCGTGTTCATCGAGCCGCAGAATGGCGAAGCGCCCTTCTATGGCCAGGTGAAGCAGATCAACGGCAAGACCGCCGTGTTCCAGACCCTGCGCGACTACAGCCACAACAAGAACAATGTCTGGGGCATCACGGCGCGCAACCGCGAGCAGAACTTCGCCCTCAACCTCTTGATGAATCCCGAGTGCGACTTCGTCACCCTGCTCGGCCAGGCCGGTACCGGTAAAACCCTGCTGGCCCTGGCCGCGGGCCTGGCGCAGGTGCTGGAAACCAAGCAGTACAACGAGATCATCGTCACCCGCGTCACGGTGCCGGTGGGCGAGGACATCGGCTTCCTGCCGGGTACCGAGGAAGAGAAGATGTCGCCGTGGATGGGCGCCTTCGACGACAACCTCGAGGTGCTGATGAAGTCCGACAGCGACGGCGGCGACTGGGGCCGTGCGGCGACGCAAGACCTGATCCGCTCGCGCATCAAGATCAAGTCGCTGAACTTCATGCGTGGCCGTACGTTCGTGAACAAGTTCCTCATCATCGACGAGGCGCAGAACCTGACGCCGAAGCAGATGAAGACCCTGGTCACCCGCGCCGGCCCCGGCACCAAGATCCTGTGCCTCGGTAACATCGCCCAGATCGACACGCCCTACCTCACCGAAGGCTCGAGCGGCCTGACCTATGTGGTCGACCGCTTCAAGGGCTGGAGCCACAGCGGCCACGTCACCCTGGCGCGCGGCGAACGCTCGCGCCTGGCGGACCACGCCAGCGACGTGCTCTGATCGCCTCGAACCCGCTCTCCAGAACGCCCGCTTGCACAAGCGGGCGTTTTTCTTTTCAACCTTCTATTCGCCACGCATGATTTTCCTCCTCAAGCTTCTGCTCGTCCCCTCCCTGATCGCCCTCGTCACCCTGGCCGGCCGCCGCTGGGGGCCGGCGATTGCCGGCTGGCTGTCGGCCTTTCCGATCGTCGCCGGCCCGATCCTGCTGGCCATCTCGCTCGAGCAGGGCGCCGGCTTCGCCGCCCTGGCCGCCGCGCATACCCTGACGGCCGTGCTGGCCATCCTCGTCTTCAGCATCGCCTATGCGCGCTGCGCCCGCCACGGCATGCCGCGCGCGATGGCGTCCGCCCTGCTCGCCTACGCGGCGGCGGTCGTGCTGCTGCAGGCGACCACCCTGCCCTTGTGGGCCGGCTTCGCGCTGGTCGTGGCCGGTCTGCTGCTGGCGCCCTACCTGTTCGGCCCGGCGCCGCAGGCGGTCATGGCCGGCCCGCAAGCGGCGAACGACCTGCCCTGGCGCATGCTGGCCGGCGCCATCCTCTCGCTGAGCGTCACCTATACGGCCGCCTCGCTCGGACCGCGCCTGTCCGGCTTGTTCGCGATGTTCCCGGTCATGAGCACGGTGCTGGTCGGCTTCTCGCACCGCAGCAACGGCCCCGGCTTCGCCGTCGCCCTGCTGCGCGGAATGATCAAAGGCTATTACGCCTTCGCAGTGTTCTGTGTGACGCTCTCGCTCCTGCTGCGGGATGGCGCGATCGGCCGCGCCTTCCTGCTGGCCACCGGCGCCGCCCTGGGCGTGCAGCTCGCCATGAAATGGTGGATGGGGCGCCAGCAGGCCGCACTGGCATTGCGCGTCGCAGCGTGCCAGGGCGCGCGCGGCAGCTTAGAATAGCCGGGTCCAACCACGAGGAGATCGTCCATGCCGCACATGCTCTTGATCCATGAACCGGTCGGCCAGCGCGCCAGCCGCAGCGAGCTTGAGGGCCGCGCCCTCTACGAGCGCATGCTGGGCTGGGGCGACGAGCTGCGCCAGCGCGGCCTGCTGCTGGCCGCCGAATCGCTGGCGGGCACGGAAAAGTCGGCGCGCGTGAGCATCCCGAACGGGAAGCTGCGCATCGTCGACGGCCCCTTCGCCGAAGCCAAGGAGATGATCGGCGGCTTCTTCCTGGTCGACGTCGACACCCACGAGGAAGCGGTGGCCCTGGCGCAAGCCTGCCCGGCGGCCGAGTGGGCGACGGTCGAGGTCAGGGGCCTGGGCCCCTGCTTCGAGCGCGGGACCGGCTGAAAAAAAAAATCCGGCGGGCGATGTCGAATCGCGGGTCCGCCCTTCGTCGTAGGGAATGCAAGCCACTTTCCACGACAAGGAGACCACGATGCGTTTCATGATCATCGTCAAGGCGACAGCGGACACGGAAGCCGGCATCCTGCCGAGCGAACGGCTGTTCGCCGCCATGCACGACTACAACCAGGAGCTGGCCCGGGCCGGCGTCCTGCTCGAAGCCAATGGACTGCGCCCGTCGCGCGACGGCTGGCGCATCCGCTACCGCGAAGGGCGCCGTTCGTTCACCGACGGCCCCTTTGCCGAGACCAAGGAGCTGGTCGCCGGCTACACCCTGATCCAGGTGCGTTCGCGCGACGAGGCCATGGAGTGGTCGCGCCGCTTCCCCGCCCCGCACGGCGAATTGCAGGACGCCGAGATCGAGGTGCGCCCGCTCTACGAACTCGAGGACCTGCGCATGCTCCCCTCCGTCAACCACGCCAGCGCCTGAAAGGAAGCACCATGAAAAAGCAGCTCGCCATCACCCTCCCGGTCCGGGACCTCGCACGCAGCCAGGCCTTCTTCACGGCCATGGGCTTTTCCTTCAATCCGCAGTTCAGCAGCGAGCAAGGCTGCGGCATGAACATCTCCGACGACATCTTCGTCATGCTGGTGGAGGAATCCTTCTTCGGCACCCTGACCAAGAAGCCGATGGCCGACCCGCGCACCAGCACCATCGCCCTGCTCTGCCTGTTCTGCGACAGCCGCGCCGAAGTCGACGCCATGGCGGCCAGGGCCCAGTCGCTCGGCGCCACCCTGCCGGAAGACCCGGAAGACCACGGCTTCATGTACCAGCATGGCTTCGAAGACCTCGACGGCCATATGTGGGCGCTGACCCATATCGCGGAGATGCCCGCGCAGCAGCCGGCCGCGGCTTGATGCGGACACCGTTCGATCACCCCTGAAAGGAGACAAGCATGAACCAGCAAATCTACGTCAACCTCCCGGTCAAGGACCTGGAACGCAGCAAGACCTTCTTCGGCGCCCTCGGCTTTTCCTTCAACCCCAGTTCAGCGACCAGAACGCGGCCTGCATGATCGTCAGCGAGAGCATCTACGTCATGCTCCTGACCGAACCCTTCTTCCAGGGTTTCACCAAGAAGCCGATCGCGGACGCGAAGAAGAGCACCGAAGTGCTGCTCTGCCTGTCCTGCGAGAGCCGCGCCGCGGTCGACGAGATGGCGGGCAAGGCCAAGGCCGCCGGCGGCGCCTGGCCGAACGAACCGAAGGACCACGGCTTCATGTACCAGCACGGCTTCGAAGACCTCGACGGCCATATGTGGGAGCTGGCGTACATGGAGGGCATGCCGGAGCAGCAGCCGGAATCCGCCGACGCAGCGATCTGATGAACGCAGAGGTCGAACGCAGCATCGCCGCCGTCTGGCGCATCGAGTCGGCGAAGATCGTCGCCGTTGTTGCGCGCATGGTGCGCGATGTCGGCCTGGCCGAGGAGCTGGCCCAGGACGCCCTGGTCGCGGCGCTCGAGCACTGGCCGCGGCAGGGCCTGCCGGACAATCCCGGCGCCTGGCTGATGACGACGGCCAAGCATGCCGCGCTCGACCGGATGCGGCGCGACCGCCTGCTCAAGCAGAAGCTCGAGCAGATCGGCCTCGACCTCGAGGCACAGGAGGCGCTCGTGGTTCCCGATTTCGTCGATGGGCTCGACGCCCGGCGCAACGACGTCTTCCAGGACGACCTGTTGCGCCTGATGTTCACGGCCTGCCATCCGGTGCTGTCGCTGGATGCGCGCCTGGCGCTCACCCTCAAGCTGCTGGGCGGCCTGTCCACCCAGGAGATCGCGCGCGCCTTCCTGGTGCCCGAAGCCACCATGGCCCAGCGCATCGTGCGCGCCAAGCGCACCCTCGGGGAGGCCGGCGTGCCCTTCGAGCTGCCGGCGCCCGCCGAACTGGGCGAGCGCCTGGGCGCAGTGCTCGAGGCGGTCTACCTGATCTTCAACGAAGGCTATACCGCCACCGCGGGCGAGGACTGGATGCGGCCAGCCCTTGCGGACGAAGCCCTGCGCCTGGGCCGCATGCTGGCCGAACTCGCGCCCGGCGAGCCGGAAGCGCTGGGCCTGGTGGCGCTGATGGAACTGCAGGCGTCGCGGATGAGCGCGCGCCTCGATGGCGAGGGGCGGCCGGTGCTGTTGATGGACCAGGACCGCACGCGCTGGGACGGCGTGCTGCTGCGGCGCGGCCTGGCCGCGCTCGAACGGGCCGAAGGCCTGGGCCTGCCGCATGGCCCGTATCTGCTGCAGGCCGCGATCGCCGCCTGCCATGCGCGCGCCCGCGCTGCCGGCGAGACCGACTGGCAGGCCATCGCCGGCCTGTATGCCGAGCTGGCCCAGGTGCAGCCCTCACCGGTGGTGGAACTCAATCGCGCGGTGGCGATCGGCATGGCCGAAGGGCCGGCCGCCGGCCTGGCGCTGGCCGACGCGCTGCTCGAAGAGGGAAAACTGCAGGGCTACCACTGGCTGCCCAGCGTGCGCGCCGACCTGCTGGCCAGGCTGGGACGGCGCGAGGAAGCGCGCCGCGAATTCGAGCGCGCGGCGGGCATGACCGCCAACAGCCGCGAACGCGCGTTGCTGCTCGAGCGCGCCCGCGCCCAGCTCAGCTGAGCTACCGCCCTACGTAGGGTGGGCGGCTATGCCGCCCACGCGTTCAAGCAGCCTGTGCTCAGCCGATACGCAGCCGATACGCAGCCGCACCCTCTACGCGACCGCAAGTCGGACGCGTGGGCGGCAAGCCGCCCACCCTAGGGTTCCCGGTGCTCAGCGAACCACGCAGTCGACCGCATTGGACGACGCCGGCGGGCCGCCCGCGGCGCCATCCGGCCCGGGGCCCGCGCCGCTGCCGAACGATGGCGGCGGCACGAACTGCAGGCCCGGATTGTGCGGCACGATCACCGGCGGCTGGTTCACGTTCGGCACGAAACCGAACTGGCCGGCCGAGAAGCCGAGCGAGCCGCCGTTGTTGGTCACGATGATCGCGCCGTCGCTGACCGAGACGTGCAGGCCCGGCGGCAGGGCCGGCGCGGCCGGCGGCGTGCCGGGCTGCGGCAGCTTCTGCTGCGAGCCGGCCGCGGCGGGACCATCCGCGCCGCGCGCGACCTTGCCCGGGTACGGCGCCAGGCTCTCCTGCGCATCCATGGACGACACGTACTGCACGATGAAGATGGTGCCGCGGATGCCGATGGTGGCGTTCGGCGTCTTCAGCGAGAACTTCTCCTTGTTGCGCTTGCCCATCAGGCCGGTGATCGAGCGCAGGCCGCCCTTCACCAGGTTGAAGCTGGCCTGGTCGGCGTCCGGCTTGCCCTCTTCATAGGCGAAGTTCTCGACCTTGAAGGTGGTGCCGGGGCGCAGCGTGATTTCGCTGTTGTCGATGAACCTGATCTGGGCGTAGGTGTTCTTCTCCGAGACCAGGGTATCGCCGCTCTCGATCTCGGACTTCAGGCCGAGCACCTTGACGCTGCCGTCGAGCTTCTTGGCCATCAGCGGACCGCTCAGGCGCTCGACCCTGCCCGCCACCTGGGCGGCCCAGGCCGCGTTGCCGAACAGGAGCAGCGCCGCGAACAGCAGCGCGCTCCATGCGCCGGCCATTCCCTTAGTTGCAGTACATTTTTGCAGCTGGTTTTTCATTCTTCGCTCCAGTATTCGGGCCCTGCGCCGGGCCGGCCTGCTTCTCCGAGGGCTTGCGGCCATCGCCTGAACCGCTTTGCGCCGGTCCCGCCGGCGCACGCTCCTGCGTGGTCGGGATGCGGGTATTGATCAGGTTGACCGCGACCTGCTGTGCGGTGGCGACCGGGGTCTTGCCCTGCCCGCCCGTGGATGGCGAGGGCTGGAACACCTGGCAGCTCGCGTCACCCGGGTGGGTGGAGCAGAAGTCCGGCTTGGGCAGCACCGCTTCGCAGCCGGCCAGGTTCGGGTTCACCGCGCATTGCTCCAGTCTGGGCAGCTGCACCGAGCAGCCCTGCAGGGTCGGGCTGCCGATGCACTGCTGCAGCGTCGGCAGCACGGCCTGGCAGCCGGCCGTGGTCTTGTCGCTCACGCACTGCGACAGGGTCGGCAGAACGCCCACGCAGGACGCGTCGCCCGGAGTCGCCAGGCAGGCGTTGAAGGTCACTTGCAGCACCTGGGCGCAGCCTTCCAGGCCAGGGGTAGCCTTGCAGACCGGCAGGCTTGGGAGCACGCTGGCGCAGCCGGCGCCCGTCGGGTCGACCAGGCAGGCGTCGAAGGCGGCGCGCGCCAGCACCGGCGCGCAGCCGAGCACATTGCCGTCCGCACGGCACTGCGCGAGCGGCGGCAGGATGTCGCCGCAGCCCGCGCCCTTCGGGTTCAGGATGCAGGCCTCGAGCTGCTCGCGCGCCAGCAGCACCGGGGCGCAGCCCAGGATGTTGCGATCGAGCTTGCAGGCATCGATCGTCGGCAGGATCTCGCCGCAGCCCGGGCCTTTCGGGTTCAGGATGCAGGCCTCGAGCTGCTGGCGCGCCAGCAGCACCGGGGCGCAGCCGAGGATGCTGCCGTCGGCCTTGCAGGCGTCGTAGGAAGGCAGGATCTCGCCGCAGCCCGGGCCCTTCGAATTGAGGATACAGGCGTCGAGTTTTTCGCGCGCCGCGATCACGGGTGCGCAGCCCAGGCTGTTCTGGTCGTTCCGGCAAACGTCGTAGGAAGGCAGGATGGCGCCGCAGCCCTGGCCTTTCGGGTTGGCGATACAGGCCAGCAGGGCGGCGCGTTCCAGCACCACGGTGCAGCCCAGCGCCGCCGGGTTGTTGCGGCAGGCGGCGGCCGTCGGCAGCACCTGGCCGCACTGCGGGCCGTCCATATTGGCGATGCACTCGCGGGTCTTCGCTTCCAGCACCGCGCCGCAGCCGCTGGTGTTCGGGTTACCGATGCAGGTGTCCAGCGGCGGCACGGGATCGGGTTCGGGTTTCGGCTCGGTCCTGTCCGTGTTCGTCACGCTCAGCTTGTCCGGGCTCGACACCACCACGGTGCCCGCCGCGATCGAGGTGGTGCCGCCGGTGATGCTGATATTGCCCGAGCCGGACGCCACCCGGGCGCTGCCGGTGATGGTCAGCGCACCCTTGTTGTCGGCCAGCAGGCGGATGTTGCCGCTATCGGTCGTCACCATGCCTGCGATGGTCATCGGGCTGTGGGTCACCAGGCTGATGTCGCCGCTGCCGGTCCTGACGCCCTGTCCTTCGCCCGTGGTCGGGGCGACGGTCAAGCCGCCGAAGCTCTCGACCGAGATCGCGCCGCTGTTGCCGGCGCCGGCCTGCACCACGTCGCGCAGGATCACGGCGCGGTCGTTGACGATATTGATCGGCGCGCTGCCGGTCTGGCTGTTCCAGGCGGAGAGCACGCCGGCGCTGGTGCGCAGCGGGCTGTCGCTAGCGCCGATGCCGCCGCGCGAAACGAGGTCCACGAAGCTGCCCTTGATGGTGCCGGCGCCGCCGATCGCGTCGGCGTCGATGAACACGGCCGCACCATCGATGCCGGCGCCCGCCGTCAGGGCGCCGCCCGTCAGGTCCACTTCGCTGTAGGCGCGCACGCCGCTCACGCCGCCGGCGGTGCCGATCGCCATCGCATCGCGCCAGTTGAAACGGAAGTTGCCGTTCGATGCGCTGCCGGCCAGGGTGCCGACGCGGTTCACGCCCAGCATCTGTACCTGGGCGCCGCTTGCCAGCAGCGTCAACGCCCTGATCGAGGCCGCGCCGTTCTGGTACAGGGTGCCGTTCGAGCGCAAGGTGATCTCGCCTGCCGCCTCCAGGTCGGCGCCTTCCTGCAGCTCGATGCCGCTGCTGCCGGCCTCGATGGCGATGCTGCTTGAGGTCAGGTCGCCCAGCACGCGTATTGAACCGCCACGCATGAGAATGTTCTTGCCGGCCTGGATCGAGCCCGCGCCGTCGACCTGGATGGCGCCGCCACCGAGATGCGGATGCAGGGTGGCGGTGAAGCGGCTGTCGGCGCCGCTCAGGACCACCGGCGCGTTGATGTTGATGGTGCCGCCGGTGTCGATCGACAGGTGGCCGGCGATGCTCAGGCTGTTGTCGATGCTGATTGCGCCCGTATGGCCGCTGTTGCCGATGTTGATGCCGAAAGCTTCCATGCCGGCCAGCTGGGACGGCTTGAGGGTCAGGCCGCCCGCGCTGTCGCTGCCGCTCACGACGATCGGCGTGCTGACGTTGGCAGTGCTGAAGGTCACGATCGGCGCCGCGCCATCCACGGCGCGGATGCGTCCGGCCAGGTTCATGCGATCGGCCTTGAGGTCGATGAACTCCGGGCTGCGCAGCTCGCCGCGCTCGCCCAGCGTGAGCGTGCCCCCGGCGCGCAGGTCGATGTCGCCCTTGGCGCCGATACGTGCATCGACGGTCAGATCGTTGCCCGCCTCGGCGCGCACGCTGTAGTCCGTGTCGAGGTCATTCACGAAGCTCAGGTTGTTGCGGGCCTGCAGGACGATGTTCGCATTGGTGTCGCGCAGCGCCGAGGGTTTCACCACGGCGTCTTCGTCGCCCGGCATCTTCTCGAACATGTCGGCGTCGAGCGGCGAGGTCTCGCCGTCGTCGCGCACGATGATGTTCCAGGGGTCGAGCAGCCAGGTGCCGCTCTTGCCGCCCTGCCTGCCCCCTAGCGCGTCGATGCGGATGCCGCCGGTGGACAGTTCGTGTCCCGAGGTTTCGATCAGGCCGCCGTTGCCGCGTCCCGCGCCGCGCGCCGAGATGCTGCCGTAGGCGCCGGTGGCGCCGTCGGACCACAGCACGACCTTGCCGCCCTCGCCCGAAACGAGGGCGTCGGCGCGGATGCGCGCGTCCTTGCCGAACCAGGTCTGCTGCGCATTGGGCAGCGCCGCGTTCTTGCCCTGGTAGTCGCCGCCGGCCAGCACGGCGCCGCCGCCCTGTGCGCCGCTGGCGTCGACCAGGGCGTCGCCCTGCAGACCGACGCGCGTGCCCAGCAGCTGGATCTCGCCGCCCTTGCCCGCACCGGTGGCCGAGGTGACGCTGCCGGCCTCCAGCACGGTGTCGCCGCTCGCCTTCAGGACGATCTTGCCGTTCTCGCCGACCACCGCGCTGTTGGCGTTGACCACGCCGCGCTGGTTGACCAGAAAGCCGTAGATGCCGATGCGCCCGCCCTTGGACACCACCTGGCCCAG
>Ga0209023_10005812_pt1 | contig 13284 bp, 13 predicted proteins | sample LakOneMetagenome_FD_187468 | JGI IMG/M metagenome (GOLD analysis project Ga0209023, IMG submission 187468) | Freshwater and sediment microbial communities from Lake Erie, Canada (SPAdes) (version 2) | ecosystem: Environmental > Aquatic > Freshwater > Lentic | place: Lake Erie, Canada... | reverse complement strand
GAGGAGCGACGCGAGCGTCGCTCCTCGCAACACAAAACCCCAGGGAGCGAGGGTCAGGCCTTCGCCGCGGCCCGGTGCTACTCCTTCGCTGCCGCGAAGCCGATCTCGAGGTCGGCGAGGATGTCGTCGATCGACTCGAGGCCCACCGACAGGCGGACCAGGCCGGGCGTGACGGCGCTGGCCAGCTGCTCGTCGGGCGTGAGCTGGCTGTGCGTGGTCGAGGCCGGGTGGATGACGAGCGAGCGGACGTCGCCGATGTTGGCGACGTGGCTGTGGAGCTGCAGCGAGTCGGCGAACTTGCGGCCGGCCTCGCGACCACCCTCGATCTCGAACGCCAACACGGAGCCGAAGCCGCGGCCTTCGAAGTACTTCTTCGCCCGCTCGTGCCACGGCGACGACTCGAGGCCTGCGTAGCTGACGGACTGCACCTGCGGGTGGGCGTCGAGGAACCTCGCGACCTTGTCGGCGTTCTGCCAGTGGCGCTCCATGCGCAGGCTGAGCGTCTCGACACCCTGCAGGGTGAGGAACGCGTTGAACGGTGAGATGGCGGGGCCGAGGTCACGCAGCAGCTGCACGCGGGCCTTGATGATGTACGCGCCGTTGCCGAGCGCCGGGTAGTAGGCGAGCCCGTGGTAGCTCGGGTCGGGCTCGGTGAGGCCGGGGTGGCGGCCCGACGCCCCGTAGTCGAAGGTACCGCCGTCGATGATCACGCCGCCGATCGACGTGCCGTGACCGCCGATGAACTTGGTGGTGGAGTGCACGACGATGTCGGCGCCCCACTTGAGCGGGTTGATGCCGTAGGGCGATGCGACGGTGTTGTCGACGATGAGGGGCACGCCGACCTCGTGGGCCACGGCCGAGACGCCCTCGATGTCGAACACGTCGTTCTTCGGGTTCGGCAGGACCTCGCCGAAGAACGCCTTGGTGTTCGCCTTCGAGGCGGCGCGCCACTGGTCGAGGTCGTGGGGGTCGTCGACGAAGCTCACCTCGATGCCGATCTTGGGCAGCGTGTAGTGCAGCAGGTTGTAGGTGCCGCCGTAGAGCGACGGCGACGCGACGATGTGGTCACCGGCCTCGGCGACGTTGAGGATCGCGAGCGTCTCGGCCGCCTGGCCCGACGACACGACGAGGGCACCCGGAAGGCCGACGGCCGTGGCCGTGCCGCCTTCGAGGCTCGAGAGTCGCGCCTCGAGCACCCCCTGCGTGGGGTTCATGATGCGGGTGTAGATGTTGCCGATCTCCGCGAGCGCGAACAGGTTCGACGCGTGCTCGGAATCGCGGAACTGGTACGACGTCGTCTGGTAGATCGGGACGGCCCGAGCCCCGGTGGCGCTGTCCGGTTCCTGCCCGGCATGGATCTGACGGGTTTCGAAACCCCACGACTCGCTCATTGCTGCACTCCTGGTCTCGTCGGCGTTGACGATTGGTGACCCTAGGAGTCAAAAGCCGACCAAACAAGTCGACATTATCGATGGTGGTTGGACCTCGGCTCGACCCGAGACCCTCAGGCACGGACCAAGTGCGCACCGACCGTGTCGATGCGCAGCACCCGGGCCGTGCCGTCCGCCGGGAGCGCCGCAGCGACCCGCTCGGCATCGTCGGGCCACACGAACGCCGCCACCGTGGGACCCGAACCGCTCAACCACGCCGCCAACACCCCGGCGTCGCGAAGCGCATCGAGCGCGACCGCGGAGACCGGTGACATCGCCAGGCGAGCCTGCTGGTGGAGTCGATCCTCGGTGGCGGTTGCGAGTGAAGCGACATCGCCGGCCGCCAGCGCCGCGACCAGCAGCGAACTCCGGCCCACGTTGAACACGGCATCCTCGAACGGCACCGTTGTCGGCAGGGCGGCTCGAGCCTGGTTCGTCGAGGTCGACGAGGACGGCCACCACACCACCACGCTCAGGTCGAGCGGCGTCGAGATCCGCACGGCGCGCCCGCCGGCCGCCGTGGTGATGCCACCGAGCATCGACGCCGCAGCGTTGTCGGGGTGTCCCTCCAGCTCACAGGCAATGCCCAGGGCGATGGGCTTCGCCTCGGCCTCGGGGCGTCCCGCCTGCAGCAGGCCCATGAGCGCGCCGGCAACCCGAGCCGACCCCGAGAAGCCGAGGCCGCGCCCGGGCGGGATCGGGCTCTTCCACCACAACGGCCCCCTGCCACCGGCACGGGCGAACGCCACGGACGCAGGGTGGGTCGGTTCCGCCTCGATCGCCTTGCCACCCGGCGAGTTCGACAACAGGAACGGGAGGTCGAGCGCGAGACCGAGTGCGTCGAAGCCGGGGCCGAGGTTGGCGGACGATGCCGGGACGCTGACTCGCATCTGCCCACCCTACGAGCAGCTCACGCTCCCAAACACCACTCGATGGGCTGCAGGCCCGCGGCGACGAGCGCTTCGTTGGCCCGGGAGAACGGTCGACTGCCGAAGAAACCGTTGCGAGCCGACAGGGGCGACGGATGCGCCGACTCGATGATCGTGTGCCGCGACTCGTCGATCAACGCCTTCTTCTTGCGGGCGTACGCACCCCACAAGATGAACACGACCGGTGTCTCCTTCGCCGACACCGTCGCGATGATCCGGTCGGTGAAAGTCTCCCACCCCTTGTGGGCGTGGGAGCCGGCGTGGTGGGCCCGCACCGTGAGGACCGCGTTGAGCAGCAGAACACCCTGTCGGGCCCACGCCTCGAGGTTGCCGTGCGACGGGCGGGGACACCCGACGTCGGTCTCCATCTCCTTGAAGATGTTCTCGAGCGAGGGCGGCGGCTTCACTCCCGGTTGCACCGAGAAGCACAGTCCGTGGGCCTGGCCCGGGCCGTGGTACGGGTCCTGCCCGAGAATCAACACGCGGGTGTCGGCGTAGGGGGTCAGGTGGAGTGCGGCGAACTCCTGCTCGACCGGCGGGTACACCGTCGCGGCCGCCCGCTCCGCGGCGACGAAGCTGCGCAGTTCGGGCCAGTACGGCTTCTCGAACTCACCACGCAGCACAGGGTTCCAGTCGGTCGTCATCGACCGCCATTGTGGTCCGCCGGGCGAGCCGTCAGCCACGTGCGCCGACCACGGCGAGGTGCGCGTGGGCGTAGCCGCGATCGAGCGGCACCCGCCGCACCGACAACCCGCCGTCGCGCAGCGGCGCCTCGATCGCGTCGAGGGGAAGGACCGAGAGCTGGTCCCCGGCGGTGATGCGGAGGACCTTCGTCGCCAGCCGCTCCTGGACCTCGTTGATCCGATGCTTCCAACGGGGCGCAGCTCCCATCTCCTTGACGACCACGGTCCCACCGCGGCGCACCCCCGCGGCCATCGCCTGCAGCGCGGTGCGCGCCCGGTCCGGGCCGAGGAGGTACAGGACGTCGTTGGTGACGATGGCGTCGAACCGGTCGGGTTCGGGGATCCACTCGGGCGCGACGGCGCGGAGTTCGACACGACCGCCGAGGCCGTCGCGGGTCAGGACACGTGTGCCGATGTCGATCTTGGCGGCGTCGATGTCGACGCCGAGCACGTGGCGTCGAGGGCCCGTCCGGGCGAGGTAGGTCGCGAAGTGCCCGTGACCGCACCCGAAGTCGAGGATCTCGCCGTCATCGGGAAGCAGCGCTTCGACCTCGGCGAACGGGCACGTCCACCATCGGATCGTCGTGTGGACGTGCACGCCTCGGCCGGCGAGCGCGTACGCGTCGAGCACCTCACGGGCAATGGGGTCAGGTCGACGCATCGCGGTCCGTTCCGACGCCTGCCAACGTTCCGAAGTCGGCCAGCACGAACCCTGACTCCTCGATCGACCGGCGCACCGCGGGATCGCAGAGGGCCTCGAACTCGTCGGCCCACCGGTATCCCCACTGGTAGCGGGCGCGATCGGGGTCGTCGGCGAGGCCGGGGTGGGTGGCCAGCTCGGCGGAGGAGGCACCCGTGGCAGCCAGTGCGTCGATCGCGGCGAGCATCGCTGGTCGGTCGAGCGAACCGGCCTCGTCCAGCCCGGTCGAAGCAGCTGGTACGACGACACCTCGCCGCCGACACCGTTCCTCGAACACTCGTCCGAGCGCCCGGACGCCGAGTGATGCCGGGCCCCACCCGTTCGACCGGGTGCACCGCGCTGCGTGAAGGCCGTGGGTCGCCGCGACGTCGAAGAGAACCGTGGACAACTGCGGCCACTGATGCAGGTTTTGGTGCGAGTCGACGTGGGTGAGACGTGCTCCGGAGGCGGCCGCGGACTCGGCCTGGGCCGACAGTTCGCGGCGCAGGTCGGCGGTGTCGATCCGACCGGCGCCCGCCCGGACGAGGAACTGCTTCCACGACATCGGGAAGTGACCTCGTTCGTCGACCAGCGAGGGGATCTCGGACGCGCTCAACAGGGGCGGGTCCTCCCCCACCACGCACAGGTGGATCCCGACGCCCAGACCCGTGTCGGCCAGGCGTCGACCGTACTGCTGCCAGGCAGGAGCGACGACGAGCGCGGAGGTCGACGACACGACCCCGCGGTCGTGTGCCGTGAGCACCGCCTCGCACACGCCTGGGGTGAGCCCATAGTCGTCGGCGTTGACGATGAGGAGCGCTGGGCTCACAACGGGCGCACCCGGTGACCGTCGGCGCGGATTTCGGGCACGATCGCCGCCATCTCGCGAAGCATCTTGATGATGACGGGTGCCGACGACAACGTGGAGACGCCCCGGCTGCGGGGGAAGTAGTCGACGCCGAACTGGATGATGCGGAACCCTCGGCGTTGCGCCTTCGCCAGCAGCTCGACGTCGATGAACGACCCCTCGCTGTGGAGGGTGACGGCGTCGAGCACCTCGCGTCGGATGAGCTTGCCAGCGAAGTTCACGTCGCGGACACGGAGGCCGAGCGCTGTGTGGATCAGCGAGTTGTACGCGTACGAGTACACGAGTCGGCGGAGACCTTCGCCGGTGCGGTCGTGGCGATAGATGGCGACGATGTCGGCGTCGTAGTGGCGGCGGAGCCGGAACGCCTTCTCGAGCTCGAACAGGTCGAATGGCAGATCGGCATCGGTGTAGAGGACGCAGCGACCTCGGGCCTCGGCGAGACCGGTGCGAATCGAGCCGCCGAGCTTGCGGTTGACGGTGTGGTGCACGGCGCGCACCTCCTCGTGCCGAGCGGCCAACGCGTCGGCGAGGTCGCCCGTGCCGTCGGTCGATGCGTCGTCGACGACCAGCACCTCGTAGTCGTCGATCTCACCGAGCCCCACGAGCAGGTCCCCGGCTTCGATCGCGGCGACCACGGTGCGCTCGAGCCCCTCGACCTCGTTGTAGGCCGGGAAGAAGATCGTCAGCCCCGGCGCGGCGTCGCCCGCCGTGGGCGTCCCGATGTCAGTCACGGTGATTGCCTACCAAACACTCGGGTCCACATCACCTTCACGACAGGTACACCCCATGGGCGAACGAAGCGGCAAGGACGACGAGTAGGCCGCCGCTGACGGTCAGGTAGCCGAGGCGCCATGGGCGCGACCGGCCGGTCAGCCACTCGCCGACGAGCGCGTGCGTGGGGAACAGCACCATGAGGTAGCGACCCGTTCCCATGAAGTCCCTGCTGCCGATTGCCGGCATCGCCACGAGAACCAGCTGGAACGTGGCGTATCCCCACCCGAAGCGGCGACCGACGAATGGCACGAGGGCCAGCCCGGCGAGGAGCAGGATCGCTTGAAGCGTCGTGGTGAGCACGAGCGAGCGGTGCTCGAAGTGCGTGAGTTCCCACCAGTACTGCGCCTTGACCAGCGTTCGCACGCCGCTCTCCTGGCCCCAGTACCGCTGCTCGTCCAAGAAGAGCAATGCCCGACCGAACTCCGCGTGCAAATACCACATGTAACCGGCCAGGCCGGCGAACCCGAGCAGGATGGCTCCGTCACGGCGCTGCAACCGGGACACGTCGATGCGGTTGGGGAACCGGAACCGACGGACCAGGGCCGGACCCGTCTCGGGATCGTGGTGAAGCACGCCCCGCCGCTCGGCGACGAGGACCGTGAGCCCGATGGCGATCGACACGCCGGTGGGCCGGTCGGCGGTCGCCACGACGGTCAGCAGTCCGGCGAGGACGATGCGATTGCATTCCACGGCGAGCGACGCTGCCAGGATCGCCGCCAGGAACAGCGCGTCGCTGTACACCACGCCGTACAGGAACCACGCGTACGGGTACAGCAGCATCACGGCGACGCCGAGCGTCACGGCCTGCGGTGACAGGTTCTGGCGCCGCATCCAGCGACCGGCCAGCACGGCGCCGAGGCACCCTGCGACCGCCGTGACGAGGATCCCGGCCAGGACGGTGTCGCCGGTCAGTGCACCGATCGCCCGCATCGCGAGCGGGTACGCCGGGAAGTACGCCACGTTCGACTGGTGTCCGGCGACGAGGTGATAGCCGTGCTGGGCGATACCGGCGTACCACCCTCCGTCGTAGCGGAACAGCCCCTCGAACACGGACTCCCAGCGGAAGTGGATGGGAGGATCCCCCTGGGAGCGGACGCCGAATACGGCGACGCTGGTGGCCGACAGCGCGACCATGCCTGCCAGGAACGCGACGAACGTCCCGGCGATCCGAAGATCGGCGGGACGTTCGTCATCGTGCTGGACGACGGCGTCAACGCTGCGCACCATCGACATGAATGTTGATTACCACATCGTTCGCAACGAACGGCAGTCACCCCGAGGGGGTCGTGGAGATTCGCCCAGACGGCGGACGGATCAGGCTTGGCCGCCCGAGGTCTCGGTGACGCTGGCCTTGCCGGCGCGGATCCACGGCATAAGGGCACGGAGCTCCTTGCCGACCGCCTCGATCTGGTGCTTCTTGCCCTCTTCTTCGAGACGGTGGAAGTTCTTGCGACCGGAGCGGCTCTCGGCGATCCACTCCTCGGCGAACCGGCCGTCCTGGATCTCGGTGAGCACGTTCTTCATCTCCGCCTTCACGGCGGGCGTGATGATGCGCGGGCCGCGAGTGAGGTCGCCGTACTCGGCGGTGTCGGAGATCGAGTAGCGCATGCCCTCGATGCCCTCTTCGTAGATGAGGTCGACGATGAGCTTCACCTCGTGGAGGCACTCGAAGTAGGCGGCCTCGGGCTGGTAGCCCGCCTCGACGAGGGTCTCGAAGCCGGCCTTGATGAGCTCGGTGAGCCCACCGCAGAGCACCACCTGCTCGCCGAAGAGGTCGGTCTCGGTCTCCTCGGGGAACGTGGTCTCGAGCACACCGGCGCGGGTGCCGCCGTTGGCGTCGGCGTACGCCATCGCGATGGCGCGGGCGTTGCCGGTGGCGTCCTGGTGGACCGCGATGAGCGACGGCACACCGCCGCCCTCGACGTAGGTGCGGCGCACGAGGTGGCCCGGGCCCTTGGGGGCGACCATGGCGACATCGACGTCGGCCGGCGGCACGATCTGGCCGAACCGGATGTTGAAGCCGTGCGCGAAGAACAGGGCGTCGCCCGCCTTGAGGTGCGGGGCGATGTGCTGCTCGTAGATGTCCTTCTGCTCGGTGTCGGGCAGGAGGATCATGATCAGGTCGGCCCACTCGGAGGCCTCGTCCAGGTTGAGCACCTTGAGACCGGCGGCCTCGGCCTTGGGCTTGGACGACGAACCCTCGCGTAGGCCGACGACGACCTCGACACCGGAGTCCTTGAGGTTCAGCGCGTGGGCGTGGCCCTGGCTGCCGTAGCCGAGGATGGCCACCTTGCGATCGGCGATGAAGGACCGGTCGGCGTCCTTCTCGTAGTAGACGTTGGCCATGGTTGGTACGTGCCTTTCAGTGATTTAGAGCGGTGGAGAAACTAGTGGAGCCGAGGTACCGCAGCGAAAGAAGCTCCCGAGGGACGAGGGAGCGAACCTGAGCCGAGGTGGCCGAGGCCATCAGGGCCTAGCGGAGGGCGGATCGGTCGAGTTTGGGGAGCGCGACGCGGCCGGTGCGCTGCACCATGACGATGCCGAAGGGGCGCAGGAGGTCCTCGAGATCATCGAGGCGGCTGGGCACCTCCGAGGCCGAGATCGTGACGTCGGCGTGTCCCACGTCGATGATCTTGGCGCCGTAGATCGCGCACAGTTCGAGGATCTGGGTCCGCGTGGCAGCGTCGGCGCTGACCGTGCAGAGCATCAGCTCCTGCTCGACGGCGTCGGTCGGATCGAGCTCGCTGATCTTGATGACGTTGATCAGCTTGTGCAGCTGCTTCACGACCTGTTCGAGCGGTGCCGACTCGGCATCGGCGACGATCGTGATGCGGCTCAACCGCTCGTCGTCGGTCGGCGCCACCGCCAGCGAGTAGATGTTGTACCCGCGCCGGGCGAAGAGGCTGGCGACCCGGGCGAGCACGCCTGCCTTGTTCTCGACGAGGACGGACAGCAGGTGGTGTTTGGGGCCGGCGTGGGTGCCGTTCGCCCCGTGGTTGGAGGGGCTCATTGGACGACATCCTCTTCGCCGGGGCCGACCACGATGTCTGAGTTGGATTGGCCGGGAGGAACCATCGGGAACACCTTCTCACTGGCGTCGGTGCGGAACTCCACCACGACGGGACGGTCGTTGATCGCGTTGGCCTTTTCGATGGTCGGCGCGACCTCTTCGGGCGACTCGACTCGGAAGGCCACACAACCCATCGCCTCGGCCCACTTCACGTAGTCGGGGAGGTCGGGCGACAGGTAGACCTCGGAGTAGCGCTCCTCGTAGAACATCTCCTGCCACTGGCGGACCATGCCGAGGTACGCGTTGTTGAGGATCGCGATCTTGACGGGGATGCGTTCGGTCGCAGCGGTCACCATCTCCTGGGCCGTCATCTGGAAACAGCCGTCGCCGTCGACCGCCCACACCGTACGGTCGGGCATGCCGACCTTGGCGCCGATGGCGGCGGGGACGGAGAAGCCCATGGTGCCGAGACCACCGGAGTTGATCCAGGTGTAGGGATGACGGAACTTCCAGTACTGCGCCGTCCACATCTGGTGCTGGCCGACGCCGGAGGCGACGATCGTGTTCTCCGGTGACAGGTCGCGGAGCTGTTCGAGCACGAACTGGGGCTTGAGGAGCTCGCCCGGTTCGGACTGCACGTACGACAGCGGGTACTTCTCCTGCCAACCCGAGAGCGTCGAGCGCCACTCGGTGCGGTCGGCCTGGTTGTCGGGCGCACCGTTCGCCTTGAGCGTCCGGACGATCTCCTCGATGACGAGGCGGGCGTCGCCGACGATCGGGACGTCGGGCCGCCGGACCTTGCCGAGCTCGGCGGGGTCGATGTCGACGTGGATGATCTTGGCGTGCGGGGCGAAGGACGGCACCCGGCCGGTGACCCGGTCGTCGAAGCGGCTCCCGAGGGCGATCAGCAGATCGCTCTCCTGCATCGCGGTGACCGCCGTGTAGTTGCCGTGCATGCCCGGCATTCCGAGGCACAGTTCGTGGTCGTCGGGGAACGCTCCTCGGGCCATGAGGGTGGTGACGACGGGGATGTTCGTCAGCTCGGCGAGTTCCTTGAGCGCTTCGGCGGCACGAGCCTTGAGGATGCCGCCGCCGACGTAGAGCACCGGGCGCTCGGCCTGGCTGATGAGCTCGGCCGCTTCCTTGATCTTGCGGGGATGGCCCTTGGTCGTGGGCTTGTAGCCGGGGAGGCTGGCCGCGACCTCGGCGTCGGTCGGCCAGTACCACTCCATGTCCGAGTTGGGGTTCTGCGGGTCGACGATGTCCTTCGGGATGTCCAACAGCACCGGGCCGGGACGACCGGTGGTCGCCAGCAGGAACGCCTGACGGACGGCGAGCGGGATGTCCTGGGCGCTCGTGACCAGCTCGTTGTGCTTGGTGACCGAACGGGTGATGCCGATCGTGTCGCATTCCTGGAACGCGTCGGTGCCGATCGCAGCGACGGGCACCTGGCCGGTGATGACGATCATCGGGATGGAGTCCATGAAGGCGTCGCACAGCGGCGTGACGATGTTGGTGGCGGCCGGGCCGGACGTCACCATGGCGACCCCGGGACGACCGGTGGCGTGCGCGTAGCCCTCGGCCATGTGGCCGGCGCCCTGCTCGTGGCGAACGAGGATGTGGCGGATCGGGCTGTCGATGATCGGGTCGTACACCGGGAGGATGCACCCGCCCGGAAGGCCGAAGATCACCTCGACGCCCTCGAGCTCGAGCGCTTTGATCAGGGCTTGGCCCCCGTTCATGCGGACTGGTGTTGTTGCTGGCTCACCCATGTCAATCTGCCTTCGGATTTCGGTCGGTGGTGATTCTTGTCGGAACAGGAGGTCGGGGACAGTCCGGGCCAGGTGCCCGAAGGAGCTGATGTTCGGGGCTTCGCCCCGAGGAGCTGAGTTCGGGGCTTCGCCCCGAGGAGCTGAGTTCGGGGCTTCGCCCCGAAAAAGTCGAAAGCTCCCCGAGGGGAGCCAGAGAGCGCACGCAGGAAAAGAGAAGCTGCGAGCGCTAGGTCACTACTACGAGGATCGAGGTACGTGGAGCGGGGCAGGTCACGGGCTCTAGGTTAGCGCCCCATGGACTCCGGCGCGCCAACTCTTTCCGGCGCACCCGAGACAACCCGGTCGATCTGGCCCACCGTCGTCGGTTTCGCTGCCACTCGAATGATGGGGAACCTGTTTGTCCGGTTCCCGTACGTCTTCATCAACCAGATCTCGAAGGGCCTCGGGGTCGACGTCGCCACGCTCAACTACGTCTTCGCGGCGCGCGAACTCGGCGGGCTCGCCGCTCCGCAGGCGGGCCGCTGGGTCGATCGAGGGCACATGTCGCGGGTCATCGCCTTCGGGGGCGTGGTCGCCGGAGCGTCGTGCCTCGCCGCGGCGACGTCGTGGTTCCCCCTGTTCGTCGTGATGATGGTGATCGGCGGAGCCGCCAAGATCTCGGTCGACCTGGCCCAGAACGCGTGGATCGGCCACAACGTGCCGCTCGACGAACGTGGTCGGGTCATCGGCATCATCGAGATGACCTGGGCGGGAGCGTTCCTGATCGGCATCCCCGCGATCGGCCTCGCTGTCGAGCACTGGGGGTGGAAAGCGGCCTTCGTGACCACCGGCCCGCTCCTCGGCCTCGCGGCGGTGGCGTCGGGGGCACGGCTCCGCGAGCCCGACTGGGTCGACATCGACGAGGAGGAGGCGCTGCTCCCAGCGGCCGTCACCGTCTCGAACCCGACGCGTCTCAAGCGGGCCGTGTGGATCTTCTGCTTCCTGCAGCCGTTCGCGCAGATGGTGGTGTTCGCCGTCAACGGCGACTGGTTCGTGACGGAGTTGAACCTGTCGACCGGCCGGCTCGGTGCCGTGACCGCGTTGCTCGGCGTGGCCGAACTGATCGGCACGATCATCACGGTGTGGGTCACCGACCGGTTCGGATCGGTCCGCTGCGGCATGTGGGGTATGGCCATCGCCGTGCCGCCGCTCCTCGGGATCATGGCCGTCGGCACGAACGTCGTCGGAGCCGTCGGCCTGATGCTCGTGATGGACGTTGCGATCGAGCTGGCGTTCGTCGCCGTCCTCCCGCTCGTCTCTGAGCTCGACGTGAACAACCGGGGCAAAGCCGTGAGCCACGTGTTCGTCCTCATCATGGTCGCCCGCGCCATCGGTTCGGCCATGTCGGGTCGCATCTACGAGACGGGCGGGTTCAACGCCTCGATCGCCGTCGCCGCGACGGCCTGCGCCGGGGCAGCGATCGCGCTGTGGTGGAGCCATGCCGAGGTGGTTGCCGAGCCCGTCGAGGTGTCGGTGTGAGGCGCGGGGCGTTCCCGGGCACGTTCAACCCGCCGACCGTCGCTCACCTCGCCGTGGCCGAGGCGGCCCGCGAGCACCACCGCCTCGATCGGGTCGATCTCGTCATCTCCCGACGCCCACTCGCCAAGGCGCCGGCGGAACAGCCGGCGTTCGAGCAGCGCGTCGAGGTCGTGCGACGGCTGGCCGTCCGCCTCGGGTGGCTTCACGTCGTGGTGTCGGAGCTGCAACTCATCGCCGACCTGGCGCACGGGTACGACCTCGTGATCATGGGTGCCGACAAGTGGCATCAGATCCACGACGTCGCGTTCTACGACCACTCCCCCGCGGCGCGGGATGCCGCGTTGGCCCGCCTCCCCGCTCTGGCCGTCGTGCCGCGCGCCGGCTTTGCCATCCCGGACGAGGTCGCGCTCGACGTCGATCCCGCACATCTCGACGTGTCGTCGACCCGCGCCCGTTCCGGCGAGCACGACTTGATGGTCCCCGAGGCCCTCGACTCGGGGCTCTGGCACCGCCCCTGACCCTTCCGTCGCAGGCCCACAGAGATCGAGACTCTGGGCACAGCGGTCCCTCCCATCGGGCGGGGTCCGTGGGTGATTCTCCTCGGTGAGCGGGTCGCGGCACCGTCCTGGTTTCGTGCCCGTACATTCCTACAGATGGCACGGCGTAGTGCGACCTTCCTGGTCCTGGCGCTGGGTGGCGCCGCGGTCGTCCCCGCCTGCGACCCCGCCCTCCGTAAGAAGGGACGTGCTCCTGTCGGGCATCGAGCTCGCACTTCCCACCGACCAACCTCTCCCAGCGCGCCTCACCCTCACCCCCCACAACGGCGCCGCGAACACCACCACCGAACTCGCACCCGCCGGCACCTGCACCCACACCCGTGAACGCCCCACCTTCGCCGCCCCACCAGGAGCATTCCCACCACCATGGCCAAACACACCCCAACCCGAACCCGACACCTCGCCTCACTCGCCGTAGTCGCTGTACTCGCCGCCCTCGCCACACTGACCGCGTGCGACCCCGCCCTCCGCAAAAAGGAGGTGCTCCTGTGGGGCATCGAGCTGCAACTTCCTACCGACCAACCCCCACCAGCGCGCCTCACCCTCACCCTCCACATCAGCCAACACGACGCCACCGCCACCGCCCTCCCCACCGAACTCGTCTTCGGCGGCGGCCAGACCGACCCCACCTGGCGCACCAGCGGCGCCACCAAATGGGTCGACTACCAAGGAACCAGAACGTCCTGGTGCTTCCGCGACCCTCTCACCCTCCACAACAGCGCCGCGAACACCACCACCGAACTCGCACCCGCCGGCACCTGCACCAACACCCGTGAACGCCCCACCTTCGCCGCCCCACCAGGAGCATTCCCACCACCATGACCAAACACCCGCAAACCCGAACCCGAACTCGCCGCCTCACCACACTCGCCATCGCCACGATCGCCGCGCTCGCCGCGACGCCAGCGTGCGACCAGGTCTACACCGAGAAGGAGGTGGTCCTGTGGGCCGTCGAGCTGCAACTTCCCACCGACCAACCCCCACCAGCGCGCCTCACCCTCACCCTCCACATCAGCCAACACGACGCCACCGCCACCGGCCTCCCCACCGAACTCGTCTTCGGC
>Ga0209023_10005811_pt1 | contig 13287 bp, 10 predicted proteins | sample LakOneMetagenome_FD_187468 | JGI IMG/M metagenome (GOLD analysis project Ga0209023, IMG submission 187468) | Freshwater and sediment microbial communities from Lake Erie, Canada (SPAdes) (version 2) | ecosystem: Environmental > Aquatic > Freshwater > Lentic | place: Lake Erie, Canada... | reverse complement strand
GCCTCGTGCAGCCGCCCTTCGTGTACGACTTCCCGACCGAAGTCTCGCCGCTGTCCAAGCAGCGCGCCGACGATCCCGATACCGTCGAGCGCTTCGAGTTGTACATCGGTGGCTTCGAGGTGGCGAACGCCTTCAGTGAGCTGAACGATCCGGTCGAGCAGCGTCGCCGGTTCGAGGCGCAGCTGAAGGACCGCGCACGCGGCGACCTCGAGGCGCACGCGATGGACGAAGATTACATCCGTGCGCTCGAGTATGGTCTGCCGCCGACCGCCGGCGAAGGCGTCGGGATTGATCGTCTGGTCATGGTACTGACCAACAGCCCGTCGATCCGCGACGTCATCCTGTTCCCGCTGATGCGCAAGCGCGAATAGCGAACGCCTGATGAACGCGCCCTTCGAACTGCAGATCGCCCTGCGCTACCTGCTCGCGAAACGCAAGCAGGCGTTCATCTCGGTGATCTCTCTCATTTCGACGCTGGGCGTGATCGTGGGCGTCATGGCGCTCATCATCGCGCTCGCGTTGATGACCGGCCTGCAGGGCGAACTGCGCGACCGCATCCTCGGCTCCAACCCGCATATCTTCGTCTGGAAGCGCGGCGCGACGGTGGACTACAAGGCGACGCTCGACGCCCTGCGTCGCGAGCCGCATGTCGTCGGCGCGGCGCCCGCCATCATCGGCAAGGCGCTGGTGTCGGCGGCCGGTCAACAGGCGTTCATCAACCTGAAAGGCGTCGATCCCGCGATTGAATCGCAGGTCACCGATATCAAAGGTGCGATGCGGTCGGGCACGCTCGAGGCGCTGAACTCCAATGACCCGGAGTCGCCGGGTGAGGTGCTGCTTGGGAGTGACCTCGCGGCGCAGCTCGGGGTCAACGTCGGCGATTCCATCTCGGTGCTCACGCCGCAAGGCACGCTGTCGCCGATGGGGATGATTCCACGGACGCGCCGCCTGCGCGTTGCGGGCACCTTCAACCTGGGTCTCTACGAGATCGATTCGCAGACCGGCTTCGTCTCCCTCACCGTGGCACAGCGGCTGCTCGACAAGGACGACATCGATGCCATCCAGCTTCGACTGGACGACATCTACCTGGCGCCGCAAGTCGCCGACGCCATCAGCGCCAAGCTTGGGGACGGATGGCTCGCGCAGGATTTTGCCGACATGAACCAGTCGCTGTTTTCGGCGCTCTGGCTCGAAAAGATGGCCATCTCGCTCACCATCGGTCTCATCGTCATGGTGGCGGCGCTCAATATCGTGGCGTCACTCATCCTGCTCGTGATGGAGAAGCATCGCGACATCGCGATCCTGAAGACCATGGGAGCGAGCGCGCGCAGCATCACGACCATCTTCATGCTGCAGGGACTCATCATCGGCATTGTCGGCACCGGTGTCGGCGCATCGCTCGGATTGGCGGTGGCGCGCATTCTCGATCGCTACAAGTTGATTCGTGTGCCGGTGGACGTGTACCAGATCTCCCACGTGCCGTTCAAAGTGTTGCCGTTCGATTTCGCGCTGGTCGTGATCGCGGCGGTGCTCATCGCGTTCATTGCGACCATCTATCCGTCGCGTCAGGCGGCGAAACTCGATCCGGCACAGGCGCTTCGCTATGAGTAGCCAGCCCGCGGTCTCGCAGGGGTGCCGCTGATGGCGTTTATCGAAGCACGCGGCATCGTCAAGCGTTACGCCGACGCGGCCAAGGTGCTCACGGTGCTGAATGGCCTCGACATCGAGGTGTCTGCCGGCGAGATGGTGGCGATTGTCGGCGCGTCGGGTGCGGGGAAGAGCTCGCTGCTGCACGTGATCGGTGGACTCGACCGTGCGGACGAGGGGCACGTCGTCATGGCCGACACCGACCTGTCGTCGCTGTCGGACGCCGAGGTCGTCGCGTTTCGCAACCGCCACGTCGGGTTCGTGTTTCAGTTCCATCACCTGTTGCCCGAGTTCTCAGCGCTCGAGAACGTCGAGATGCCAATGCGCATCGCGCGTCTTTCACGGGAGGAATCGCGAGGGCGGGCGACGGAGCTGCTGCAGCGTGTCGGTCTCGGTGAGCGGCTGACGCACAGGCCGGGCATGCTCTCCGGTGGTGAACAGCAGCGTGTCGCTGTGGCGCGCGCGCTGGTGATGAAGCCGGCCGTGTTGCTGGCCGACGAGCCCACCGGCGACCTGGATGAGCGCACCGCTGAGTCCCTGCACGAACTCTTGCGAGAAATGCACCGGGGAACCGGATTGACGTCGCTCATCGCCACGCACAACCCGCGTCTTGCCGCTGCATGCGACCGTGTGCTGCGACTTGAAGGCGGACGCCTGTCGGGCGCCTGACGCGCGCGTCGCCCGTCGATTCCGGCGGCTACGGTTCAGCTACAATCAGGCAGCTGTTTGTCCAATCAGGAGTGCCTTCCATGACATCGTTCCTTCGCTCTGCTGCTGTTGCCGTGATGGTGTGTTCGGTTGCGGCGTGCGGTTCCTCCGAATCGAAGAAAGCTGAAGACGACGCGAAGAAAGCTGCGGAGCAAGTGAGCAAGGCGGCCGACGACGCGCAGAAGTCGGGAGATGCGGTGGCCAAGGGCGCAGAAGACATGGCCAAGGGTTTCGAAGCGATGGCCAAGGGGTTCGCGGCTGCGGCGGGCGGCGGTGCCGACGGCGTCAAGCCCGTCGACCCGGTGAGCTTCCGCGACCTGCAGGCCGTGCTGCCCGAGATTTCCGGGTGGGAGCGCAGCAAGCCGGTTGGCGAGCGCATGACGGCGCCGTTTGCGTACTCGCAGGCGTCCGCGACCTACAGCAAGGGTGATGCGAGCGTCGAGACGAAGATCATGGACTCTGGCTTCAACCAGATGCTGTTTGCCCCCTTCGCGATGTTCATGGTGCAGGGCTACGAGAAGGAAACCTCCGACGGCTTCGAGAAGTCGGTGAGCATCGGCGGCAATCCGGGCTTCGAGAAGTGGGACTCGGGAACGAAGAACGGTGAACTCACCGTCGTCGTCAACAAGCGCTTCCTGGTGCAGGTCGAAGGCCACGGCGTGGCGGACGACAAGGTGATGCGCGCTGTGCTCGACCAGACCGACCAGAAGAAGCTCGCCGCGCTCAAGTAACGTCTCGAACGGGCGCGGCGTTGCTCCGGTGGGCGCCGCGTCTCTTTTTCTGCCCGCCCCGTCTCCGCGCGAGTGCGCACCGACAGTCGGAGCTGCGCCGTTTGGCGTCTTTCAGCTGTGCGCGAACTCCTGCGCGCCCAGCGAGTTATCCCCAGAAAGGCCCGTGGTGTGCGGCGCGATGCCGTATACTGACTTCAGTGCGTTCGTGACCTCACCCACAGTTTTCACGTAGGACCTCGGATGTTCGAACGGTACACCGAAAGGGCACGACGAGTTCTCTTCTTCGCCCGCTATGAGGCGAGCCAGCTCGGCAGTATCTCGATTGAAACCGAGCACCTGCTGTTGGGACTCATCCGGGAAGGGAAAGGGCTCACCAGCCGCATCTTCGCGCGGTCTCACCTGTCGCTCGAAAACATCCGCAAGGAAATCGAAGGGCGGACGGTTTTCCGGGAGAAGGTCTCGACCTCGGTCGAGATTCCTTTCAGCGCTGAGACCAAGCGCGTGCTGCAGTTCGCGGCTGAAGAAGCCGACCGGCTGCTGCACAACTACATTGGCACCGAGCACCTCTTGCTCGGCATTCTTCGCGAAGAGCGGTCGGTTGCCGCCTCCATCCTCATGGAAAAGGGGATGCGGCTCAATGCCGTGCGCGAAGACATCGTGCAACTGCTCAACGAGAAGACCACGCTGACGCGCGTGAAGGAAACGCCGCTGCTCGCCGAGTTCAGCCGCGACCTCACCGAGTCGGCGATGAAGAACCAGCTCGATCCGCTGGTCGGTCGCGAGCACGAACTCGAACGCGTGCAGCAGGTGCTCTGCCGCCGCACGAAGAACAACGCGGTGCTCATCGGCGAACCGGGCGTCGGCAAGACGGCCATCGTCGAAGGTCTCGCGCAGAAGATCGTCTACGGCGATGTGCCGCACTTCCTGGCTGACAAGCGCATTCTCGCGCTCGACATCTCGTTGATTGTCGCGGGCACGAAGTATCGCGGGCAGTTCGAAGAGCGCCTCAAGGCGATCATGAAGGAGCTCACCGAGAACCCGAACATCATCGTGTTCATCGACGAGCTGCACACGCTGGTCGGCGCGGGTTCTGCGGAAGGTTCGCTCGACGCGGCGAACATCCTCAAGCCGGCCCTGAGCCGCGGCGAGATCCGCTGCATCGGCGCTACGACGCCGGCCGAGTACCGCAAGTACATCGAGAAGGATCGGTCGCTCGAACGGCGCTTCCAGGCCATCAAGGTCGATCCGCCTGGTGAACGCGAGACGATCGAGATCATTCTCGGCGTCAAGGATCGCTACGAGAGCTTTCACCACGTGGAGTACACGCGCGAAGCCATCGAAGCTGCGGTCTATCAGTCGAACCGCTACATCACCGATCGCTTCCTGCCAGACAAGGCGATCGACCTGGTGGACGAAGCCGGTGCGCGCGCCAAGCTGCGCGAGGCGGGCTACAGCGAGGAGTTCGGCGAGATCAACAAGAACATCCGCGTCGCTGTCGAGCAGTGGGAGAACGCCTCGTCTCAGAAGGACTTCGAGAAGGCGAGCTTCTACCGCGATCAGGAACTCGCGGCGCGCGAGAACCTGCAGATGGTGCGCGAGAAGTTCGACGTGAAGTCGAGCGCCCGCAAGGTCATCGTCGGCAAACAGGAGATCGACGAGGTCGTCTCCAAGTGGACCGGCGTGCCGATGACCTCCATCAACCAGGATGAAAGCGACAAGCTGCTGCGCATGGAGGCCGAACTCCACAAGCGCGTGGTGAGTCAGGAGAAGGCCATCTCGGCCCTGTCACGCGCGATTCGTCGCTCGCGTGCAGGCCTCAAGAACCCGAACCGGCCGGTTGGCAGCTTCGTGTTCCTTGGGCCGACGGGCGTCGGCAAGACCGAGCTGGCGCGCGGCCTGGCTAACTTCCTGTTCGGCAGCGATCACGCACTGATTCGCTTCGACATGTCCGAGTACATGGAGAAGCACTCGGTGTCGAAGTTGATTGGATCGCCGCCCGGCTACGTCGGACACGAAGAGGGCGGACAGCTCACCGAGAAGGTGAAGCGCAATCCGTACTCGGTGGTGCTGCTCGACGAGGTCGAGAAGGCGCATCCCGACATCTTCAACATCCTGCTGCAGGTGTTCGAAGACGGCCATCTGACGGACGGTCTCGGGAATCGTGTGAACTTCAAGAACACGATCATCATCATGACGTCCAACATCGGCGCGCGCTTCATCCAGAAGAAGAGCGGGATGGGCTTCCAGTCGTCCGAGACGCTGGCCGTCGAGAAGAGCGTCAACGAGATGGTGCTCGGTGAGGTGAAGCGCACCTTCAACCCCGAGTTCATCAACCGCATCGACGAGATCATCGTCTTCGAGGCCCTGACCGACGACGACCTGCGGCGGATCATGGCGCTGCTGGTCAACCAGCTGAACGACAACCTGGTCGACCGCAAGCTCAAGATCGCGCTCACGGCCGATGTCGTGGACTGGATCATCGAGGTCACGTGCAAGGACCGCTCGTACGGTGCGCGACCGCTGCGCCGGGCGATTCAGCGCTACGTCGAGGATCCGCTCTCGGAAGAACTCATTCGCGGCCACCTGCGTGGCGGTGACATCGAGGTCTACATGGACGCTGGCGTGCTGTCGTACCGGCAGGCTGGCGAGCTCGAAACCGGGCGCCGCCTCGTCTGATTCTGCGCATTCAAACGGCCGGATAGCCGCCCCTGCGGGGGCGGAATCCCGGCCGTCTGCCCACCCCGGTCGTCTAAAATCCAGTAAAGTAAAGGGCTTGACTGCCGCCGACGCGCGGCGATCTCAGAAAGACGGCATGTTCAAACGCTTCCCCGTGTGTGTGCTGGCCGGAGCCGCAATGCTGGCGTCGACCGCCGCGTTCGCGCAGCCGCCTGCAGCGCCGACGGCGCCGACCGGCGAGCAGACAATTTGTGGCCAGCCCGTTCAGCCGCCCCGCGCGCTGCCTCCTGCTGGTTCCGGACCCGTGATCTATCTGATTGCTCCCTGTTTTCAGGCGCAAGGCAATCAGTCCCTCGTCGACCTGCAGACCTACCTCTATTACATCCAGACGAGGCCCAGTCAGCCGTCGCAGGGCGTGTGGGTTCCCTACAACGAAGACACCGAGGGCAGCATCCGCGGTGACTTCACGCGGTTGTGGGGCACCAATTTCCTCGACAACCTGTCGATCACGACCGAAGACTACCGCTTCTCGAACGGCGTCATAGGCAAGCTCATCACCTATGACATGGAAGAGCGGCAGCGCGTGAAGATCGTCGACTACACGGGGTCGAAGAAGCTCGAGACCTCGAAGATCGACGAGAAGCTGAAGGAAGCCAACGCACAGATTCGCCTGGACACCTTCATCGACCCGGCGCTCATCCGGAAGATCGAAGGCGTCATCCGCGACATGATGAAGGACAAGGGCTTCCAGTCTGCGGAAGTCACGCACGAGATCACGCCCGTCGAGGGCGGACCGAAGCTGGTGCACATCACCTTCAACATGAACGAAGGCCCGAAGGTGAAGATCCGGCGCGTCGAGTTCACCGGGAACACCGCCATCTCCGACGGTCGGCTGCGCCGCAAGATGAAGGAGAACCGCGCGCACTGGTTCCTGTCGTTCCTGACCGGCCGCGGTGTCTACCAGGAAACCAAGTTCGAGGAAGACGCCGAGCGCGTGTCCGACTTCTACCGCGACCGCGGCTACATCCGCGCGCAGGTGGGCGATCCCGAGGTCAAGGTGCTTGGCGACTCGGACGACAAGAAGACGCGCTGGATCGAGCTGCGCGTGCCGGTCCAGGAAGGCAATCGCTATCTGGTCAAGAGCTTCGACGTGGCCGGCAACAAGGTGGTGAAGAGCGACGCGCTCAAGCCGCTCTTCAAGCTGGAACAGGGGAAGTTCTACAGCCAGAAACTGGTGCGCAAGGGCTTCCAGAAGGCGCAGGAAATCTACGGCGCCGGCGGCTACATGGAGTTCACGGGCTATCCGGACTACAAGTTCAGCGACGAGCCGAACCCCGCTGAGCCCGACGTGCCGAAAGCGCTGGCTGCTGTGGATCCCAAGCCGTCCGGCCCACCTGCCGTGGACGTGACGCTGCAGATCCAGGAAGGCAAGCAGTACTTCGTCAACCGCATCATCTTCACGGGCAACACGACGACCCGTGACAACGTCATTCGCCGCGAGATGCGGCTGTATGAGAACGGCGTCTTCAACACGGAAGCGCTCAAGTTCAGCATCAAGCGACTGAACCAGCTCGGTTACTTCAAGGCGCTCGAAGGTCCCGGCAAGGACGTCAACATCGACAAGACGCCCAACGCCGAGAACAAGGTCGACGTGAAGATGAAGCTGGAAGAGCAGAACCGCAACCAGCTCACCTTCGGTGCGGGCGTCTCCCAGTTCGAAGGCTTCTTCGGTCAGCTGTCGTTCCAGACCGCGAACTTCCTCGGCCGCGGCGAGAGCCTCACGGTGTCGTTGCAGGGCGGCCAGCGCGCGCAGAACTACACGCTGTCGTTCAGCGAGCCGTTCCTCTTCGACCGCAACATCACGGGCGGCGCCAACCTGTTCCGCAGCGACGTTCGCTACGTGAGCCAGTTCACGCAGCAGACCACGGGCGGCACGTTGACGTTCGGGTTCCCGGTTGGCAACGGCTTCACCCGCGCGTTCACCAACTACAGCTACGAACGCGTGCGCGTGACCGAAATCAACTCGCAGTTCACCGACCCCACGGTGCTGGCGCGCAACCCGTATCTGGCCGACTCGCTGCTCATCGGTCAGGGCGGCGAGCGCATCATCAGCCGCGTCACCCCGAGCCTGATCTACAACTCGGTTGACCAGCCGATCTTCCCGACGAGCGGCAGACGCTTGTCGCTGTCGACCGACTTCGCCGGTCTGGGCGGCAACACCAAGTTCATCAAGCCCGAGGTCGAGGCGGTTGGCTTCTGGAAACAGAACAATCGGATGTCGCTCGGCATGCGCGGCCAGTTCACCTACGTCCGGCCGCTCGGTACGACGGGTGGTGTGAGCAACGGCCTGCCGATCTTCGAGCGCGTGGTGCTTGGCGGCGAGTACACGATCCGCGGCTTCGACCTGCGCACCATTGGCCCGTCTGACCTGCAGACGCACCTGGTGCTCGGCGGCAACAAGAGCGTGCTCTTCAACATCGAGCAGAACTTCAACATTGCCGGTCCCGTGCGCCTCATCCTCTTCTACGACGCTGGCCAGGTGCGCGACATCGGCCAGAAGTTCGGGTGGAAGGAAGACAACGTTCAACTTGATACGGCGGCAGTGCCGTTGCTCATCGATCCGCTTCAGGCGGTGGCCATCAATGCCTGCACGGTGCAGCCAGACGGCACCTGTCTCGTTGCCGGTCTGAAGACCAAGGTTGTCGGTCAGCAGAGTGCATTCAAGTCGTCGACGGGCGCCGAAATCCGCTTCTTCATGCCGGTGCTGAACGTGCCGTTCCGGCTGATTTTTGCCTATAACCCGCAGCGAGCCGGGGTCTACGACAACTCACTCCGACTCCAGAAGGCGTTCCAGTTCCGGTTCGCCGTGGGTACGACGTTTTGATACACTCGGTCAACTTTGCCCAGACGAAAGGATTTGCCGTAATGAAAGGTTTTGCTCTCGCCGCGGCGGGCGCGGTTCTCCTCAGCGCGTCGCCGGTCTTCGCTCAGGCCCCGGCCGCGCCTGCCCGTCCCACAGCCCAGGCCCCAGCGGCCGCGCGTCCCGCGCAGCCTCCGGCACAGCCGGCTGTTCCAGCGGCGCCAGCACCCGCTCCGCAACCACCCGCGCCGTTCCCGCAGGGAGCCAAGGTTGGCTTCGTGAACCTGCAGGCGATCGCCCAGCTGTCGGCCGACGGCAAGGCTGCCGCAGCCCGCGTCAACGCGCTCGCCCAGAAGAAACAGACCGAAGCCGCCGACAAGGCCAAGCTGCTGCAGTCCAATCAGCAGAAGCTCGAGACGAGCGGCGGCGTGATGAGCGAAGCCGCTCGCGCGCAGCTGCAGAAGGACATCGACCGCCAGACGGTCGAAGGTCAGCGCTTCGAGCAGGACGCTCAGGCCGAACTGAACGAACTCCAGCAGCAGCTGCAGCAGGACTTCCAGGGCAAGCTGATGCCCGTTCTGGAAGCGCTGTCCAAGGAAAAGGGCCTGCAGGTCCTCTTCAGCGCAGGTGACTCGGGTGTGATCTGGGCAGAGCCCGGTATCGACCTCACGCTCGAAGCCGTGGCTCGCCTCGACAAGAAGCCGGCCGGCGCGAAGTAAGCAGCGTCACCACTCAGCTCTACCACGCGGACGAGGAGCGCTTGCGCTTCCGTCCGCGTTTCGTTTTTGGGGGTAGGTTGAGAGGAAGGGCTGGAGCTCGGACGTCCTGGCCCGCCCGCTCGTGGCCTTTCCAGAGACCCTCGGCGCCCGACCCTCAAGCCTTCCCAGCCCGCCCGTCCAGACTGTCTCGGCCCCAAAAAGAAAAAGGCGCCGGATCAGCCCGTGAGCTGACCTGCGGCGCCTTGAAGTTCGTGCCCTGTGATGCTTAGGGATGAACGACGGTGATCTGGTAGTCCATCGGTGTGCCTGACTTACCCACATCGTAGACGCGGGCGCAGAGCGTGCCGAGGCCCGTCACCTGGCCCTGAATCGTCGACCCCTGCACAGCCTGATCGTTCGAGAGCACGATTGTGCAGGAGGCGCCCGTCCACGTTCCAAGACTGAGCCCGACGACGGCCGTCGTGTCGGCAACCGAACTCAACGTGGCGTAGACGAAGCCTGCCGATGACACGCTGAACGCGTAGCTCGACGCGCCATTCTTCGTCAGGGTTCCGGCAAACGTGTCGGTGACCGTTGTCGTAGTCGTCGTAGTCGTGGTGGGCGAGGTTGTTGAATTGCTGCACGCCGCACTGAACAGAACAGCGGCTACCACCGCAGCGAGCGAAAATCGACGCATTGGGCTCCTTGAGACTTCCCCTTATTATGGGCGTTTCGCGCCGCATGCGACAGCCCTACTTCTCTTTGGACGTTTTCACCGGCTGTCTGGACGTCCTGACGCGCTGGATCGAGCGTCCGCACCCATAGGCGGACGAGCCAAGGCGGGTTAGACTGACACGAGTGTCGACCATCAACATACCTCAGGCGCTCGACCGCCTGTGCTACCGCTTTCCATCCCTGCTGGTCGACGCCGTCCTCGAGCACGAGCCGGGTCGGCGTCTGGTTGCCGTCAAGAACGTCACCGTCAGCGAAGAATTTTTCCAGGGACACTTTCCCGGTGCGCCGCTGCTGCCGGCGGTCCTGATGGTCGAGTCGCTGTCGCAGGTGGCGGCCATCCTGGTTCGCGATGCCGAGCAGACGCCGCTGACGCATGTCTATCTGCGCGGCGTGAACGGCGCCAAGTTCCGTCGGCAGGTTGTGCCCGGTGACCGGCTCCGGCTCGAGATTACCTTGACCCGTCGGCGCGGCGGCATCGCCATGGCACAGGCTACCGCCTATGCGGGCGAGCATCTCGCGACCGAATGCGAACTCGTCCTCGGCATCGTCAACGACGGCGTGTCCATTCACCCGACGGCGATTGTCCATCCCAGCGCGCGCATCGGTCTCGGCACCTCCATCGGACCGCTGGTCACGATTGGTCCGGACGTGTCGATTGGTCCGGGCTGCAAGATTGGCGCGTCTGCAGTTGTGGACGGCTGGACAGAGATTGGCGAGGGCACGGAAATCTACCCGTTCTCGTCCATCGGACTCGCCCCGCAAGACCTCAAATACAAGGGCGAGGCGACACGGCTCGTCATCGGCAAGCACAACGTGTTTCGCGAGTTCGTGACGATCAACCGCGGCACGGCCGGCGGCGGGGGCATCACGTCCATCGGCGACCACAACGTCTTCATGGCGTATGTGCATGTGGCGCACGACAACCACATCGGCAACTACACGATCTTCGGCAACATGGCGACGCTTGGCGGCCACGTGTCCGTCGAGGACTACGCCAACATCAGTGCCGGCTCGGGCGTGCACCAGTTCTGCCGCGTCGGCCGCTACGCGTTCATTGGCGGCTACTCGGTCGTCACCAAGGACGCGCTGCCGTATGCCCGCACGGTCGGCAACCGCGCACGCATCTACGGGCTGAACACCATCGGCCTGACTCGGCGCGGCTTCTCCTCCGACGTCGTCATGCGCCTCAAGCGCTCGTTCCGGTATCTGCTGCAGTCGAAGCTGAATACGACGAGCGCCTTGCAGCAGATCGAGGCGGACGCCACGCTCGCCTGTCCTGAGGTGCAGTACCTCGTCGACTTCATTCGTAAATCGGAACGCGGCGTGATTCTCCGGCGTGCTACTCGTCGCACCGAGGACGTCACCTCGGACGAGTAGCGTGCGACTAGGTCTCATCGCCGGCAATGGCCGGTTCCCGTTCCTCGTCCTCGATGCGGCTCGCGCTGCCGGGCACGACGTCACAATCATCGCGCTGAAGGAAGAGGCGTTCCCGGAGCTCGAGGCCGAGGCCGCTCGTGCACCCGTCGCGCCGCTGCACCGGATCTCGCTCGGGCAGCTTGGTGCCTGGATCAAGGTGCTCGAGAAGGCCGGCGTCACGCACGCCGTGATGGCCGGACAGGTCAAGCACACCAAGCTCTTTTCTGACATCGTGCCCGACATGATGGCCATCGGTCTGCTGATGCGCCTCAAGTCGAAGAATACCGACGCCATCATTGCCGGTGTGGCGAACGTTCTGCGCGACCACGGGATTGAACTGATCGACTCGACGGCTTTCCTCGAACCGCTCCTCGCGCACGAGGGCACGCTCACCACGCGTACTCCGAACGACGATGAGTGGAAGGACCTGGAGTTCGGCTACCGCATTGCCGATGCCGTCGCAGGCCTGGATATCGGCCAGACCATTGCGGTGAAGTCGTCCGCGGTCGTGGCGATAGAAGCCATGGAAGGCACTGATCAGGTCATCGCGCGAGCCGGCCAGCTGGCCGGCGCCGGCGTGACCGTGGTGAAGGTCGCCAAGCCGAATCAGGACATGCGCTTCGACGTGCCGGTAGTTGGCGTCGCGACGATTCGCGCGATGCAGCAAGCCGGTGCGAGGGTGCTGTCGGTGGACGCCGGCAAGACGCTGATGATCGATGGCGACGCGATCATTGCCGAAGCCGACGCGGCGCGCATTGCCATTGTCGGACGTCGCATCACCGCACCAGGCGGACAGGCACAACCATGAGCACGCGTGTGGCAGCGATCGGCGTTGGACATCTGGGACGACATCACGCCCGTATTCTGGGAACGCTGCCGGACGCGACGCTCGTCGCCGTCGCCGACACGAACCGTCCGCGTGCGGACGAGATCGCCGCAGCCAACAACACGCGTGCGGTCTACGATGCGTGCGAACTTCTCGGGCAGGTGGACGCGGTGTCCATCGCGGCGCCGACCGAGCAGCACCTCGCCATTGCGCTGCCGTTTCTCGAAGCCGGCGTGCACGTGCTGGTCGAGAAGCCGATGGCGCGCACGCTCGATGAAGCCGACGCCATGATTGCCGCAGCGAAGAAGAGCGGGGCGGTGCTGGCAGTTGGACACACCGAACGCTTCAATCCTGCCGTCGAAGCCGCGCGTCCTCTGCTGAAGGATCCACGCTTCATCGAAGTGCATCGCCTCGGGACGTTCCCGGAACGCAGCCTCGACATCGACGTGGTCTTCGACCTCATGATTCACGATCTCGACATCGTGCTGTCACTGGTGCCGTCCGAGGTCGAGTCCATCGAGGCCGTCGGCGTGCCCGTGCTGACGGGGCGCGTCGACATTGCCAACGCCAGGCTTCGCTTTGCCAACGGCTGCATTGCGAACCTGACGGCAAGCCGCATCAGTCGCGACCGTGTCCGGAAGATTCGCTTCTTCCAGCCGGCCGCGTACGTGTCGATCGACTACGGGGCTCAGAAGGTCGAGATGTATCGCCTGGTGAAGGGCGCAGGACCGATGCCCTCCATTGAAGGCGGCGACCTGCCAGTCGTGAATGAAGAACCGCTGAAGCGGGAACTGCAGGATTTCGTCACGGCTGCGGCCACCGGTCGTCCGCCGCTCGTCGACGGAGCGCAGGGCCGCCGCGCGCTCGCGCTCGCTGCGGAAATCACGAGCAGGATGTAGCCCGCCGCGAGCCCAGCGTGAGCGGTCTCACGCTGGCCGCGCGTCGCGAAAACCCAGATGCTCACCGGGCTGCGCCGTGCAGCCGCCGTGT
>Ga0209023_10005809_pt1 | contig 13290 bp, 8 predicted proteins | sample LakOneMetagenome_FD_187468 | JGI IMG/M metagenome (GOLD analysis project Ga0209023, IMG submission 187468) | Freshwater and sediment microbial communities from Lake Erie, Canada (SPAdes) (version 2) | ecosystem: Environmental > Aquatic > Freshwater > Lentic | place: Lake Erie, Canada | collected... | reverse complement strand
ATGATCTGTTTTTGTACATTCATAATAAATATATACTTATGGGTTGCTTAGCTTGCCTTTTCATCCCGATAGCTATGGGGACACTTTATTATACTTTGGAGGTATAATCCACCATCCATTCAATACCGTATTTGTCTCTAAAGCAACCAAAATATGAACCCCAGGGACTATCACCAATAGGCCCTTCTATTTGTCCTCCAACTGAAAGCCCATTAAATAGTCTGTCTGCTTCTTCTTTACTTTCCGCACTTATTGCAATTTTACTTCTGTTCTCATTTTCGTTTGTTTTTCCCAAAATTTCCGGAACATCATTTGCCATCAACATATTACATTTACCGATAGGCAGGGCAATATGCATAATTTTATTTTCTTCCTTTTCTGCGGGCTTAAATTCAGGACTTGCAAGGTCTTTGAAACGAATAACCTTTGCAAATTCTCCGCCAAATACTGATTTGTAAAAGGTAAATGCTTCTTCGGCATTTCCGTTGAAATTAATGTGAGGATTGATAAGTGCCATGATTTTGTTTTTTTAGATTATTAAATTGATTTATATAAAAATTTTATTTAGAAATTTTTGAACGAAAACTATTTTTTGGATAAAGTGGCCAACAAATTTTCCAGGTTGCTCAATGACATTTTCATTCCTTGTGTAAAGCCATCAAGTATTCTCTCCATTCTTTCAAGAGATTCATTATAAATAGCGATGTTTACTTTTGTTGTTCCGTTTTGTTCACTGAAAGTATGATCCCATTCAGAACCGGCAGGCTCGGGATTTTCATTTTCGTCTGTAAATGCATTATACATTTTAAAGTTAGTTTTTGGAGTGATGGAAGTGTACTCCTGTATTGCCCAACGCTCAAGTCCTTCAGGACTAACCATCGCATAAAATCTTTTACCCCCAACTTTAAAATCCTGGTATTTTGTTTTAGATGTCATGGGCTTAGGTGCAATCCATTGGTCAATAAGTTCTGCTTTTGTAAATGCATCCCATACCAGCGAAAGTTCAGCAGCGAATTCCCTTGTTATTAATACCGTTTTTGTTTCTTTATTAACGGTAAAATCAAATAGCAGATCGTTGTTCATTTTTTCTGTTTTTTAATTGTTGATAATAAGTTGTCAAGTTGGTTAAACCTGGTTTCCCAGATTTTTCTGAATTGGGATAGCCATTTATCAATCTCTTTCATTTTGTCAATTTCAAGTGAGTAATAAATTTCCCGGCCTTGTTGTTCCTGTTTTACCAACTCGCATTCTGTGAGTATACGAAGGTGCTTCGAAACCGCTTGTCGGGTGGTGTGGAAATTATCGGCAATGGCGTTCGGTGTCATTGCCTGCGAAGCAATCAGGATAATAATTGCCCGTCTTGTTGGGTCGGCTATTGCCTGAAAAATGTCTCGTCTCATATTGTCTAAATTTTTTGCGAAGCCAATCGGTTGCAAATATATATGCAACTATTTGGTTTCGCAATTTTTTTTTCAAATTGAAGGAGATTTACCCGACAGCTATCAGATTGGGCTTGTCGGATTAAAGGGTCTGTATAAAATTGTAGCTACCATTCATATTTAGGCACCTTCTTGTATAAATACTCTTTGATAATCAATAAATATTTATAAAGGCAATCAGATCCCCATTAAATACTGCCCTTGTATGTACTTTGCCACTTCTGTAAGACTCTTTGTATTTTCAAAAACAGCTAACTGTCTGTCGGCACCCGTGCCATTTTCCAGCATTTTATTTACATATGCTATCCGATGGCGGCTGCCAAGATGGTCAAGAACAGGATCCAGAAAATCGAGCAGCTCATATATCAAAGCTCTTGTGTTTACCTCTTCTTCTTTTCCAAAATCAATGAGGTAGCCATCTACACCATAACGGCTGGCCCGCCATTTGTTTTCATTCAGCAGGGCTCTTGAATATTGGATAAAGTTGAGGTTCTTGCTTCGCAGCATATATATTCTTGCACAAATAGCCTGGAACAGTGCAGCGATAGTAATTGTTTCATCAACTGTCAGTGGTATATCACAAATACGAAACTCTACGGTGTTAAAGAATGGATGTACTCTTAAATCCCACCATATTTTTTTTGCATTGTCTATACAGTTTGTTTTTATCAGCAGCTTTACATAATTATCATATGCTTCTATACTTTCAAACGCATCGGGAATACCAGTCCGTGGAAATTTGTCAAATACTTTGGTGCGAAAAGATTTATAACCGGTCATTCTTCCTTCCCAGAAAGGAGAGTTGGTGCTGAGGGCAAATACATGCGGTAGAAAATAACGGGTACTATTGGCAATATGATTAGCCATTTCTCTGTTTTCCATTCCTACATGTACATGCAGGCCAAAGATTAAATTACTTCTTGCAGCTTCCTGTAACTCATTTACTATTTCGCTGTAGCGTACATGATCAGTTATTAACTGACTTTCCCAGTGGCTAAAAGGGTGGGTACCCGATGCACCCATAGCTAAACCCAATCCATCGGCAATACCAGCTATAGTTTTACGGAGAGTGGCTACATCAAGATAGGCTTCATCAATATCAGCGCAAATGTCAGTGCCTACTTCCACTACGGCCTGGTGCATTTCTGCTTTTACTTTATCCTTTATCACTTTCTGCCCTTCCTGAACAATTTTCTGTTCATGGCTCTTCAGTTCAAAGGTTTGAGGGTCTAGCACCATGTACTCTTCTTCCACACCGAGGGTAAAGCTTTTGTAGTTCAGGTTCATGTTTTGTTTATGATTTATGGTTGTAATTTATAGTTGGTGATTTCCGGCTTGCAGTAATTTTTCAAATTCCTTAATTACAAACCACCAACTATAGACTACTAACTAATTATACTAAAGAAGTTTTATTCGCTCCTCTTCTTACATATTCTCCCCAGGTAAGATTGTCCTGGCCTTCTTTATTCTCTAATGCTTTTTCAATGGCATAGGTAGCGGCTGTTTCCACCACCCATTCAAAATTTTCTTCTCCCACACTTGTGCGTTCAGCATCTGGTGCAGGATTACAGAAATCAATAGCATACGGCACGCCATCTCTTATCGCTAATTCAACCGTATTGAAATCATATCCCAGGTAAGAATTTATTTTTAATACAATGTCAGTCATTTGTTTCAACCGCTCAGGCGATGGTTTGAAATCGGCTACATACCGGAGATGATGTGGATTGCGGGGTTCGTAACTCATAATGCGTACATACTTACCACCAATACAATAGCAACGATAGTATTCGGTAAAAACAATTTCTTCCTGGAATAGCATTACCAACTGACCTGTTTCAGCATGCTTTTCAAAGAATTCTTCTTTGCTATTCAATTTGTAAACATTTTTCCAGCCACCACCGGCAAATGGTTTCATATAGACTGGGAAACCGGTGTACTTGAAAATGCTATCCCAATCCAGTGGAAAAGCCAGGTTACTGAATGATTCATTGGATGTATCATCGGGAAGATCTCTTGAGGGGATAATTGCAGTCTTTGGAACAGGTACTCCTATTTTTGTCATCAGGCAGTTGTTGAAATATTTATCATCTGCACTCCACCAGAAAGGGTTGTTGATAACAGCGGTACCGGTAACGGCTGCATTTTTTAACCAGGTTCTGTAAAACGGTACATCCTGCGAAATGCGATCAATAATAACTGCATAACCACTGTGTACACCTTGCATGGCTTTATCAATATGAACTGGCTCAGCCATAATGCCGGGAACATTTTTACTATTAACTCTTGCTACAAATGCTTCAGGAAATGAACGTTCCTTACCATGCAGGATTCCAATTTTCTTCATAAACAGATTTTAAAATGAATGATTAAAATGTAAGCCGGTGCATAATTGAAATAGTTCTGAAGCGGCTCCATCAAATTTATTTTTTAGCACTCATATAAACAAATTAACGGCCTCCTTTTGTTGCTTTGTTGAATAATAAGCAACAAAAGCCATTTTTATTGTGAAATCCTTACTTTTGAAACCATGCAAGTGGAAAACGTATCCAGGATTCTGGTTGAAAATACATCCATTGAATCCAGATTTTTAGAAAGAGAGGTAAAGGTTGATTTTTACCTGCCCCGAAATGTAAATGACCCTTCTCAAATGAGCCTGTTGCTGATAAACGACGGGCAGGATATGGAGAAAATGGGTTTTGAATCTATCCTCGAACAACTTTACTCTGCTGAAGATGCTATTTCACCACTTATCTGTGTAGCCATTCATTGTAGTCCGGAACGTAAGATGGAGTATGGTGTGGCGGGTATTCCTGATTATAAAGGTCGCGGAGCAAAAGCAAGCCTGTACACTTTATTTATAATGGAAGAATTAATGCCTTTTGTGCGGACACATTACCTGACTCCTTCTTTCCGGGAAAAAGCCTTTGCTGGTTTTTCTCTCGGTGGCCTGATGGCATTGGATATAGTATGGAATCATCCGGCAGAATTTAGTAAGGTGGGTGTTTTCTCTGGCTCATTATGGTGGAGAGATAAAGACCAGGATGATAAAGACTATGATGATGAGAAACACCGCATCATGCATCAGCAGATAAGAAACGGACATTTTGCACCCTGGCTGAAATTCTTTTTTCAATGTGGTAATATGGATGAAATAAAAGACCGTAATCAAAATGGCATTATTGATTCAATAGATGATACACAAGATTTGATAAAAGAATTGGTAAAGAAAGGCTATCAGGAAGAGACAGATATTAAGTACCTGGAATTAAAAGATGGCCGTCATGATGTGCCTACCTGGGGCAGAGCTATGCCAGAATTTTTGAAATGGGGTTGGGGTAAAAAGAACAAATAGACTTACGATAATGAAAATAAAAAAAGTGTTGCTTTTGGCGACACTTTTTTTATTTATGAAATGCTCTTTTCTTAGTTAAAAAGATACCTCAGGCCAAACTGAACAGAATAAGTAGAAACAGTGCTTACATTATCTCTGAACGTTCTTGTAACAACCTGATTTTGTGCAGTAGCTAACTTGAATTGTGGTATAACTGCCCCCCCCGGTACCAATGATGTCGTATTCTGGGGAACCAGTATCTGGCTTGCATTAATTGTTTTTACCTTACCCCACGATGGGTTCAATAGGTTTCCGGCATTAAATATATCGCAGGTAAACTGGAAGGTGTTACGATTTTTACCAACTTTTGCAAATAGATCTTGCATAAATTTAAAGTCAACCTGATTGCGCCATGGTAACTGTGCGCCATTACGTTCTGCATATTGTCCCCTGTGTTTATTCAGGTATTTATCTTGTAAGATATATGCTTCAAATAAACCACGTTGTGCATTTTGATCATATACAACACCGTTTACAGTCTGGCTGACGAATTGCATTACCTGTACCTGTGTTGTAGTAGGAATATAAACGAGGTCATTACCATTTACACCATCTCTGTTAAAGTCGCCATTATAAACATAAGAGTATCTTCCATCAATAGAACCCTGGTAAAGTAAAGAAATAGTAGTAGCCAGGTGTTTAAAATATTCTTTGCGGTAAGAAATGGTACCAATTAATCTGTCAGGAACCACAAATTGTGAATAAGAAACATCAGCAGTATTTAACCCGTAAACCTGTGGTGTATTCTGGTATGCACCAAGTGGCTGATCGCCACCACCGTCATGCAGGTTGCCGGCTAATGATTTAGTATAAGCGATAGAAGCAAAAAGTCCTTTGCTGAATGGTTTTTCGAATTTGGCAGTAAAGGAGAAATAATATCCTTTTTTACCATTATCAATAATAGTCGGAACAAAAGCAGTGTTACCGCCAACGACAGGGATACCTGCTGCATTGATTGTATTGATAAATCTTGTTTGAACAGTGGCTCCATAAATAGGTCTGTTATCAGGATAGCCTGCTACGTTTAAATTTTGTGGAGCAATGTAATTTGGACTTCTGAATGTAGCCGTATTCAGGTCTTTATTAAAGATAGCTTCTAAGGAAGCTACTACTCCCCATGGCAACTTGGTATCCATAGCGAGACTTGTTTTCCATGTTTGTGGGTTTTTAAAATTTTCAGATAATGCGGTAACAGTACCGGGAACAATTGTTCCAGCTACAGGTACAGTAGATGGTCTGTAAGCTGCTGGATCCGGGTTAAATGGTCCCGGAGGTAAAGAGCCTGATAAAGAACCAGTGGAAGTATAAGTATTCCATGCCTGGGTAATCTGCAGCATACCATTATCACCTGACTGGCTAACTATCCATACAAAAGGAATTTTGCCGGTGAATATACCTGTACCACCACGGATTTGTAAAGAACGGTCGCCATATAAATCCCAGTTAAAGGCAATTCTTGGAGACCACATTAATCTCTTGCCCGGAAGATTTCCCGTATTTATTTTTTCGCCATTTTCAAAGTTCATTGCTAATACCAGCGGATGGGTAACAATCTGTGGTACTCCCGGATAAGTTGGCAGGTCAATTCGTAAACCGAATGTCAGTCTGAATTTTCTGCTAACAGCAATTTCATCCTGGCCATATACTGAGTATTGTCTGAATTTAAAGAAAGAAAAAGCCGGAGCAAAGTTTTTAGATAATGAATAAGTTAAAGCATAGTCTGTTGGTAGTTTGCGCAGTAATGGGTTTGGATTTAGTGCACTTTCAAAATCAGCCCATGTAGCAAATCTATAATAACTTGTAGCAAAACGCTGGAAACCGTTTATAGTCTGACTTTCATCAAACTGACCACCAACTGTCCAGCTGTGCTTGTTTGTTCTCCAGGTCACATTATCAACGAATGAATACATTTTTACTTTGCGAAGGTTTCCAAAACTGAATGGTTCATATCCGAATGAAGTATAAACAGAACCTATACCTGAGCCTGACTGTGGAGTAACACCACCGCCAGTACTCATAATATCAACAAAAGGAAATATCTGGCTTTCTGATTCACGGGAATCATTCTGATAAGTGTACGTAGCTCTAAAGGTATTAGCTACTTTTCCGAAATTAGAGTTCAATTCGCCTGAAAACGAATAGAAATTGGCTCCCTGGAAATAGTTGGAATTTTTATAAGGGAGTGCAGTTACAGCTGTTCTTGTAGCAGTACTACCTGCAACTGTTCCTAATCCACCAACAGAGGTACTTGGAGGATTGGGTTCACCACCTTCAACCTGACTATAACGCAGATTAAGCCGGTGCTTATTACTGATGTTCCAGTCTATACGGGCAAGTACTTTCTTTCTTTCAATATCAGGAGTGTAATTATCAAACGGTCCAGTAAAATAACCATAATTAGTTTGCAGATAATTGCTGATATAGTTTAATGAATCAGCAGTAGGCCGGGCAATGTTAGAAGCACTTCCATACGCTGCAGCAGCTGTTGCTGCAAAATTTGTCTGAATAGTCTTCGGCTGTTTTTCTGTTTCATAATTCAAAAAGAAAAACAATTTATTTTTAATGATTGGCCCACCAATTCTTACGCCTTTCTGGTTAAATTGCTCCGGAGGTCGAACGAAAGTTGTTTTTTCCACTTTATCACCCCGCAATCTTTCTGTTCTGTAATAAGTATATACAGAACCTTGAAAAGTGTTGGTACCAGAACGGGTTACCGCATTAATGGCACTTCCGATAAAACCTGACTGGCGGATATCGAACGGAGTAATGTTTACAGAAATCTCATCAATGGCGTCTAACGAAATAGGCGAACCGCCTGCAGGCAGGTTGCCACCGATACCAAAGCTGTTGTTGAAATCAGAACCATCTATGGTAAAGTTATTCTGACGATAGTTGCCACCTCCTACAGAGCCATCTCTTCCTGATTGTGGTGTGGCACGGGTTAGGTCATTTATACTTCTGGAGATAGTTGGTAATTGTGTAATCTGGCGAAGACCGATATTGGTAACAGCACCAGTACGGTTAGGATTAAAAGTGGAAGCTCTTCTGCCGGTTGTCAGCACTACATTCTCTAGTGTAGTATTTGATTTAATCAATGCCGGGCTCAGTACAAACGACTCTGCAAGTTGCAAATACACATTTTCAAATTTCTGAGGATCGAAGCCGACAAACGTTACCTCAATGAGGTAAGGTCCGCCTACCCGCATATTGGAGATTAAGAACTGGCCACCACCCCGGCTAGATGTGGCATACTTGGTGCCTGAAGGAAGGTGGGTGGCTACTATTGAGGCACCTACCAATGGCTCATCAGCATTACTCCTTACCGTTCCGGTAATGGAAGAAGTGGTGATCTGGGCAAATAATAACGGACTGGCCATAAGGGCCAACGCAAACAAAAAGAGTATTCTCTTAAGCATAAAGATTGGTTTTCGGTTGCAAAGAAAAGGAATATTTCCTAATTAAATATAGGTAAATATTAACAAAACAAGTCTGTAAAATAATGCTTTATACTGACATCTTTCCCCCGGCTTTTGCTGCTACCTGCTGACAACCTTTTACCAATTTTGATTGTTTTATTTTTGCAAAAACTTTTATCAATGCTCGATTCTATAGAAAGTGCGATACGGGATATTAAGCTTGGAAAATTAGTGGTGGTAGTGGATGATGAAGACCGGGAAAACGAAGGAGATTTTATAGGGGCAGCCTCCTCCATTACCCCCGAAGTGATAAACTTTATGAGCAAACACGGCAGGGGCTTGATTTGTGCGCCATTACCCGAAGAAAGGTGTGATGAACTGGGGCTTGAATTAATGGTGAACAACAACACCGCTTTACATGAAACGGCCTTTACTGTTTCTGTAGATTTGCTGGGGTACGGCTGCACAACGGGTATTTCTGCCCAAGACCGGGCTAAAACTGTTCAAGCCCTGGTAAACCCGCTTACAAAACCTTCAGACCTTGGAAGACCGGGGCATATTTTTCCTCTCCGTGCTAAAAAAGGAGGGGTGCTGAGAAGAGCCGGTCATACAGAAGCTGCTGTGGATCTGGCCCGGCTTGCAGGTATGGAAGCCGCTGCAGTGCTGGTTGAAATAATGAATGAAGACGGCACCATGGCCCGGCTGCCCGAATTAATTGAAGTGGCAAAAAAATTCGACTTCAGAATTATTTCAATTAAAGACCTGATTGAATACCGGATTAAGAGTGATTCATTGATTGAAGAAATTGTCCGGGTGGATATGCCTACAAAATTCGGCGACTTTCAATTGGTAGCTTTCAAAGAAAAAAACTCCAACAATGAACATCTTGCCTTACTAAAAGGTAGATGGGAAAAGGATGAACCTGTTTTAGTACGGGTTCACTCATCTTGTTTTACCGGTGATATACTTGGGTCGCTGCGTTGTGATTGCGGCGAACAATTACAAAAAGCAATGAAGATGGTAGAGCAGGAAGGAAAAGGAGCTATATTATATATGAACCAGGAGGGAAGAGGCATTGGCTTGTTGAATAAACTAAAGGCCTACCGCCTTCAGGAGCAGGGAATGGATACGGTAGAAGCCAACCTGCATCTTGGATTTCAGATGGATCAGAGAGATTACGGCTTAGGGGCACAAATACTTCGTCACCTGGATATTACCAAGCTCAGGTTGATGACAAATAATCCTAAAAAGAGAGTGGGCCTTGTCGGGTATGGCCTGGAGATTGTTGAAAATATTCCGATTGAAGTTCATCCCAATGTGCATAATGAAAAATACCTGCTGACAAAAAGAGACAAATTGGGGCATGAAATAATGGACAACGAATAACTGACTTGCTTATTCTTTTTTCAGGTCTTCTTCTTTTGTTGCTGGCGATTCTTGTTCAACCGGAGGAGGGATTTCCTTTTTTTTCTTTTTCTTGAAGATATCACTAAGGTGATCAAATTCTTTACGATAAGAAAGACCAACACCCCACTTTTTTTGTGTTTTAGAAGTTGCTGTGGTAGTAAGATAGTCGGTGTTTTCTCTGTAAAAAAGTACGGCTCTGAAAGAGCCGCTAGGGCTGATGAGTATCTCAAGGTTTAGGTCTGGCAGAATAGCTGTTTGTTGTCGTGCATACGAACCTGTTTGAAAAAGACCTTCAACACTTCCGCTTGCTGTTAAAATAACTCTATTATTAAAAAGAGATCTGCCAACCGATGCATTTACATTACTTCCAATATTAAAATCTCCCCCTTGCTGAATTGGGTTCCGGTTATAGACAGAACTGTTAAAAGAAAAATTCCATTTCTCCAGATTAAACAGACCGGATATAATTTTTTTTACCTGCTCACTGATAACATTAAAAAAGATACCCGAAATACTGTTGGTGGCTACCTCACTGAAACTAAAGCCACCACTGCTCTCTACCGGTGCAAATACACCCAGTACTACCAGGTAAGTGGCCTGCTTGTTCATTTCGTTTTCATTCTTTTGTAACTGTTGCAGGCTAAAAGCAAGCGATGCATCATTGGTGGCTACACTGGCTGGTGGAAACTCCAGACTGAAATTAAATTTAGGATGAAATAACTTATCTGTTAGTTTGGCCACTACATATACATCTCCACGGGCACGGGTAATATTCTGGCTCTGGTCAAGACCTTGCAGAGTGGTTGCCAGTGGTGCAAAGCTGACATTAGAAGCCGTATAAACGGCGGTAAGATTAATCTTTGCATCATTCGGGTCGCCACTCCATTCGATATAGTTGTTTTCTCCTTTTTTGAGTACAAATGGTTTTTTAAAGAATGACTGAAATGTAAAAAGGTAGTCGCCTTCTTCAATATCAAACCGCCCACGCAGTGATAATGGTTCTGAAGTACCCGAACGGATCTTTAATGTACCAGCGCCTCTGCCTTTTATTTCATCACCGGTAAGCTCATCCAGTATTACTTTCATAGTCACCATGGGGGTGGCTGTTACTTCTACATCATAAATTATATTGGTCGCATTATTATTGAAATCACTGTCATTCATTTCCCGGCCATACTTTCTTTCTACCAGGAAATCAGCAATACCAGACTCCCGGCCAGATTCGGCAGGAATGGTAATGTTGCTACTGTCTTCTGAAGAGGCTATGCCATCAATCGTCATAAACATTTCTGACTGAGGCCCTGCAAGTGATAAAGAACCAGTGCCCGTTACCCTGCCAAAAAATTGTTTGTTATCCTTATACCCGGTATTCAATAATAATACAGGTTTATTATGTGCATCATCTGTTGTGTTAGGTTTACGGGTAGAGATATCAATATCATAAAACATATTCTTGAATGCCTGGTGTTCTATACTGCCATTGACATATACCGGGTTGCCGGTTACAGTATCTGTTAATACAATTCCATCCAGATTAATTTCTGTTGATTTTAGTTCAATATTAGTATCCTGTATTTTATAAAAACACTGGGTAAAGTTGACCTTCAATCCTGCATTCTTTAATCTGCCTTTACCGCTTACAACAAGGTTCTTAAATTCTCCGCCTAAGGTGATGTCGCCGGTAAGAAAGCCTTGCATGTCAGAAAAGAGATTGCCGAGAAAACGTTCTAATACTTTTATTTCGAAATTTTTTGCTTTTAGTGCAATTATATTGTCTTTGGCTTTTTCACCAAAGAAAATATGGCCATCAAACCCCAGAAAATTTTCCTGGTTAACGGTATTACCTTTTATTTTTAATTCTTTCGTTTTATTATCATACGCTAACGTGGTGGTTACTTCGCCAAGCGAATCATTGTCCAGCCGCAGGTATTGTGTACGTATGTTATCAGAACTGATTTTTAAATTGTGTGTTGGATCTTCTACTAATATATTACCCGACAACAATCCTTCGAGCCTGTTCTTTGGCATAAAGTAAGGGGCAAAATCACTGAGATTTATTTTTGTTAGCTCAACTTTTAAATTGCTCCAGTTTCCTTCCGCCGCAGGCTCCGTTTTTAATAGTATTTTTTGCTGTCCTTCTGTTAACAACAACTCGCCGCTTGCAGGGTTGTGGCTTCTGAATCTTAACTGTCCCCCTTCATCAATAGTCCATGTTTTACCGTTAATGGTAAAAGAGGATGGATCGAATTCAATTTCTACTCCATCATTGTAGGTTAATACCAGGGCATTGATATTTGCTTTTTCTACACTTTGATTAGTGCCTGTATAAATCTTTACGAGGGAGGAATCATTGCTTGCATTTATTGTAAACAATGCCAGGGGTATATTAAGGCTGTCGTTGATACTTATATTAGTTGTTTGACCTCTTAGTACAAGGCTGTCCTCATTGCCGGTGGCAACAAGGGTTACTGCATCAAAATTGTATTGTTTGTATTTAAACTGCGGTACATCGGCAGTAAAATTTAATTCATTTTTTGCCAGATTAAGATTGCCTTCAAAATGGCTGTTATTAAAACCAGTTATGCTGGAGTCTATCAATTTCAGGTATTCATCTGCATAGTAGGTAGTAATATCAAATTTAATATCCTGATTAGCCAGGTATTTTTTAGGTGCCTTTATATAAGATGGATAATATTTGTTGAGAAAAAATGTAAAGGCAGCCGGCAGCTCTGCCAGGCTAAAATCGCCTTCTACTTTTGCTTCAAACTCATTGGAAAGGGCTGTTAGCTTTTTTACACCATTTGCGTAATCTGATGAAATGATTAAGGAGTCAAAAGGAAGACGATGGCCGTCTTTTGTTATTTCAGCATCAGTTATCCGGGCGGTACCAAAAAAATTGTCAAGTGAGTTGCCTTCGAAATTAAAATTTAGCTTTCCTGCAAACTGGATGCTATCTTTTGTAAACTTTAAATTTTTCAGATTTACAGCAGTTACATTCGCTACCAGGTTAAAGCGGGGAGCTTTGTTGTTAAAGTCAATAATTCCATTGAGATCAAGGTCAGCATTTTTATCACGGATAGAAGCGACACCTTCAAACAGTTTTTTCTCAAGGGTTCCTTTTACTACAATATTCTCGTAGCGATAATTTTTGTACTCAGCATATTGAATAACACCATCTACCGCTGTACTCAGACTATTACCTTTGAAACCGCTGCCTTTTACAGTTCCTTTTAAAGCAACTGCACCAATATTTTTATCACCCAAAAATTCACCCAGTTGAAAGTGATCTGTAGCTATGCTGCCGGAATAAATGGGCTGCTTACCACGGGGTAGCTTCATATTAATATCTGTAACAGCAGTACCAAGATTTGTTTGAATAGTGCCAAACGTCACAAAGTCACGGATGAAGCCAGTAAAACTTCCTTTAAAGTTGACGTACTGAATTTTTTTTAAATCAGGAATAGTTACCTGTCGCATAGCAGGAACGATTGAAACAGCGTCGTTATAGGTTGTTCTGAAATCGTTGGCTTTAAAATCAATAAAAGTCTGATTAATATCTGGCAGGCCTGTTAATGAAATATCACCATTCAGAATAGTACTGTTTCCTGCATGTATAACAAGGTCTTTTCCGATT
>Ga0209023_10005807_pt1 | contig 13291 bp, 9 predicted proteins | sample LakOneMetagenome_FD_187468 | JGI IMG/M metagenome (GOLD analysis project Ga0209023, IMG submission 187468) | Freshwater and sediment microbial communities from Lake Erie, Canada (SPAdes) (version 2) | ecosystem: Environmental > Aquatic > Freshwater > Lentic | place: Lake Erie, Canada | collected... | reverse complement strand
AGGGGTCCGGCCGTGCCGTTCCAGGCGTTCCAGCCGCTGCAGGAGTCCGCCGGCGGAGCCGTCAGCCGCGGGCAGGAGCATCCGGGCGCAGATCAGTTCGAGGAGCAGCCGCGGTCCGGTCGTACCGCGCATCTCGACCAGACCGTTGTGCACGATGTCGGCGCAGCGCGACAGCGTCGCCGGGCCACACTGGTCGGCCTGGGCGGTCATCCGGGCGATCTGGTCGGCCGGCCCATCGATCAGGCCCTTCCCGACGGCGTCCGGGACCTGCTGCAACACCATCAGGTCACGCAGCCGCTCCAACAGATCCGCCGCGAACCGGCGCGGATCATGCCCGGCCTCCACCAGCTTGTGCACCGTCGCGTAGGCGCCAGCACCGTCACTGATCGCGATCGCGTCAACCATGTCGTCGATCATCGCCGCGTCGGTCACACCCAGCAGCGAGACCGCGCGGGCGTAGGTGACGCCCTCCGGACCCGCCCCACCGATCAGTTGATCGAGCACCGACAGTGTGTCCCGAGCAGAGCCGCCACCAGCCCGTACGACCAGGGGAAGCACCTCCGGGGCGACCGTGACGCCCTCGGCGACGCACAACTGCTCCAGGTACGGCCGCAGCGCACTCGGCGCGATCAGCCGGAACGGGTAGTGGTGCGTGCGGGATTTGATCGTGCCGAGGACCTTGTCCGGTTCGGTGGTGGCGAAGATGAACTTGACGTACTCCGGCGGCTCCTCGACCAGCTTGAGCAGCGCGTTGAAGCCGGCCGACGAGACCATGTGCGCCTCGTCGATCACGTAAATCTTGAAGCGGCTGCTGACCGGGGCGAACATGGCGCGTTCGCGCAGCTCACGGGCGTCATCGACACCACCGTGGCTGGCCGCGTCGATCTCGATGACATCGATCGAACCCGGACCGTCACCGGACAGCGAGCGGCACGACTCACACTCGCCGCACGGGTCCGGCGTCGGACCCTGCGCACAGTTCAACGACCGCGCCAAGATGCGCGCGCTACTGGTCTTTCCGCAGCCCCGAGGCCCCGAGAAGAGGTACGCGTGATGCAACCGACCCGAACGCAGCGCCTGCGACAACGGCTCAGTGACATGCTCCTGGCCGATGACCTCGCCGAACGTCCGCGGCCGGTACTTGCGATAGAGAGCCAGCGCCACCGGTAAGCCTCCTACGAACGTAAAAGACCCCTCGTGCACCCGCCAGAGCTCGCTTATCCTTGCTGCCTTCCGGCCCTGGGGAGGTTCACAAGATGGACGCCGCACGAGGGGCTAGGGCCACTCTACCGTGCGCCCCGGGCAGGTCGAAGGCACGGTAACCCGGTTGGTGGGAGGGGGGCGCCAAACGGGGCACGGCGTGCCGTAAGCTCACCCGCGGAGGATTCGCCTAGTGGCCTAGGGCGCACGCTTGGAAAGCGTGTTGGGGGAAACCCCTCAGGGGTTCGAATCCCCTATCCTCCGCCAGTCTGACCAGGCAAAACGTGAAGCCCGACCCCGATGGGGGTCGGGCTTTCAACGTCTCAACGATGGCCCAGTCTCAGTTTCAGCCCCGTCAGAGTTCTGGCCGCATGCTGGTGGAGCCGCCGCTTTCGACAGCGATCCGAGTACCTCGACTCAGAAGCTCGGCGACTCGGCGACCAAGACTCAAGGCATGTCGATTTCTGTACTCCCCGCAGTCCCGGACGGTAGTCACCGCCCTGCAGATCCTCTCCCAAGCGGGCGCGAAGGCGGCGCACGCACCTCAAAGCACAGAACGCGGCTAACTACCCGCCAGGACTGGACCTCAGAGAGTTGGACTACCTGTTCGCCGCCAGTCTGAGTGGACAGCATGTAAGGGGCCAACCCGACGTCGGCCCCTTACATGCAGCATCAGAAATCTACTCAAGCAACCTGAATCCTAGAACGCAACAAACAAGCCCACGGGAAATTACGGCTTAAATGCACGACTCGCGCCGCGCACAATTTCATGTTTGAATGCGACATCAGCCCTGATCGCCGCAGGATCCTGTGAGCTGAACTGAATGACGGCCTGATTTTCGTTACGCGCCACAAAAATCGAATACATCCCGCTCGAACTCGAAACCGTCAGGCCCGTCGGGTCGGTGACGACAGGCGTCGGCGAGGTGTCCTTTTCCAGTAGGCGCCAATCCTGGAAGGTGCCGGCTCCGATACTCGATTCATCGGCGCGGTAAAGGAAATTATCATTGGCGCGGGCTACAACAATCACCTTTCCAGATTTTGGGTCCAGTACCGCAGCGGGCGACCCGTCGAATACTTTGTCTCCCACCGGTGTCCACGAACCCGAGAACTTCCCGGCAACGTCCGCCTTCTGGGTCACCATCTTTCCGTTCTTATCCCGCGCAATTACGCGCAGGTAAGTGCCGGGATGAACGACGATGCTCATTGAGCCACTGAAGCCATCTCCGCCCAGCTCCGACCACGCGCCCAGGAGTCCATCCTTGACATGTGCGGTCCGAATCTTTCCGTTCTTGTCAATACCAAATATGTCTGCCGATCCGTCCTCGCCAGCCACCAATTTCAGGCCACCCACCAGGCTTGGGCTACCAGCAGCGTCCGCACAGAGCCAGGGAAAGCTCTGCTCGTCTTTTCCGTCCACAGTAATCTGGCGGAACCAGACTCGCCCGGTCGAGTCGAGTGCGGCAATCAGTAGACATCCATCCGACAGGCGAACTGGTACAGGATCCGAAGCCATCCGACCACTCAGTTCCCGCCAATCGCCCCAGTCGAGTTCACCACGCACGCGCGCGCGAATTGAACTCTTGACGTCGCGGCCGAGAATCTCAACCTTTCCGTCAGCTGTTCCCACGAAGGCTGGGGCTCCCGCAAAAGCAACCTTTTGATCCAACGGCTGCCATCGCGTGGGCTCGGTACCGCCATCTGGCGTATGCGTACCGACTTGGACTGTGCCATCTGCCTGCGTAAAGGCGTAGTGAATATCCGAATTGTTTTGACCCTGTCGCGCCGGCTGCATGACAGCTACAGGCGCATGTCTATCAATCGTCGCTGCTGGCTGGTCTGGTGTACGGCTAACACCCAACGTACAGCCATCGGAAACGCCCGAAAACCCTATCTTCCTTGCCGGCTTGCCAGGGACAGGGACGTTGTAGATTGTTGTGGTCTTGGAGCTCTTATCCCAAGCCCGGGTTCCTTCGTCATAACGAAATGGTTCGATGGCTGTCTGGTCGTAACCAAAGAGCACATCTCCCCCGACGGAAAACATTCCAGAGAAGCGCTGCCAACCTGAACCAACAGGACGCTCAAGCTCGATCCACCGGTCGCTAATAGAATCCCAACGAGAACGATAGAGCTGGCCGTCCGAGGTGCGGGCGTACAGCACGCCATCGCCTGCCGCCTGAATACTGTCGAATCGACCCCAGTCGCCGGCAAGCACTCGCTGCGTAAGACCCGAACCTGATTTGGCCTCCCGGAAAGTTCGCAACTTTCCGGTGGCATCTACTACAAAGATGGCTCCAGTTTCATCCGCCGTAATTAGGGAATTAAAGCGACCCTCTTTGCCGTAGGACAAGAAGCCGTCCGAAATCTTCTTATCTACGTCATCTTCCCAGTGGTTCTTCAACCAGCGATTGCGAAAGAGGCCCGCCTTGGGGTCGATACCGTAGACAACGCCATCCTTGCCGCCGACGAGTTTCCCATATCCTTTACGAAGACCTGCATCAACGCGGCCGTCAAAATCAGGATCGCCACCGGCGTTTGTCACCGTCGTGACCCAGACGTGCCCGTCCGATTCCAGTTCAAATACCGCCGCTTTAGGCTGACATTTGTACGGGACTGGCTCTGCCTGAGCCACTGACGGCATCACCAGCAGGCTCCCGGCGACGCCGGCCAATAGGATAGGGACCCTGACACGCGAAAGCCCACTACCAACTAATCCTTTAGCCATCTGACTGCCCATCTCCCGATCGTGGCTGTTCATTTAGCAAGCACTAACTGACTCAATATTGGGCTCCACGCGCTCCGCCCAACTGGCGCGGATTAAACGCTCCAAGAAGGTAAATGGAGCGCCCGCTATGGTGCACACAGAAGGGAAATCAAGGCCCGACTGCAGCCCGACGGGCGCCATCCTTAGCACTTACTTGGTGTAGACGAAGTACACCCAGTTGCCATTAGTCGTCGCGTTCACATTGTCGCCCTTGTGGCCCTTGATGTACGAGGCGCGGAAACGCAGATGAATGCCCTGGGGAATGTCGGCATTGGCCTTGATCGGGTCACGGAAGGTACCGTCACTTGCCAACGGGATGAAAGATGCCGCAGGTCCCGAGACCCAACCGTTGCCGGCGTCTGCTTGGACCGCCGGCAGGAATTCGCGACCCGGGTACATCGACATCGTGGTGTTGATCGACATGGCGTGGTCGGAGTGGATGAAGTAGTACAGGTCCGAACCGATCTTGGCCTTGCGGTAGGCGCCCGAGATGGTGGTGACGACCTTGGCACGCGCAGCGGCCGAGACCTTGGCGGACTTGGCCGCGGTCCGGGTGTCCCCGGCGAAGACGGCGGTGATGGCGGTGTTGCGGGTCATGCTGTAGCGGGCCGTGTAGACACCACTCGCGTTGACCTTGCCCTTGCTGACCAGCGTCTTCGGCTTGTCGGTTCCGGCCGGGTCGGCCCAGACCTCGACCGTGCGGTTCTTGAAGGACTTGCCGAGCCGGACCGTGAACGGCGCCTTGGTGCCGTACGCGTAGGTCTTGCCGCCACCGGTGATGCTCAGGGTGGTGGCGTCCATGTTGACCTTCACCGTGGCTGTCTTGGTGACGGCGGTGTGGTTGGCGTCGCCCTTGTAGGTGACCTTGTAGGTGACCTTGCCGCCGGCCAGCGGGGTGTCGCTGAAGGAGAAGACGCCCTTGGCGCCGAGCTTCTTGGTGCCGAGCGACTTGCCGGTCGGCGATTCGGCGTCAATGCGGGCGACGCTCAGCGGGGTTCCGGCGGCCAGGGCCGGGTCGCCGGTGAGCTTGCCGGTCACCGTGAGGGCTTTGGCCCGAGGTGCGGTGCCGGGCACTGACACGGTCAGGGCGGCGACGGACTTCGTGGCGTCGGCGATGACGCGCAGGCCGTACTCGCCGTCGGTGTTGCGGGTGGCGGCGAAGAGGTTGCGGCCGGTCGGGTCCCAGGCGAGACCGGCGGTGGCCAGCGTGTCGGTGGTGTCGTCGGCGTTGGCCAGCCCGAGCTGGCGTACGGACTTGGTGGTGCCCGGCTTGAAGACGTAGATCGCCGGTCCGTCGGTGACCTCGGCGCCGGCGGCCACGGTGCCGTTGGCGGCGACCGCGATGGCGTTGGCTCCGGCAGCGCTCGGGTAGGAGCCGATGGACTTCAGGTCGCTGGTCTGCCAGATGGTGTGCGCGTTGCCGGCGCCGGCGGTGATGACGGACTTGCCGTCGGCGGCGAACGCGAGGTCCTTGGTGGGACCGTTGCCGGTGTCGTTGCGGGCGGTGCGGTTGGCCTTGCCGGTGGTCAGGTCGAAGACGCTGAGTCCGGCGGCGGTGCTGTCGGCTGCGGCGAGCAGGTTCGGGCTGCCGGGGGTGCTGGCCAGCTTCGGCGCGGCGGCCCAGGCGTTGGCGTCCTGGTCGAGCGCGACGACGGGGGTCGCGCCGGTGAGGTCCAGCGAACCGATGTTGCCCTTGCCGGCGACGGTGTAGCCGAACCAGATCTTGCCGGCGGCGACGGCCACGGACCGTGGTTCGACGGTGTCACCGGCCGGGTAGGTGGTGACCTTGTTGGCGTTGTCGACGTCGATCGCGACGATCTCGTGCTTGCCGGGTACGGCCGCGTAGACGAGCTTGTTGTCCGGGGACATGGCCAGTCCGTCGACGCCGGGCAGGTCGGCGACGCTCGCCGTCAGCCGTCCGGTGAAGTCGGCGAGGCCGATGTGGCCCGAGGTCGGGTCACTGACGTAGATGCGCTGGTGGGTCGCGTCAACGATCAGGTCGCCGACGGACTTCAACGAGGCGTCGCCTGCGGCGAGCGCCGGTGCGCTGGCCGCGAGCGCGGCGGAACTGAACAGTACGGCGAGCGCTGCGGCGCTCGGCAGGGTGCGCGTACGCACGATCTCTGTTACCCCCATGCTGATGCGGTCCTCCGTTGGGTCCGCTGTCGGGCAGGGTATCCAGACATTTGAATTCGCGGGGGGCGCTCTGCCCAACTTGGACTAGATTGCCCGGCGTTCTGTCGGCTAGCCGATAAACAATTCGACCCCCTACCGGTGGCGACCTACCCGGCCCGCCACACTCCCAGGGGAATCTGTCCGATATGGACGAGTGATGGCCTCACCTCAACGGTGTCGCGCGCTGGTTCGAGACGACGGTTCGTCAACCTCGGCGGAAGGTAAGAGCGACGGCCGGCAAATCCATGCGGGCAGCAGATCAGCGAAAGACCCGATCACGACGTCACGATTCTGTCATGGACGCCGCGGAAACATGTTTATCGGGCGGCCCGGCGAAGCGCGGTCGCGGAGGAACGTGTCACGTAGGAGGCATAAAATGCAATTCCGTATCGGGCCAGCAATCGCAGCATTGATCAGCGTCGCGGCAATTGGTGTGGGCGCTCAGGCTGCGCCAGCGGTGGCCGCGCCCACGGCCCCACGTACGTCCGTTGCCCACGCGGTCGCCTTCGGCGAAGACGACATTCAAAGGGCAGCGAATGTGCCGGACCGGGAGACCGCGGTTCAGGGCATGATGAACGAAGCGTTTGCCATGTTCAACGGACGGTACAACGTCGCCGTCTACAACCTCTCCGATTCGCACTTCGAAGACGGCCTACAAAACCGTGTCTTTGATCGCCCGTACCGGGTGCACTATGGATTCTTCAATCTTCAATCGACGGATTACCGAGTCGTCGTATTCGAAAGCGGAACGCTGGTGAATCACGGTGACGGCGGCTGGATCAACTGGGGCTTCCGCGGCAACTATCAGCGCCCCGAGACCAACAAGGTGATCTTCACAGCCATCCAGTAGGGAAGATTCCCCGCAGCGTATCCAGGTTACGGCAGCGTCACGTGCGGTGGCCGATAGATCCGCTTAAGAGCCGATCGCGGCGTCTGGTGCGTTTGGGGCAGGCGACCCCTGGTGCCACTTCTGCCGCTTTTGGGTCCGCGGACTGTCGGCCGCCTGCCGGCACCGTCGGAACGCGGGGCGCAATCACTCAGGGCGCACGGCTCGATCAGGCCGCGAACTATGGATCACTCGCGGGGACGCTGCCAACACTGTCGATGTCACGCCAGCCCCCCTCGGAGGATTCAGTTGCGCATCGCCATGTTCAAGACCCTCGCCGCCACCGCCGCTCTGGCGGCAACGATCGCTGGCGTCGCCGTGGTCACCGCCAGCCCGGCCGCCGCCGAGGAAACCGTCTGCAAGGTGACGGCCAAGGTACCGAACGTCAAGGTCACCAGCCGGGCCCGCCTGGTGCACGCCACCCTGGTCAAGGACTGCGGCGCGAAGATCTCGATCTGGGAGATCCACAACGCGTCCGGCCTGTCTGGTTACCTCTACTTCGAGGACGGCGACACGTACAGCGGGGTCGTTCCGGTCCTGGACAGTGTGCGGATGGGTCGGCAGACGCTCGTGGGAATGGGGGCTGCGGACAACGTTGACGCCGACGTTCCCAACCTTGAGCAGGAGAACGGCTCGTTCCTGATCAAGCTGGGCTCCGCCGGCACGTTCTCGGCCACCCGTTCGGGCGCTTACGTGACCACGGCCGGGACGGTCAAGCGCTACAACGTCAGCAAGCACGCGTACGCGCCGTTCTCGGGGGCGAAGGTCGTGGTGCAGGCACGGGCGACGACCACCGTGCCGTGGAAGCAGCTGGGGAGCTTCACCACCAGCAGCACCGGAGTGGTCGCGAAGCACAAGTGGACCAGCACCCAGTCGAAGAACCGGTACTTCCGGATGGTCGTGGTCGAGACGTCCATCGTTTGGGGTACCACCACCGCCGCTCTGAAGCGCTAATTTTCGCGGCGGCAGCCGCATGGCTTCACCGATGGGAGTCGGTCCATAACGGACCGGCTCCCATCGCTATTGCCTACTGGGTAAGTGATTCGGGTGGCAGTGCCGGCTACCGGGTCGCCGTGTCACTGGTCCGCCGAACAGATTAGCTACCCGACGGATACCCCCATACCGGACGCCTCTAGAGTTGGACATTACGGCGCAAACACCATGATTATTACCTGGGGCGCCCCCGGCCCCTCCGTGCCGCATACACAACCGGGGCGCGGTGCCAACGCGGCGCCGCCCGCGAAAGAGGTGCCATGAAGAACGTCCTCGGACACACCCTGATTACGGCCACAGCCGTCACGGCAGCGGCCTGGATCCCCACCGCCGCCACTGCCGCCACCACGGCCAACCGTGACAGCAGCTGCCCGGCCACGGTGGCCGCACCAAACGTCAAGATCACCCATAGCTTCACCAAGGTCTACGCCACCTTGACCAAGACCTGCGAGGCGACCTACGCCAGCTGGAACATCAAGAACTCCGGCGGCATCTTCGACACACTGATCTACGACCCGGCCAAGCCCAACCAGAACGACTCGCTGATCTTCCCGGGCGTCACCAAGCTCGGACGGCACGACGTCGTACCGGTCACCGCCAACAACGGGACCACCAAGCGGGTCGCCCAGAAGATCAGCACGTTCTACGTGAAAATCGGTTCGGGAACCCTGCTATTCGTCACGCGCGAAAACGGCCACCTGACCATCTCCGGACGGGTGCAGAAGTACCACCCCAACACCACCAAGTGGGTCCCCTGGAACGGCGCCACCGTCGTCATCCAGGGACGACCCAGCGCCACCCTGCCGTGGCTACCCATCGACGTTCCACAGAAGACCAGCAAGAAGGGCCAGTTCACCCACACGGTGCTGCTGTCGAACCTACGCCAGTACCGGCTCGCCACCCAGGACACCTCCACCACCTGGGGCAGCACCAGCGCCACCTTCACCCAGCTCTAAAAACGGGGTACGCCCAGCGACCCCTGGGGCGCTGGGCGTACCCCGTTTGGCAACTCACCACCGTCGTTCGCGCTCGGTCAGCTGCAGAATCGACCAGCGTCACTCAGCGCTGCTGCCGATCGGTCAACACCGCGGTGAGCTGCTGAATGTCACGCCGGAGCCCAGCCAGTTCGTCGGCTACGGCAAGTGTGGCTTGGGCATGAGCCCTGTCAAGGGTAAAGCCGATTGCCTTGGCCTTGTCGAGCAGGTCTGCCGCCTGATCGCGGTGTGAACTCGTCGATTCCATGGCGTGGATTCTTTCAAGGCTGCGCCACCGTCGGCTCGGTAGGAGTGGTGAAGCGGGACCAACACATTTCCGACGAGGTCCGCTAGGACGTGGCTGACCAGGTGGGCGGCCTGCTCTGGAAGAGCAACTGAGACCAAAACTGAGACCACACGAGAAAACGCCCGGCTGGGTCCTGACGGACTGCCGGGCGTTCGCTGCGTTACTTGGCGGTGGCGGAGGGATTTGAACCCTCGGAGGGCGTTAACCCTCACACGCTTTCGAGGCGTGCTCCTTAGGCCACTCGGACACGCCACCGGCGAGTACGTTACCGGATGCCGCCGCGCCGCGTCGCGCTGGGTTCGCAGAAGCGCTGGGGCTGGCAGGATCAGGGGATGAGTACGCATATCGGGGCCGCGCCCGGACAGATCGCTGAGCATGTTCTGCTGCCGGGCGACCCGCAGCGCGCCCAGTGGATCGCCGACACATTCCTGACCGATGCGGTCTGCTATTCGACGGTCCGCGGGATGCTCGGCTTCACCGGGACGTACCAGGGGCGGCGGGTGTCGGTGCAGGGTTCGGGCATGGGGATGCCGAGCGCCTCGATCTACTGCCATGAGCTGGTCACCGAGTACGGCGTGAAGTCGGTACTGCGGGTGGGTAGCTGTGGCGCGATCACCGACGATCTGGCGTTGGGTGATGTGATCGCGGCCAGCGCGTCATCCACGGATTCGCAGATGAACCGGGTCCGGTTCGATGGGCTGATCGACTACGCGCCGGTGGCGGACTTTGGGCTGCTGCGGGCGGCGGTGGAGGCGGCGGAGGCGCGCGGGGCGGCGATGCGGGTGGGGCAGGTGCTCGCCTCGGATGCGTTCTACACCGACCGACCGGACCTGTACGAGCGCCTGGCCCTGTACGGGGTGTTGGCGGTGGAGATGGAGTCGGCGGCGATCTACACGATCGCGGCCCGGTACCGGGCGCGGGCGCTGACCTTGTTGACGGTCTCCGATCAGCTGATCCGGGGCGAGCACATGTCGGCCAAGGACCGGGAGACGACGTTCCGCACGATGGTGGAGGTGGCGCTGACCGCTGCCCTGGCCTGAGCGCGGCGTGCGGGCCGACGGCGATGCGGCGTCCCCTGGTCAGCGCATGAAGAAGGCCTGGAGCAGTGCGGCGCAGTCGGGCTCCAGGACACCCGCGTACACCTCGGGTCGGTGGTTGAGGCGGCGGTCGCGCAGCACGTCCCACAGGGAGCCGGCGGCGCCCGTCTTGGGTTCCCAGGCGCCGAAGACGACGGTGCCGATGCGGGCGAGGGTGATCGCCCCGGCGCACATGGTGCACGGTTCGAGGGTGACGACCAGGGTGTGGTCGTCGAGGCGCCAACTGCCGACGGCGGCCGCGGCGCGACGTAGTGCGAGGACTTCGGCGTGGGCGGTGGGGTCGCCGGTGAGTTCGCGTTCGTTGCGGCCGGTGGCGACCTCGGTGCCGTCGGGGCCGTAGATGACGGCGCCGACGGGTACGTCCAGGCCGTCACCGAGCGGAGTGGCCCCGGCTGGGGCGGCGATGCTGAGGGCGCGGCGCATCCACTGTTTGTGCTGCTCGCGGCGGGGCGGGGCGGTCACGCCTCGCGTAGCTCCTCGATTTCGTCGCCGCAGCCGAGCCCCTGGGTGACTTCCGCGGTGACGTCGGACGGCAGCATGCCTTCGTTGGCGCACAGGTGCAGCAGCGCCGCGGAGCCGATGCCCAGGTCGGCGAGGAGGTCGGCGTCGCCGACGGGGTCCACGTCGGGTTCGACGGCGCGCGGTGCGGGCTCCTCCTCGACGGGTTCGGTGGTCGGCTCGATGGCGTCATCGATTTCGAGGGCGGGCGCCTCGATGTCGCCGAGCAGCAGTGCGCCGAGGCGGGACTCGGCGGCGAAGATCGAGTCGGAGCCGAAGACGCGCAGGTCCTCACCCTCGTCCAAGCGCATGATCACCAGGTACGAGTCGTCGGACTCGACGAAGAGCAGCGACAGGTCCGCGTCCGGGTCGACATCGCGGAGTCGGTCGGCGACGTCCTCGACGTCGGCGACGCCACCGAGGCTCAGCTCAGCGGCAGTCCACTTGTCTTTCCGGCGGACCGCCGCGGCAGCGAAGTACGACACCCATCCCCCAACCATTTGCGCGGATACGACCGCATCAACGAGCGGACCTGCGGTTCGATGACGCTGCGGGGCTGCTCGATAGGTGACGGTAACCGAGGCGCCGGGGCCGTGAGCGCGCAACGCCGACAGTGGCGCGCTCGGGTGATTGCCGCTATCCGAACTGGGCGAAACGGTTGCGGGTCACCCCGTTGATAGTGGTAAAGGCGCCACCGACAGCCAACCGGTTACGGACCGGGTCGGTGGCGACGGTGAGGACGCCGACGACGCCGTTGGCGTTGGCGATCCAGGGGCTGAGCTGGCCGTCCGCGTTGACGGCGAAGAGTTTGACCCGGTCGACCCTGCCGTCGAGGCAGTCGCCCTGGATGTCGGCCACCCGGGCGGTGCGGCAGACGTGGTCGAAGTGGCCGCCGGCATAGACCGTGCCGTCGAGCGCTCCCACCGCGGCGATGTCACCGTCGGTGGTGATGGTCCAGCGGGGCGCACCGTGGTTGTCGAGGGCGGTGACCCGGCCGCCGGGGCCACCGACGCCGGCGTACACGCTGGTGCTGTCGGCGGCGACGCTGTTGACCGTGTACGGCAGGTAGCCGGTGAAGGTCGGGTCGGGCGCACCGGTGCTCGGGCTGAGGGCGGCGATGCGTACGGTGTCGCGCCGGCCGTTGATTCTGCGGAACCGGCCACCGGCGTAGATCCGGTTGGCGGTGACGGTCAGGCTGCTGACCCGGTCGTCGGCGCTGGGCGTCCAGCTGGGGTCGAGCGTGTCGGAGCTGAGGGTGACGGCGGCCAGGTTGCTGCGGGGGCTGCTGCCGACGGCAGCGAACGATCCGCCGAGGTAGAGCCGGCCGGCGCCGACGGCGAGCGCGTACGGCTGGCCGGTGATGGCGAGGTTGAGCACCGGGTCGAGGGCGCCGGTGAGGGCGCCGAACTTGGCCAGGTTGTCCCGGACGCTGCCGTTGGCCAGCACGAACTCGCCAGCGGCGTAGACGGAGCCGTCCGCGACGGCCAGCGCACGCACGGTGCTGTCGACGCTGGGGGCCCAGGGCAGCAGTGCACCGGTGTTGGCGTTGAACGCGGCGAGCCGTTGCCGCGAATAGGTCGAGTTACCGACCTTGACCGAGGTGAAGTCGCCGCCGAGATAGACGGTGTCGCCGGCAAACACGGTCGTCCACACCACCCCGGAGAGTTTCGGGGTGTCCCGGGTGGCGGTCGGGACCTCCGCCCACGCGGGGGCGGCGGTGAGGATTAGCAGGGCAGCGGCTCCGGCGACCAGGAGCGGGTGCCGGAACGGACGGGTCCGCCGGATGTTCGCAATATTCACATAAAAAACGTATCTATCCGTAATAGGGTACTGGGAGCAAATATTAAATACGTTGAATTGTCTGACGTAGGGCTGCGGTTAGGGTGGCGGCATGGTCGCTCGGGACGCCATCGCTGACCTCCGCCGGATCGCCTTCCTGCTGGAGCGCGCCAACGAAGCCACCCACCGGGTCCAGGCGTTCCGCAACGCTGCCGGCACGCTGTCCGCGTTGCCCGATGGCGAGCTGGCCGCCCGTACGGCCGCGGGTTCGCTCACCGAGCTGCCGGGCGTCGGCGAGGTCACCGCCCGCTGTGTCACCGAGTCTGCGGCCGGTGAGGAGCCGGTCTACCTGCGCCGACTGCTCGCCACCGCCGGAACCGACCTGGACGCGGCCACCCAACAGCTGCGCGACGCGCTGCGCGGTGACTGCCATCTGCACTCGGACTGGTCCGACGGCGGTTCGCCGATCGAGGAGATGGCGTTGGCCGGGGTGGAGATCGGCCACGAGTACCTGGTCCTCACCGACCACTCCCCGCGGCTGACCGTCGCCAACGGGCTCAGCCCGGCCCGACTACGCCAACAGCTGGCCTACGTGGCGGCCGTCAACGCCGCCCTCCC
>Ga0209023_10005806_pt1 | contig 13291 bp, 10 predicted proteins | sample LakOneMetagenome_FD_187468 | JGI IMG/M metagenome (GOLD analysis project Ga0209023, IMG submission 187468) | Freshwater and sediment microbial communities from Lake Erie, Canada (SPAdes) (version 2) | ecosystem: Environmental > Aquatic > Freshwater > Lentic | place: Lake Erie, Canada... | reverse complement strand
TCAGGTCGAGCGTCACCTCGGTCTGGCCGTAGATCATCACGGTCTTGCCGGTCGCGCCGTGCATGTCGATGCGGTGCCGGGCGCCGCCAAAGGCAAGCTCGACGCCATGGTGCACCAGCCCCTCGCGGTGGGCGCGCGCGCCGGCGCCGACCTCGTCGAGCAGCGCTACGGTGCCTTCCTCCAGCAGCCCGGCGCGGATGCGGCCGAGCACGTATTCGGGGGTCTGGCGCTCGACAATGACATTGTCGATGCCGTAAAGATGAAGAAGTTGCCCTAGCAACAATCCGGCCGGACCTGCTCCGATGATGGCTACTTTCGTACGCACCGGCGTGCTCCCATGGTCTAATGCTGATGGACCCGGCCGCCGTTCCGGCAGGTCTTGCAATGATAATTATATCATATAACAATTTTGGCAAAGGCGTTGCAAAACAATGTTTCGCTGCGCCGCACCGCCGGTGCATTCCGGGATAAAATCAGTGGACGGCAGTTTCAGTTGCCGCCGCCGCGATCGTTTGTCTGGCTTGAAAACCCGGGCAATCTATATAACATGTTAACTAAAGAGACCGGCGCCTCGAAGCCCGGCTCCATCACCAGGGGAGAGTATGTCCATGAGGAAAGCGATTTTGGCGTTGCTGCTGGCCGCCAGTGTCACGCCTGCCATGACGCCTGCTTGGGCGCAGGAAAAAACCTTCGAGCTCAAGCTGTCGCACTGGGTGCCGGCGTCGCATCCGCTGCAGAAGGCGTTGGAAGACTGGGGCGCGGCGGTGGAGAAGGAATCCGGCGGAACCATCAAGTCCAAGGTTTTCCCGGCCCAGCAGCTCGGCAAGGCCTTCGACCATTACGACATGGCGCGCGACGGCATCGCCGACGTCACCTATGTCAATCCCGGCTATCAGCCCGGCCGTTTCCCGATTATCGGCGCCGGCGAACTGCCGTTCCTGATGTCGAACGCCAAGGGCGGCTCGATGGCGCTCGATGCCTGGTATCGCAAATATGCCGAGAAGGAGATGAAGGACGTCAAGTTCTGCCTCGCCTTCATCCATTCGCCGTCGTCGTTTCATTCGCGGCTGAAGAAGGTGGTGGTGCCAGACGACGTCAAGGGCATGAAGATTCGTCCGGCGCATGCCACGATGGCGAACTTCATCACGCAGCTCGGCGGCACCAACGTGCAGTCCTCGGCGCCTGAAGTCCGCGACATCATCGAGCGCGGCGTCGCCGATGCGGTCACCTTCCCGTGGGGCTCGCTGGTGCTGTTCGGCATCGACAAGGTGACGAAGTATCACATGGACGCGCCGCTTTATGTCACGACGTTCGCCTTCGTGATGAACAAGGACAAGTACAACGCGATGTCCGACCGCCAGAAGAAGGCGATCGACGACAACTGCAACACCGAGGCTGCCGGCCGCGTCGGCGAGCCCTGGGGCAAGTTCGAGGATGCCGGCATCGACAAGGTCAAGGCCGAGGAAGGCCATGAAGTCTACAAGCTGACGCCGGAGCAGACCGCGCTGTGGAAGAAGGCGGCCGAACCGCTGGTCAAGACCTGGGGCGACGGCGTCAAGAAGGCCGGCGTCGATCCGGATGCTGCAATGGCCGAACTTCGCGCGGCGCTGACCAAATACAACGCGCTGGCGCAGTAACGCCGTAGCACAAGCGACGGCGGGACCTGCCGCCGTCGCGATCTTCCCTGTCATTGCCAGCCGTTTGGAGCGGACATGAATCGCGCCTCGATGGACCGTTTCATCGATACGATCGAATGGATCGCGGCCGGCTTCGTCGGCATCGTCGCGCTGAACATCTTCATCGCCGTCATCCTGCGCAATACGCTGAACTATGCGATCCCCGATTCGTTCGACATCGGGCGCATGCTGCTCGGCATCCTGATCTTCTGGGGTATCGCCGCCACCAGCTATCGCGGCGGCCACATCACGGTGGACCTGATCTGGGCCAATGTCGGACCGCGCTACCAGCGCTGGATCGACGTGTTCGCGACCCTGGTGCTGCTGTTCGTCGTCACAGTGCAGACCTGGACCTTGTTCGACAAGGTGCGCGGCACTTACAACGACAACGTCCTCACCTTCGAGATGCACATGCCGACCTGGCCGTTCTTCGCGATCGCCTGGGCCGGCGACGTCTCCGCGGTGCTGCTGATCGCGATCCGCACCTACCGCCTGATTTTCCATCCGGATCAGATGCACGATCCCAAGATCAAGACCGTGGAGTAGACGGCATGAGCACCGACGCCGTCGCCGTCCTTGGATTCATAGCGCTGTTCGTGCTGATGTTGCTGCGCGTGCCCGTCGGCATGGCGATGGGCTTGGTCGGCGTTACCGGCTTCGGTTACCTGACCGGCTTCACGCCGGCGTTGAAGCTGGTCGGCCAGACCTCGATGCGCACGGTGACCGACTACACCTTCGGCGTGATCCCGATGTTCCTGTTGATGGGTACGCTGGTCAGCAATTCCGGCATGAGCCGCGAACTGTTCCGCGCCGCCAACGGTTTTGTCGGCCATCTGCGCGGCGGATTGGGAATCGCCACCGTCGCCGCCTGCGCCGGCTTTGCCGCGATCTGCGGCTCCTCGGTGGCGACCGCTGCGACGTTCTCCGCCGTCGCCTATCCCGAGATGCGCCGCTTCGGTTATCCGCAATCCTTTGCCACCGGCGTGATCGCGGCGGGCGGTACTTTGGGCGCGATGCTGCCGCCGTCGACGGTGCTTGCGGTCTACGGCATCATCACCGAGCAGGACATCGGCAAGCTGTTCATCGCCGGCATCATCCCCGGCCTGCTGGCGATGATGATGTACATGATCACGATCTCGCTGATCGGCTATTTCCGGCCGGGCTTTCTGCCGACCGGTCCGCAGACCAACTGGCGCGAACGCTTTGCAGGCCTGAAGAATATCTGGGCGCCGGTGCTGCTGTTCATCTTCGTGATCGGCGGTCTATACGGCTTGCCGTTTTTGCCGCGCTTCACGCCGACCGAAGCCGGCGGCGTCGGCGCCACCGGGGCTTTCTTGATCGGCATCGTCACCGGACGGCTCGACCGCGAGAAGATCCTGGCCTCGCTGCTGCAGGCGACGCGCACCGCGGCGGCGGTGTTCACGGTGCTGATCGGCGCGTTGATCTTCGGCTATTTCCTGACGGTGACGCAGACCCCGCAAAAGGTCACGGAGTTTCTCACCGGCCTCGGGCTCGGCGCCTACGGCGTCCTCGCTTTGATCATGGTGATGTACCTGGTGCTGGGCTGTCTGATGGACGCGATGGCGATGATCATCCTCACCGTGCCGATCATTTTTCCGGTGGTCACTCATCTTGGCTTCGACCCGATCTGGTTCGGCGTCATCATCGTGATGACGGTCGAGCTCGGTCTGATTCATCCGCCGGTCGGCATGAACGTCTTTGTCATCAAGAGCGTGGTCAAGGACGTGTCGTTCTCCACGATCTTCCGCGGCGTGATACCGTTCGTGGCGACCGATCTGGTCCGGCTGGTGATCCTGATCGCATTCCCGCTGCTGGCGACCTGGCTGCCGCAACGGATGATGGCAGGGCTTCATTAGGACAGACCTGTGTTAGGGCGAATTCCATGACTCCCGTTCTCGAAACCAGATACGTCTTCACCATCACCGTCAGGATCGCCGGCGTCACCTCGGCCGGCGACATCGGTACCGGCGTGCGCCGGATCATTCCGATCATCGGCGGCGAGGTGAAGGGCGAGGGGATCAGCGGCAAGGTTTTGCCGTTTGGTGCCGACTTCCAGATCATCCGGCCCAACGAACTGATCGACCTGGAAGCGAAGTATGCCTTCGAGACCGACGACGGCGCCGTGGTCTATATCGAAAACAAAGGCATGCGCTTCGGCCCGGTCGAACTGCTGCAGAAACTCAAGCGTGGCGAGCCGGTTGACCCCAAACTGATCTATTTCCGTACCGTGCCGAAGTTCGAGACCGGCCACGCCAAATACCGCTGGCTGATGGAAAACATCTTCGTCGGCTCTGCCGCCCGGCATGCCGATCGGGTCGTGATCGACGTGCATCAGGTGCTTTGACGGGACAGGCGGCGGCAGGGCCATATTGACTCCCACCAAAATAGTTATAAAACATAACTATTCTGGACAGGAAGCAATAAAGCCATGGGAAACGCCGTCTCCGCCGCCGCGGGTCAATCCGACCTGCTCGTAATCGAGCAGTCGGGCACGGTGCTGAAGGTTGGGCTGAACCGGCCGGCCAAGCGTAACGCGCTGAACGACGGCATTATCCTAGCGATCCAGGACTGTTTCACCAATCTGCCTGACGGCATCGGCGCGGTGGTGATCCACGGCATCGGCGACCATTTCTCCTCCGGCCTCGACCTGTCCGAGCTGACCGAGCACGACGCCACCGAAGGCCTGCGGCATTCGCAGATGTGGCACCGGGTGTTCGACCGCATTCAATACAGCCGCGTGCCGGTCATCGCCGCGCTGAAGGGCGCCGTGATCGGCGGCGGGCTGGAACTGGCCTGCGCCGCGCATATCCGCGTCGCCGAACCCAGTGCCTATTTCGCGCTGCCGGAAGGCCAGCGCGGCATTTTCGTCGGCGGCGGCGGATCGGTGCGGTTGCCGCGGCTGATCGGCGTGGCACGGATGACCGACATGATGCTGACGGGGCGGGTTTATTCCGCCACCGAGGGCTCGGCCTACGGCTTCTCGCAATATCTCACCGACGCCGGCGGCGCGCTGCCGAAGGCGATGGAATTGGCCGAGCGGGTCGCGGCCAACGCGCCGCTGACCAATTTTGCCGTGCTGCAGGCGCTGCCGATGATCGCGGAGGCCAATCCGCAGACCGGCCTCCTGATGGAATCGCTGATGGCGACCGTGGCCCAGAGCGACAAGGAAGCCAAACAGCGTATCCGTGCGTTTCTCGACCGCAAGACCGCGAAAGTGAAGCCTGTCTGACATGAGCGCAAAGCCCAGCCAATCCGCGACGAACGACAATGCAGCACGCACCGGCAGCGTCCATCCGCTGCGCGCGATCTCGTTCGGCAATCCCGACGTCACGATCGAGCGCCGCGACGACGGCACGATCTATCTGCGCCCGAAACTTCAGCTCGGCGACTACCCGGTCCGGATCACCGACCGGCTGCATCATTGGGCCAAGGCTGAACCGAACCGCGTCTTCATGGCGGAGCGCAATGCGGCCGGCGGTTGGCGCGAGATCACCTACGCGGAATTGCTGACCTCATCGCGCCACATCGCCTCGGCGCTGATCGCGCGCGGGCTCTCGGCCGACAGGCCGGTGCTGATCCTGTCGGGCAATTCGGTCGATCATGCGCTGATCGCCTTTGGCGCGCTTTATGCCGGCATCCCGTTCTGCCCGGTGTCGCCGGCCTATTCGCTGGTGTCGAAGGATTACGGCAAGCTCAGTTTTCTGATGAAGCTGCTGACGCCGGGTCTGGTCTTCGCCGACGATGCTGCGAAATTTTCCGATGCACTCACCGCCAACGTGCCCGGCGGCACCGAGATCGCGGCGTCGTATGGCACGGTCGCCGGCCGCGACGTGACGCTGCTGGCCGATCTGCTGGCGACCCCGGTGCAGTCCAAACTCGATGCGGTGCACGACGCCATCGGCCCCGACACCATCGCCAAATTCCTGCTGACGTCGGGTTCGACCGGCAATCCCAAGGCGGTCATCAACACCCAGCGCATGATTTGCGCCAACCAAGTGATGCTGCGCGAGACGCTGGCGTTCCTGAAGGACGAGCCGCCCGTCATCGTCGACTGGCTGCCGTGGAATCACACCTTCGGCGGCAACCACAACATCGGGCTGACGCTCTACAATGGCGGCTCGATGTATCTCGACGAGGGCAAGCCGATGCCCGGCGGCATCGAGGAGACCGTGCGTAACCTGCGCGAGATTTCGCCGACGGTCTATTTCAACGTCCCCAAGGGTTATGAGGCGCTGCTGCCTTATCTGCGCGACGACAAGGCGTTGCGCGCGAAATTCTTCGGCCGGCTGCATGCGATGTTCTTTTCGGGGGCGGCGCTGTCGCCGTTCGTCTGGAACAGCCTCGACGAGCTCGCGGTCGCCGAGACCGGCTATCGCGTGCCGATGCTGACGGGGCTCGGGGCCACCGAGACTTCGCCGTTCTTCATGTCGGTACGCCCGGATACGTCGCGCTCGGGTCATGTCGGGCTTCCCGTATCGGGCAACGATGCCAAACTGCTGCCCAACAACGGCAAGCTCGAAGTCCGCGCCAGGGGGCCGAACGTCACGCCGGGCTACTGGCGTCAGCCGGAATTGACGGCAAAGGCCTTCGACGAAGAAGGCTTCTACAAATTCGGCGACGCGCTGAAGCCGGCCGATCCGAATAATTTCGACGCCGGCTTCGATTTCGACGGCCGCATTGCCGAGGATTTCAAGCTCGCCTCCGGCACCTGGGTCAGCGTTGGCCCGCTGCGGGCGCGTTTTGTCGCGGGTTGCGCGCCGCTGGTGCGCGACGTCGTCATTGCCGGCATCAACCACGATACGATTTCGGCGTTGGTGGTACTCGATCTCGACGGCTGCCGCCTGATCAACCCGACTCTGCCGCAGGACGATCTCGCGGCTGCGGCTGCCGACCCGCTGATCCGCAGCGCCTTCCGCGAGCGCTTCCAGCAATTGCTCGCCGGCGCCACCGGCTCGTCGACCCGGATCACGCGCGCTGTGTTGCTAGACCGGCCGTTGTCGATCGACCGCGGCGAAGTCACCGACAAGGGCTCGATCAACCAGCGCGCGGTGCTGGAAAATCGCAAGCTTCTGATCGAAACGATTTATGCCGCTACGCCACCGGCGCAGGTGATCGCGCTGAACTGAATTCGAACCGACAAGCTCAAGGAGAACGTCATGCAGTTGAAGGATCAGGCCGCCATCGTCACCGGCGGCGCATCGGGATTGGGGGCTGCCACCGCGCGGCGGCTGGCGGCGCAGGGTGCCAAGGTTGCGGTCTGCGATCTCAACGCCAAGCTTGCCGAAACCGTCGCCGCCGAAATCGGCGGCGTCGCCGTGGTCTGCGATGTCTCCGATGCGGCTTCGGGCGAAGCCGCCGTCGCCAAGGCAGCCGCCGCGCATGGCCCGGCGCGCGTGCTGGTGAATTGCGCCGGCATCGGCGTCGCCAAGCGCGTGATCGGCAAGGAAGGCCCGATGGCGCTCGCCGATTTCGAACGCGTGATCAAGGTCAACCTGCTCGGCTCCTTCAACATGCTGCGGCTTGCGACCGCGGGTATGTCGAAACTCGAACCGCTCTCGACCGGCGAGCGCGGCGTCGTCATCTGCACGGCCTCGGTGGCCGCCTATGACGGCCAGATCGGCCAGTCCGCCTATTCGGCCTCGAAGGGCGGGATCGTCGGCATGACGCTGCCGATCGCGCGCGAACTGGCGCAGTTCGGCATCCGCGTGCTGACGATTGCGCCGGGCCTGTTCCTGACGCCGCTGCTGGCCAATTTGCCGCAGGAAGCGCAGGATTCGCTGGCGGCGGCGATCCCGTTCCCGCGCCGGCTCGGCCATGCCGACGAATTCGCTTCGCTGGCATTGCACATGATCGACAACCCCTACCTCAACGGCGAAGTGGTGCGGCTCGACGGCTCGCTTCGCATGGCGCCGCGCTAGAATTCGGTTCTGATAAATCAGAACCGAATTCCAGCTCCCTTATTTTTTGACGCGTTTTCTTCACGCGAACCGGTACCCACTTCGCTCGAAAACGCTATGGTAGGCCTCCATGTTCACCAACCGCCGCGACGTACAGATCCAGTGGGGCGATTGCGACCCCGCCAACATCGTCTACTACCCGCGTTATTTCGCGATGTTCGACGATTCGACCTCGATCCTGTTCGAAGCGGCCGGTTATTCGAAGCAGGACCTGGTGCACAAATACGGCCTGGTCGGCATTCCCATGGTGGATACGCGGGCGAAATTCCATATCCCGTCGACGCATGGTGACTGGATCACGATCGAAAGCCGGATCGAAAGCTTCAAGCGTTCCAGCTTCGAGGTGACCCACAAGGTGTTCAAGGGCGAGGCGCTGGCGATCGAGGCGTTCGAGACCCGCGTGCTGGTCGGCCGTCACCCGGACGATCCGGCAAAACTGAAGTCGGCACCGATGCCGCAGGAGATCATCGAGCGATTCACGCGGGGGTAAGCCGCAAATTGTCGCGGTCTATGACCTAAAGAAGGGGCTGAATTAACTGGCGGATTTTGCTTAAGACTGTAGAAAGCGACCCAACAAGTACGTGGCTCAATACGTAGCGTAATACGTCAAGAAATCGTCGAAAAATACTCAAAGGGAGGAATCAATGAAGAAAGCTCTTCTGTCCGCCGCAGCACTCGTGGCGGCGCTGGCGTTGCCGGGTTCTCCGGTGCTGGCGCAGACCAATGAAATCACCATCGGCATCTCGATTTGCACCACCGGTCCGGCGGCGGCGCTCGGCATCCCCGAGCGCAACGCGCTCGATTTCGTGCCGAAGGAAATCGGCGGCGTGCCGATCAAGCTGATCGTGCTGGACGACGGTGGCGATCCGACCACCGCCACCACCAATGCACGGCGCTTCGTGACCGAATCCAAGGCCGACATCATCATGGGATCGTCCACGACTCCGCCGACGATCGCAGTGTCGACGGTGGCCAACGAGGCCGGCATTCCGCATTTCGGGCTGGCGCCGTTCCCGATCAACGAAGCCCGCATGAAGTGGTCGGTCGCGATGCCGCAGCCGATCCCGATCATGGGCAAGGTGCTATACGAGCACATGCGGGCGCATAACATCAAGACCGTCGGCTTTATCGGTTACTCCGATTCCTACGGCGATCTCTGGGTCAACGACTTCAAGGCCCAGGGCGTGGCGATGGGCATGAGCCTGGCCGACGAGGAGCGCTTCGCGCGCACGGATACTTCGGTTACCGGTCAGGTGCTGAAGCTCGTTGCGGCGAACCCGGATGCGATTCTGGTCGGCGCTTCCGGTACCGCTGCAGCCCTGCCGCAGACGGCGCTGCGCGAGCGCGGCTACAAGGGTCTGATCTACCAGACCCACGGCGCCGCCAGCATGGACTTCATCCGCATTGCCGGCCCCGCTGGCGAAGGCGTGATCATGTCGTCGGGCCCGGTGATGTCGCCGGAAACGCAAAAGGATGGCGCGTTGACCAAGAAACCCGGCCTTGCGCTCAACAGCGCCTATGAAGCCAAATACGGCCCCAACAGCCGCAGCCAGTTCGCAGGCCATTCCTACGACGCGTTCGAAATTCTCAAGCGCGTCATCCCGGTGGCCCTGAAGACCGCCAAGCCCGGCACGCCGGAATTCCGCGAAGCCATCCGCCAGGCGCTGATGAGCGAAAAGGACCTCGCCGCATCCCAGGGCGTCTACAACTTCACCGAAAAGGATCGCTACGGCCTCGACGACCGCTCGCGCATCATTCTCACCGTGAAGGACGGCAAGTACGTCCCGGCGATGTGATCTGATCTGACTATTCGTCGCTAAACAGAAGAGCCGGCTCTCGCAGAGGGCCGGCTCTTTTCTTACCCCCTCCAGGGGAGGGTGAAGTGGAGCCCATCACGCCTTGCGATGGAACGGCTACGCCGTCCGCTGCTCGGGCGCCGCCTCGCGTGGTTGCGACAGCGCCTGGCCGAGGCGGCGGAGCATGGTGGAGGCCTGCGCGATCGAATGGTTGAGCAGCCAGCGCTCGAATGCCTCGGGCGCCAGTGCCGGCGCGAACAGATAGCCCTGCACCACGTCGCAGCCGAGCGTTTTCAGCACGTCGCGTTGCCCCTCGGTTTCGACGCCTTCGGCGACCACCGTCATCTTCAGGCTCTGGCCGACGCGGATCACGGCGGTGGTGACTGCCAGCGCACTGGCGTCGTTTTCGATGTCGCGCATGAAGGCGCGGTCGATCTTTAATTCACGGATTGGAAGATGCGCCAGCCGGCTCAGGCTGGAATAGCCGGTGCCGAAATCGTCCAGCGACAGGCCGACGCCGAGTTTGCGAATGGCGTTCATGGTTTCGATCGCCACCGAGCGCTCGTTCATCAGCACGCTTTCGGTGATCTCGAGCATCAGCGCTTCCGGTGGCAGGCCGTTGGCGACGAGAGTCTCGGCCACCACGGCGGCGAGCCCGCGGTTCTGGAAATTGATTGGCGACAGATTGACCGAGACGCAGGGGACGTCGAGCCCGGCGCGGCGCCACGCCGCCAGTTGCCGGCAGGCTTCGCGGACCGACCACAGGCCGATCTGTTCGATCAGGCCGCACTCTTCCGCCAGCCGGATGAATTTCAGCGGCGGCACCTCGCCGAGATCGGGATCGGTCCAGCGCGCCAGGGCTTCGGCGCCGTAGATCGAGCCGTCGTCCGCCCTGGTTTGCGGCTGGTAGTGCAGTTGCAGCGTGTCGGTGGCGATGGCGTTGCGCAGCGCCGTGATGAGGATCAGGCGTTGTTCGGCGATCCGGTTCATGTCGACGCTGAAGAAGCGATGGGTGGCGCGACCGGCCTGTTTGGCCTTGTACATCGCAGCATCGGCCTGCCGCATCAACGTGTCGATGTCGGTGGCGTTATCCGGGTAGATACTGATGCCCATGCTGGCGGTGATCGGCACGTCGCGGTCGCCGAGCCGCAGCGGCAGGGCGAGCGCATCGGTGACGTTGGTCGCGGTCAGCGAGGCTTTGGCCGGATCGCAGTTCGGCAGCACCATGACGAACTCGTCGCCGCCGAGACGTCCCAGCATGTCGCCGGGCTGAAGCCGCGAACGCAGGCGCTGCGTCAGCTCGACCAGCAATTCGTCGCCGGCCGAGTGTCCGAGCGTATCGTTGACGTCCTTGAAATGATCGAGATCGAGAAACACCACCGCGACGTTGCGTCCCTCGGGACAGCTTGTGATCGCCTGGTTGATCAGGTCACGCAGTTGCGCACGGTTCGGCAGGCCGGTCAGCATGTCGTGGTAGGCGAGCCGGGCGATCTGGGCCCGCGCCTCCTTGCGTTCGATCGCCAGTGCACCGAGGTGGACGCAGGCATCGACGATGCGTTGATGCCAGCGGCTCGGCGCGCGGCATTCCCTGAAGTAGAACGCAAACGTCCCGATGACGCGGCCATCCTTGGCCTTGATCGGCGTCGACCAGCAGGCCTTGAGCCCGGCCGCCAGCGGCATCGCCTTGAACGGCTGCCAGCGCGGATCGGTATCGATGTTGTCGGCCAGTACCGGCTTGCCGAAGAAGGCCGCCGTTCCGCATGAGCCGATCTCCGGCCCGATGGCGACGCCGTCCAGCGCCCGGGAATACTCTGCAGGCAGGCTGGGGCCGCCGAGCGGATGGATCAGTCCGTCGGAATCGACATGCAGCACTGAGGAGACGACATCGGGGGCGATCAGTTCGACATGGCGGCAAAGCCGATCGAAGATCTCCGTGATCGGAACTTCGTCGGCCAGCGCGTTCATGATCAATTGCTGCAGCGACCGCAGTTGCTTGGTTTCGGTAATATCGGTCAGCAGGGCAAACAGGTATTTTATCCGCCCGCCTTTGTCCCGGAAGACCTTGGCGTTGATCGACACCCAGATCTCGTCGCCGTTTTTGTCATGGACGAGGATTTCCTCTTCGCCGTCATCGCCCGCGACGATCCGGCGTCGCAACCGTGCCAGCGCCGCGGTCTCGGTGTGCCGGCCGGCAAGCAACCGGTTGACCGGCTGCCCCATCGCGTCTTCGGGGGAATATCCGAACAGGCCGGCAAAGGCGGCGTTGCTGTAGACGATGCCGAGATTGCGATCGGTCACCACGACGGCGCGGTTGGTCTTGTCGGCCACCAGATCGAGCAGCGCCATCCTGTCGCGTCGCAGGATCTCGACGGTGAGATCGCGCACGAAAACCATGGTACCCACGCCGCCGTCAATTGCGACGCGCGAGACCGACAGCGCCACGCGAATGGGATGGCCGTCGCGGTTGTGGATCGTGATTTCGCAGTCACGCTTTCGCCTGGGCTGATCGCTGCTCGCCTGATCCGTCGCAACTTTCCGGAGCTGATGGTCGAGCAGCCCGAGGAGATCGGCAGTTCGGCTCAAGACTTCGGTGCGGGAAAATCCAAAGAGCCGTTCGGCCGCCGCGTTGAAATGGCGTACCGAATGATCGCTGTCGATAATAATGACGGCGTGGTCGGCCTGATCTAGCGCGGCAAGCAGAAACTCGGATGTCTCAACCGCGGGGCAATCGTGAACGCGCATCGTCTGACCTTGGGCTCGTCAGTCTCCATCGGCGTTCGACCCACGGTAGCTGACTTGTTCGGCGGCAAGGTTAGGGGTCGGAAGGTGTTCAGGAAGTTCTTCGTCCCGGTAGGCGCCTACCAAAACGACGCTATGCTTAAGAATGTATTAGGAGTTGCCACCCCCGTGGGGAGGGTAGACAAACCTAGATTGCGCTCTCGCCTTCGTGCTGGAAGCCCAGATAGCTCGCCGCGACGCGGCTGTTGGCGGCGATATCGCTGGCCGACCCGTTCAGGATGAATTCACCGAGTTCCATCACATAGGCGCGGTCGGCGATCTGCAGCGCGGCCTGCGCGTTCTGCTCGACCAGCAACACCGAAACGCCGTTGGCCTTGAGTTCGCTGACGATGCGGAAAATGTCGGCGACGATGATCGGCGCCAGCCCCAGGCTGGGCTCGTCCAGCATCAGCAGTTTCGGCGCCCCCATCAGCGCGCGACCCATTGCCAGCATCTGCTGCTCGCCGCCGGACAAGGTCCCCGCGAGCTGCTTGCGCCGCTCCTTCAACCGAGGAAACAGCGCGTAGACCCGCTCCAGCGACGTGGCGGCGACCACTTTCGGAATCCGGAAGGCGCCGAGCTCCAGATTGTCCTCGACATTCATGGTGGAGAACAACTCGCGATGCTCGGGCACCAGCGAAAGCCCCATCGCGACGCGGTCCTCGATATCGAGCGAAGCCATGTCGTTGCCGGCAAACACCGCCTGGCCCTTCAGCGGCAGGATGCCCATGATGGCGTTCAACAGCGTGGTCTTGCCGGCGCCGTTGGCGCCGATGATGGTGACGATCTCGTTCTCGGCGACATCGAGCGCCACCGAGCGTACGGCTTCGACCTTGCCGTAGGAAACATGCACGTCGGAAACCGACAGCAGCGCGCTCATGCGGTCGCTCCGAGATAGGCCTTGATCACATCGGGATTGGTCTTGATCGCGGCGGGCGTGCCTTCGGCGATCTTGGTGCCGAAATCGAGCACCACGATGCGGTCGGCGAGGTTCATGACAAAGCCCATGTCGTGCTCCACCAGCAGCACCGACATGCCGCCGTCGCGCAGTTGACGGAGCAGG
>Ga0209023_10005805_pt1 | contig 13297 bp, 14 predicted proteins | sample LakOneMetagenome_FD_187468 | JGI IMG/M metagenome (GOLD analysis project Ga0209023, IMG submission 187468) | Freshwater and sediment microbial communities from Lake Erie, Canada (SPAdes) (version 2) | ecosystem: Environmental > Aquatic > Freshwater > Lentic | place: Lake Erie, Canada... | reverse complement strand
TCGTTCTTTTCAGCGACGAAGGTCGCCTTTTCGGAAATGACCGGAGCCAGCAGCACCTTCATCAGGCGCTCTTCGCTGAATTTGATTGCGGCGCTCATGCGTACATCTCCTCGATCTTGGCCAGAGCTGCTTTGGTGACCAGGACTTTTTTGTAGAACACCAGCGACATCGGATCGGCTGCCTTCGGCTCGACGACGAGCACGTGCGGCAGGTTACGCGATGCCAGTTCCAGGTTTTCTTCGATGGTGTCGGTGATCACCAGGACCGATTCCAGGCCCATGCCTTGCAGCTTCTGCTGCAGCAGCTTGGTCTTCGGAGCTTCGATCGACAGGTTTTCGATAACGACCAGACGGCCTTCACGGGCCAGCTGCGAGAAGATCGAGCAGATACCTGCACGGAACATCTTCTTGTTCACTTTGTGGGTGAAGTTCTCGTCAGGCGAGTTCGGGAAGATGCGACCACCGCCGCGCCACAGAGGCGACGACGACATACCAGCACGAGCGCGGCCGGTGCCCTTCTGGCGCCATGGCTTCTTGGTGGTGTGGCTGACTTCTTCACGGTCTTTCTGCTTGCGGTTGCCGCTGCGCGCGTTGGCGGCATAGGCGACCACGATCTGGTGGATCAGGGCTTCGTTGTATTCGCGGCCGAACACGGTGTCGGCAGCTGCAACGCCGGCGCCAGCTTGACCTTGCTCATTCAGGAGCTGGAGTTCCATATTTAAGCTCCTTTCTTGGCTTTGGTTTTGACAGCCGGCTTGACGATCACTTGGCCGTTCTTGGCGCCAGGAACGGCACCCTTCACGAGCAGCAGTTGACGGTCAGCGTCGATGCGGGCGATTTCCAGGTTCTGGGTGGTGACGGTAACGTCGCCCATGTGACCGGTCATGCGCTTGCCCGGGAACACGCGGCCCGGATCCTGGGCCATACCGATGGAGCCAGGAACGTTGTGCGAACGCGAGTTACCGTGGGTCTGACGACCCGAGGCGAAGTTGTGGCGCTTGATGGTACCGGCGTAGCCCTTACCGATCGAGGTGCCTTGCACGTCGATTTTCTGACCCACTTCGAACATCGAAGCATTGATGGTGTCGCCGGCCTTGAGTTCAGCGGCTTTGGCGGAATCGATGAGGAATTCACGCAGCATCGTACCGGCTTCGACGCCAGCTTTGGCGTAGTGACCGGCAGCGGCCTTGTTCACGCGGGAAGCGCGACGTTGACCGAAGACGACTTGCACCGCAGTGTAGCCGTCAGTTTCAGGGGTTTTGACTTGCGCAACACGGTTGTTCGACACGTCCAGCACGGTGACAGGGATCGAATCGCCGTCATCCGTGAAGATACGCATCATGCCAACCTTGCGACCGAGGAGGCCCAGGCTCATTTTTTCTCCATTCCCACCTACGATTGGGCGGGGCTAATTAGTACTACTAAAAAAGCATGGGCATAAAAAGACGCGCCCATACCGAAGCCGGCTAGTATAGCGTGCAAACGGCAACGGCGCAACAGGATAATTCGAGGTGTACTCGGCCTGTTGCGTTTTCCGCAGTGTCCTGGAGAGAGCGAGGAATCCGGTCTAGCCGACCGGCACAGAAAAGGCACACCGCTGCGCCTTTTCTCTGCAAGCATCGAGTGCTTGCGATCTGGAAGTCTGGTGGGCGGTGCAGGATTCGAACCTGCGACCCCTTGGATGTCGACCAAGTATTCTAACCAGCTGAACTAACCGCCCGGGGAGCCGCATTATACGAAGCCTGCTTACGGTTTTGCAATAGCTTTTTTCATTCGTGGCGAAAATCGTGTTGCCGGCCCGGCAGGCCGGTGCAGTTCACGACGCCGGGACGGCGGTCGAGCCGCGCACGACCAGCCTGCCCTGCAGGCGTTCGTGGCGGCGCGGCAGGGCTTCGCCGCGGATGCGCTGCAGCAGCAGCCCGGTGAGCTGGCGGCCCATCTCGTAGCTGGGCTGGGCGACGGTCGTCAGGCGCGGCAGGGCGAAGGCGGCCACGCCGAGGTCGTCGCCGCCCACCACCGACAGAACGCCCGGCACCGCCACGCCGGCTTCGTGCGCCGCGCACAGGGCGCCCAGCGCCATCAGGTCGTTGCAGGCGAACAGCGCGGTCGGCGCCGGCGCCAGCGCCAGCAGGGTGCGCGCCGCATCGTACCCGCCCTGGCAGTCCGCGGCGCCGTGCAGCAGGCAGTCCGGTGCCAGCTCCAGGCCGGCTTCACGCAGCGCGCGCCGGCAGCCCGCCACGCGCGCCAGGCCGGCCGGCTCAAACGCCGGCCCGGCGATGCAGGCGATGCGGCGGTGCTCTAGTTCGATCAGGTGGCGGGTGGCGAGGTAGCCGGTGTATTCGTGGTCCATGCCGATGAAGTCGCTGTCGACCTGCGCCAGCGCATGGTCGGCCAGCACGATCGGCACGCGCTGGCTGGCCAGCAGCGGCGCCAGTTCGGCGCCGCCGGCGCCGGGCACCAGCACCAGGCCGTCGATGCGCTTCTCGATCAGGGAACGCAGGTGGACGGCCTGGCGTTGCGGGTCTTCATACCCATTGCACAGCATGATGTTGTAGCCGACCGCGAAGGCGGCGTCTTCGATGCCGCGCAGGAGTTCGGCCATGGCCGCATGGGTATTGTCCGGCACCGAGACGCCGATGGTATGGGTCTTGTCGTTCTTGAGGCTGCGCGCCATCGCATTCGGGATGTAGCCCATCTCGTCGATCATGCCGAGCACGCGGGTGCGCACGTCTTCGCTGACCGCCCGGGTGCCGTTGATCACGTGCGAGACGGTCGAGGTCGATACGCCGGCCCGTTCCGCCACCTGCTTCATTGTTGCCATTTTGCCTCCTTCGGGCGGCAATTATGACCGGAATGTGTCGGACGCGGCAATGACGTATGGACGCGCACGAAGGGCGTTTGTGAAATGCGGACCGTGTACAATCGGATAATCACTGTCCGGCCATCGCGCGCTGCGCGCCAGCCTTGATGTCCGATCCCACCGACCACTCACAAGGAGTTCGTATGGCAATCAGTCTGCAAAAAGGCGGCAACGTCAACCTGAGCAAGGAAGCACCGGGCCTGACCAAGGTGATCATCGGCCTGGGCTGGGACCCGCGCGCCACCGACGGCGCCGCGTTCGACCTCGACGGCAGCGCTTTCATGCTCAAGGCCGATGCCAAGGTACGCGGCGACAGCGACTTCATCTTCTACAACAACCTGAAATCGACCGACGGCTCGGTGGTCCACGCCGGCGACAACACCACCGGCCAGGGCGCCGGCGACGACGAAAAGATCGCGGTCGACCTGTCGCGCGTCCCAAGCGACGTCGAGAAGATCTCGTTTTGCGTCACCATCCACGATGCCGACGCGCGCCGCCAGAACTTCGGCATGGTCGCCAAGGCCTATATCCGCTGCCTGAACGCCAACGGCGAAGCCGAGATCGCGCGCTACGACCTGTCCGAGGACAGCTCGACCGAAACGGCGATGATCTTCGGCGAACTGTACCGCCACGGCGGCGAATGGAAGTTCCGCGCCGTCGGCCAGGGCTTCAAGGGCGGCCTGGGCCCGCTGGCGCGCTCGTTCGGCGTGAACGTCTGAGCCTGCGCTTTACCCATTAGAGGCGGCTGCAGCCGCCCTTCCTGGCGCGCCCTGCACGGGCGCGACTGTCCATCTGTCTTGAAAGACCCCATGCGCGTCTGGTTCAACAGGACGTTCTCGTCCGTCTACACCGCCCTCAGGCTGATCCGCGAAGCCGACACGGACGGCCGTTTCACCCTCGTCCACAGCAATCCCAACCGCCACACGCCGGCGGCGCGCATCGTCGACGAATTCCACGGCGAGCCGACCGGCTTGAACCCGCAAGCCTATGTCGACTGGTGCCTGGAATTCTGCCGCAGCCAGCGCATCGACATCTTCGTGCCGGGCCGCGAGGCGACCACGCTGTCGGCGGAACACGCCCGCTTCGAAGCGATCGGCACGCGGGTACTGAGCGCGGCCTCGCATGCGCAGCTGCAGCGCATCCACGACAAGGCCGCCTTCTACGCCGAGACGCGCCTGGACCAGGCGCCGGTGGCCGAGTTCCGCCCGTTCGAGAACCTGGCCGGGTTCGATGCCGCCTGGGGCGAGCTGCGGCCGCGCCACGCGAAGCTGTGCATCAAGCCGGCCAAGGGCATCTACGGCATCGGCTTCGCCGTCGTCGACGAGGCGCGCAGCAGCGCCGCCCTCCTGATGCAGGGCGTCGAATACCACATCGGCTACCACGACCTGCGCCGCGGCCTGGCCGAACTCGGCGAGTTCCGCACCATGCTGCTGATGGAATTCCTGGACGGCCACGAATACAGCGTCGACTGCGTCGGCGACCAGGGGCGCCTGGTGGCCGCGGTGGCGCGCCGCAAGCTGCCCGGCGCCGGCAACGGCCAACTGATCGACATGCGGCCCGAGATCATCGAGGCGACCTCGACGCTGGCCCGGACCCATGGCCTGAACGGCATCTTCAACGTCCAGTTCCGCGAGGCCGCCGGCCGGCCGCGCCTGCTGGAGATCAACCCGCGCATGTCGGGCGGCATCGGCATGGCCTGTGCGGCCGGCCCCAACCTGCCCTGGATCGCCCTGGCCGGCTTCGCCGACGGCTTCGACACGGTCACCGTGCCGGAAGTGAGAAGCGGCATGCGCGTGATCGAAATGCCGAGCGCCTCGGTGCTGCCATGAACACCCGCTCCGATCCGGGCGCGCTCTCGCGCCGCAGCGTGGCGCTGCCGACCGGCACGCTTGAACTCACCCTGGACGGCGGCGCCCAAGAGGCCGATGAGCTGCTCGGCTTCGCCGCGCGCGCCAATGCCAAGCGCGGCTTCCTGTTCCTGAGCAAGGTGCTAGGCAAGCACTGGCCGGTAGCACCCTCGGCCATGCTGTCCGTGCACGCGCGCCTGGCCGCGGCCGTGCCGCAAGTGGACGGGCCGATCGTCTTCATCGCCATGGCGGAGACCGCGATCGGCCTGGGCCAGGGCGTGTTCGAAGCCTGGCTGCGCGCCCATCCGGGCCGCGAGGCCCTGTTCCTGCACACCACGCGCTACCGCGTGGGCAGCGGGGAGCTGATCGAGTTCGAAGAAGCGCACAGCCACGCGCCGCGCCAGTTCCTGCACATGCCGCACGAGCCGGCCTTGCGCGCGCTGCTCCTGCAGGCGCGCACCCTGGTGCTGGTGGACGACGAGGCCAGCACCGGCAATACCTTCCTGAACCTGACCGACGCCTGCCGCCGCCTCAACCCGGGCATCGAACGCGTGCACCTGGCGACAATCACCAACTTCATGGGCGCACAGGCGACCGGCGGCCTGTCCGCGCGCTTCGGCCTCTTGGCGAGCATGGGGGCGCTGGTCGACGGCGAATACCGCTTCCAGCCGTCCGACTATGTGGCCCCGCCCAACGCGGCCCAGCGCTTCGATCCGGATGCGGACCGCGGCGCCAGCACCCGCTTCGGCCGCCTCGGGCTGGCCAAGGCCCTGCGCGCGCCCGAGGGGCTGGCCGAACGCCTGGCGCGCGAGTTCGCGCCCGGCGCTTCCGTCGCCGTGCTGGGCACCGGCGAATTCATGCACGCGGCCACGCTGCTGGGCGCCGCGCTCGAGCGGCGCGGCGTGAACGTCAAGGTGCAGTCGACCACGCGCTCGCCCATCCTCACCTGGGGCGACGTGCGGCACGCCCTGCGCTTTCCCGACAACTACGGCGAAGGCGTCGCCAACTTCATCTACAACATCGCGCCCGGCCAGTACGACCACGTGCTGGTCTGCCACGAAACCGGTGTCAGTCCCGCCCTGCGCGAGCTCGCCGGCCTGCTGGACGCGCGCCTGTTCCATTTCCAGTCCGAGGATCACGTTGAAGAAATTCCTGTTCGCTGACCTGGACGACACCCTGTTCCAGACGTTTGAAAAGTGCGGCCCCCTGAACGGCGCCGACCTGCTCGAGCCGGCCGCCTACTACAAGGACGGCAGCATCTGTTCGTACACCACGCGCGCCCAGCGCGCCTTTTTCGCTTTCGTGCAGGACGGGATGACGGTGATTCCGACCACCGCGCGCGACCACGATGGCCTCAAGCGCGTGCACCTGCCCTTCTCCAGCTACGCCATCATCAACTACGGCGGCGTGGTGCTGGAGCCAAGCGGCCAGCCCGACCGGTCCTGGCTGGAGCAAAGCCGGGCCGCGATGCACGCCGCCCTGCCCGGCCTGCAGGACCTGGCGCGCCATATCGACGATTATGCGGCCCGCACCGGTTACGACGGACGCGCGCGCATGATCGAAGACTTCGCCACGCCCTTCTTCCTGGTCGTGAAGGATCCGGACAAGCGCCACGAGCGCCTGGCCACGGTCGAGCAGGAAGCGGTGCTGCCGTGGATCGCCGACGGCAATCAGGATTACTGCGTGCACCGCAACGGCAACAACCTGGCGATCCTGCCGAAGGCGCTCGACAAGGCCCATGCGGTGGCCCACGTCACGGCGCGGCTGGCAGCCGAGCACGGCGAGATCGTCACCTTCGGCATGGGCGACAGCCGCTCGGATGCGCGCTTCATGGCCGCCTGCGACTATGCCATCGTGCCGCGCGCCACCCAGCTGGCGCGCCTGACCGTGGAGGCGCTGTGAGCTTCTCGGGCAGCTACCGCGCGGGCGAGGTCAGCTTCCTGCTGACGCAACTGAAGGCGCAGGAATTCACCAGCGTCCTGGAAAAGGAGCGCTTGATCCAGTCCGGCCGGCGCCACTACAGCCAGATGCTGTCGCCGGAAGCGCCGCCATCAAAGCGCTACATGACGGTGTTCGAGGACGCCTGCCGCGCCAACAACGGGCGGATGGCGGCCGACTGCCTGCGCCTGGCGCGCCTGATCGCCGCGCGCCGCCCGGGCCCGGTCACGGTGGTGTCGCTGGCGCGCGCCGGCACGCCGGTGGGCGTGGTGGTGGCGCGCCTGCTGCGCGAGGTGTTCGCACGGGCGGCGACGCACTACTCGGTCTCGATCGTGCGCGACCGCGGCATCGACTGGGCGGCGCTGCGCCACATCCTGGCCAATGGCCACGCCCCGGAATCGCTCGTGTTCGTGGACGGCTGGACCGGCAAGGGCGTGATCGCGCGCGAGCTGGCGCTGTCGGTGTCGGCCTTCAATGCGAGCCGGGGCACGCACATCGACCAAGGCCTGTACGTGCTGTCGGACCTGGCCGGCGTCGCCGCCTGCGCGGCGTCGAACGACGATTACCTGATCCCGTCCAGCATCCTGAACGCGACCGTGTCGGGGCTGGTGAGCCGCACCGTGCTGGACGAGCGCATCGGGCCGGAGGATTTCCACGGCTGCGTCTACTACGGCGAATTCGCCCCGCACGACCAGTCCCAGCGCTTTGCGGACGAGGTCACGGCGCTCGCGCTCGCGCTCGCGCAGGCGCACGATGCGCCGGCGGCGGGACCGCCCGACGCACACGCTGCGGCGCAGCGCTCGCGCGCCTGGCTGGCCGGCGCGATGGCGCGCTACGGCGTCCAGGACGTCAATCTCGTCAAGCCCGGCATCGGCGAAGCCACGCGCGTCCTGCTGCGCCGCGTGCCGCGCCTGCTGGTGCTGCGCGCCGCCGGGGCGCCGGAGGTGGTCCACCTGGAAGTGCTGGCCGAAGAAAAAGGGGTCCCGGTCGAGATCGACCCGGACCTGCCCTACCACGCAGTATCGCTGATCAGGAGTGCATCGGATGGCTGAGCGTTCATCTAAGTCAATGGGCGCGTCGCTGTACGTGCCGGCCAATCACAAGGACCTGGCGCGCATAGCCAACGGCGAAAAATTGCCGGATGCGCGTTCGCTCATCTTCTGCCTCGAGGATGCGATCGCCGACCGGGAGCTGAGCTGGTCGCTGTTCAACCTCTCGGTGGTGCTGGCCAACATGCGCGCCGACGTGGCGGCCGAGCGTTTCGTCCGGGTGCGCAATCCGGAAGTGATGGCGCGCGTACTGGCCATGGCAGGCAGCGAAAAGCTGACCGGCTTCGTGCTGCCGAAGGTCACGCGCCACAACTTCGAGACCTACTACCGCCTGGTGCGCGATACGGACCACGTCCTGATGCCGACCCTGGAGACGGCCGAGGTGTTCAGCGACAGCGAGATGCAGCTGCTGCGCGCCGTGTTCGAGGCGCCCGGCGTGCGCCACCGCATCCTGGCCCTGCGCATCGGCGGCAACGACCTGCTCGCCCTGCTGGGACTGCGCCGCCCGCGCGCCATGACGATCTACCGCACCCCGCTGGGACCCGTGATCGCGCGCCTCGTGACCACCTTCCGCCCCTATGGCTTCGTGCTGACCGCGCCGGTGTTCGAATACCTCGACCTGCCCGAGCTGCTCGACCAGGAAGTGCTGGAAGACCTCGCCCACGGCATGGTCGGCAAGACCGCGATCCACCCGACCCAGATCGCCCCGATCGAACGGCACTACCAGGTGCGCCCGCAAGACCTCGCGGTGGCGCACGCCATCCTGGATGCCGCCAGCCCCGCCGTGTTCCGCATGGACGATGCGATGTGCGAGGTGGCCACCCACCGCGCCTGGGCCGAGCGCCTGGTCGAGCAATCGCGCCGCTTCGGTTCGCGCTCGATGGAAGGAGAACCCTCATGAACGTGTTTGCACGTGGCCAGAAAGGAAAGCTGGCGGACCTGGGCTGCGGCCCCGCCTTCCCCGTCGAACTGGCAATCGAAGCGCCCGGCATGGCGGTCGACGTGTCCTGCTTCGGCCTGGATGCGCAGGACCGGCTGTCGGACGACCGCTACATGGTGTTCTACAACCAGCTGAGCAGTCCGGAAGGCGCGCTGCGGCTGGCGCCGGGAGCACCGGCACGCTTTGCCGTCGACCTCGACCGCCTGCCGCAGACGATCGCGAAACTGGTGTTCGTGGCGGCCATCGACGGCGCCCAGACCATGCGCGCGCTCGGCCCGAGCAGCCTGAGCCTGGGGAACGTGCTGCGCTTTCCCTGGTCGGGTGCCGACTTCGGCGACGAGAAGGCGGCGATCGTGGCGGAGCTGTACCGGCGCGACGGCGCCTGGCGCTTCGGCGCGGTCGGCCAGGGCTTCAATGGCGGGCTGTCGGCGCTGCTGGCGCATTTCGGCGGAACCGAAGCCGCGTCAAAGCCGGCGCCGGCGCCCGCACCGGCGCCGGCCGCACCCAGGGTCTCGCTCTCGAAGGTCACGCTGGAAAAGCGCGGCGACAAGGTCTCGCTCGACAAGCGCGCCGGCCGCGGCTTCGGCCGCATCCACGTGAACCTGAACTGGAACCAGGCCGCCACCAGCGCCCCGCCGCCGCAGAAGACCGGCTTCTTCGACAAGCTGGTGGGTGGCGCGGCGCCCCGTAAAGGACGCGGCGGTATCGACCTCGACCTCGGTTGCATGTATGAACTGGCCGACGGCCGGCGCGGGCTGGTGCAGGCCCTCGGCAATGCCTGGGGAGATTACGAGCGCGAGCCGTTCATCCGCCTGGAAGCCGACGACCGCACCGGCGCCATGGCCGGCGGCGAAAATTTGTATATCAACGGCGAGCGCTTCGACGGCATCCGGCGTGCGCTGATCTTTACCTTCATCTACGAGGGCGTGCCGAACTGGGCGGCGACCGACGGCGTGGTAACCATCGCCGCGCCCGAGCAGGCGCCGATCGAGGTGCGCCTGGACGGCGGCGGCAACCAGCGGATGTGCGCGATCGCGCTGATCGAGAACCGCAACGGCAGCTTGCAGGTCACCAAACTGGCCGAATACTTCGAGCAGATGGGTGGCGTCAGCGCGCACGAGCGGATGGATCGCCATTTCGGCTTCGGGCTGCGCTGGAAGACCGGTTCGAAGGACTAGCTGACGCGGGCCAGCTGCGCCGCAAGTAACTGGGGCCGGTCCAGGTAGAGCAACAGGTGGCGCGGCGCGGGTCGGCGCACCTGCCAGTGCAGCAGGGTGGCGCCGGCATCCGGCTTGATGACCAGCACGCAGTTCGGCTTGTCGAAGGGTGTCACCAGGAGGGTGTCGGCGCGATGGATGCCGTGGCGGCGGCGCCAGCGCTCGGGCGTGTCCGTGATCGCTTCCATGCGCTCGACCGCCGCCAGCGGAATGTCTCCCTGGCTGCGCACGCCCACGCGCAAGTGCAGCACGCCGTCCGCCAGCACGTGCCGGCCGGCGCCGACGTGCCAGCGGTCGCCCAGCACCCAGGCGAAGGAATACACGGCCGCGATGCCGCCGATGAGGTGGACGATGAAGAGCGCGTCCGGATCCTTGACCAGCAGGTTGACGACCAGGACGTGGATCGGCAGTTCGATGAACAGCGACACCATGACCACCGCGACGGCGGTACCGTAGGCGCCCTGGCGCAGGTAGGTGAGCGCGATGCCGTCGGGCGGGGCGACGCCGGCGGATGCGGGCGCGCGGCGGCGCATGCGCGCTAGGCACCCCTGCCACAGCAGGCGGTCCAGGCGCAGCATGCCGAGCAGTTCGGGCGGCAGCAGCGCGCCGATGCGGGCGCGCCAGGAAGTGGCGGCATGCAGGCGCCGGCGCGCGTCCGGCAGGTGGGCCAGGTCTTTCGCCGCCAGCAGGGCCAGGGGCAGCACGAGACCGAGCGAGCGCAGCACCGGCCTCAGCGCGTGTGGCGCGGCCAGCCGCAGAAGAATCAGGGCGAAGAATCCAAGGAAAGCGACACCGGCCAGTTCCAGCCAGGAAGTGCGGCGCAGCCGGAAGGCAGCGTCGTGAAAAAAGCGCGGGCTGGCGGCGGCGTGCATGCGGCAACAGGCGTAGTCGTGACCGGATCGATTACAACACGGCCGCACGCCACCGGCAAATCGTGGGACATGAAACACCGGACGCGGCCTGCGCCATCGGCATGAGCCAGCGCAAAATGCGCGAAGAAAGCGCGCTCGACAATGGGATTTTGCACGGAGGCCCCATGTCGAACTTCGATCACCTACCGGACGATGCCACCCGCCTCACGGCCGCCAACCTGCGCTCGCATTTCACCGGCAGCGCCCACGGCCACACGCTGGTTGGGTGGCTCGGGCGCTACGCCCTCCTGATACTGCTGTTCGGCGGTGGCGCCGTCATCGGCAGCCTGCTCTTTCCGGTGCTCCACGCACTCGCGCAGTGAGCCGCACATGACAAGGGCCGGAAATCCTCGCGGACGTCCGGCCCTTGCCGCTGCGGCGGATCGCTCCGCCTGCAGGGGAATTACTGCAGCTTGATTTCGACGTCGACGCCGGCCGGCAGGTCCAGCTTCATCAGTGCGTCAACGGTCTTGTCGGTCGGGTCCACGATGTCCATCAGACGCTGGTGCGTACGGATTTCGAACTGGTCGCGCGAGGTCTTGTTGACGTGCGGGGAACGCAGGATGTCGAAGCGCTGGATGCGGGTCGGCAGCGGGACCGGGCCCTTGACGACGGCGCCGGTGCGCTTGGCGGTATCGACGATTTCCAGAGCCGACTGGTCGATCAGCTTGTAGTCGAACGCTTTCAGGCGGATACGGATCTTTTGGTTCGGAGCGGACATTGCTATTCCTTAAAGAGCGAACCACACGCTTGTGTGGCAATAAAAAACGCATACGGAAATCCATATGCGCAACAGGGTCGGTATCGTAACACACTAATCCCCCGTGCGTATACGCCCCGGGCGGGGCGGATGACGAGTGTTGCGTTTCAGCGGATGCGAAGCGACATGGTCGAGCGGCCGCGGGTGGCCAGGTACCACGGCTTGCAGGTCAGGCCGCCAAGCACCCCTTCCGAGCAGGGCAGCTCGACGCGCGCTTCGCCGCGCCGCACGAAGTAGTCGTACAGGCTGATCGCCGGGGTGTCGAGGGGCCGCTCGGACAGGATGATGGTGGCGCTGCGGAAGGCCTTCTGCGAGGTCGCCACGCCGGGGACGCGCGGGCCGGCGGAGGCGATGATGTCGGCCACGCGGATCTTCTCGATGTCGTTGATGCCGAGCACCTGGCCGGGCGCCAGGTCGAGGACCTGGTTCTTCAGCACGAAGTATTCCGGCACTTCGTCCGGCCCCGCCAGGCCCATCATGTACAGCTCGATCATGCTGAACGTGGTGCGGTCCATCGGGTCCTGGGGCCCGGCCACGTAGCCGCCCTTGCCGTCGCCCGTGAACGAGAACGGGAACTCACCGCCCACGGCGCCCGGCGGCATGCTGAAGCCCATGATGCCGGTGGCGACGCTGCCCTTGGGCCAGTGCGGATTGGCGGGTCCGAAGGGCGTCATCTTCAGGTAGCTGACCCACTGGTGGGCGGTCTCGTGCAGGAAGCCCTTGGCGCCGTGGTCCAGGGTGCTGGACAGGGGGTAGACGTTCACGCCCTGCAGCCTGGCCGCGCTGCCCCAGCCGGTGGCGACGTCGTTGGGATCGACGCCGAGTCCGGATACCTTGATGCGCAGGTTGCGGTGGTGGCGGTTCTCGCGCACGCCGCCGACCAGCACGAAGTTCAGGAAGTCGAACTCGTCCGGATGATTGGCGTAGAAGGTGCGCGCCCAGAACGCCGGGTCGAAACGGGTCAGCTGTTCGGTGCTGGCCGTGTAGTTGACGAGGTAGTCGGTCTCCTGGCCGCCGGGGATCGGGGTTGCGCTGCGGGTGCCGAGATCCGGCGTCCAGACTTCGGCGATCACGTTGTAGGTGGACGGCGAGCCGTTCAGGCGCAGGGCGCCGATCAGCGGCCGGTTGACGCGGTCCGGGGTGTTCTTGGCGAGGATGGCGGCGACCGGCAACTGCACGCTCCAAGTACCGTCGCCCGCGACCTTGTCGCCTCCCTGTCCGTCGTCGCGCAGGGCGATGGTGGTGGCGTCGACGGTCAGCGTGACGGTGCCCGGCCGGCCGGTGGTGACGACTTCGTAGAGCACCGGTTCGGTTCGGGTCGACGGGATGACGTAGGGAGTCCAGATCTCGCGCGTGGCGGCCACTTCGGCGTTGCCGCCGCCGTTGCCGCTCGTTTGCGGGTTGCCGCTGGCGGTCGGCGTCGACGAAGCGCCGCTGCCGCAGCCGGCGAGCGCGGAAAGGAACAGAACGGTGCTGGCGAGACGGAGTGACACGGGCTCCTCCTGATTGGCGAATGAATCAGGGAAGGATAGGAGGGGCGTGTCTCGTTGAATTGCCCCACGGAAGGGGGAAAAACGGTGCAGAAAAAACAAAAGTCGGCCGAAGCCGACTTTTGCTGGAAAGGGAAGCGTTGTCCGCTTCCCTCTTGTATCGCTGATTAGGCGATGATCTTGGCAACCACGCCGGCGCCGACGGTACGGCCGCCTTCGCGGATTGCGAAGCGCAGACCTTCTTCCATCGCGATCGGAGCGATCAGCTTGACGGTGATCGACACGT
>Ga0209023_10005804_pt1 | contig 13298 bp, 11 predicted proteins | sample LakOneMetagenome_FD_187468 | JGI IMG/M metagenome (GOLD analysis project Ga0209023, IMG submission 187468) | Freshwater and sediment microbial communities from Lake Erie, Canada (SPAdes) (version 2) | ecosystem: Environmental > Aquatic > Freshwater > Lentic | place: Lake Erie, Canada... | reverse complement strand
ACCGTCACCCGCAAAGGCTACATCGACGGGCGCGCCGCGCGCCTGATGACGGTGACGGTGCGGCCCGGCAGGCCGAACGGCGCGGCGTCTTCGTTCTTCAGCGGCATCATCCGCGAGCCGCTGGCCGGCATCGAGGCGATCTGCCCGGTGTCGTCGGACGTCTCGCATCCCGTCTCGTCGCCCACGCGCACCGTCGAGGGCCTGATCGCGGTCCACGAGGCCAGCCGCGAGGCCTTCGGCGGGCGCACCGCGCTGAACCTGCCGGCGCTCAACGTCCGAGTGCGCGACATGCTCGACGCGCTCGGCAGCGTCGCCGGCATCAAGGTGCGCGAGCTGGTGCGCTTCCAGAAGGACGAGCGCATCGCCGGCATCGTCGCGAACTGGCCGTCCGGCGCGAGCGCCGAACGCGCCGCGCGACTGGGGCTGCAGCCGCATGCCAACTTCGCCGAGATCATTCGCCAGTACATCGACGATTGCCGCGCCGCGCCGAACGCGGCCGAGACCTTGAAGGGCCTGAGCTGAATGAGCAACCAGATCGATCTGAAGGACCGCGTCGCCATCATCACCGGCGGGGCGCAGGGAATCGGCTATGCCGCTGCCGAACGCATGCTGCGCTCCGGCGCCAGCGTCGTGCTGTGGGACATCGACGGCGCACGGCTGAACGATGCCGAGACGACGCTGGGCAAGCTCGGCAAAGTCAGCGCGAGCATCGTCGAGCTGTCGATGCAGGCCGACGTCGAGGCCGCGACCGCCGACGCGCTGAAGACCCACGGCCGCATCGACATCCTCGTCAACAACGCCGGCATCACCGGCGGCAACGGGGTCACCTGGGAGCTCGAACCCGCGGTGTGGCGGCATGTCGTCGAGGTCAACCTGATCGCGCCGTTCCTGACCTGCCGCGCGGTCGTGCCGCAGATGCTGAAACAGGGCTACGGTCGCATCGTCAACATCGCCTCGATCGCCGGCAAGGAGGGCAATCCGAACGCCTCGCACTACAGCGCGTCGAAGGCGGGGCTGATCGCGCTGACCAAGTCGCTCGCGAAGGAACTCGCGACGAAGGGCGTGCTCGTCAATGCCGTCACGCCGGCTGCCGCGAAGACCGCGATCTTCGATTCGATGACGCCCCAGCACATCGAGTTCATGCTGAGCAAGATTCCGATGGGCCGCTTCCTCGAGGTCGGCGAGGCCGCGGCGCTGATCGCGTGGCTGGCATCGCAGGAGTGCTCGTTCAGCACCGGTGCGGTGTTCGATCTCTCGGGCGGTCGGGCGACGTACTGAGCCGCGCCAGACTACCGCCCGACGGCGCGTTGTCCGACTGGTCAATGGCGCCCCGGCGTACTAAGGTGTGCATCTCCCAAGAAACCCCGGAGAGCACCCCATGAGCCCGACCCCTTCCCTGCGCCTGCATCGCCGCCGCCCGGTGCTGCTCGGTGCCGTTCTGCTGGCCTGCGCCGGCGCGTTCTGCGCCTCGTCGGTCGCGGCCGCCGACATGGCCGCGTTCAGCGCCACGCTGACCGGCAGCGCCGAAGTCCCGCCCAACAACGCCCCGGGCACCGGGACGCTCGACGCCACGCTGGACAAAGGCACGCGCGAGCTGAGCTGGAAGGCGACCTACATCGGCCTGACCGGCCCGGCCACGATGGCGCACTTCCACGGCCCGGCGATGCCGGGCGCGAACGCCGGCGTGGTGGTGCCGTTCAAGACCGCGGTCAGCCCGCTCGAAGGCAAGGCGACGCTGACGCCCGAGCAGGTCACCGACCTGATGGCCGGCAAGTGGTACGTCAACGTGCACACCGCGCAGCATCCCGGCGGCGAGATCCGCGGCCAGATGATGATGAAGCAGTAGTCGACGCGCGCGGTCGTCAGTCGAGCTTCCAGCGGCCGCCGTCGACCTTGACGATCACCCGGGCCCGCTGATCGAGCCCGAGGTGGTCGTTCTTCGACATGTTCATCACGCCGTTGGAGACGTGCAGGTCGCGCGTCGCCTCGATCGCATCGCGCAGCGCAGCGCGGAACTCCTTCGTCCCTGGCTGCGCGGTCTTCAGCGCGGTCGGGATCGCGTGGCTCAGCAGCAGCCCGGCGTCCCAGGTGTAGGCACCGAACGCCGAGACCGTGCCGGCACCGTTGACGGCCTCGTAGCGCTTCACGTACTCGGTCGCCTGCGCCTTCGCCGGATGATCGGCCGGCAAGGCAGCGGCAACGACGACCGGGCTGGTCGGCACGTACGCGCCCTCGATGTCCTTGCCGCCGACGCGCAGGAAGTCGGGGTTCGCCACGCCATGGTTGAAGTAGATGCTGCCCTTGTAGCCGCGCTCGGCGAGCGCCTTGGCAGGCAACACCGCCGGCGTGCCCGACGCGCCGATCACGATCATGTCCGGGTTCGCGGACGCCAGCTTCAGGACCTGTGCGGTGACGCTGGTGTCGCGCGGCGCGTAGCGTTCGCTCGCGATGATCTTGACCTTGCGCACTTCGGCGAACTTCTCGAACTCGGCATAGAACGCCTCGCCGAGCGCGTCGTTGAAGCCGATGTAGCCCATCGTCTTCATGCCGCGCTTGGCGGCGTGCTCGAGGATCGCGAGCACCATCATCGTGTCCGTCTGCGGCGTCTTGAAGACCCAGGCCTTCTTCGGCGTCATCGGTTCGATGATGCGTGCGCTGGAGGCGAGCGAGATCGTCGGCGTCCCGCTGTCGGCGACCGCGTCGATCATCGCGAGCGAGTTCGGCGTCGTCGTCGAACCGATGATCGCGTCGACCTTGTCCTCCAGCGTCAGGCGCCGCGTGTTCACGACCGCGGCACTCGAATCGCTCGCGTCGTCGAGCACGACGTACTCGATCGACTTGCCCGCGATCGTCTTCGGCAGCAGCGCGATCGTGTTCTTCTCGGGGATGCCCAGCGACACCGCCGGCCCGGTGGTCGACAGCGTCACGCCGATCTTGATCTGGGCCTGCGCACCCGCGGCGGCGAGGGCGACGAGCGACAAGGCGAGCAATCTCTTCATACAACGTCTCCTGAAAGTGCAGCAGTGATGAGGGTGAGGTTCAGCCGAGCAGCTCGCACGGCAGCGCGACATGACCGCGAAAGCGCACGCGCCGCGAGCGCTGTGCGGGGCCGGTCAGCCGAAATCTCGGAAAGCGCTCGAGAAAGCGACCGATCGCGATCCGCCCTTCGAGTCGGCCCAGGCCCATGCCGACGCACTGGTGGATGCCCGATCCGAACGCCACATGGCGGTTCGGGTGGCGCGCGATGTCCAGCGCGTCCGGGTCGGGGAACTGCGCCGGGTCGCGATTCGCCGCGGCGATGCACAGCGTGACCTGCGTGTGCGGCGCGAGCGTCACGTCGCCGATGCGCGTCTGCACCGTCGTGATGCGGTTGCCGAGCTGGTTCGAGCTCTCGTAGCGCAGGAATTCCTCGATCGCGGTGCGGATCAACGCCGGCTCGTCGATCAGCCGCAGCTTCTGCGCCGGCGCTTCGTGCAGGCAGCGGATGCCGTTGCCGATCAGGTTCGTCGTCGTCTCGTGCCCGGCGTTGAGCAGGAAGATGCAGTTGTGCAGCAATTCCTTCGCCATCAGCTTCTCGGTCGCACCGTCGGCCACGATGACCTCGCCCTGGATCAACCGCGTCAGCACGTCGACTTCAGGATCGCCCGGCGCGGCGGTGCGGCGCGCGACCAGGCCCTCGAGGTAGACGAGCATGGCGCGCACCGCGGCGTTGCCGCGCGCGTGCGCCTCCGCGCTCAGCGCCGGTTCGAGCGCGCCGAGGATCGCGAGCGACCAGTCGCGCAGCGGCCCGCGTTCGTCGTGCGGCACGCCGAGCAGGTTGCCGATGATCTCGACCGGGATCGCGGCGGCGAACGCTTCGATCAGATCGACCGACTCGCCGCGCTCGGCGGCCGCCTGCATCTGGTCGAGCAGGCCGTCGACGAGGCGCACGAGCCCGGCCTCCATCGCGCTGATGTGCCTGGGGGTCAGCGCCCCGGCGATCAAGCGCCGCACGCGCGTGTGCAGCGGCGGATCGTTGAACACCAGGCTCGTCGTGTGGTGCTCGAACAGCGCTGCGTCGACGCCGTACTTCGGACCGAACTCCTCGCGCTTGTCGGAGCTGTAGCTCTTCGGGTCCTTGTAGACCGCGACGACATCGGCATAGCGCGTCAGCAGCACGCTACCGTCGGGCATGCGCTTGACCGGCTCGAACTCGCGCAGCGCGTGCAGCGTCGGATAGGGATCGGCGTAGAACGCATCGCTGAGGCGTCGCAGGTCGAAGTTCGCGGCGAGTTGGCTCCGGGCGGTGTCGGCGGTCATGCGGAAGAGAATCTAAGTCCGTTGCCGCGTGCGTCTGCCACGGGGATACCCGGCCGTCGGCCGGCGGACGGTCCGGCTCACACCTTGTGGGTCGACAGCAGCAGGCTCGTCTCGGTGCTGGCGATGCCGTCGATCAGGCGGATGTTGCCGAGCGCGCGATCGAACGCCTCCAGCGATTCGGCGCGCAGTTCGGCGATCAGGTCCCAGCGTCCGTTGGTGGTGTGCAGGCCGGTCACGTTCGGATGTCCGCGCAGCGCGTGCAGCACCTCGGCGCCGCGGTTGCCTTCGACGACGATCGTCATCAGCGCGCGGATCCGATGCGCCTCGGCCTGGGGCTGGACGCGCACCGTGTAGCCGGCGATCACGCCGTCGTGCTCCAGCCGCTTCATGCGGTTCTGCACCGTCCCGCGCGCGATCTTGAGCTTGCGCGCGAGCGTGGCCACCGGCGTGCGCGCGTCGTGGCGCAGCAGCGCGATCAATTCGCGGTCGGTGTCATCGATATTGCTCATGTTGTCCGATGAACGAGAGCATTTCGTTCCAAGTATGAACCAAATCGATCAGTCTGTTGGCTATTAGTTGGCTCCGAACCCCACGATGATCGAACGAGCAACGGAGCCCATCATGACCCGCTTTCTCGACGTGCCCTCGATGACCCGACTCGTGCGCGACGTCGGCGTGCCGCGGCTGCTCACCGAATTGGCCCAGGCCATCACCGAGGACTACCTGCGCTGGAACGAATTCGACAAGTCCGCGCGCCTGGCGAGCCATTCGGACGTCGGCGTGATCGAACTGATGCCGGTCGCCGATGCACAGCGCTTCGCGTTCAAGTACGTCAACGGCCACCCGAAGAACACCGGCCGCGGCCTGTTCACCGTGATGGCGTTCGGCGTGCTCGCCGAGGTCGAGACCGGCTACCCGTTGCTGCTGTCGGAGCTGACGCTGACGACCGCGCTGCGCACCGCCGCGACGTCGGCACTCGTCGCGCGCCGGCTCGCGAAGCCAGGCAGTCGCCGCATGGCGCTCATCGGCAACGGCGCGCAAAGCGAGTTCCAGGCGCTGGCGTTCAACACGCTGCTCGGCGTCGACGAGATCCGCGCCTACGACGTCGACCCGGCGGCGACCGACAAGCTGGTCCGCAACCTGGCCGCGACGCCCGGATTGCGCGTGATCCGCGCCGCCTCGATCGCCGACGCGGTGCGTGGCGCCGACATCGTCACCACCGTGACGGCCGACAAGACGCGCGCGACCATCCTCACGCCCGGGATGATCGAGCCGGGGATGCACATCAACGCGGTCGGCGGCGACTGCCCCGGCAAGACCGAGCTGCATGCCGACGTGCTGCGCCGCGCCCGCGTGATCGTCGAGTACGAACCGCAGACGCGCGTCGAGGGCGACATCCAGCAGCTGCCGGCAGACTTCCCGGTCGTCGAGCTGTGGCGCGTGCTCGGTGGCCTGTGCGCGGGTCGCGAACACGCGGATCAGGTCACGGTGTTCGATTCGGTCGGCTTCGCGCTCGAGGACTATTCCGCACTGCGCTACCTGCACGCGCTCGCGCTCGAGCGCGGCATCGGCGAGGACGTGGCCCTGATCCCGCCGGGCGCGAACCCGAAGGATCTGTTCGGCCGGATCGGCCCGTTGCCGATCGACAGCGCGCGCGACGCGATGGTCTCGGTGCTGAGCGCGCTGCGCGCCGCGCAGACGGCCTGAGCGGCCCGCGCTGGCCTCACGGCCCGCGCAGGAACGCGAGCAGCAGCCGCACGACGTCCTGCGGCCGCTCCTGCTGCACCCAGTGGCCGGCGCCGTCGACGAAGTGGCAGCCCCGCATGCGCGTGCAGACAGTCTCCTGCATCGCCTGCAACGCGCCGGGCGATTGCCACGCGCCCCAGTCGGCGCGCCCGGCGATGAAGACCGACGGCACGTCGATGCTGCGCCCGGCGTGGAGCTGCAGGTCGCCGTTGCTGCGTCCGTCGGTCGCGCAGCGGTACCACTGCAAGCCGCCTTGCAGGCCGGTGCGCGCGAACTCGGACGCGTAGACCGCAAGCTCGCGGTCCGGCAACCAGGTGTTCGCGGCGATCTCGTCGGCCGACGGCATCTGCGGCGCGACGGTCGCGCTCATGCCCAGGTCGCGATCCATGATGTAGTAGTCGGGCAGCTTCGCGAGCTCGGCCGCCGTTCGCCCGGCGAGCGCGTGCGGATGGTTGTGCGGCCAGTCGGCGCTCTTGCAGTGGTAGTAGGCGCGCAGGAACGCATGCAGCCCTTGAGGGCACTGCAGCATCTCGTCGTTCGCTTCGCGCGTGGCGTAGTACCACTGGTAGTGCTTGCGCGGTCGCGGCAGCGCGGCGAGGTCGGCGTGCAGATCGGCGGCCGGGATCGGCGCTGGCTGCGGCGCATCGGCCGTGCCGAACGACAGCGCCGCAATGCCGCCGAACGGCGCGCTCATCAATGCGACGCGCTCGAACACATCGGGACGCGTCAACGCACAGCAGGCGGCCACGGGCGAGCCAAAGTCGTGGCCCACCACGCTCACCCGGCGATGCCCCATCGCCTGGACCAGCCCGAGCGCATCGAGCGCCAGATTGAGCAGCCGAAACGACGCGAGATCGCCGTCGTACGCGGGGTCCCAGCCGGTGGTGCGTCCATAGCCGCGCTGGTCCGGCGCGATCACATGCCAGCCCGCCTGCGCGAGCGGCAGCATCACCTTGCGCCAGCTGTAGGCCAGCTCGGGGAAGCCGTGCAGCAACAGCAACCCGGGCCGCGCCCCGCCTTCGTGGCCCGCTTCGAGCACGTGCATGCGCAAGCCGTTATGGTTGTCGACGAAGCGCGAGCGCAGGCCCGGCGGCAGAGGCAGCGCGGGCAGCTCCGCCGCGCTCATGACAGGCGCACGTGGGCGGCCGCGGACACGATCACGAAACCGCCGCTTCCTGGTCCTGCAACAAGCGCCACATCACCTTGCCCGAGCCCGACTTCGGCAGCGCATCGACGAACTGCACGATCTTCGGCACCTTGTAGGCGGCCATGTGTTCGCGTGCCCAGTGGGTGATGTCCTCCGGCGCCGTCTTGCCCTTGGCTTCGGCGCGCAGCACGACGACGGCCTTGACCGTCTCGCCGCGGTACGCGTCACGCGCCGAGATGATGCAGGCCTCCTGCACCGCCGGGTGCTTGTACAGCAGCATCTCGACTTCGGCCGGCCAGATCTTGTAGCCGCTCGCGTTGATCATGCGCTTGAGGCGGTCGGTCATGAAGAAGTAGCCTTCCTCGTCCATGCGGCCGAGGTCGCCGGTGCGGAAGTAGGTCTCGCCGTCGATCTCGACGAACGCATCGCGCGTGGCCTCCGGGTGGCCCCAGTAGCCCTTGAACACCATCGGCCCGCGGCTGACGATCTCGCCGACTTCGCCGATCGGCATCTCCTTCAGCGTCAGCGGATCGACGACGCGCGAGTCGACGCCGTAGATCGGTATGCCCAGGCACTGCAGCTTGGCGCGCTCGGGCGGGTTCGCATGGGTCGGCGCGGCGGTCTCGGTCAACCCGTAGCCTTCGGCGAACGTGAGGCCGAACTCGTCGAGCAGCCGCTGCGCGACGGCCTGCGGCATCGCGGCGCCGCCGCCGCTGAGATACGTCAGGCTGGTCAGGTCGAAGCTCTTGTAGTTCGGGCTGCCGAACAGGTCGATGATCATCGTCGGGATGCACGTCCAGTGCGTGATCCGGTATTTCGAGATCAGGCGGCCGGCGAGTTCGCGGTCCCAGCGCGGCATCAGCACGCTGGTGCTGCCGACGTAGATGTTGCCGACCACGCCGTACATCATCCCGGTGATGTGAAACATCGGCACCACCGCCAGCCCGCGCGACTCGGGACTGGCGTGACTCCACAGGCCACCGCCGACCGCATTCGACATCAACGTGCGGTGCGTGTGCATGCAGCCCTTGGGCAACCCGGTGGTGCCGGAGGTGTACGGCAGCAGCGCGAGGTCGTCGGGCTGCGCGGTGTGCGGGCCCGGCGCCAGTGTCTTGGCGAGGATGTCGGTCCAGCGCAGATGCCCGGCGGGCAGCTCGGGGTCGCTGCGCAGCCACGCGTCCATCGCGGCGGGCGGCGCGTCGGCGGGGTCGACGGCACCGGTCGGCATCGCGTCGGTGTAGCGCGTCACCAGCACCTGCTTCAGGCGCTGCGCCGCGGGCACTTCGGCATTCGCCGCCGCGACGATGCCGGCCAGGTCGGCGGTGCAGATCACGACCTTCGTCTGCGGATCGGTGATGTAGTGCTGGAACTCCTCCGCGCGGTTCATCGGATTGACCGGCACCACCACGGCGTTCGCCCGCAGGATGCCGTAGTAGGCAGCGGCGTACTGCGGGCAGTTCTGCATGAACACCGCGACGCGGTCGCCCTTGCCCACGCCCACGCTCTGCAGCCAGCCGGCAATCGCTTCGGCCTGCTGCTTCAGCGCGGAGAAGCTCAGCGCCTGGCCGAAGAACAGGTAGGCCGCCTTGTCGGGAAAGCGCGCGGCGGCAACCTCGACGTTGAACCACAGCGTGGTCGCCGGCACGACCAGCTGGCGCGGCAGCCGCTTGGGCCAGACTTTGTGATGGGGGCGATCGGGACCTGCATTCGAGCTCAAGAGGGACTCCATGACGGGGCTGGACAACAACATCAACGTATAACCGACCCGGCAGTCGCATTCCAGCGCGGGAACCCGAACGCGTCGGTTCGTCGGTGCTGAACGACCCGCCCGCGTCAGCGTGCGGCCTTCGCGGCCGATGCGCCGCCGCCCCACTGCGGCACGCTCGCGACCTTCGCGACGGTCGGACCGACATCCGGCACGCCGACCACCGGCGCCGCTTGCGGTGGCGTGACGTTGGCGGACGGAACCGCGGCCGGTGACCGCGCCGCGCCGCCGAACTGCCACGCGGCCACCGCCGCGATGACCACCGCGACCGCCGCACCTACCATCGCCCAGGTCTTGCCGCGATGTCCTGCGGGCGCGGCGACGGCGGGCGCAGAGGCCACGCGCGGCGCCGCAGCAGACGACGCATGGCGCGCCGGCGGCGCCGCGGTCGGCGCGCGCGCGGATTCGGCCGCTGCCGCGCGAGGCACGACGATGGTCGGCTGGTGCGCGGTATCGAGTCGCGTCGGCTGGTGCGCCGTGTCCATCCGCGTCGCGTCGTAGGAGCCTTCGACGCGCATCGTCGGCTGAAACGCCGGGTCGACCAGGGTCTTGTCGAACGGCGGCGGTGTCGCGACCGACAGCAGCGCCGTGTCGCCGGGCACCGTCACGTCGCGCCGCATCGTCACCGGCACCGCGACTTCGCCGCGCAGCGCCGCGCGCAACGCGGCGACGCTCTGCGGGCGCTCGATCGGCTTCATGCCCAGCATCCACGCGACCACGCTCATGAAATGCGGCGAAATGCCCGGCACGCGGCGCTGGTCGATCGGCACCGCGTCGTCCTGCACCGCGCGCGCGGTCGAAGGCGGCGGCGGGTTGCCGAACAGCAGGAAGTGCATCACCGCACCGAGCGCATACAGGTCGGTCCACGCCCCCTGGCGCATGCCGGTCATCTCGGCGTACTGCTCGATCGGCGCGTAGCTGGGCTTGAGGATCGCGGTCAGCGACTGCGTGCGGTCGCTGATCACGCGGCGCGCGGCGCCGAAGTCCAGCAGGATCGGCGCGCCGCCGCTGCTGGGCAGGAAGATGTTGTCGGGCGCGACGTCGCGATGGTAGATGCCCTCGCCGTGCAGTTGCTCCAGCGCATCGAGCATCGGGTCCAGGATCTGACGGATCCAGGCCTCGGTCGGCGGCGCGCCCATCTTCTTGCGCTTGTCGCGCAGGGTGATGCCTTGCAGATACGGCATCACCATGTAGGCGGTCGCGTTGTCCTCCCAGAAGCGGTAGACCTTGACCAGCGAAGGATGGTCGAACTTCGCGAGCAGCCGCGCCTCGTTGACGAACGAGCGCAGCCCCATCGCGTAGGTGTCGGCATACGCCTCGGAGCGGATCGTGATCTTGGCGCCTTCGCCACGCACCGCCAGCGACGCCGGCATGTACTCCTTCAGCGCGACCTGGCGTTCGAGCGAATAGTCGTTGGCCAGGTACACGACGCCGAAGCCGCCGACGCCGAGCACGCGCAGGATCTCGAACTCGCCGAAACGCGTGCCCGGCGGCAGCGCATCGCGCGAGGGCGGCGCGGCGGCGGGACGTTGCGGTTCGTCGCTCATGAGCGCGGAGTGTAAGTGCACCTAAAATCATCGGTTCACCTGCACGACCTCCCGACCCGGGCGCTTCGTGAACTGCGACGCCCTTCACGCTCCCCATCATGGCCACCATCCTCCAGCACCTGCCCACCGGGCAAAAAGTCGGCATCGCGTTCTCCGGCGGGCTCGACACCAGCGCGGCACTGCACTGGATGAAGCGGGGCGGCGCCCTGCCCTATGCGTACACCGCGAATCTCGGCCAGCCCGACGAGCCGGACTACGACGAGATCCCGCGCAAGGCGATGCTGTACGGCGCCGAGATGGCGCGGCTGGTCGATTGCCGCGCCCAGCTGGCGGCCGAGGGCATTGCCGCGCTGCAAAGTGGCGCCTTCCACATCACGACCGCCGGGGTCACCTACTTCAACACCACGCCGCTGGGGCGTGCAGTGACCGGCACGATGCTGGTCGCCGCGATGCGCGAGGACGACGTCAACATCTGGGGTGACGGCAGCACCTTCAAGGGCAACGACATCGAGCGCTTCTACCGCTACGGGCTGCTCACCAACCCGTCGCTGAAGATCTACAAGCCGTGGCTCGACCAGGCCTTCATTGACGAGCTCGGTGGCCGCGCCGAGATGTCGGCGTTCATGAGCCAGGCCGGCTTCACCTACAAGATGTCCGCCGAGAAGGCCTACTCGACCGACTCGAACATGCTGGGCGCGACCCACGAGGCGAAGGACCTGGAGCAGCTGAACAGCGGCATCAAGATCGTCCAGCCGATCATGGGCGTCGCGTTCTGGCGCGACGATGTCGCGGTCAAGGCCGAAGAGGTGACGGTGCGCTTCGACGAAGGGCGCCCGGTCGCGATCAACGGCGTCGAATACCCCGACCTGGTCGAGCTGATCATGGAAGCCAACCGCGTCGGCGGCCGCCACGGTCTGGGCATGAGCGATCAGATCGAAAACCGCATCATCGAGGCCAAGAGCCGCGGCATCTACGAAGCTCCCGGCATGGCGCTGCTGTTCATCGCCTACGAGCGTCTCGTCACCGGCATCCACAACGAAGACACGATCGAGCAGTACCGCGACCACGGGCGCAGGCTCGGCCGGCTGCTGTATCAAGGGCGCTGGTTCGATCCGCAGGCGATCATGCTGCGCGAGACCGCCCAGCGCTGGGTGGCGCGCGCGATCACCGGCGAAGTGACGCTCGAGCTGCGACGCGGCAACGACTACTCGCTGCTGAACACGACGTCGAGCAATCTGACCTACCAGCCCGAGCGGCTGACGATGGAAAAGGGCGAGTCGATGTTCTCGCCGCAGGATCGCATCGGCCAACTGACGATGCGCAACCTCGACATCAGCGACACGCGCGACAAGCTTGGGATCTACGCGGCCACGGGCCTGCTCACCGGCGACGCGTCGACCGAGATGCTGCGACTGGCGGACAACAAGCCGAAATAGAAAGCCGAAGCGCGCTCGGTGCCATGCCAGAATTGGACGGATGGAGAACAAGCGTCCTCAGCGGCGTCGTTGGCTCGTGATCACGGCCCTCGCGGGCTGCCTGGCGGGGCCGCTGGTCGCCGCGCCCGCGATCGATGCGCCGAAGGGGCCGGTGCTGCTGTCGGTCAGCGGCGCGCTGAAGCAGAAGAACGATGGTGAGTTCGCGTCGTTCGACCTCGCCTTGCTGCAGATGCTGCCGCAGACCAGCTTCTCGACCAAGGTGCCGTGGTACGCGACGCCGCGCAAGTTCACCGGCGTGCTGTTCCGCGATCTGCTGGACGCGCTCGGCTCGCAGGCGACCAGCGTGCGCGCGATCGCGCTGAACGACTACCGCGTCGAGATCCCGGCCGACGAACTGATCAAGAACGGCGCGATGATCGCGTGGCTGCTCGACGACCAGCCGATGCCGGTGCGCGAGAAGGGCCCGCTGGTGATCATGTTCCCGTTCAGCGAGCGCGCGGAGTTGCGCACCGCCGTGCACTACAGCCGCGCGGTGTGGCAGTTGCGGAGGTTGGAACTGCGATGAGCGCGGGCACGTCGTTGCCGCGGCGCCTGGGGCTGACGGCCGTGGTCGTCGTGCTGGTGGCGGTGGTCCTGTCGGTCGCCTACGTGCAGTGGCGCCAGTACCGGCTGCTCGATACCGCGGCGCACTTCCAGAACGACGCACTGGGCTGGAGCTTCTCGCAGCTCGAGACCGAGCACCTGCGGCTGCGCAGCGAACTGCAGCACTACCAGAACGACCCGGCGCACGGCGACGTCGAAGCCGTGCAACTGCGCTACGACATCTTCGTCAGCCGCATCGGGCTGGTCGATCACCAGCGCGGCGCGACGATCATGGCCGACCAACCCGCCTATCAGCCGGCGATGGTGCAGGTGCGCGCGTTCGTCGCGCGGGCCGACGACGTGCTCGGGCCGAAGCCGACGCACAAGCTCGATGCGGCCTCGGCGGCGTCGCTGCTGGAGATGCTGGATGGTCTGAACGCACCGCTGCACGACCTGTCGCTCGGCGCCTCGCACCTGCTCTACCAGCGTGCGACCGAGCGCAACAACGCGGTGCGGCAGCAGAGCATGCTCGGGGTCGGATTGACGGTCTTCCAGGTCGTTCTGCTGCTGGCATTGGCCTTCATCGTGCTGCGCCAGTTGCGCACACTGACCGAACGCCGCCGCCACCTCGAAGCGCTGGCCGAAAGCCTGAGCACCGCGCGCGTCGATGCGGAGGCCGCGAACCGCGCGAAGAGCGCGTTTCTCGCGAACATGAGCCACGAGATCCGCACGCCGTTCCACGGCATGCTCGGCATGATGTCGTTGCTAGATCGGAA
>Ga0209023_10005803_pt1 | contig 13303 bp, 16 predicted proteins | sample LakOneMetagenome_FD_187468 | JGI IMG/M metagenome (GOLD analysis project Ga0209023, IMG submission 187468) | Freshwater and sediment microbial communities from Lake Erie, Canada (SPAdes) (version 2) | ecosystem: Environmental > Aquatic > Freshwater > Lentic | place: Lake Erie, Canada... | reverse complement strand
GTACCACGCTTCGTGACCGTCACGTTGATCTGATCTCTTTCAATCTTGCACATGAGGACGCCGATCCAGTCGTCCTTCACTAGCCCGTCATCTCGGCTCGTCTCGACGTGTAACCACAGGCGCTTAGGGTCGGGCCCGAAATTCCTGACCACAGCGTCGTCTCCAAAGAATCGCGCGGCCGTTTCCCTGATGAGTGTCGCTTCCCAATCCGCGAGCGGATGTGGTGTCTGCGGCGCTGACGGTGGCGAGGCCTTGGGCACGAGAGACCAATACTCTCAAGGAGTGCTTTGCGGAATGTCCGCTTAGGGCCAAAAGCAGCCCCCTCAATCTATCCCACAACATGACGCCCGCAACGCCTTGAAAACCTGACCTCGGGCTGAAATCAATCCAACACCTTCCACCCCATGCGATACTCCTCGCATCTCCAGCACGGGAGGCTTCGGTACCAAGGCCGTCAGCGCGGGAGATGCGGTTTGAACGTGATGGGATGTGAAGCGGCGACGTGAAGCATCTCAGCTTCGGGGAGAAGAAAGAAACCCGAAGGTCTTCCGCCGGGATTTGGCTCGGCGTTGCACGTCAGCCGGGAACGTGAAGCCAGGCGCTAAGAACGGCTCGGGAATCCCAGCGTCGTGAGCGATCGGTTCGTGAAGAGCGACAGCGGGAGAAGGTCCGCGCCGATCCTTGTTTTGGTGCGCAAGCGCTGAAAGCTCATCTGTCCGCAAACGCATGGCGCCCCGAGCGATCCCAGAACGCCTCAAGCTTCCGCCGGCTGCACAACAAACCGCGCAGGGCGCGCTTCGGCACACCCACGAATCTTGTTTTGAAGCTTCAAGCTGAAGCGCGTCCTGCTCTCCCACGCTGCGCAACAAACGCGGCGCTATCGTCGTGCGCGTTCCTTCCCCCTTGCGGGGAAGGTGTCGCGCGGATGCGCGACGGATGGGGGTAGCGGCGGTGATCTCTCCAGAGTAGTTGCCGCCCGTACCCCACCCCCAACCCCGCCCGATGCAACCACGCAGCCCCATCGCGCGTTTCGCAAGTTCCCAACCCACGAGGAACTCCCATGACCGATCTCAGCCAAGTCCAAAAGCATGCCGAAGTCATCGGCGCCGATGGCGTCCATGTTGGCACCGTCGATTCAGTCCATTCCGACCGCATCAAGCTCACGAAAAAAGATTCCGCCGACGGCCATCACCATTACGTCGACGCCGGCCTGGTCGCGAGCGTGGAAAATGGCGTGGTGCGCCTCTCCGCCAGCGGCGCGAATGCCGTGCAACTGGAAACCAAGCACTAAACTGCGCAGGGCGGCGGGCGTTCTACGAAGCGTCCGCCGCTACGCCAGTTCGCGCATGGCGTACGTGGCGCTCACGCCTTCCTCGGCGAAAGCCAGTTCGACCTTAGCAAGATCAACAGCGTCATTGGTCCACAACGCTTCGCCGTGCATGCCCGAAGCGATGAACACGCAATCCAAACCTTGCGCCTCTGCGCCCTTGATGTCCGTGCCGACACCATCGCCGATCGCCAAAATTCGCGCCTTATCGATCGCCTTGCCCGCAACGCCCGCAAGTTCGCGATACGCCAGCTCATAAATCGGCGCATACGGCTTGCCGGCCATCACCACGCGCCCGCCAATCTCCGCGTAGTCGCGCGCCACCGCGCCCGCGCACCAGATCATCTTGTCGCCGAACTGCACGACGATGTCCGGATTGGCGCACAGCATCTCCAAATTGCGCGCCCGCGCTTGTCTGCAAATCTCGACGTAATCCGCCGGCGTCTCGTCATCGCTGACCAAACCCGAAATGCCGACGAACGCCGCTTCGCTCAAAGGCGCATCAACAAGCCCCAAGCCTTCCCACAACGTCGCATCATAACCGGGCGGCTCAATCCGATAGATCGGCCCCGGCGCACGCGCCGCCAGCTCCGCGCGGATCGCATCGCCCGACGTAACGATTGCATCCCACGCATCACGCGGAAAACCCATGCGCTCGAGCTGCCGCGGAATGGGCCCGCGCGGCTTCGGCACATTGGTGATGACGATCACATGCTTGCCGCTCGCACGAAACCGGGCCAGCGCGGGCCCAGCCAGGGGATAGGGCGTGCGCCCATTGTGCAAAACGCCCCACGCATCGCAGAGGATCGCGTCATAGCGATCGGCGATCTCATCCAAACTGGCGATCAAGTGCGTCATGCCGCGTCGTACTTCCTCACCAGAGTCTTCGGCGCTTGCAGTCGCCACGCCTTCTCCAAACGCCCGCGCGCTTCCTTTTTGCCGAGCTTGCTCGGCCGCGCTAGCACCGCAGGATAACCCTTGTAGTGCGGCGTGATGAAGTAAATCGCCGGCGCCATCTCGATCAGAAACTCCTGCTCCTCGACCGAGGCAATGCGCAGCACGAACGCCTTCTCTTTGATGTTGTGTCCCGCCATGAACTTGCCGCGCACCTTGAGCGCCGGACGGCCATAGGCCGTCTCTTCGCTCACGTCCGGAAACTCAAGCGCAATCGCGGCGAATTCGTCCCACGTCATGGGGCGAAACTAGGCGACGCGGGTCTCTTACGCCACCCGCCCAGCCTGCGTTGGCGTCGGGCGCTTCATGTAGAAGTCGCGCGGCGGCGCGGTTTCTTCCATCAAGCTTTCCTTGATCGCCCGCGGCTGGCCGAACAAGTGTCCCTGACCATACGGCACATCGAGGTCGAGCACTTCGAGTACTGCGTCTTCGCTCTCGATCCGCTCGGCGATCAGATCGACGCCGTAGCGCTGAAAGATCGCCGCGATATCCGCCGCAGAGATGTCGCGCGTGATCGCGGACTTCGGCCGCACACCGCCCAGCACAACTTGATCCACTAAGGCCCGCGCCGGAATCTTCGCATAGCGAACGCCCGAGCGTTCCAAATCCGGCAGATCGATCTCAGCGGTCGTCACCTTATCAATCGAGAAACGGAAGCCGAGATCGACCAACTTCGCCATTGCGCGCGCCTCGATCGAGGTGCGGTTGACGAAGAGTTCCTGTGGAATTTCAAAAATCACGCTGCCGGCTAGGTCGCGGTTCTCGCGCATGAAATCAAGGAATTGCGGGAAGAACATTTCATCGGCCAACGCCGTTGGCGAGATGTTGCAGAAAATGCCGACGCGACGATCCTGCTTCATCAGCTTGCGCACGATCTGCACGCAGCGGAACAGCAGCACGTTGTCGATCGTCGCCATCAGTCCCGCTTGCTCGGCGGCGGGAATAAATTCTTGCGGCAGAATGATGCGGCCGTTGGCGTCCTTTAGTCGGGTGAACCCTTCGTAGTACGCGGTCTTGCGCTGCGGCAGCTGCACGATCGGTTGCAAATAGAGCTCAACGCGATTTTCCATCAAAGCTTCGCGCACCAGATCCATGGGGCCATTTGTCGACGTTGGATTGATCGCGGTGATGTTGCTCGACGCTTGAATGTTGGCGATCCGCGCATCCATTGCAGCGCCCAGCTTATCGACGATCTGCTCGATCATCCGCAGCTCAAGCGGCGCGCTTGTGCCGGTGACGCTCGTCTCGATCTGCTGCGGCTGCGGCGGGGCGGCGAAAGCAACTTGCGCTTCGATCTGGTCCAAGCGCGTCTGCACCGCATCGATGTCCGCCGTTACTTCACGGTGCGCACTGCGCAACCGCTCCATGTCGCCTTTGAATTTGCGCTCGGTCCCCGCAATGCGGCTAACCGCCGAACTCGCGGCGATCCCTGCGTGCGTGATCGCGCACGCCGAGAAGAGGGCGATCCCGCCCAGGAACGCGCCGCCCATATCTTGGCCGCCGACCTGGTTGAGCGCGATGCCCACCGTGGCCGAGATCGTCGCGTAAGCGAGATAAAGCAGGATGTGCGTGATGATGGGCATAAATTGCCGTCCCGAATCTTAAGTAAGCCATGGGACAAGCGCGGCAGTTGCTGACTCCTTAACGGCGGCGACGTTCAGTGCGCGAGAAACAGTTGCGCTGCCTGAACGAGATAGACGGCGCCCAGCGCCGTCACGATCCAGCGCGTGTATTTCAGGAAGTTCACATCGGAGAGCCGCTCCAGGATGCGCCCGCCGAACACCGCGCCCAACATCGCGAGCGGCGCCGCCACCACAAAGAACCACCACGGCGGCAAGCCGGTTGGTTGCGTACTCGCAAAGAGCGGCACGCCATAGAACACCATCTTCACGCTGTGACTGAACGCCTGTGTCGCCGCCTTGGTTGAAACGATCTGGTGGCGGCTCATCGCCGTGCGGATGAAAAACACATCAAGCAACGGCCCCGACACGCCCGCGAGCACATTCAATCCGGTCACGCTCAATCCGCACGCCACCGCGTGCAGCGGCTTCGCGGCGTCGAGATGAAAGTGCTTCTTCGGCAACCACGCGAGGCCAGGCGTAAGGCCTAACATCAGATACACCCACGCCTTGGTCGGCGAATACGTCACCAGCGCCAGCGCGCCCGCGGCGATCGCCGAGCCCACGCCGTACATCACGATGATGCGCCATTGGATGAAGCGCCGGTGCAGCACCGCGCGCCAGCCGTTCGACACGAACTGCACCGCGCCGTGCGTCACCATCGCCGCGGAGACAGGCATGGCGAGCGTCAGCCCGCCCATCAGCATCAGCCCCCCGGCCATGCCAAAAACGCCCGACACCGTGGAAGTGACGAGCACGAGAACCAGCAAGAGAACATGCGTCATGCACGGCCTCCTGCATTGCAGGAATAAGCGATTGCGAGCGATGTCACGCGCGCCTCCTATGATGAAGTTGGAGAGCGGCGCGGCGGGGAGCGCCCCGATAGCCGCAGTGCTGCGGCGCTCGCGTCAAGGCGTATGGTACTCGCTTTGCGATGGATTTGCAAAGGTAAGGCGTCTCTTGCCTCACGCCCATCGATGCGCTCAATGTCCGTTAGGGTTGGGGGGACACATGCGAACAGTCATGATTGCTGCGCTGTTTAGCGCCGCGCTCGCTTCTGCAGCGCTCGCACAAAGCGAACCGTCGGCTGTACTGACATTGCCGACGACAGGATGGACGTATTTCAATCGCCCTGGCGCCACGCTAGTGGAGCATCGATCGGACATTGAAGCCTGCTTCGATCCAGTAGCCGCGATGGATCCGCCGGCCGGTCCGGCCATGTATGCGCAGACGCCCTACTACAATCCGGCATACAGTCCTGGCGTGAACGCGGCGGGCGGGATTGCGGGCGCTTTGATCGTCGCCTCAATTGCAATGGAACAGCAGCGCCACGCCCAGAACAGGGCGGTCGTCGCTAACTACGAAAACTGTATGGTTGCGCGCGGGTGGCGTGTCGTACGCTTAACACCCGCAGTAGGCAGGCGCTTGGAGGCGCTAAGCGCTGCGCGGCTTGAAGCGCGGCTCGAACCGATGATCGGTGCAGAGCAGCCTGAAGGTGAAATCGTGCGAACCTTCTCGAACGACCTCGCACATCCGCAATCAACACCGGTGCATCCCGACGATGGCCGTTTGATCCCCCTGAGCTTGCTTGCGTTACCCCCTCAAAGCATCGTTGCCGATCATCTCCGGCGTACCCCGCATGCGGTGCCCGGCATGTCGCGTCCGATTGACGAACAGCGCGCGGCCGACGCAAGGGAGCGGGAGCGTGTCGCACGCATCCAGCGTGTTCGTGAACATTCTTCTGATAGCGCGCAGAGACTACTCCCTGTCAGTGACTTCACGACATTGCCGGCTGATGCATCGCTGATTGTCGTGTCGTTATCTGGCGCTGGTCGGTCAATTCGGTTCGATCGCGTGCCCACCGCAGACGATCATGCCCCAACCGCCATCTATCTTACGATCCCGCAGCCAAAGGCGCACTCCAACGAACCCGTTGTCAACGACGCGGCCTACGCTTTCGCTGTGCCCGCCGGACGCTGGCGGATCAGCGATCTGTCGGTTGGCGAGACCACCGTCTCGCTCTGCATGGGCGCGCCGACATTCGACGTGGGACAGGGAGAGGTCGTGTATGCCGGTGCGTTCGGCGAAGCGCAAACGGCGCCGGACATGACACCGAGTGCGGGTCAGGCGGTCTTAGCCTCATCGCCTGATCTGGCGGCGCGTTTGCGCCCTGCCTCGTACACCAACGGCGCCACGTTCGAATGCGCCGCCGAAACACCGTTCCTGTACGCCTATGAGGTGCCCAACGCGCCGTTTGCCGACGACTATCATTGGGGTTCGCGCTTCAGCCCGGCCACAGCGCCGGCGACGGCCGCCTCGCCGTGAACGCTGGAGGCTAGGCCCGCGCGTAAGCTGCCAACCTTGCCTCCAACCCCGCCTTCACGCCCGGCCATTCCTCGCGCAACACCGAGTACCAAGCATTGTCGCGCCACGTGCCATCCGGCCTCCGCACAGCGTGCCGGTGAAAGCCTTCGAACTTCGCGCCCATCTTCTCCATCGCGCGCCGCGAGCGGGCGTTGATGGCGTCGGTCTTCTGATCGACGCGTTCGGCGCCGCTGTTGAACGCGTGGCCGAACAGCAGCAGCTTGGACGCTGGATTGATCGACGTGCCTTGCGACTCCGGCCGATACCAGGTGCCGCCGATTTCGACGCCCGAATGCTCGGGGCGAATGTTCAGGTAGCAAGATTGCCCAACGATCGTGCCGCTCGGATCGATCACCGCGTGCGGCATCCAGCGCCCCGCGGCTTGTTCACCGCGGATGTAGGCGAAATAGACGTCGAAGCCTTGGGCCATGTTGAAGGGCTGCAGCTTGAACACCGCCGGATCGGCGCCGGCGGCTTTGAGGCCCTCGTAGTGGCGATTCTCCATCGGCTCCAGTCGAACGAAGGCGTTCGCCAGGGCTATGTGCTCCAGCTTCATCGGTGTCCCCGGCGGCTTTCGCAGCGGCAAGTTTGATCGGCCGCATTGCGAGTGTCTGTCCGGAGCCTTAGCGTAGCCGCCAAATCCAAACCAGACGCCGGGAGATCAACATGTATTTCGAACATAGCGACAAGACGAAAGCATGGATCGACCGCATCGAGCGCTTCATGGCCGATCACATCGTCCCGGCGGTGCCGACCTATGAGGCTCAGCAGAAAGAGGGCGGCCGCTGGAAGGTCATTCAGGTCGTCGAAGACCTGAAGGTGAAGGCCAAAAAGGAGGGGCTCTGGAATTTCTTCATGCCGCCGTCGAGCGGGCATCCGAAGGTCGATGACGCCTTCAAGTTCGAAGGCGAGCAACTCACCAATCTCGAGTATGCGCCGCTCGCGGAAATCATGGGCCGCGTCGGCTTCGCCTCGGAAGTATTCAACTGCTCTGCGCCCGACACTGGCAACATGGAAGTGCTGGAGCGCTACGGCACCGCGGCGCACAAGGATCGCTGGCTGAAGCCGCTGATGAACGGCGAAATCCGCTCGGCCTTCCTGATGACGGAGCCGGCAGTCGCTTCGTCCGACGCCACCAACATCCAGTGCGAGATCAAGCGCGACGGCAACGACTACGTCATCAACGGCCGCAAATGGTGGTCGAGCGGCGCCGGCGATCCGCGCTGCAAGGTCGCCATCCTGATGGGCAAAACCAATCCGGATAATCCGAAGCACAGCCAGCAGAGCCAGGTTCTCGTGCCGCTCGACGCGAAGGGCGTGAACATCCTGCGGCCGCTCACCGTGTTCGGCTATGACGACGCGCCGCACGGCCACATGGAAATCGAACTCAAAGACGTGCGCGTGCCGGTCGAGAATATTCTCCTCGGCGAAGGCCGCGGCTTCGAGATCGCGCAAGGCCGCCTGGGCCCGGGCCGCATCCACCATTGCATGCGCACCATCGGCGCGGCGGAAATGGCGCTGGCGGCGCTCTGCAAGCGCATCACCACGCGCGTCGCCTTCGGAAAAACCATCGCCGAACACAGTGTCTGGGAGCAGCGCATCGCCGAAGCGCGCGCCGATATCGAGATGAACCGGCTCTTGTGCCTCAAGGCCGCCTACATGATGGACATCGCCGGCAACAAGGTCGCCAAGAACGAAATCGCCATGATCAAGCTCACGGCGCCGCGCATGGCGCTGAAGATCATCGACGACGCGATTCAAGCCCACGGCGGCGCGGGTGTGTGCCAAGACTTCGGGCTCGCCAAGAGCTACGCCGGCATCCGCACGCTTCGCTTAGCCGATGGTCCGGACGAAGTGCATGCGCGCTCGATCGCGCTGAACGAGCTGTCCAAGTACGGCTGGACCGGCAAGCGCAAGAAGGACGAAGGCGAAAGCCTCCCCGGCATGCGTTGATGATCATTGCTTGGGTATTGAACGCGCTGGCGCTGGCCGCCGGCGCGTTACTCGGCGCGCGCGGATTCATTGATCCGAAGTGGGCGCAGAAACTTGTGCGGCTCCAGCCGGACCAGCAAGGCGGCGGCTTCGCCGAATTTCGCGCCACCTACGGCGCGATGTTTGCGGCGATGCATGTGGTTGCGCTGTTCTTCACGCTGAAATGGGTCATGGGCGGAGAGTACGTCCTGGGCGTCGCCGCCGCCGGCGCGAGCGCAGTGATCGCGGCAGGCTGGGGCGGCACAGCGATCGGCCGTGCAATCTCCATGTGGCGCGACGGCGCGCGCACGCGGTTCAATGAGCTTTCGACTATGATCGAAGCCGCAATGTCACTGGCGATCGGCGGCCCGTGGCTGTTGTGGTTGTTCGGGCTGAACTAGGCCTTGCCGTAAAACACGAAGGCCGCGCCCGCAGCGATCAGCGCGAAGCCGATGAAGTGGTTCCAGCCCAACGGCTCCTTCAGCACCAGCCACGAAAAGCCGACGAAGACGATGAGGGTGATGACTTCCTGCATCGTCTTGAGTTGCGCCGTCGAATAGACCGCGCGCCCGATGCGATTGGCGGGCACGGCCAGGCAATACTCAAAGAAGGCAATCCCCCACGACACGATGATCGCGATCAGCAGGGGCGTGGAACGAAACTTCAGGTGCCCGTACCAAGCGAAGGTCATGAATACGTTCGACGCGACCAGCATCAGGATTGGCGCAATTTGCGGTGAGGTGAGGGATTGCATGCGGGCTCCGTTATTCGAGCCAGCATAGCATCAGAAATCGTTGATGCTCATATCCGCGCGCGTCGCCCAGGTTCCCGCGCGCAAGCCGCAGGTCGCGGGATCGAACGTCTCGCGCGTCACCAGCACCGTGTTCGTGGGCGTTTCCTCGATCCGCACTTCGCGCACCGCGAACGGCAAGCCGTCATCCGCCACGAACGCAGACAGCTTCAGCCAAAAACACGCCGCCAGCGCCTCCGTCGTTGGATCGCCTTGGAATGTCATCACTTGCGACAGCCGCGCCGGCTCGCGCTCGCGGAAAAATCCGACCAACGGATCATCCTCGCGGAGATGAAGCGTGTGATCGACGGCCTCATCGATCCACTGGTGCCAACGCTTTTTCACTTGCTCGAACGGCGCCGCAGAATTGGTGTCGGAAAATTTGAACGTCCCAAGGGGATCGAGCCGCACGGTGACGAACTCATTGTGGCCGTGGGGTATCGCGCATTTGGGGCTTTGTGTCGCCAACAGCCGGTGCGCCATCGCGTAGCGACGGGTGAATTCCAGAGCAGCCATGTCATTCCCTCGGGCACTCCCGCAGCACAGACGGACGCCCGCGCGAACGCCTAAACGAAAACGGGCGACGCCGGAAGGACGCCGCCCGCTCAAAATCAGCTGCCGATGCGCGCTATTTGCCGTCGTAAGGATCGCCGTGCTGATCCCACACAGGATCGCCCAGATTGACGTTCTCCGGCGAAGCGAACGCGCCGACGCCAGCGCCAATGATCGCGCCCGGAATGGCGCCGACGCCGCCGGCCACGAGGCCAACACCGCCGCCAATCGCAGCGCCCGAAGCCATGCGGTCGCCCATCTGCGTGCCGCACGCCGCGAGTAGTAAGGCGGCTGATCCCGCCAGCAGAATCGTCTTCATGATCCTCTCCCAAACAAATGCGTGGTCATGAGAGGCTGCAAACGCGGGCATTTCATGGCGGTTCCACGCGATGACCGCGACAGCGTTAACGCTCAGAACCAGCCCCGCCATTTGGCGAACGCCAACAACGCGCCGGGCGCCGCGAACATGAGCGCAAACCCGACCCACGGCCCCCACGGCTCGTGAAACCAGCTCATGGCGGTGAAATTCATGCCGAAGATCGAGGCAACAAGCGTTGGCGGCACGAATACAATGGTTGCCAGCGACAGCGCTTTCAAAACGTTCGCTTGCGCCGCGTTGATCAGGCCGAGCATCGCATCTTGCAGATACGAGAGCCGTGGCTGCAGTGTTTCGGCAATGCGTTCCAGTTCGCCCACGTCGCGCGTCAGCGTGGCGAGTGACGAATCCGGCAGCGCGTATTTCGTTTTGTAAGCGCGCGCGTACACCAGCAGGCGCTGCATGCTGGAGAGCGAATCATGAGCGAGGGCGCTGATGGCCCCGATGCGTCCGAGCTCGCGCAGCGCGGTGCGGAGATCGGTAGTGTAGGTTTCATCGAAAACGCGGATGGATAGTTTGTTCGCGTCGCGCGTGCCTTCGGCGAGCAAGTCGGCCAAGCGCTCCGCCGCGCCTTCCAACAGCGACAGCATCACATCAGCCCCGCTCTGCGCCGAGGCGAGGCGCGCAGTGGCGCGGCCGGAACCGATCTCAAATGCGCGCGGCTTGATCTGACGAACGGTGACCACTTTGCCTTTGGTCAGGATGAAGGTTACGGCGCCGGACACCAGCGGACCTTCGTCGCGGCGGCCCAGCAGCGTTGCGGTCAGATGCAGCGCATCGCGTTCTTCATAATAGCGCGCGGACTCTTCGAACGCGGCGCGCTCCTGCGGCGTCGGCACATCGATGCCGAGTGTCCGCTCGACGCTCGCTTCTTCAGCGTCGTCCGGCGATTCCAGGTCATACCAGAGCGCTTCAGCGGCTTCGCACTCGACCTCGCCGCCGCCGCGCGCGATCACGCGTAGCATGCGCCGTCCCTAGCGAGGTTCGCGCGAACTTCCAATCACTCGTTCTTGGCGACGCCGCCGCGCGCCATGACGAAAGGCACATGCATCAGCGTCGCAACGTCGCGGGTGGGGTCGCCGTCCACGGCGATGATATCGGCGGAATAACCCGCGCCGATCCGGCCGGCCGTGCCGTTGAGTTGCAGGTGGTCGGCGGCCGCCACCGTCGCGAACTGGATCGCTTCGAGCGGCGAATAACCGGCTTCGACCAGCAACTGGAACTCGCGCGCATTCATGCCGTGCGGCGAAACGCCCGTGTCGGTGCCAAAGGCGATGCGCACATGCGCGGCGCGCGCGCGGCGCACCATGCCCATGAGCTGTGGGCCGACTTGGCGCGCCTTGGCGGCTTGCGAGGGCGTCAGGACGCCGCCTTGGTCGGCCAGTTGTGTCACCCACCAGCCGGCCATCATGGTCGGGACGAGGTAGCGGTTGCCCTGATGGAAGAGGCGGAAGGATTGCGCGTCTGAAAACGTGCCGTGCTCAATGCTGTCGACGCCGGCGCGCAGCGCCGCGTTGATGCCGTCAACGCCGTGTGCATGCGCCGTTACACGCCGGCCCATCATGTGGGCGGCGGTGACGATGGCATGCAGCTCTTCCGGCGTGAATTGCTGACCAACGCCGGCCGCATTGTTGGAGAGCACGCCGCCGGTGGCGGTGATCTTGATGAGGTCGGCGCCCGCTTGGATCTGGCGGCGCACGGCGCGAGCGCACGCATCCGGCCCTGAACACGCCGCTGGGTTTCGCAACACGTTCAGCACCTCCGGTGCGTAGCCTTGTTCATCGGCATGGCCGCCGTCAGGGGTGATGATCCAGCCAGCTGCGACGATGCGTGGTCCCGGGATGCGGCCTTCGGCGATGGCGCGGCGCAACCCAAACACGGCGTCGTTCGGCCCGCCAACATCCGCGACGGTCGTGAAGCCTGCTTCGACGGTCTTGCGCGCGTTTTCGGCGCCGCGCAGCGCTGCATCGGCGATGGTGAGTTGAACTTCGTCCAACAATTGGTTGGCGCCGAGTTCGCCGGTGAGATGGACGTGGCTATCGATCAAGCCGGGGAGCACGAAGCGATGGGTTTCATCGATGACAGCGGCGCCGTCTGGCGTGACGTAACCAGGCTCGATGCCGATCACTTTGCCGTCGCCGCCCACGAGAATGGATTGTTCCGTCAACACGTGGCCTGTTGCGGGATCGGCGAGCAGGCGGCCGGCGTGAATGACGCTAGCGACGTGCGGCGCGGTCTCAGACGTTTGCGCGGACGCCGACACCAACACAGCGCTGCTGATGGCGACAGCGGCCATGGCGGCCAGATTCTTCCACATGCGCGATCCCCCAAACTGTAAGCCAATCTGATGGCGAGCGGAGAGGCGCCGTCAATCGGAAACGCCCGGCGTTGGTCGCGAAAACCGGGCTACCCGAGCCGAATGGCGACGTAGAGGATGAAGGCGATGATCACGATCACGGTGACGCCCACGGCGATCGCCGGTCCGCGATCTCCGGGCTGCATCACGGGCTTCTGCGCCGGCACGCGGGCGCCGGTCGCGAGGATGGATTGGTACATCGCTTCTTGCGACGCGTAGACGCGATTGGCGCCGAAGAAGCCAATCGCTGCGAAGGCCGCGATGGACATCGCGAACAAGCTGCCGCCGCGCGTGACCATCGCGGCGACGTCAACGCCACCCTTGCCGCCGCCGAAATCGATGCCGTTGGCCATGAACAGCGCGAACGCAAGGCCGCCCGCCGCACCGATCAGCGCTCCGCGCAGCGCGATCGCAGCTTGGCCCGGCGTCCGGCGTTGCGACCACACGTAGAGAAAGAGATCGCGTTGGCGCTCGTTCACGCGAGACCTGCGCGCTGCGCGTAGTGAAACGATGCCGCGGCGAGGGGGCGGATGCGTGCGATCATTTGTGTTGCGTGCGCGCTCGCCGCGGTGCCGTCGCGCACGCGCCCGGCGATGCCTTGCAGGATGCAGGCGAGGCGGAAGGCGTTATAGGAGAAATACCAATCAAGCGCCGGAATGCCATCGCGGCCCGTCTGCGCGCAATAGAGCGCAACGGTTTCATCCAATGTCGGGATGTTGAGGTCCTTGAGGTTCACGCCGCCGAGCCCCGAGCGCCCGTCATGGGGCATCACCCAATTCATCAGATAATAGGTGAAGTCGCCCAGCGGATCGCCGAGCGTTGAAAGCTCCCAATCGAGCACGGCAATGACGCGCGGTTCGCTCGCGTGCAGCACCATGTTGTCCAGGCGATAATCGCCATGAACGATGCTCGTGCGCTCGCCCGGCGGAATGGTCTGCGGAAGCCATTCTATGAGCCGGTTCATCTCATCGATGTTTTCGGTCTAGATCGGAAG
>Ga0209023_10005802_pt1 | contig 13304 bp, 11 predicted proteins | sample LakOneMetagenome_FD_187468 | JGI IMG/M metagenome (GOLD analysis project Ga0209023, IMG submission 187468) | Freshwater and sediment microbial communities from Lake Erie, Canada (SPAdes) (version 2) | ecosystem: Environmental > Aquatic > Freshwater > Lentic | place: Lake Erie, Canada... | reverse complement strand
GTCACTCGTCATCACCTGAGCGACAGCCGATGCCTGAGATCGGAGGAGTCGGCCTGCTCACCGCCCTGTTCGCGGGCGTCGTCTCCTTCTTCTCGCCCTGCGTCCTCCCACTGGTCCCCGGCTACCTGTCCGCCGTGACGGGCGTCTCGGCATCCGAGCTCGAGACCGCCGGCTGGCGCAAGGTGGTCCCCCCCTCCCTCACCTTCATCGCCAGCTTCTCGCTCATCTTCGTCCTGCTCGGGCTGACCGCCGTGGGCCTGACCCAGACGCTCCGCCAGAACCAGGACACCCTCGACAAGATCGCCGGCACCCTGATCATCATCATGGGCGTCCTCTTCGTCGCCCAGCTCTTCGTCGTCAGGCTGAACAAGGAGTGGCGCGTCGACGCGCTCATCGAGCGGGCCGGCAGCGGCGGCCCCATGATCGCCGGCGCCGCCTTCGCGATCGCCTGGACGCCCTGCATCGGCCCCACACTCGCCGCCATCCTCACCCTCGCGGGCACCACCGGCTCGGTCGCCCAGGGCGGCCTCATGCTCCTCGTCTACTCCGCCGGCCTCGGCATCCCCTTCCTCCTCACCGCCATCGCCTTCGCCCGCATGACCACGGCCTTCGGCTTCATCCGGCGCCACTACCCCGCGATCATGGCCCTTGGCGGCATCGTCCTGATCGCCATGGGCGTCCTGGTCTTCACCGGCGAACTGACCCGCCTCAACATCGAGGCCCAGCAGGCCCTGGACGGCCTCGGGATCAACTTCTTCAACGAGGTGTAGACAACCCCGAGTCGCCCGCCGGCCTCGCCCTGGCCCCTAGTCCCCGGTCTTGACCGGGACCGGGACCTCGACCGGGGTGCCGACCTCGATCGTCTCGCCGATCGCCTCGGTCTCCTCGAGGCCGGCGCCGTCGAGATCGCGGGAGCAGACGATGCGGAAACGGCCGGTGCCGATGTCGGCGTCGGGCACGACCGGGAGGCCGCGGATCTCGTCCCAGCCCAGCCGCTCCACCTCGAAGGGGTTCATCCGCACCTCGGCCGCCGGGAAAGGACAGCCGGAGTTGTGCTGGTCGATCGCCTTTGAAATCGCCTCGAGGTTCTTCGCCTCAGCTCCCACGGCCTCAAGGTATCAGCGCCGCAAGGCCAACCGACGCATGCACGTCGCTTCCTGACTTACCCTACGGCCCATGCGCGCCTCTATCTCCTTCATCGCCGCCGCACTCGCACTGGCCTGCATCCTCATGGTCGGCCCTGCGAGCGCCGCCGCATCGGGGATCTCCAAGGTCACGCTTTCGGAGACCACCCCGTTCTGGCGTGGCATGGTCAAATCGAAGCAATTCGGCGGTACCCGGAGCTGTGAGCGCAAGCGCGTCGTCAAGGTCTACAAGCGGCGCGACGGCAAGGATCAGCTGATCGGGGTCGACACGAGCAGCAACGAGGGCCGCTGGATCGTCCCGGACGAGCCGACCGCGGGCAGCTACTACGCGAAGCTGATGCCTCGGCCCGCCGCGAGAAAGCCCGCCTGCCGGAGCGACCTGTCATCCAACGTGACCATCGGCCAAGCCTGAGCCGAGAGAGGGATTTCGTCCCCCTCGGCGGCTAGCATCGGCGCATGCCGAGCGAACGCGTGTACGGGGACCCCTCCAGCTGGGAGCACGCGGTCGCGCACGTCGACATGGACGCTTTCTACGTGTCCGTAGAGCTGCTCAGCCGGCCCGATCTGCGCGGCAAGCCCGTGATCGTCGGCCCGGTCGATCCGCGGTCCCGCGGCGTCGTGATGACCGCGTCGTACGAGGCACGAAAGTTCGGAGTCCACTCGGCACTCCCGATCGCCGTCGCGCGGCGCCGATGCCCCCAGGCAATCGTCATCCCGCGCAACATGGACAGCTACCGTGAAGCCTCGGCCAAGGTGATGGAGGTCTTCCACAGCTACAGCGATCTCGTCGAGGTCGTCGGCATGGACGAGGCCTATGTCGACCTGACCGAGTCGCCCGCGCCGAAGGCGCGCGCCCGTCAGATCAAGGCCGAGGTGCTGGCCAGAACCGGCCTGACCTGCTCCATCGGCATCGGGCCCAACCGTCTCGTCGCGAAGATCGCCTCCGACCTCGACAAGCCGGACGGGTTGTGCGTGCTACCTCGGGAGCGCTTCCTCGAGGTGATCGGAGACCGCCCCGCCCGGATCATTCCGGGAATCGGCCCGCGGACCGAGGAGCGGCTGAACGCCCTCGAGATCAGGACCGTGCGCGACCTCGCGGGGGCGCCCGAGGCCAGCCTCACCGCGATTCTCGGCGCGAACCACGCGCGCTCGCTCGGCCGCCGGGCCTGCGGGTTCGGAAGCACCGAGGTGGCGGTCGAACGCGAGCGCAAGTCGGAGAGCCGCGAGCGGACCTTCGCCAGCGACCAGACCGACCCGACCGTGATGCGGAGCGAGATCGCCGCGATGGCGAGAACCGTCGCCGAGCACCTCGGCAAGCAGGAGATCCGCGGCCGCACGGTCACAATGAAGATCAGGCTCGCCCCTTTCCGGACATTCACCCGCTCGCGGACGCTCGACGAGGCGACCGCCGACCCGGGCGAGGTGGCCAAGTCGGCGTTGGCGCTGTTCGACGCCTTCGAGCGCGACGCCCCGGTCCGGCTCCTCGGCGTCGGCATGTCGAACCTCGTGCGGGACGGTGAAAAGCAGACGGACCCCGCCTCCGCAGGCGCCGACGGATCGGCGGGCGCGGAGACGGGGCCCGTGCAACTGGCCCTCGGCTGACGTAGGCGAGGCCTACTTGTCGACGAGGATCGTTCCCGTCGACCCGAAGCCGAGCTTCGACTTCGTCGCGGAGGTGAGGTCGAACTCACGACCGGCGACGTAGGGGCCGCGGTCGATGACCTTCGCCTTGACCTCGCGGCCGTGGTAGCGGATCGTCAGCTTCGTCCCGCAGGGCATGGTCTTGTGGGCCACACCGATGGTGGACGGGCTGAGTGTGCCGCCGCAGGCCAGGGCGCCGCCGTACAGGCCGGGCCCGTAATAGGAGGCGACGGCCGGGCGGAACACCGAGACCTTGCCGGCCTTGGTCTTGCTGCCGGCGGCGATCAGGTTGCCGGCGGCGCGGACGCGGACCTTGGAGGTCCCCGCGTGCTTCGGCTTCCACTTGGCGACGAAGTCGCCGTGCTTGTTGGTCCTGGCATGCAGCTTGTCGCCGCCCACCTTGACGGTGACCTTCCGCCGCGTGCCGCCCGGGGAGACGTGACCGCGGATGGCCACCTTCTGGCCGACCTTGGCGTTGTTCTCGGCCCGTGCCCTCGTCACCGAGCGAACCCGGATCTTCTTGGGCTTGGTCGTCCGGCCGTCGGCGCTGACGGCGCGGAAGCGGCCGCTGCGCTTGACCTGGAGTCGCTCGCTGAACCGGCCGGACTTACCGGCGCGGGTGTGACGTGCCGCCCGCCATTGGCCGGCGCCGAACGCCTTGAACTGGATGGCGACGGCCTGGGTCTCCTGCTCGGCCGGCTGCGTACCGCCGGCGGGCGCCGTGACGGTGCCGATGGGCCGGAACCGGCCCCTCAGCGTGATCTTCTCGTTCGGGTGAACGCTCTTGGTGCTCGCCGCGAAGCTGGAGGTCCGCTGGGCGTCGGCGGAGCCGGCGCCCGCGGCGGAGCCGACGGTCAGTCCAATTGTCAGAGCGGCGATGGGCAGCAGCATGAAAGCTGCGACCCACCCCCGCGTGTTGCGGAAGCGTGTCATCTTCGATCCTCGCTTTCGACGCCGGCGGGGTTAGCTGACGGGCTCGCCCGGTTCGGTGGTCCGAACCGCGGCTACGGGCCGATCACGGCCCGATTCGCCCCTGCCGGCTCGATCGTCGTCCGGCTGGTGGGTCCCCCGCTCCCGGCCCCGGTTCGGGTGCCGTGGATTGAGCGGTCTTTGTTGCTTTCGATCTATCTGGTCGAGCCGAAAGGTACGGGGGGCGAACACATGTATGTGTGGCTCTGATCACAGTCTTTACGAAGGTGAAAAGATGTATGCATGAGTCTCGATCGGCTGACCGGCCTGGATACGTCCTTCCTCCACCTGGAGCGCGACGGCGCTCACATGCACGTCGCCTCGACGATGATCTTCGAGGGCCCGCCGCCGGACTTCCAGGAGTTCCGCGACCACCTCGAATCGCGCCTCCATCTCGTGCCCCGATTCCGGCAGAAGCTGCGGTTCGTGCCGTTCGACCAGGGCCGTCCGGTCTGGGTCGACGATCCCCACCTCAACCTCGATTACCACGTCCGCCATACGGCCCTCCCGGCCCCCGGCGACGAGGAGCAGCTGCGGACGTTCGCCGCCCGCGCCTTCTCCCAGGGCCTCGACCGCTCCAAGCCCCTCTGGGAGATGTGGGTCGTCGACGGCATCGAGGGCGACCGCTTCGCGATCGTCTGCAAGAGCCATCACTGCCTGGTCGACGGCGTCTCCGGGGTTGACATAACCACGGTCCTGTTCGACGCCGAACCCGACCCCGCCCCGTCGGATCCCGCCCCGGAGTGGATCCCCCGCCCGGAGCCCAACGACATGGCTCTCCTCGGGTCCGCGCTCACCGAGCGGATCACCCAGCCCGCGGAGGTCATCCGCGGCGCCCGTGCGCTGATCCGCCGGCCGATGAAGGCGCTCGGCGCCGTCCGCGAGGCCATCGGCGCCACCGGCTCGCTGGCGGGCAAGGGCCTCTCCGCCCCCGAGTCACCCCTGAACGTCGACATCGGCCCTCACCGGCGCTTCGCCTGGGTCCGCGGCGACCTCGCCGACCTGCGCCGGATCAAGGACACCTACGGCGGGACCGTCAACGACGTCGTCCTCACCGTCGTCTCCGGGGCGCTCGGCAAGCACCTGCGATCCCTCGGGCATTCGACCGATGAGCTCGTGCTCAAGGCCATGGTTCCGGTCAGCATCCGCACCGCCGACCAGCACGGCGACCTCGGCAACCAGGTGACCGCGATGATGGCCCCCCTGCCGGTCTGGTGCGAGGATCCGATCGAGCGACTCGGCATCGTCCGGAAGTCGATGGGGAACCTGAAGAACTCCAAGCAGGCCGTCGGCGCCAACCTGCTCGCCGAGATGACCGACTTCGCGCCACCGACGATCGCCTCCCAGGCTGCCCGGCTGCAGTCGCGTCAGCGCTTCTTCAACCTCGTCGTCACGAACGTGCCGGGACCGCAGTTCCCGCTCTACGTGTTGGGCCGGCGTCTCCAGGACATCTTCCCGATGGTGCCGCTGGCCAAGCGCCAGGCCGTCTGCGTCGGGATCATGAGCTACGACGGCGGCATCAACTTCGGCCTGATCGGGGACTACGAGGGCATCCCGGCGCTCGGAGGCCTGGCCGCCGACCTCGAGCAGGAGCTCGACGAGCTCGCGGCCCTCGCCCCGAAGCCGAGCTCGAAGAACGGCGCCTCGCCGGCGGCCGTGATCTCCAGGTCGGCCCCAGCCTCCTCCTGACCCGGCCTCAGATTCCTTCCGGCTCCGCGGTCGACCCGCGCATCCTCAAGCCGAGCAGGGGATAGATCGCCGTCGACAGGACCGCGGCGCCGACGAGCGCGGCGGCCGTGGTCGTACGCATGCGGTCCTCGGAGACCGCGATCGTCGTGATCGCGACCACGAGCGGCAACTCGGTGGCGCTGAAGAACGCGAGCGAAGCCCGATCCCTGAAATCCAGGACCTTGCGGTAGAGCGTCATCGCCGGCACGCCCCGGACGACCAGGAAGAGCAGGAAGAAGACCGGCACGAGCAGCCAGCGACTGGGGTCGGCGACGAGCGCGCTCATGTCGAACTGGATCCCGCTGACGACGAAGAAGAACGGAATCAGGAACCCGTAGCCGACGGCGCTGAGCTTCGACTCGAGGATCTTCACCTCCCTGCCCTTCAGCGCGAGGCGCACGATGACGCCGGCGACGAACCCGCCGAGCAGCAGGTCGAGGCCGAGATCCGACGCGAGGTAGGCGAGCGCGAATATCAGTACGACGGCGATCCGGATCGGCAGCTGCGCGCTCGTCTCCATCGAGACCTCGAACTTCTCCCATCCGATTCCCACCCAGCGGATCGCGAGGAGCGCCGCCCCGACCGCCAGGGCGATGAAGGCCATCAGGACCAGGCCGCTCTCCGCCGGCGAATCGGTCGAGAAGAGGAAGGTGATCAGGAGGATCGGTCCGAACTCGCCGACCGCCCCGGCGGCCAGCAGATATTTGCCGAACCGCGTGTTGATCTGATCGGCGTCGTCGAGGATCGGGATCAGCGTCCCGATCGCCGTCGTCGCCATCGCCGACCCGGTGAAGAGCAGAGACAGGACCACTCCGGCGAGCGCGAGCAGCCCGCCGATCGAATACGCCAGCGCCAGCGAGATGAGCCAGCCGATCGCCGCGAGCTTCAGCGGCTCGCCCTTGATCCTCTCGAAGTCGATCTCGTAGCCGGCGAAGAAGAACAGCATGCCGAGGCCGAGGTTGGAGAAGAAGGAGATGAACGAATCCGGGTCGGCGAGGCCCAGCACGTCGGGACCGATGATGATCCCGAAGACCAGCTCGAGGACCACGACTGGAACGAATATGTACCGGCCGCCGAACGTGACGAGCGTCGAGGCGACGGCGGCCGTCGCGACGATGATCAGGAAGTCGGCCGTGTCGACGGTCAGCATCGGCGCTCAGGCACCCCCGCCGCCATGAATTCCCGTTCGCGTGAAGTCGTTCATCGCCGCCACAGCGGAAACCTAGCCTGCGGAGGTGCCCTAACCTCGCCCCGATGAGCGGCATAACACGCGCGCTGTCATCCTTCGCACTCGTCACGGCCCTCTTCGCCGCCGCGCCCGCCGCGGCGTCGACCGGCTCGCCGAGCGCCTCCGCCGCCATGCCCGCGGCCGCCAAGCCGCACGCCGGAGTCCCCGAGCCGAAGACGAAATGGGACCCGATTCCCTACGGCAAGGGCCGCAAGCGCCAGATGGCCAACTACTCGAACCGCCACTACGGCAAGCGCACCTGGCGCCTCACCGACCCCGACGTGATCGTCCTGCACTACACGGCGACGTCCACCTACTCACCGGTCTTCAACACCTTCGCCTCCAACGCCCCATCGCTTGGCGAGAAGCCCGGCGTCTGCTCCCAGTTCGTCGTCGAGAAGGACGGGACCATCCACCAGCTCACACGCCTCTACGTCCGCTGCCGACACACCGTCGGCCTCAACCATCGGGCGATCGGTATCGAGATGGTCCAGGAGTCGATGTCGGGCAAGCATTCAGCCGACAAGGCGATCCTCGGTCGCAAGGCCCAGATCAGGGCCGCAACAAGGCTGACGGCGTGGCTCAAGCAGAAGTACGGGATCGGCATGAAGGATGTGATCGGTCACGCGATGGCCAACGACTCGCCCAAGTTCAAGGACCTCGAGGGCTGGAAGAACGATCACGTCGACTGGCTGGGCGGCGACGTCCGGAAGTTCCGGAAGATCGTCAGCAACGTGATCCACGGCCACCGTTGAGCTCCCCGCGGCAACTCCGCCCTCGCCGACCCCTGCCCGAGGCGATGCGGCTGACCGAGCCGCGGCGCAGCTTCGGCGTCGTCCTGGCTTCGATCGTCGTCGCGCTGGTCTTCCAGCTCGCCGCACCGACCACCGACGCGACCCGTCTGGTGGCAATCGCCCTGCAGGGCACGGTCATCGTGCTCGCGCTCCGGGCCGCCGGGTTCCACAAGCACATCGTCGAAGCGGCGACCTCCGCTCTCGTCGTCCTCGGGCTGATCGTCGCCGTCGCCCTCTTCGGCTTCGATGCGATCCACCCGGCGGCGCCCCGGGTCGTCACCCTGATCCTGATCCTCCTGACCCCTGTCGCGATCGTCGCGGGAGTGGTCCGGGAGCTGCGCGAGGACGGCGGGGTGACGGTCCAGTCCGTCTACTGCGGCCTCTCCCTGTATCTGCTGCTCGGCATGGCCTTCGCCTTCCTGTTCGGCGCGATCCAGGACATCCAGGACGCCGACTTCTTCACCCACACCGCGGGGAACCCGAACGACTTCCTCTACTTCAGCCTCGCCACTCTGACGACCACCGGCTACGGCGACTTCGCCGCGGCGTCCAACCTCGGCCGTGCGGTGTCGGTCACCGAAGCGCTGATCGGCCAGATGTACCTGGTCACCGTCCTGGCGGTCATCGTCGCCAACGTTTCCCGGCGACGGTAGGCGCATCTGCGAAGATCGGACCGGAATGACGGAGGAGAGCGTCACCCGGTACACGACCTGTCCGCTCTGCGAGGCGACGTGCGGGCTGCAGGTCGAGCTCGAGGGCACGGAGGTCGTCAAGGTCCGCGGCGACGCAGACGACGTCTTCAGCCGCGGCTTCATCTGCCCGAAGGGGGCGAGCCTGGGGGAGCTCCACTCCGACCCCGATCGCCTCGAGACTCCGATGATCCGCCGCGACGGAGAGCTCGTCCCGGCGAGCTGGGACGAGGCGTTCGCCGAGATCGACCGCCGACTCGCGCCGATCCGCGAGAGCGGCGACCGGAACGCCACCGCCGTCTACCTCGGCAATCCGAACGCCCACACCCTCGACGGGACGATCTATCTCCGGGCGATGATCAAGGCGATCGGCACCCGCAACATCTTCAGTGCCACGAGCGTCGACCAGCTGCCGAAGCAGATCTCCTGCGCCCTGATGTTCGGATCAGGCCTGTCGCTGCCGATCCCCGACATCGACAGGACCGACTACATGCTGATCCTCGGCGCCAACCCGCTGGCATCGAACGGCTCGCTGATGACCGCCCCGGACTTCCGAGGCAGGCTGAAGGCCATTCGTGACCGCGGTGGCCGCGTCGTCGTCATCGACCCGCGCCGCACGCGCACCGCGGAGGTCGCCGACGAGCACCACCCGATTCGGCCCGGCCGCGACGCCCATTTCCTCGCCGGAGTCGTACACACGCTTGTCGACGAGGGCCTGGTCGATCTCGACGGCGACTGGACCGCGAACGTCGCCAGCGCCGAGCATCTCGGCGAGGCCGTCGCGCCCTTCGCCCCCGAGGCCGTGGCCGCCGCCTGCGGCATCCCGGCGGAGGAAGTCCGCAGGATCGCCCGCGAGATCGCCGCCGCGCCCACGGCCGCCGTCTACGCCCGGATCGGCACGACGACGCAGGAGTTCGGAACGCTGGCGAGCTGGCTTGTCGACGTGATCAACGCCATCACCGGCAACCTCGACAGCCCCGGCGGCGTCATGTTCCCGCTCGCCGCTGCCGGTCAGACGAACTCGACCGGCGGACCGGGCCGCGGCCGCGGATTCGAGCTCGGCAGGTGGGGCTCACGGGTCCGCGAGCTGCCGGAGGCCTTCGGCGAGCTTCCCGTCTCGTGCCTGGCGGAGGAGATCACCACGCCCGGCGAGGGCCAGATCCGGGCACTCGTCACGGTCGCGGGCAACCCCCTGCTCTCGACACCGAACTCGGGCCAGCTCCGCGAGGCGTTCGACTCCCTCGATCTGCTGGTCTCGATCGATTGCTACCTGAACGAGACGACCTCGCGTGCCGACGTGGTCCTCCCCGTCCTCTCCCCGCTGGAGCGCTCGCACTACGACCTCGCCTTCTACCAGCTGTCGGTGCGCAACATCGCCAACTTCAGCCCCGCGATGTTGCCTCCGAACCCGGAGATCGAGCCGGAGTGGCGGACGATGCTGCGGATGACCGGCCTGGTCGCCGGCGCCGGGCCCGATGCCGACATCGACGTGCTCGACGACATGGTCGCGCTGGAGATGGCTCGGCGGGAGACGGTTACGGAGGGCTCGCCCGCGAACGGCATGGAGCCCGAAGAGGTCGTGTCCGCCCTCGGCGAGCGCCGCGGGCCCGACCGGATCCTCGACCTGATGCTTCGCTGCGGTGCCTACGGCGCCGGGATCGCCGGGCGGCCCGGCCGCGGCAACGGCACGCAGCTTTCGCTCGACGTTCTCGAGCGGAATCCGCACGGGATCGATCTCGGGCCACTGCAGCCGCGGCTCCCGGAGATGCTGCGCACCGCGAGCGGCAAGGTGGAGCTCTGCCCCCCCGCCCTGCTCGCCGACCTCGATCGCCTGGCGGAGGCGATGACCGCGGACCGCGACGACTTCGTCCTGATCGGCCGCCGCGACCTGCGCTCGAACAACTCCTGGATGCACAACCTCCCCCACCTCGCCCGCGGCAAGACCAGGTGCACGATGCACGTCAACCCGCGTGACGCGGAGCGCCTCGGCCTCACCGAGGGCGGCGACGCCGCGGTCAGCTCACGCGCGGGCGCCCTCGTGGTGCCGGTCGAGGTGACCGACTCGATCATGGAGGGCGTCGTCTCGATCCCCCACGGCTGGGGTCACGACGTCGAGGGCACCAAGCTCGGAGTCGCCGGCAGGCAGCCGGGCGTGAATTCGAACATCCTCGCCGACGATCAGCTGGTCGACGCCCTCTCCGGGAATGCCGTCCTCAACGGCATCCCGGTAGAGGTCACCCCCGCCTGAAGCCCCAGGCGAGGCCGCCGAGTCAGCCGCCGAGGCTGAACCGATACTTCGAGCCGTCGGACTTGTAGATCCGCTTGCCCCGCTTGTCCATGCGGGAGCTGCGCCCGTCGACGTTCGCGACGACGGCGGTGATCCGCGAGAACGTTCCCGGGTTGTCCAGCGTCACGGTCGCCTTGCCGCCCTTCGGCAGATACTTGATGTCGTCGGAGACGACGCCCGGCTCGGCGCCCTGGCGACCGATCAGCGCAACCGTGCTCTGCGTGCCCTTCTGCGCCTTGACCGTGAACGAGACCGAGGGACTCATCGTCGGTTTCACCTTGTAGAGGCGGAACGAGGTGTTGTCGAGCTTCGTCGACTTCGCTTCGGACCCAACGGTGCCCGAGCGCTTCACGTCCGGGTAGGCGTCGGGAACCGTGGTGTCCGGGAACGCGGACTCTGACTTGAACTCCGCGGTGGCGGTGAAGAACTCGCCGAGCTCCCGGCCGAACGACGAGGCGCCGTTCTGCTCCTTGATCGACTTGTCGTAGGAGGCGACCGCGAAGTGCTTCTGCGATGGCGAGACCTCCCAGTTGCGACGGATCAGGTCGGCGCCGTACTTGTAGCTGAGCCAGTGGTTCCAGATCGCCTCGGAGTAGATCTTGATGCTGGTGCCCGTCATCGGGACCTGCGGCTTCTCGGAGAAGGCCGGGATGTAGTTCAGGTAGTCGTTGATGCCCGGGTAGACCTGCTCCTCGGCCCAGGTGGCCGTGTCCTCGAACAGCCACGTGTCCTCGTAGACGTCGTAGTTGAACTGGAGGATGTGGTTGTACTCGTGGGCGACGGTGACCTGCATCGACTCGGTCGGCGGGGTCGGAAAGCCGACGTAGTTGTTGTCGAGGACGAGGTACGCGTAGCGCTTCAAGCCGCGCTGGCCACCGTCCGGCGAGGCGTAGCCGTAGAGGTTCGGGCCGAGGTTGGTGACGTAGACGTCGACCTGGCCGTCGCCACCGACGCCGTGCCGCTTGCCGAGCTTGCCGTCGGACTTGGCGTTCTTCCAGCCGAGGTCCGTGTTCTCCCGGGTGTAGCTGAGGGCCGTCGCGTCGAGGATGTCGTTCAGGAACTGCTGGGAGACCGGTGCGTTCTTGCCCTTGTCCGTCCAGTGGACGCAGAACTGCGAGTCGCAGATCGGCGAATCGGCTGCCTCCTTGCCGAAGTAGCCGCGGTCGTTCTTGTCGGTCGGCCGGGCCAGCAGGCTCTGCGCCGCCTTCCGGTCGGCACCGTGGAGAGCCGGGAGCGCGGTTGCCAGGTCGCGCAGCGCCAGCGTGGCGTCGCGACTGCCGGCGGCCTCGCCGGCCTTCAGCGGGGACGTGAAGACGTCCTGAGCGTTCTGGAGCGCCTGCTGAGCGGCGGCGGAAGAGACGGCCGGAGCGGCGGAGGCAGTGGATGTGAGCCCGGCGGCGAGCGCGCAGGCGAGAAGGGCGGTGAGCAGGACGTGACGACGCAAGACGGGGGTTCCTTCCGAATGGGGGCCGGGGCAAACTAGCACCGGATTCGGCCTAACAACACCGGTCGAGGCCCACAGGTGCGGTCGGACGAGATAATCGCAACATGGAAGAACCGCGATCCGCGATCCGCCTTGCTCTCGCCCAGGTGAACCCGACCGTCGGCGACGTCGAGGGCAACGCCGCCCTGGCGGCCGAGTGGATCGAACGGGCACGGGAGGCCGGAGCCGACCTCGTGATCCTCCCGGAGCTGATGATCTGCGGATACCCGCCCGAGGATCTCCTGCTCAAGCGGCACTTTCTCGACGCCTGCGAGGAGGCCCTCGACGGCCTCGCGTCCCAGGTGGAGGGCATCGTCGCGGCGGTCGGCTGCCCGGTCCGGGACGCCGCCCTTCACAACGGGCTGGCCGTGATCGCCGACGGCAGGATCGTCACGCGATATCGCAAGGTCCACCTGCCCAACTACGGGGTCTTCGACGAGCGGCGGTACTTCGAACCGGGCCCCGTCGGCGAGATGATCGACCTGAACGGGACGCTGATCGGCCTGACGGTGTGCGAGGACGTCTGGTTCCCCGGCCCGCCGTCCTCCGACGAGGCCGCAAGCGGCGCGAGCCTGATCGTCAACGCCTCCGCCTCCCCATACCACCGCACGAAGGGCTCCGAGCGGGAGGCGATCGTCGCCGCCCGAGCACGTGAGGCGGGCGTCCCGGTCGCGCTCTGCAACATGGTCGGGGGCCAGGACGAGCTCGTCTTCGACGGTTGCAGCATCGTCGTCGGGGCCGACGGCGTCACCGTCGCCCGCGCGGCCCAGTTCGAGGAGGAGTTGCTGCTCTGCGACCTCGAACTGCCCGCCACCCGTCCCTCCGCGGGCGCACCCTCTCCCCTCGCCGCCTCGATCTCGACCCGTCCCGCGAAGTCGCGTGCGCCGATTCCGGCTCGGGTGAGCCCCCTGCTGAGCGACCCCGACGAGGTCTACGCGGCGCTCGAGACCGGCCTGCGGGACTACGCCGGCAAGAACGGCTTCCGTCATGCCGTCCTGGGCCTCTCCGGGGGAATCGATTCGGCCCTCGTCGCGCTCCTGGCCGCCGACGCCCTCGGGCCCGAGCAGGTCACCTGCGTGATCATGCCCTCCCCCCACTCAAGCTCGGAGACCCAGGAGGACGCACGGCTGATCGCGGCCAATCTCGGCTGCCCGGCGATCGAGTTCAGGATCGAGCCGGTCATGGACGCCTACGCCGAGCTGCTCCGGCCCCATTTCGAGGGGACCGAACCGGGAATCGCCGAGGAGAACATGCAGGCCCGGATCCGAGGGAACCTGGTCATGGCGCTCTCCAACAAGTTCGGCTGGCTGCCGCTCAGCACGGGCAACAAGTCGGAGATG
>Ga0209023_10005801_pt1 | contig 13305 bp, 11 predicted proteins | sample LakOneMetagenome_FD_187468 | JGI IMG/M metagenome (GOLD analysis project Ga0209023, IMG submission 187468) | Freshwater and sediment microbial communities from Lake Erie, Canada (SPAdes) (version 2) | ecosystem: Environmental > Aquatic > Freshwater > Lentic | place: Lake Erie, Canada... | reverse complement strand
AGCAGGAGATCGGATTTCGCTATGACACCGCGATGGTGACCTGCGACAACCACTCGATCTACAAAAACGGAGCCAAGGAAATCGCCGACGCGCACGGCAAGAGCCTCACGTTCATGGCAAAGTTCAACGAGCGGGAAGGAAACAGCTGCCACGTCCACATCAGCCTGCGCGGCACGGACGGTAGCGCCATGTTCGCCGATCCGCAGGCCGAACACGGCATGTCCACACTCTTCCGACATTTCATCGCCGGCCAGCTCGCCGTCATGCGCGAACTGACCCTCTTCTCCGCCCCCAACATCAACTCCTACAAGCGCTACGTGGCCGACAGCTTCGCGCCGACCGCGATCGCCTGGGGCCTCGACAATCGCACGTGCGCCCTGCGCGTCGTCGGCCGGGGGCTGGGCATGCGGGTGGAGAACAGGGTGCCCGGCGGCGACGTCAACCAGTACCTGGCCGTGAGCGCCCTCATCGCTGCCGGTCTGTACGGGATCGACCACGAACTCGAACTCGAACCCGCCTTCGAGGGCAACGCCTATGCCGGTGACACCGCGCGAGTGCCGGCGACCCTGCGCGAAGCCGCCGACCTGTTCGACGCCTCAACGGTGGCCCGGGAGGCTTTCGGCAACGAGGTTGTCGACCACTACCTGAACAACGCCCGCGTCGAAGTGGCCGCCTACGACTCCGCCGTCACCGATTGGGAGAGGACCCGTGGTTTTGAACGCCTCTGACGATGTAACGAGCTCCGAACATCCGAACGGCTCCGACGCGGTTCCGACGAACCCACCCGTCATCGGACTCAGCACCTATCTCCAACCGGCCCAGACCGGTGTCTGGAATGTGGAGGCTGCCTTCCTGCCGGCGGTGTACTTTCAGGCCGTCACTCGGGCCGGAGGCATCGCCGTTCTGCTGCCTCCGCAGCCGGTGAATGCCGCCCTGGCCGACCGAGTGCTCGACGGGCTCGACGGGTTGATCATCACCGGCGGCACAGACGTGAATCCGGCCGACTACGGCCAGCTGCCCCACCCGGCCACGGACGAACCGCGGCGAGATCGAGACTCATGGGAATCGGCCCTGGTTCGCCGTGCGCTCGATCGTGACCTGCCATTTCTCGGTATCTGTCGCGGCGCCCAGGTGCTCAACGTCGCTCTCGGCGGAACGCTTCACCAGCATCTGCCCGACCTGGTGGGAAACACGCAGTACCAGGCCGGAGGCGGCGTCTTCAACGAGGTTTCGATCGACATCGACGCGGACTCCCGCCTGCATGACCTCCTGCAGCAGGACAGCCTCGCCGTTCCGGTCTACCACCACCAGTCGATTGACCGGGTGGCCGACGGCCTGACCGTATCGGCCGTCACCGAGCACGGGATCATCCAAGCCGTCGAAGCGGATGCCAAGCCTTTTGCCCTCGCAGTGCAGTGGCATCCGGAGGAGTCCCCGGAAGACCTCCGGCTCTTCGCGGGCCTCGTCGCCGCGGCATCCGTTTACCGAAAGGCACGGCCATGAGCAGTTATACCGTGATCAATCCCGCCGACGAACGGGTCGTTTCCACGGTGGTTCATGTCACCCGTGAGGGCACCGACGAGGCGATCGCGCGCGCCGTGGTCGCGCAGAAGACCTGGGCTCTGGTGTCCCCCGCCGACAAGGCCAGCGCCCTGCACCGCTTCGCCGCCGCCGTCGACGACGACCGGGAGAACCTGGCCCAGACCGAGGTGAGGAACTCCGGCCACCCGGTGACCCAGGCCCGCTGGGAGGCGGGTCATGTGCGCGATGTGCTCGAGTATTACGCAGCCGCACCGGAGCGCATGTTCGGGCGGCAGATCCCGGTTTCCGGCGGCCTCGACGTGACATTCCACGAGCCCCTCGGAGTGGTCGGCATCATCACACCGTGGAACTTCCCCATGACCATCGCAGCGTGGGGTTTCGCACCCGCCCTGGCTGCCGGCAACGCCGTACTGCTCAAACCGGCGGAATGGACGCCACTGCCCAGCATCCGGCTGGGAGAACTGGCCCTCGAATCCGGCCTGCCCGAAGGGCTCCTCCAGGTGCTTCCCGGTCGTGGGTCCGTCGTCGGCGAGCGTTTCGTGACGCACCCGGCCGTGCGCAAGGTCGTCTTCACCGGTTCGACCGCGGTGGGCAAGCAGATCATGGCCGGGTGCGCCGCACAGGTGAAGCGCGTCACCCTCGAGCTCGGCGGCAAGAGCGCCAACATCATCTTCAACGACGCTGACCTGGAAAAGGCCGCCGCGGCCGCCCCCTCGGGTGTGTTCGACAACGCCGGCCAGGACTGCTGCTCCCGCAGCCGCATCCTGGTGCAGCGCGACGTGTTCGAACGTTTCATGGAGCTCTTGGAGCCGGCGGTTGCTGCGGTGCGAGTGGGCGATCCCCTCGACGAATCCACCGAGATGGGCCCGCTGGTATCGGCGGCGCACCTCGCGGCCGTGCGTTCTTACGTGCCGGCCGGCGCTCCGGTCGCGTTTCGGGGCACCGCCCCGGACGGACCCGGTTACTGGTTCGCGCCAACGGTTCTCACTCCCGTGTCTCGCACCGACCGCACCGTCACCGAAGAGATCTTCGGTCCGGTGGTGACGGTTTTGCCCTTCGACGATGAAGCGGATGCCGTGCGACTGGCCAATGACACCGATTACGGGCTCTCCGGTTCGATCTGGACCAGGGACATCGGCCGGGCGATTCGCGTGGCCAGAGGTGTGGAATCGGGCAACCTCTCCGTCAACTCGCACTCGTCTGTGCGGTACTCCACGCCCTTCGGCGGATTCAAGCAGTCCGGCATCGGCCGTGAGCTGGGGCCGGATGCGCCGCTGAGCTTCACCGATACCAAGAACGTCTTCATTGCCGTCGACTGACCCGCCGACGTTCGCCACCCAAGGAGCATTGACATGACCGAGATCACCCCCATCCACCTCTCCCAACGTCTGGCCGGCAAAGTTGCTGTGATCACCGGAGGAGCGAGCGGAATCGGATTGGCCACCGCCGTGCGCTTTGCCGCGGAAGGTGCGAGGGTCGTGATCGGTGACATGGACGAGGCGGCCGGTGCCCGTGCCGCCGAACGGGTAGGCGGCCTGTTCGTGAAGGTGAACGTCACCGAGGAGAACGAGGTCAACAACCTGTTCGATGCGGCCAACTCCGCCTACGGGTCCGTCGACATCGCGTTCAACAATGCCGGCATTTCGCCGCCCGATGACGACTCCATCGAAACCACGGAGCTGCCGGCCTGGAACCGGGTGCAGGATGTCAACCTCAAATCCGTCTACCTCTGCTGTCGGGCGGCGCTGCGCCACATGGTTCGCCAGGGGAGCGGATCGATCATCAACACCGCCTCCTTCGTGGCGGTACTCGGATCGGCCACCAGCCAGATCTCGTACACCGCCTCGAAGGGCGGCGTCCTGGCCATGAGCCGCGAACTCGGTGTACAGTTCGCGCGCCAGGGCATCCGTGTCAATGCGCTCTGCCCCGGGCCGGTGAACACTCCCCTGCTTCAGGAGCTTTTCGCCAAAGACCCCGAACGAGCCGCCCGACGCCTGGTCCATATCCCCGTGGGGCGTTTCGCCGAACCCCGCGAGCTCGCCGCCGCCGTCGCCTTCCTCGCCAGTGATGACGCGTCATTCATAACCGGATCCACGTTTATGGTGGATGGAGGGATCAGCTCCGCCTATGTCACACCCGAATGACACAGGCCGTCTGAGATGAGGAGCGATGTCGGTGAATGAACAGCGAGCATCGATGAGTGAGTTGCTGCTGCGGCCGGTTGCGGTCGGCAACGCCTTCGAGGAAACCGTGCAGCGCCTGCTGCAAAGCGTTCGCCTGGGCCTGCTTTCCCCGGGCGAACGACTGCCGGCCGAACGCGAGCTGGCCGGCCGACTGGGCGTGAGTCGCGATACCCTTCGGGTGGCGCTCGCCTCGGTTGCGGATGCCGGTTACCTCGTTTCCCGGCGTGGCCGCTACGGCGGCACCTTCGTCAGCGAGGTGCTCCCGAGCCGGAGTCAGACGGAACCGGGACGCGAGCGACCGGTGCCGCAGGCCAGTTCCGCGGAGATCGAGGATGCCCTAACGCTGCGGGAGATCCTCGAGGTCGGTGCGGCCCGCGTGGCTGCGGCCCGGGCGCTGACACCGGCAGAAAGAGAACTGCTCTGGACCACGCTCGCCGACACGACCGCCGCCGCCGGCGACGACTACCGTCGCCTCGATTCGAGGCTGCACATCACGATCGGTGAGGTCACGGGGTCTTCATCGCTTGTTCCGCTCGTCGCCAACGCGCGCACGCGCATCAACGCGCTCCTGGATGAAATCCCGCTGCTGGCACCCAACATCGCGCATTCCAACGATCAACACCACGCGATCGTCATCGCCATCCTGGCCGGACAACCCGACCGTGCGGCCGAAGCCATGCGTGAGCACCTGGCCGGAACGGCCCTGCTGCTGCGCGGCTTTCTCGAGTGATCCCCGGCCGTTGCCTCAGGCGCCGATCAGCGCCTCCACCGGACCGCGCACGAAGAACAACACGAATCCGGCGGCGACGACCCACAACAACGGGCTGATTTCCTTGCCCTTGCCCGAGAACGAGCGCACCAGCACCCAGCTCACGAATCCGGCGCCGATTCCGTTGGCGATCGAGTAGGTCAGCGGCATCACGATGATGGTGAGGAACACCGGCAGCACGATTGAGAACTCGGAGAAGTCGATGTGCCGAATCTGCGACACCATCATGGCTCCCACGATCACGAGGGCCGCGGCGGCCACCTCAAGCGGAACGATCTGGGTGAGCGGCGTGAAGAACATGGCCGCGAGGAACAAGACGCCGGTGACAACGTTCGCGACGCCGGTGCGCGCACCCTCCCCGATTCCGGCCCCGGACTCGATGAACACCGTGTTCGACGAAGCGGATGCCGCGCCACCGGCAACGGCCCCGATGCCCTCCACGATCAGGGCAGACTTGAGCCGCGGAAAGTTGCCGTTCGTGTCCGCGAGTCCGGCTTCATTGGCCAGACCCGTCATGGTACCCATGGCATCGAAGAAGTTGGTGAAAACGAGCGTGAACACGAGCATCACGGCGGCAAGGATACCGATGCGCTCGAATGCGCCGAAGCTCACCTGGCCGACCAGGCTCAGGTCGGGCAGGGACACGATCTGGGTGGGAAGCACGGGGGCATTCAGGTTCCACCCGGCCGGGTTTGTGCCGAGGGAGGGCCCGACTTTGAAGATGGCTTCGAGCACAACCGCGATAAGCGTCGTCGCCACAATTCCGATCAGCAGCGCGGCCCTCACCTTACGGGCCAGCAGCACACCGATGATGATCAGGCCGAGCACGAATACCGCGGTGGGCAGGGTGGCGACCGAACCGCCTTCTCCCAGCTGAACGGGAGGGGACGCCGTGCCGCTCGAACGCACGAATCCGGAGTCGACCAGGCCGATGAAGGCGATGAAGAGTCCGATTCCGACGGTGATCGCGAGCTTCAGCTGCCGGGGCACAGCGTTGAAGATGAGTTCGCGCATGCCGGTGGAGGCGAGCAACACGATGATGAGGCCGTTGATGACGACCAGGCCCATGGCCTCGGGCCAGGTCACCTGACCGACAACGCTCACGGCGAGGAAGGAGTTGATTCCGAGTCCGGCGGCGAATCCATACGGCAGACGGGCAATCACTCCGAACAGGATGGTCATCACACCGGCGGTGAGAGCGGTGACGGCCGCGACCTGGCCGTTGGGCAGCCAGTTACCGGCCACGTCCACGGACGCCTGGTCGGCACTGAACCCGCCCAGGATGAGGGGGTTGAGAATAACGATGTAGGCCATGGTCACAAACGTGACGAGCCCGCCTCGAATCTCCCTCGCCCAGGTGGACCCACGGCTGGTGATTTCAAAGTACCTGTCCATTGTGGACTTCAGGCCGGAAGGCCGTTCGGGCGTGGATTCTGATGTTGACGCTTGAGTCGTGGAAATGTCGCTCTCCCGGGCTGTACTACGTAGATTCGCCCATGCGGATTCTGAGCAGATACATATTCTACGTCTCAGACGTGCGGCACAAACGCGCCCCAGGCCACCCGGCGGTCCGCACCCGGGTCACTCTCGATGCGATCGATGGCATCAATGATGAGTGTTTCTCGGTTGGCCTCGTCGTAGCGTGGCCACCGGGCATCGGGAACGCCCGTCCCGGCAAAGGTCACCCACCAGCGTTGCATTCGCGTGCCGATCAGCCGAAAAGATCGCCGACCACCGAGCAGGGTCATCCCGCGGCCAGTCCAGCCGTTCAGCCGATCGAACAGTGGAAACAGCTCAAGACCGTGGGTGGCGTCAAGCCCCATCAGCCGAATGAGTCGCGGTGCCGCATCGAAGCGGTAGAAGTAGACAGAGGCGTAGCGGGAATGGCGCTCACCGACCTTCACGCTGGGGTACCAGAACGAGTAGTCGCCGCCGAAATCGAGCGCCGCCCGCAACGCCGGAATGCCCGGGTACTGGGCCTTCAGCGTGCGGCGCGCCTTCTTCTTCGTCTTCTTGAAGATCGCACGGATGCGGGTGGGCGTCGTGGCGAGAATGTCGATGCGTCCGCTGAACAGCGACCCTTCGCGGGCATTCGTGCCGATGATGAGCGGAACGCGGTGGGCCCGACCGTCCCGGAAGGCGTCGAGGGGGCGCTCCGGCAGGAAGTCGCCGTCGATGACCGGGCACAGGGGGATGGTGCCGGGGTCCTGATCCGGCGTGCGCAGGGTGAGCGCCGTCGTCGCCTCGGCCAGGCTGGACGGAGACGCTTCAAGCAGCAGACGAACGGCCGCCGGTACGGGCACGTCCGCATCAGCATCCGCCGAACCGTCGAGCACCCCCGTCGCCTCGGCGAGGCTCTGCACGAACTCCCCGGCCCACCGCCCGGTCAGCTCCGGTGGGTACACGGCGTTCGGGGGTGAACTTTGGGCGATCGCCCGGTGGAAGAGACCGGCCGCCGACGGAACAGTCATCAGTGTGGTCACCGCGTTGCCGCCGGCCGACTCACCGAACAGTGTCACGGCATCAGGGTCACCGCCGAAGGCCCGAATGTTTCGCTGAACCCACTGCAGGGCGGCGACCTGGTCACGCAGTCCGAGGTTGCTGTCGAACGGGCGCGCCGGGGTCGAGTAACGGGTGAAGTCGAGGTAACCCAATGCTCCCAGGCGATAGTTGAAGCTGACGTACACGATTCCGCCACGACGCACCAGCCCTTCACCCTGGCGCGGAACCTCGCGCGAGGATCCCACGCTGTAGGCCCCGCCGTGGACGAACACCATGACCGGGTGCAGCGCGCTCGTCGTGACCGGCTCGTCCGGGGCGATCACATTGATAGTGAGACAGTCTTCACCCTGGGGAATGCGCGGGTGAGCCCCGATGAACTGCCCGCGGTGGCTCTGCGTGGCCACGAGCCCGAATTCATGGGCCGCACGCACCCCTACCCAGGGCGCGGCCGGCTGCGGCGCGCGAAACCGAAGGGGTCCTACCGGTGACAAGGCATACGGAATACCCCGCCAGGCCAGGACACCGCGCTCGCGCACGCCGCGCACGGCTCCGGTGCCCACCTGCCGAGTCAACGGATCAATCTGTTCGTGCTCAGTCGTGCCAGCCGAAACAGTCATGACCCGATCCTATTTGTTTACTACGATCAACGAAGAGCGCACCACGAGAAACGAGAAACACATGGCATTACCCTGGACCCTGCACGGTGACGGAAAATCGGTGGGGGCCCAGGAGGTCGTCGGCCCGGGCGAACGATTGAGCTGGCCCATCACCATCGGTATCGGCACCCAACACGTGGTCGCCATGTTCGGAGCAACCTTTCTGGTGCCGCTCATCACCGGATTTCCGCCGAGCACCACCCTGCTTTTCTCCGGTATCGGAACGCTGTTGTTCCTGCTGATCACCGGTAACAAACTCCCCAGCTACCTCGGCTCCTCCTTCGCTTTCATCGCCCCGATCACGGCCGCCATCGCGTCCGCCGGCATGGGCGGCGCTCTCTTCGGCATCCTCGCCGTGGGTGTGCTGCTCGCGATCGTGGGGGTGGTGGTGCAGCTCACCGGGACCGGCTGGATCGATCGGCTGATGCCACCCGTCGTCTCCGGGGCCATCGTCGCCCTGATCGGCTTCAACCTCGCTCCGGTGGCCAAGGCTAACTTTTCCGAAGCGCCCCTCACCGGCCTCATCACCCTCCTGGCCGTCATCCTGTGCACTGTGCTGTTCCGCGGCATCCTCGGGCGGTTGTCGATCTTCCTCGGTGTCATCGTGGGCTATGTCGCTGCCGTGTTCGCGGGTGAAGTGAATTTCGACAAGGTGGCGTCCGCCGCGTGGGTGGGCCTTCCGCCCTTCACGGCCCCGGCCAACCCGTTCGAGAATCCGGCCGTGGTGTTCGGTGTGCTTCCGGCATTCCTGCCGGTGGTCCTCGTGCTCATCGCGGAGAACGTCGGTCATATCAAGGGCGTGGCCCAGATGACGGATGCGAAGGTGAACCGGCTCACCGGCCGGGCCCTGTTCGCTGACGGTCTCGCCACCATGCTCGCCGGTTTCGGAGGCGGAAGCGGAACCACCACCTACGGTGAGAACATCGGTGTGATGGCGGCCACCCGCATCTATTCGACCGCGGCCTACTGGGTGGCGGGCGTCACCGCCGTGCTGCTCGGTCTCTCCCCGAAGATCGGCGCCGTCATCAATACCATTCCGCCGGGCGTTCTTGGGGGTGTCACCACCGCGCTCTACGGCCTCATCGGCGTGATCGGTGTCAAGATCTGGCTCGACAACAGAGTGGACTTCTCCAAGCCCGTGAACCAATTCACGGCGGCGACGGCCCTCATCATCGGCGTGGCGAACTTCACGCTCACGGCCGGCACACTCAGCTTCAACGGCATCGCCCTCGGCACGATGGCCGCAATCGCGATCTACCACCTGATGACGTGGGTCGGCCGGGTGCGCGGAACGGCCTGACCCGTCCGTTGGTGAGGGCGTTCGGCCCTCACCAACGGATATTTGACTAAGCGCGAAACGCCGGAATGATCAGGATCCCAAACCAGGCGATCACGGTCAGGTCAGACATTGGGCACCACGGTCTTCAGGTCGGGACCGAAGGTGAACGTGGCGTGTGCCGGGGTGCCGTCCAGCACCGCGGGGAGCCAGTGGCGAGCGTCGTCCCACATCTCAGCCAGCGGCAGATCGCCCACCTCGAACCAGACCGGGTTCAGCTCGTCGGATTCCCTCGGTGTGCCGGTCCACTCCGAGCACACGAAGACATGGGACACCTGGCTCCAGGCCTCCCGGTGTGGGAACAGATACGTGAGGCGACCGAAGGACTCCAGATCCTCGGCCAGCACAATCAGTCCGGATTCTTCTTCGACTTCGCGCACCGCCGCCTGCACGGCCGTCTCCCCCGGTTCAAGTTTGCCGCCCAGGCCCACGATGTTTCCGAGACCCAGGCCCTTCTTCTTGCGACCCAGCAGCACCTCAAGGGTTCCCGCGGGGGTCTGGCGGGTGATGTAGATCACACACACCTGGGGCAAGCTCATTACTTCATCGTAACTCTCGAGGTCCGGTTCACAGGTACAGGCGTTAGTCTGAAGACATGGATTTTGTACCAGAAACAGGAACGATCACCATGTTCACGACGACCTGGTGCGGCTACTGCTCGCGCCTGAAGACTCAGCTAAACAAGGTGGGCATCGCCTACCGCGAAGTCAACGTTGAAGAGGTCGAGGGCACGTCGGAACTTGTGATGAGCCTCAACGGCGGCAACCGAACGGTTCCCACCATCCTGTATCCGGATGGCTCGAGCGCCACGAATCCGTCCCTCGCGCAGGTTCAGGCCAAACTGGCCTGAACCCAAAGCATCCGCTATCCGAAGAGCACAGCTGCTTCGTCATAGCGCGCCGGGGTGACGTTCTTCAGGCCGATGGTGGCATCCGCGATGCTGACGACCTCGATCTCGGTGCCCCGGAGTGAGACCATCGACCCCCACTGTTCGGCGTAGATGGCGTCGATGGCGGCCATGCCGAGGCGGGTCGCCAACACTCGGTCATATGCCGATGGGGCACCGCCGCGCTGGGTATGACCCAGCACCGTGGCCCGTGATTCGATTCCGGTGCGCTGTTCAATCAGCGGCGCAATTATTTCACTGATTCCGCCCAAGCGCGGGCGGTCGAAGGCGTCGAGCCCCTTGTGTGAGTGTGCTTGCTCCATGCCGGCGAGCAGGAATCCCTCGGACACGACGATGACGGGAGCCCGTCCGCGATCCCGAACATGTTCTACCCAGTCGCAGATCTGCTCGATGGTTTTGGGCTGCTCGGGGATGAGGATGGCGTGAGCGCCGCCGGCCATTCCGGAATGCAGGGCGATCCAGCCCACGTGACGGCCCATCACCTCGACGACCATGCATCGGCCGTGTGACTCGGCTGTTGTGCGCAGGCGATCGATGGCCTCGGTGGCGATCTCCACGGCCGTGTTGAAGCCGAAGGAATAGTCGGTCGCTTCAAGATCGTTGTCGATCGTCTTCGGCACTCCGACAATCTTCATTCCGGCTTCGGTGAGGCGGTGGGCCGCCGTCAGCGTGCCCTCTCCCCCGATGGCGATGACCGCGTCGATCCCCTCGGCGTCGAGGGTCCGCTGGATGTTCTCCGGGCCGCCGTTATCGCCCTCGAACGGATTCGTGCGCGAGCTGCCCAGAATGGTGCCGCCCTGCCGTGACAGCCCACGCACACTGTGACGGTCCAGGGTCATGAAATCGCCCTGCACGAGCCCGCGCCAGCCGTTGCGAATACCCACGAACTCGGCATCGTGCACGCGTCCGCCCTTGAGCACGGCGCCGCGAATGACCGCATTGAGTCCGGGGCAATCGCCGCCGCTGGTGAGGATGCCGATCTTCATGTTGCTCTATTCCGTCAGACGAACAAGAAACTATCTGCCACTATTTTGCGGCCGAGACGCCCCCAACCCAAATCAATCGGGAGCGCCGCGCCTACAGACGACCGTCCAGGGCCTGGGTGAGCAGATAGACCAGCGCACTGGCCTGAATGGAATCGGCCGACGTGTCCTCTTCCTGGGACCCGTCCAGAGCCCGGGCGGCAAGACCCTGCTTGCTGCCGATCAGGTCGGCAATGCGAGCATCGATGGTGTGGGCCGCGATGATTCGCCACGCCGTCACCGGTTCTTCCTGACCGATCCGGTGAACGCGATCGATGGCCTGGGTCTGCTCGGCTGCCGTCCAGCTCAACTCGGCGAGGACGACGTTCGAGGCGGCTTGCAGGTTGACTCCCACGCCGGCCGCCGTCAGTGAGCACACCGCGATGGCAACATCGGGGTCGTTGTTGAACGAGTCGATGGCCGCCTGCCGGGCAACCGCAGTCTGGTCGCCACGCAGGGAGACCGTGCGCAGCTCACGCTTGGCGAAGAGGTCCTCCGCGGCATCCATCACATCGATGTGCTTGGCGAAGAACACGACCTTGCCCACCGACCGGGCCAGCTGCGCCGCGTAATCGGCCGCAAGTCCGGCCTTGGCCTGGCCGATCTTGCGCACCATTGTGAAGACGTTTTCCCCCGTGGTCTGCCCCTTGGAATCTTCCAGCTCGGCGTGTGCCACGGCGCGAATGTACGATTCGCGCTGGTCCTCGTCCAGGGTGACCGCCGTGGTGCCGGGGTGGCGGGCCGCGACGAGGGCGTGGTAGCGCGCCACGAGGCGTGCGCCCAGTTCCCGCTCCGCCTTCTGAATAGAACGACCCAGGTCGTCGTCAAGTTCGACGGGCAGGTCAGCGATGCGCTTGGCGGGTAGGTCGGCGGCCACGTCAACCTTGCGCCGACGAACGATGCCCATGTCGATCACGGCCGCACGGGCTTCCTTGTAAAAGCCCGGATCAGCCGGAGTGAGACCGGTTTCCTCGAGGCGTTGCAACAGCGCCGGTGCCGGCTTGTCGCCGTCGATCCAACCGAGGAACTGCCAGATCGCGCGGAAGTCATCCACATCATTGATGAGCGGGGTTCCGGTGAGGGCCATCAGCAGCGGGTTTCCGCCCGGGGTCCGACGCCGAATCTGCTCCGCCAGCGAGAGCACGTGCTTGGAACGCTGAGACTGGAGGTTCTTGATGAAGTGTGCCTCGTCGACAACCATGCCCTTGAAGCCCAGCGTGCCCAGCCAGGCCAGGTGCCGGTCGAGAACGTCGTAGTTCACAACTACGACATCGGCGAAGGCGTCGAGGCTGTCTCCGTCGCCGTGGATGACGGTGGCGCGACGGTTCGGGGTCCACATTTCAACTTCCCGCGCCCAGTTCATCTTGACCACGTTGGGCACGATGGCGAGCAGGGGGTACGCGTTGGCCACGGATGCCGCGAGCAGGCTCTGGGCCGTCTTGCCGAGCCCCGGCTCATCGGCGAGCAGGTAACTCCGGTGTCCCAGGCGGGCGCTCTCCACGAACCTCGCCTGATGGCGCATCAGTTCCATGCCGTGCGGGGAGAGCCGATCGAGCCCAGGGGCCTCGGGCATGTCCATGCTGGCCGCCTGCCCGCCGGAACCGTACTCGAATGATTTGAACAGCGGTCCCAGGAGTTCCCAGTTCGCCAGACGCCGCGCGTGGGCGACCGGAGCAGCCTGCGCGGCGCTGAAATCCGGGGCGAGGAACGGATTGGCGAGTTGCCTGGCCTTGACCGAGGCGGGGACGACCTGATTGAGCGGCACGGCGGCTTTGACCTCGGGCTCGCGAGTGATGATGAGTTCGTCGGGACTGAGCTCGGCACCGGATTCCAGCAGCCAGTCGCGCCGGAACCGCTGGGCCACTGTCGACACGCCCGCATCCGGCTCCAGCAGCGTGATGAGGCTCGTGTCCCGCGCTGCCGTCTTTGCCAGGATCTGCGCGATTCCGTCAAGGCGCTTCAGCAGCTCCGCACGATTGGAATCCGTTTGCTCGGTGTCTGCCTTGACTCGGGCCCGTTCTTCGCGCATCAGCAGCGCGATGACCTGGTACTTGGTGCGATTGGTCGGCCCGAGCTTCGTGCCGCTCTGCGCCTTCGCCTCCACCTCGCGAACCTTGCGAGCAAGGATGGGGATGATGGGTGCGTCATCGTCACGTGAACGCGGACGCGTCCGCCGACCGGCGCTGCCTCGATTGTTCGAACCATCGGTGCGGGTGTAAGCCATTGTTCTCCACTTCACAGCCGCGCGGCACAGTGCCCCGCGCTCACGTGTTACGGCATCCGCGGACGCCGTCGATCCCTACGCCGAACCCTCAACCTCACCGGTATTCATCGACTGCAGCTCAGCATTAACCAGACAGCATTAATCGAGACGACAGTGGCACGGTG
>Ga0209023_10005800_pt1 | contig 13305 bp, 12 predicted proteins | sample LakOneMetagenome_FD_187468 | JGI IMG/M metagenome (GOLD analysis project Ga0209023, IMG submission 187468) | Freshwater and sediment microbial communities from Lake Erie, Canada (SPAdes) (version 2) | ecosystem: Environmental > Aquatic > Freshwater > Lentic | place: Lake Erie, Canada... | reverse complement strand
GCATTGCCTGGCTGAGGGGACGCGCCGCCGGCAAGGCCTCCTGGGAAGCAAGGCGAGCCCAGGTCCGCGACAAGGCGCAACGCCAATCGGGAGAAATCCGTCATGACGTACAGACTGACAGCGATGCTGCTCTTGATCGCCGTCTCGACCGCTGGATGCGCGACTGACCCGCGGCTGAAGAGTGACTGCGACTGGGCCCAGCCCATCAGACCGTCGCGCCAGGATGTGCTGACCCGGCAGACCAGGGAGCAGATCGTGTCGCATAATGAGGCGGGTGCGAAGATCTGCGGGTGGAAACCGTGAGTGTGTCCGTTTTCGAGGGCCCCGCCATCATCGCCGGCTACGAATATCGCCTGCAGATTGAGGCGGACAGCGACCTGTTTCCGGCTGGCGCCGCGTTCGCCGGGCAGCTGCGGACGAAGGTCAGCGGCACAACCATTGTCGCGACCCTCTCCACAGCCAATGGCGGGCTTGTCCGCCGCTCGGACACCCTGCTGGAGCTTGTTGTTCCTCCTGAGGCGACAGGACACCTCCTGCCCGGATCTGCCGTGGTCGACCTCGTGCGCACCGATCTGTCTCCACCCCGCCACCTCGCCTTCCTCCTGGAAATTCCGGTCGTCCAGCCCGTAACGCGAGGTCTTGCGTGACAGGGAATGTTCAGTGCCGGCCCGCCACCGGTCCCATCCGCCTCGGTGTCCATAGCGATGCTCAGGCGAAGGCGCGGGTCCTCGCGGCCGCGGTCTCGGTTCGTGTGCTGGGCACTCCGGGCCCGGTGGGAGAGCAGGGAATCCAGGGTCCCGCAGGACCGCCGGGCCCTCCTGGCAATCTCGATACCGGCATCGTGCTCGACGGCGGCAATTTCTGATCCAATCACCAACACAGGAACACCACCATGGCGAACGTCATTCGCATCAAGCGCCGCGTATCCGGGATTGCCGGCGCCCCCGCGGCGCTCAAGTCGGCGGAACTTGCCCACAATGAGGTCGACGACACCCTTTATGTTGGCAAGGGCGACGACGGCTCGGGGAATGCCACCTCGGTCATTCCGCTGGCGGGGAAGGGTGCCTTCGTTGACATCGCCAACAGCCAGACCATTTCTGGAAGCAAGACCTTCTCATCTGTTCCGAAGTCCACCCAAGATGCCACGGGGAGCACGGATCTGGTCCGCAAGAGCCAGGTCGATGCGCTGCTGGCTGCCAAGGCCCCGCTGGCCTCGCCGGGGTTCAGTGGCACGCCCACTGCGCCAACGGCGGCGCCGGCCACCAGCACGACCCAGATTGCCACAACGGCTTTCGTACAAGACGCACTGTCGGGGCTTGGCGCCGGCGACATGGCCAAGTCCGTTTATGACGCCAACAACAACGGCAAGGTCGACAGCGCGGAGTCGGCCGATGCCGTGGCATGGAACGGCGTCACCGGAAAGCCGTCGAGCTTCACGCCCGCCACCCACACGCATCCCACCTCGGAAATCACGGGGCTCGACACGGCTCTGGCGGCCAAGGCGCCACTGGCGTCTCCGGCCCTGACAGGCACGCCTACCGCGCCCACCGCGACAGCGGGCACCAGTTCAACGCAGCTTGCCACCACCGCCTTCGTCGCCGCTGCAGTTGCTGCTGTGGTCAATGGCTCACCTGGAGCACTCGATACACTCAATGAGCTGGCGACTGCCTTGGGGAACGATGCGAATTTCTCGGCGACCGTGACAAACTCACTCGCCGGCAAACTGGCGAAGGCATTGAATCTGTCGGATCTCGGCGATGCAGCCGCAGCTCGGTCTAATCTGGGCCTCGGCTCGATGGCGGTTCAGAATGCGAGTGCTGTGGCAATCACGGGCGGGAGCATGGACGGAGTTTCGCTCGACGGGGGCACTTTCTAGCCCTCTGGACGACAATCCCTAGAGCAGCGGCCCTCCTTCTGGATCGAGTTCGGGTCACGGATGGCGAAGGCGCTGCTGCCGCTGGCGTGGCGCTATGTCTCCAGAAGGATGCCGCTAGAGGAGGAGGCTGCGTGGCGTGTAGCCGAGAGGCGGGGGCAGGGGGAGGAGTTTTTGAAGAAACGGATGCGTCAAAGAGTGAATCCTTAGGTCATCCATAAAAACAGCTAAATCTCTAGCTTGTCCTGTCTGGCTAGTCCCCATCACACCAATTGCGGTAACAAGTAGTTAGACGTAGCGCCCCAAAGAAATATCATGTTCTCCGCGTTCATGGATGATGTTGGCGCGGCCAACCAGCAGGTCATCCACTGGGCCAATACGATCGATATTCTTACCGGTGTAAGGTAGTGAGTGCAGGATATAGCGCATCGCATTAAGGCGCGCGCGCTTCTTGTCGTCTGACTTCACCACTGTCCAAGGAGAATCCGCCGTATCGGTGTGGAAGAACATCGCCTCCTTGGCGCGCGTATACTCATCCCATTTGTCGAGGGAGGCCATATCAATGGGCGACAGTTTCCACTGTTTGAGGGGATGAACCTGGCGTTCCTTGAAGCGTCGCCGCTGCTCGTCACGGCTGACCGAAAACCAAAACTTCATCAAGTGTATTCCGCTACGAACAAGGTTGCGCTCAAACTCGGGGACCTGACGCAGGAATTCCTCGTATTCCGTCTGCGTGCAAAAGCTCATAACCCGCTCAACGCCTGCGCGATTGTACCAGCTTCGGTCAAACAGGACCATCTCCCCAGCCGTTGGCAAGTGCTGTACGTAACGCTGGAAGTACCATTGACCACGTTCCACTTCGCTGGGTTTTTCCAGAGCAATCACGCGCGCGCCACGAGGATTGAGGTGCTCCATGACCCGCTTTATCGTTCCTCCCTTTCCGGCGGCATCACGGCCCTCGAAAAGAATGACCACCCGCTGGCGAGACTCTTTAACCCATGCCTGCAGCTTCAGTAACTCGGTTTGCAGGACAAACTTTTGCTGCTCGTAGTCACGTCGCAACATTTTGTATTTGTAGGGATAACCTCCTCGGCGCCAATCGTCCGCCAGATCATCCCGCGTACGAGAAGATAGTTTGTCCTTGGCCGGTACCGATAGTGTCTCACGTAGGCGGGCTGCATCATCCGGCGCACTGCCTTCGAGGACGGTCGCTATTCCATCTTTGGAACCGGTCCCGAAGGACCGCAATGCCGCAAGTTGCGCATCCTGAGCGGCGCTGATCGCTTCGCTTACCGTGAAGTGTTCGACGCCTGCTCGGGTAAGCACTGGAGCCGTATCCCCCGCCTTAACTAGAGACTTTGATCGTCGGTGGCCCTTTCTTAGGCCGCCTGATTGGGAACGCCTCGAAGTCTTCCTGGTCATGGACATGCAAACCCGCTTCCGTCAGAGATTAGAAATTCATGCCTGTGCTCAATTCCACCGCCACGCATTGATCTGTGTCATGAGCCGTTAAGATCAAGAGGGTCGATAAAGCAGAGTTGGGCAAATGCGTAGACCGATCAATGCACGTTGAGGCAGTATCTGTAGAAAATTACGGCGGACCGTCATTCCCCCTACCTCGACTCGTTGCTCTCTTTGGCGTGTCGGAAAAGTGTACGCTCGCTTATCCCCATGGCAAGCGCGGCCTGGTGACGGTTTCCGCTATAGGCGTGAAGCATTCGATCAATATAAGTCTGCTTGACTTCTTCTAATGTTGGCTGGTGCGGAAAACTGAGAATGAAGTCTGTTGAACCGCCGTTTGACGAGGGCAAAGCGAGGTGCTGCGGGAGGATGACGGGCGAATCGGCCGACATCAACAGTCCTCGTTCAACTGCGTTCCGAAGTTCACGGATATTGCCAGGCCAGTGATATGCCTCCAGCGCGCGCTCGGAAGACGAGTGGAAGTTCTTGGGCACACTTCGTAAAAAGCTTCGACCTTCAAGAAAGTGCCTTGCCAGCGGAATGATGTCCATTTTCCTCTCTCGCAGGGGCGGCACCGTAATGCTGAAGGGAGAAAGCCTGTAGTAGAGATCGCTTCGGAAGGAGCTCTGATCCGCCAGTGTCTTGAGATCACGATTGGTTGCGGTAATAAATCGTACATTTACGGAGATGTCTCGGGTGCCTCCCAGCCGACGGAAACGTGAGGTCTCAAGAACGCGCAGCAGTTTAGCCTGGATGGATCCTCCGATCTCGCCAATCTCATCGAGAAAGACAGTACCGCCGTCGGCTACCTCAATGAGTCCATCCTTCCTGCGGTCCGCTCCAGTGAAGGCGCCCCGTTCATGGCCGAACAGCTCGGACTCGAGCAGGTTTTCCTGCAGCGTCGCGCAGTCAATCGTGACGAGTTGCTGGCTGCGTCTAGCACTCTGGTCATGAATGCTCTCGGCTACCAGTTCCTTTCCTACGCCACTCTCGCCTTGGATGAGTACAGTTGTGTCAGCATTGGCGACGAGACCGATAAGTTGTTGTACGTGCCGAATAGCCTCGCTTCTGCCAACGATCTGTCGTCCGGTTGAATTCGCAGCCTTGCTCTCAAGGAATTCGACCTTGCGACGCAGCGATGCTGTTTCGAGCGCACGAGTTATGGCGAGGTCCAATCGCGCTGCCGAGACAGGCTTGATGAGGTAGTCAGTTGCTCCAGCCTGAACCGCCTTTACAGCTTGTTCGACTGAGCCATAGGCAGTCAGCACGATAACCGGACAGATATCCCGAAAAAGCGCAATGGCGTCCAACCCTGGTGAGTCGGGCAGGCGCATGTCGAGAAGGACCAGCACAGGCGAAGCCGCCTGTATGCAGGTATTTGCCTCCGCGATCGAGTGAGCCGTCAGTGGCAAGTGACCCTGACGCCTTACCTGATCAGCCAGCAGCCGGTTTAATGCCGTGTCGTCCTCGACAATGAGTATAGATCTTGCCTGAAGATCACTCATGCCGCACTATCCAACTCGTCAGCATTCGGAAGCGTAATGCAGACTGTTGTGCCCTGGCCCTGCCTGCTCCTGATCTGGATTGCCCCCTTCATGCGGGAAACAGCCGCTTTGCAGATTGAGAGACCGAGGCCCGAACCCGTGCTTCCATCCGCCCGGCGTGACCAAAAAGGCCAGAAGATGCGCTGCAAATCATCCTGTCCGATGCCGACGCCAGTGTCGCTGAAATTGATCTCTATGCATTTGTCACGATTTGTAATGCAGATGGTCAGTCTGCCGCCACTTGGCATAGCGTGAATTGCGTTCTGGACGAGGTTGATGGCAACGGTCGCCATGTCCGCCTCGCAAGCCAGAATGCGAAGGCCCTTTTGCCCCTTGATTAGGATCGAAACCTGAGCCTGGGTCGCCTGATAGTCTACCAGTGCCACCACGTCTCGTAGCACAGAGGTGATATCGACGAGTGCAATATCATCAGATGGTGGCTCGCTAATCCGAAGAAGCCGGTTCGTGATATTGATGCAACGATCAATTTCTCGATTAGCAACCTCGACGTAACTCAAGACACGATCGTGCGGCGCTGCAGACGTTGCCTCCGCCCGAATTGCGTCCAGTGCCAGATGAATTGATGCAAGGGGGTTGTGAATCTCGTGTGCGATGCCTGCCGCGAATTGGCCGATCTCCGATAGACGGTGCTGGTGGGAGAACTTCAGTTGTTCTGAAAGATCGCGGATGACCTCGATTACGCAGTCTACGGTCTGGCCATCGCGTTCAATTGTCGCGCGGGCCGCAGATACTTCAACAAAGAGCTCACTTCCATCCGATGTGACATGACGATGCTGGCATTTGAGGACTTGGCTCCGTCTCGTCAGTTCCTGCAGTGGACAAGTCACGAGCGTTGGCGAGCAGGGTGTATCGAGGCCGTGTGAAGATAGATGACATGATGAGCCTATGGCGTCCTCCGCCCTGATGCCGAGTTGGCGACAGTAGGCACCGTTGACCATCAATATGCGGTAATCAGTATCAATGACGCGCACCCCGTCTGGCAGGGCATCCATCAGTTTCTGAAGAAACTCCTCCTTCAGTCGTAACGTGTGGAGTGAGCGATCCAGATCCGAAGCCATGCTAACGAAGCTTCGACCGAGTTGGGCGACCTCATCTTGTCCCCTTGGCTGAAGACGCAGATCAAGATCCCCAGCCGCAAAACGGTCGGTCGCATCTGTTAGGTGCCGCAGTGGAAAGAGAACCCGCCTTTGCAGGAAGAGGGCGATTGCTGTCAGCGATGCGAAGAGGACAATTCCTCCAGCGCCAGCTAGCAATGCCGCACTCCGCAGAGCTTCGTTGCTTATTTGGCCCGCTGCGTAGTCTACGACGAGTATGCCGTTCACGGGGTGGCTGTTGATCGGCCCGTGGCATTCCTGGCATCGCTCTTCATTGTTAACCGGTTTGACGGCGCGCACAACTGCCCCTCCGTCTGACGCGTTCACGAACTGTGTGGAGGGAGAGCGCACATCGATCGGATCTGGGAAGGCCATGCCTTCGCGCGATGGATCGCTTGAGAAGCGAACTTCACCTGCCGGATTCAGGATTGCGAGTGAGGCAATGTCCTTGTTGTCGGATAGTTCGCTGATGATGGCTCGCAGACCGGGGATGTCGCGCTTCAGCATTGCGTTCTTCAGTGAGGCTTCCAAAAGGACGTTCACCTGCATGGAACTCCTCTCGTATTCAGTCACGAGCCGGCTCCTGTAGGCTGCCACGAAGATGGCGAGGAACACGACTGACGACGCAGTCAAGGCCACGATCAGAACAACCAGAAGGCTTCGCCCGAGAGGCGAGCGCCAGATGCCGACCAGCATGCGTACGGATGAGATCATCTCAGGCTTGACAACCGGTCAAGCAGGATGTCCGGCGGGAGGTCGCCCACCTCTACTGTCACGGACCGGCCCGCGATTTCGTCAGGGAGATCACGTATGAACAGGACAACAGGAATGAGCAGCTTCGCAGGCCATGTCTTCTGCAGTGCTTCGGTAAACCAGGCGGTTCGTGCCATCGGCGTTGCCAGGGACAGAAGCGTTTCGCAATTGTGCAGAACGAGAGGATAGCCGCCGGCCATTTCCTCGATCGCGGTGTTGTCCAGCGTGCCAAGTGGCAGGGAGGCAGCAGTCCACCCCAAAGGTATGAGGCGCCCCCGTCGAAAGTCATAAAATCGCACGCCGAGATGCCTGGCCAGTCTTTCAACCACATCGGGACGATAGGCAGGCAATATAAGAAAGAGCGCCTGCCCCTCCGCAAGCCCATTCCACTGTTTGGCAATGTGATCAACCCATTCCCCAGAAAGGCCCCGCACCATGGTATGTCCTTCCAGTTCATATAAAGAATTATCTTCTAAAGCCCATAAGCAAGACGCGCATTGACCCTCGTCAACGGGGCCCGCCGTTCATCACCAGCCAGAGCGCAACCCCAGGGGGAGTGTAGAATCTGTTGCCTGTGTTGATTGCGCATTCAGTATTGTAGCAATTTCTGTGCGCGGCTCTTCGGTAATCTCTTCGATGATCGATCGGACTTCTTCGAGTATCGCTTGGGTGATGAGTCCCAGACCTGCATAGAACTGCGTTGTGGCTTTTTCCGCCATTCCTCCAAGAAATTTTCGCGACCAGCGCCGCAGATGGCGGTCAAGGAACCGGCCGGCATCCTTGCAAGAAGGCGTAGTTCCTTCCTTGAGCAGCTGCGCGACAAAGTCCAACTGGAGAACCAAGTGATCGTCGGATCGCTTTCGCCAGTCGCGGGCGGACATTCCGTGATGGCGATACCATCGGCGCACTTCAAACATCGGTTCCTGACGTTCGATGTGATCCTCGGTGAGCCAGAATGACTCCGTTGGGGAGATACGTTTGCCGAAGGTAAGATAAAGGTCGGCGTAGTCAGCGGCGAGGGTATCCAGGAGAGTCATTTCGTCTTCAGATTGAGATGCGAACTGTGCGAGATATTCGGCGAGAAGATTGAATCCGACGCGGGAGTCCTCCGATGTGAGAGACAGCGCGAACCAGTTGTGGGGCGATTCAGCTGCAAGTTGCCTGATGGAATCGATCGAGAGTTCTCGGTCATGGAGTCCTGCAAGGAGCGCCAGGTCATCTGAAGCCGCCGAAGCGACATTTGCCAGTTCTCGTGGAAGGGTGCCCTCGTGCATCACTCGTCAACCTTGCCCTTGCTATGGGGGACAAAGACGATCGATGGGTGAGTGAGCTCCGGATCTGCCATGTGCTTGACCTGCTTCACCACCGTATCATTTGGACCACGTGCCTTCGTCTCGTAGGTTCCTGCCAACAGCTGATCGATAGGACCGACGTCGAGGACCCGCATCATGCACGCCATCACGCAGTAGGGCCGCCGTCCGGCATCCATCTCGTCAACGCACATGTTGCACTTCTTGACGACATTCTCTTCGGGGTCATATTGGGGGGCGCCATAGGGGCAGGCAGCTTCGCAGCGCCGACAGCCAATGCAGAGCGTGGTATCGATGTCGACGATCCCGTCTTTTTGGCGTTTGTAGATGGCGCCGGTCGGGCAGGTCGGCAGGCAGGCAGGTTCTGCGCAGTGGTTACACGACATGTTGACCTTGTACGCGAAGACGTCGGGATAGGTGCCGCCCTCTATGTACTGCACGCGGCGGAAGCGTGGACCGGGGGCCAGCCCGTTCTTGTCCTTGCAGGCAATCTCGCAGGCCCGACAGCCAATGCAGTCCACATTGTTGTGGATAAAGCCCCATTGTACGTCTGCCACGACGGGCGTGTAGCCCTCCGCCTTCACCTTTGCGGCTGCTTCGCGGATCTTCTGCTTGTCGAGGGTCTGAGCCATGGTGTGTCCTCTCCGCTATCTCTACTGGTCACGTCGGAAAATATGGCTCCGTGCCGTGGCGAGTTGGTCCCAACCGGGCCGATGCACAAGATCGGTCTTGCGGATGCTGACGAGCACGGTGTTATAGGCAAATGCGCCGGCTGGACTCGGCTCATCGAGAGTGAGAAAGTCCGGGTTACCTGAACGATCGGTGCCGTCTTCTGCGATGTCCATCCAGGCCCCTTCGTGGAGCACAGCCACACCCGGCATGCAGCGCTCGGTCACGAAGGCCGGGACGATAACCGATCCCCTGTCGTTGGAGACCTCGACCGTGTCACCCGTGATGATCCCGAGGCGCCGGGCATCGGCGGCGTTGAGCGTGACCTCCTGCGAGAATGTCTCCCGGAGCCATCCGATGTTGTTGAAGATCGAGTGGGTGCGCCAGCGCGGATGAGGAGAGATGAGGTGGAATTCGTGTTTGGCCGCCTTGGGGCTGTTGAGGGATTCCCAGGGCTCGATCCATTTTGGAATATAGGGAATCTCCGTGCCGTAGCGGGTGCGCGTCCAGTCGGTGATCTGCGCAAGTTCGCCCGACAGGATCTCGATACGGCCCGAGGGGGTTTCGAACGGCTTGCCGTCACGGATCTGCTCCCGGAAGGCGACATGCGGTTCAGGCAGAATGAACTTGAATATGCCCCGCCGCTTGAATTCCTCCCAGCTGATGCCGGGGTTCTGGTTTGGAATGACGCGACCGTTCCACCACTCTGACAGATAGGCCTCATCAACCGCTTCGTTGTCTGCAAAGTAACTGCGGGAGGCCTTGGGGTTGTAGGCGGGTCCGAAGCCCAGCCGGTAGGCAAGTTCGGTGAAGACCTGAAAATCAGTCTTTGACTCGCCCAGCGGCTGAATTACCCTGGGGCGGTGGATGTAGTAGTGACCCTTGTACCAAGGAAGGGCCACGTCGTGGCGCTCGAAGTGTGTGGCGATGGGAAGCAGATAGTCCGCCCATATGCCGGTCGGCGTGATCGTCGAGTCCATGCAAACAAGGAGGCTCTCACCCTCGCCGTAGGAGTCGAGCTTTCGGATCGCCTCGATTTCCTTGTTGATGTTGGTGAGCTGGTTCAGCCAGTCCGAGCCTTGCCAGAAGATACCGCGGATGTTTGGGATGACTCCATCCATCGCGTCGTCTCGCGGCCACAGGCCGAGCTCCTCGCGGCTGACGTTCGGATAGTTCAGAACGCAGTGGGCCCAGCGGTCAGACTTGATCGAGGCATACCAGATGTTCGCGAACTGATCGTAGGGATATGCCACGGCTTCGGGGTGCCAGCCCTTGCCAATGCCCTCTGAACAGCCGCCGAGCACGCCGATGTTGCCGGTCATGGCCTGCAGTGCGGCTGCCATGCGGTTGTATTGTTCACCATATGCGTTGCGCCCCGGTGCCCAGGATGCCTTCAGTGCCGCTGGCTTGGTACCTGCATACATGTCAGCAAGTTTCCTGATGTCCGCCGCTCTGACGCCACAGATGGCTTCCGCCCACTCCGGGCTCTTCGGCGTTCCGTCATAAGTACCGAGGATATAGTCCTTGAAGTTCTCTTTGCCCTGCGCCCACTGGGGCATTGTGCCGGCGTCCATGCCCTGCGTGAACCGGTCGATGAAGGCCTGGTCCTGCAGGTTGTTCGTGAAGATGTGATGTGCCATTGCGGCCAGCATCGCCGCGTCGGTGTTGGGTTTGATGGGAATCCACCAGGCATCATAGGCAGCGCAGCTGTCGGTATACTGAGGGTCGACCACGACGAACTTGCAGCCGCGCTGCTTGGCGAGGCGCATGTAATAGAAGGTGTTTCCGCCGTGGAAGGTATAGGCGGGGTTCCAGCCCCACATGATGATCAGCTTCGAATGGGCGAAGGCGTCATCCTCGTTTCCATCCTGAATGGTGCCGAACGTGATGCGCGATGAGAACTTGGTCCCTTCGTAAGATGGGACCGACCATGAACTCGTACGGCAGCCGAATGTCCCGAGGAATCGCGCGAGTAGGCCCTCGATCTGATCTGACTTGTGAAGGACGCCATAGGAGGCGCCGGCATATGACTGATCGAGCAGCGCTGTCGGACCATAGGTATTCTTGAGGTAGACCATGCGGTCGGCGATTTCCGAAAGGGCCTGATCCCAGGTAACCCTCTTGAACTTTCCTTCACCGCGCTTGCCCACCCGCTTCATCGGATAGAGCAGCCGCTCCGGGGAATAGAGCCTGACGCGATAGGAACGGCCACGCAGGCAGGCACGCAGCTGTGGGAGTTCCTCGGTATCGGTGCCGAACGCATCGCCCTGGTATGTCCCATTGTCGGTCGATAGTCTTACGATCACGTCGCCCTTCTTGTGCGCGACCAGCATGTGGCGTGAACCACAGTTGTGGGCGCAACTGGTCACTACGGTCTCGAGTTGATCGTCCGTCGGGTAGGGTTCATAGGCGAAGGCCTCGGCACGCCTCGCGGTGGCCGCCGGAACAAGGCCCGATGCCAGTGATGCCAGCGAAAGCTTCAGCATCGAACGGCGGGAGGGGTTGATCACACCCTTGAGGAAGTCTTTTGTGGGATGGAGGGTCACGTTCGTCAGGCTCCTCAGTTCGACGGGTTACTGGGCGGGTGCATCGATGGCGTAGCGCGGGTCGGAGACCGTCTTGCGGTTCTTCGCCCATTCGGGAACCGCAGTGTCCATGCCTGGCCAGGGGTGGCGTGGATACGGATAGGAAATGCGGTACCAGGCGCGGCCGCCATGGCAGCCGTAGCAGACGTCTGAACTCGCCTGTGCAAGGTCCTCGATGGTGGCGGCGTTGAGATAGGTCACCCGGTGGCGGCCGGTGCGGATTTGCTGATGGCAGGTGAGGCAGCCATTGGGCGTATCGGCAGACTCGAGGTCCTTGCGCGCCGTGGGCCAGGCACCTGGCAGGCCCATGATGTTGACGGGGTCCGGCATGGCGCCATGGCAACGCAGGCAGGTCTCCGACGGATTCACCATTTTACGGTTGGTGAACGGTTCCTGACCGTTGTTGGAGGTCATGTCAGAGGCGCTGACGGTATTTGTCGGCGACTCGTCGCGGGGATCATTGCCCTGGTGGCAGAAGGTGCATTTGAGGTTCATCACCGCCTGCGCATAGGGGGAAGACATATGACGCTGGTGGAAGGTCATCTGCGGGCCGTCATACGTGGCCAGCGTCTGGTACCAGGCAAGCGACTGCTGCGCGGGAACCCCGGCGGGCGAATTCTCGCGCACCTGCGTGGCAAGAACTTCCTGATGACAGCTAAGGCACTCGCCATTGCTGGCGGAATCGACAAAGGGTTTGTTGTGCAGGGCGTGATAGCGCGCACGCTGATAATCGAGTTTGCTGATGCTTGCCTTTAGAGTCTCGACGGATGAGGCCTCGCGCGCAAGTTCGTCGGCCGTAGGCGGTGGTGGATCAGTATAGGTGACGATAGCACCGTCTATTGGTTGCATTCCGGCTGGTTCAGCGGAGGCTGCCTGCGAGGTGGATGCGGCAGAGTCCGGCGTCATTTGAATCGCATTGGTTTGCATGTTTCCAAACCCCAGTGCGTCTGGCGCGATGGGTGCCGATGATTGCTGCGCGAGATAGGCGATGAGATCCATGCGGTCCTTCGCCTTGGGAAGACCGGTAAATGCCATCTTGGTGCCGGGTATGGTGCCTTTGACATTCCCCAGGTACTGGTCGAGGGATTGCGGTGTCCAGGTGTTCCCGGAATGGCTCGCCATGGCTTCGGAATACTTGTAGCCCCCGGCCGAGGCGACAGGACGGTTCACGACTCCATAAAGACTGGGTCCTATGCCATTCTTTTTGGCTTCGATTGCATGGCAGGATTTACACTTTGCGAAGACTTTCTGACCGGCCTGAGGATCGGGAGTTTCGGTAGCATCAGACTGCATCGCGGTCTGGGCCTTGCTGTTGACAGCAGCTGTTTGCGTGGCAGCCCTGTTTGTCACATCTGGGCTAACAGCAGCTGGGGCTGCCTGCACCATGGCGGAGGTTTCCTGGCTCGCCTCTCTTAAGGGCTTGATCGACAGTGTGCTGACCAGAAACAGTGCATAGCCAAGCATGATGGCTATGACGGCAACGCCCACGCGTTCAGTGACATTAGACATGTCTAGATTCCTTGCTGCAGCAGGAGTCCGGGAGGTGGAGCGGCCCACCTCCCGGTTCAGTGTGCATGTCAGTTGGACGGCGGCGTCCAGTTGCCGCCCATACCTGACATTCCGGACATCCCCCCCATGCCCGACATACCGGACATGCCGCTGATGCTCGGATGTCCAAAGCTCCATTGGGTGCAAACCCAGCCCGGACCGCCCAATGCAAGGCCGCCGGACATACCGGACATTCCGCCCATGCCGGACATTCCGCCCATGCCGGACATTCCGCCCATACCGGACATGCCGCCCATGCCGGACATTCCGCCCATGCCGGACATGCCGCCCATACCGGACATGCCGCCCATGCCGGACATGCCGCCCATGCCGGACATTCCACCCATGCCGGACATTCCACCCATGCCGGACATTCCGCCCATACCGGACATGCCGCCCATGCCGGACATGCCGCCCATTCCGCCCATGCCGGACATTCCGCCCATA
>Ga0209023_10005799_pt1 | contig 13306 bp, 13 predicted proteins | sample LakOneMetagenome_FD_187468 | JGI IMG/M metagenome (GOLD analysis project Ga0209023, IMG submission 187468) | Freshwater and sediment microbial communities from Lake Erie, Canada (SPAdes) (version 2) | ecosystem: Environmental > Aquatic > Freshwater > Lentic | place: Lake Erie, Canada... | reverse complement strand
GGCGCCCGCGGCAGCGCGCTGGTCGCGCGCATCGGTTCGGCCGATCCGGCGAACGGCGGCGATTTCGAACTGCGCCTCGACGCGGTGCCCGGCGATCCGAGCGCGCGGCCCCGGGATTTCGAGTACGCTTATCCGCTCGGCGGAGGCGGCGTGCAGGTCGCGCAGGGTTTCGGCGGCGCCTGGAGCCACAACGACGAGCAGAACCATTACGCGGTCGATTTCGTCGCGCCGATCGGCACGCCGGTGTTCGCCGCGCGCGACGGCACGGTGATGCAGGTCGAAAGCGATTTCGACAAGGCCGGGCTCAACGCCGAAAAATACGGCGGCCGCGCCAACTACGTGCGCATCGTCCACGACGACGGCACGATGGCGCTGTACGCGCACCTGCGCGAGGGCGGCGTGCTGGTGCGCGTCGGCCAGCGCGTGGCCAAGGGCCAGCAGATCGGCCTGTCCGGCAACACCGGCTTCACCAGCGGGCCGCACCTGCATTTCGCGGTGCAGGTCAACCGCGACATGCACCTGGTCTCGATCCCGTTCCGGATGTTCGGCCCGCAGGGCATCCTGCGCTTCACCGACGTGTCCGCCGGGCGCTGACCGCGCCGGTATAATCCGCGGTCTTCCCCTCGAACCGATGCCGCGCCCCGCGCGGGCCGCGCCATGTCCGAAGTCGAATACGAAGCCGCGCGCCGCCGCACCTTCGCCATCATTTCCCACCCCGACGCCGGCAAGACCACGCTGACCGAGAAGCTGCTGCTGTTCGGCGGCGCGATCCAGATGGCCGGCTCGGTCAAGGGGCGCAAGGCCGCGCGCCATGCGACCTCGGACTGGATGGCGCTGGAGAAGGAACGCGGCATCTCGGTGACGAGTTCGGTGATGCAGTTCCCGTACGAGGGCCGCATCGTCAACCTGCTCGACACGCCCGGCCACGCCGACTTCGGCGAGGACACCTACCGCGTGCTCACCGCGGTCGATTCCGCGCTGATGGTGATCGACGTCGCCAAGGGCGTGGAGGAACGCACGATCAAGCTGATGGAGGTGTGCCGCATGCGCGACACGCCGATCATGACCTTCGTCAACAAGCTCGACCGCGAGGGCAAGGACCCGATCGACCTGCTGGACGAGATCGAATCCGTGCTCGGCATCCAGTGCGCGCCGGTGACCTGGCCGATCGGCATGGGCCAGCGCCTCAAGGGCGTCGTCCACCTCGTCACCGGCGAAGTGCACCTGTACGAACCGGGCCGCAACTTCACCCGCCAGGATTCGACCATCTTCCCGTCGCTGGACGCACCCGGCGTCGAGGAACGCATCGGCGCCGACATGCTGGCCGAACTGCGCGACCAGCTCGAGCTGGTGCAGGGCGCCTCGCATCCGTTCGACCGCGAAGCCTACCTCGCAGGCCGGCAATCGCCGGTGTTCTTCGGTTCGGGCGTCAACAACTTCGGCGTGCAGCCGTTGCTCGACTTCTTCGTCGAACACGCGCCGTCGCCGCGCGCGCGCACCACGACCACCCGCGAGGTCGATGCCGCCGAGGACAAGCTGACCGGTTTCGTGTTCAAGATCCAGGCGAACATGGATCCGATGCACCGCGACCGCGTCGCCTTCATGCGCGTGTGCAGCGGCAAGTTCAGCGCCGGCATGAAGGCCTTCCACCCGCGCACCGGCAAGGAGCTCAAGCTCGCCAACGCGCTGACCTTCATGGCTTCGGACCGCGAGATCGCCGAAAGCGCCTTCCCCGGCGATGTCATCGGCATCCACAACCACGGCACGATCTCGATCGGCGACACCTTCAGCGAAGGCGAGAATATCGCCTTCACCGGCATCCCGAACTTCGCGCCGGAACTGTTCCGCCGTGCGCGCCTGCGCGACCCGCTCAAGCTCAAGCAGTTGCAGAAGGGGCTCGCGCAGTTGTCGGAGGAAGGCGCGACCCAGTTCTTCCGCCCGCTGATGTCGAACGACCTGATCCTGGGCGCGGTCGGCGTGCTGCAATTCGACGTGGTCGCCTACCGGCTGAAGGACGAATATGGCGTGGAGGCCGCGTTCGAACCGGTGCAGATCGCGACCGCGCGCTGGATCAAGTGCGACGACGCGAAGAAGCTGGAGGAGTTCCGCGAGAAGAACGCGCTGCACCTCGCGCTCGACGCCGCCGGCGAATTGGTCTACCTCGCGCCGACGCGGGTCAACCTGCAGCTCGCCGAGGAACGCGCGCCGGCGGTGCGCTTCCTGGCCACGCGAGAACACGCGCACGCCGTCGATTTGTAGGAACTCGGTATCGGCGCGGATTCGGCGATAAAACTTCCTTGACCGCCCCGACAAACGGCGTGCACGATAAGACTTGCCGCCCCGGTTGCGGGGTATCCGTGGTTAGGCGCGCATGAGACAGCTCGGCGCAGTGTTACTCGCTCTGATCTTGGCCGGATGCGTCAGTCCAGAGCGCATGGCGAGGAAGCCCTATCTGGGCGGAGACATTCCAACTCACAGTGACGCCTATTGGCACACAGGGATATCCCAGAAGAGCTTGGGCAACGGCCAGTACGAGCTCTTTTTGGTGGCCCTTTGGGGAATTCAGCCCTCCGAGAGCGAGGCGATCCTTAACCGTCATGCCGCCAAGTTGTGCGGCGCCCAAGATTATTCAATCAGCTTCAACAAGTCCGAATTCTTCGGGCACATGGGGGCAGACATGCCGGGACAACAATGGCTGGCCGTAGCCAACTCTGCGCTACTCCAGTGCGCCACGGCCGCACCCGACAATTCATTCGAACCGAAGCCGCTTCGTGATGCAGTTTGATTTCGACATTCAGCACAACCGGAGGTTGGAGATGCGATTTGCGAGGATGGCTACATTACTTATGCTGATGCCTATCACCTTCGTAAGTCAGGCAGCTCAACCTGATGAAAAAGTTTCATGTGCGTCCGCTGTTGCGGGATGCCAGAAAATCGGCGGCGCATGTGTGATGTTGAGGTTTACACAGAACAATTCATGTGACGCGCATTGCCAGCGGGCGGTAAAGAAAAAAATCAGAAGGGCCGGGGTTTCAGTCTTGCACGAAGCTAAGCGCGCAACGTCAGATCCGGGTGGATGTGTCGATTATCGAGAAGATATCGGTGGAACTGCTGAAGGTGCGCAATGCTTAGCGCTGCTAACAGGCTACAAGTTCCATCATGGGGACTGCAAAACCGATGGCTGGCCGTATTCCGTGATCGCGCCCTGATTGCGACTTACACTTCGTTCAAGCCGAAGCCGCTTCGTGGCGCGGCTGTGTCAGACTTTAGGCGCCACGTAACGTTCCCACTCCTCGTCCACAACGCTTGAGAGGTGACAACCGATGAGCTCACGCCGCGAATCTTTCCGGGTCGCCTTCGTTCTCGCCGCCTTTGGTCTCCTGAGCCTTTGCAGCATGCTCGCCCGCCCGACCCTCGCCAGCATTCGGGCGGTGGATTTCGTGCATCTCATCGGCACAGGCATGTGCCTTGGCGCCGCCCTCGTGGCATTTGCCTGGGCACGTTCGAAGTAGTCAGAGGCGCGGCTGTGTCAGGCGTTAGGCGCCGACACGCGCATCAACCCACCCAATCGGGATCGGGTTGATCGGCGTCGTAATACTCGAAGATCAGGTGGATGCGGTCGCTGTCGCCGTCGTTGTTCACCGCATGGATCCCGAGGTTGTTGACTTCCACCGCCTCGCCTTCGGGAAAATGGTGCACGCTTCCGCCTGAGAGGAATGCGACCTTCGGATTGGTCAGGATCGGGACGTGGATCTTGTGCGGCCACTGCGCCGCCGGGTTGGAGTCGGTGTGCGGATGGATGATCCCGCCCGGCGCCATCCGCGCGAACATCACCCGCGGATACACACCACGCGCGTATCCGTATGGCCGCGTGGCGCGCTCCATCACCGGCATCAGGCGCTCGCGCCATTCCGCCCACGCGGGCCGGTCGTGCGATTTCCGCCAATCCGTCGCGCTGTCGACGAAGCGGAACACGATGTGGCGGGTGCGGTCCAGCGCCTCGTACCTGTTCGGCTTCGACGCGTTCTCCGCATTCCACACCGATTCCGGGATCGCGAGCACGGCATCGCGGAGGCCCGAGATATCGACGGCGCCGAGGTGGCGGACGGTAGTGGTCTTGCGCGGATTTGGATGCATGGTCAGAAACCGTAGCCGAAAAGTTGCAGGTCGCGCGCGTACAGCTGCGAAACGCCATCGACCAGGGGCTGGTCGTAGTACTGGCGGTAATCGCCCCGACGCGAGCCGTTGACCTTGTCCAGGGCGCGGCCCGGGATACCGAGTTTCGCGCAGAGCTCGTCGTAGGACTGCTGCATGGTCTCGACCCGGCCGATGAAGTCGGTCGCCAGTTCGCCGCGCTCGTCCACGAGCAGTGTGTATTGCGGCTGGAAATGCACGTGGTTCAGCGGCCGCAATTCGAACAGGATGCGATGCATCGTTCCGCGCGGGTCGCGATCGAAGTCGCCGCCCTGCCGGGTCATGAACGAGCAATACGAGACGAAGCGGTCGAACGGATTGCGCACGAACGCGAACTTCAGGTAATCGCGCATCGCGTCCGGGCCGAGGTAGGGCGCGACCTGGCGCAGGCTGAAATGCCCGTGCCCCAGCGCGGCGAGTTCCGGCCACGGGAATTTCCTGTTGGCGAACAGCCCGACCTGCTCGATGTCGTCCGGCCCCATGTGCTCGCGCAGGGCCTGGCGCACGGCGTGGGTGCCGGTCTTGGGGATCGGCACGAAGACGAAGCGATGCGCGTGGGAAACGATCATGGGGGGCGAAAGCGGTTTCGCCCATGATAAGGCAGGCGCTCCGGCGCATGGAGCAATTGCTCGGTGCGGGGCGCGCATGGTGGCACGATGCATGCCATCGCCGACATCGACCCGAACGAGCGCGCCAACACGATCACCGCCTGGTGCGGCTTCGCGCTGGCCCTCGCCGGTGCGTGCTGGATGCTGCCGCTGGCGATCCTGCACGGCAACGCCTGGCAATGGGCATCGGCGCTGGCGTTCTCGTTCGCATTGGTGCTCATGCACCTCGCATCCAGCCTCTACCACGGCGCGAAACGGCCGGAGCGCAAGGCCAGGCTCAAGGTACTGGACCATTGCGCGATCTACCTGTTGATCGCGGGAACCTATACGCCGTTCACCCTGGTCGCCTTGCGCGGCAAGCCGGGCTGGATCCTGTTCGCGGCGGTGTGGGCGCTTGCCGCCATCGGCGTGGTGTTCAAGCTGTTCAGCACCGGCCGGTTCCGCTTGTTCTCCACCCTGGTCTACGTGGCGATGGGCTGGCTGGTGCTGTTCGCGATCAAGCCGGTCTGGGCCGCGCTCGATGCATGGACCCTGGGCTGGCTGTTCGCGGGCGGCGTGGCGTACACGCTCGGCACGCTGTTCTACCTCCGCCGGTCGTGGCCGTATTCGCACTCGGTGTGGCACCTGTTCGTGATCGCCGGCGGCGCCTGCCATTTCATCGCGATCTGCGCGCAGGTGCTGCCGCGGGCTTGACGCGCTAGAGTGCGACGGAACCCGCTTTCGCATACCTTGCCATGCGTCGACACGTTTTCCTGATCGCATCCGTCTTCGCCCTCGCGTCGTGCAATCGCGCACCGACGACTCCGGAACCTTTGCCGGAAACCGCGCCCGCCGCGGAATCGCAGGCGCCGGCGAACACGACCATTGCGGCTCCCGCTGCGGTCGTGTCGCCGCAAGCATCGACCGCGCCGGTGCAGCCCGCACCGATGCCGGAAGGCAGCTTCGCGTCCTACCAGTGCGACGACGGCGTGCAGGTCGACGTGCATTTCAACGGCATTGCCGCGACCGTGGCATGGCCGGACGGCCGCAGCGCGCAGTTGTCGCAGTCCGCGACCGTAGCGGAAGGACAGCCGCAGGTGTATTCGGACCGGAAGATAAGGGTCGAACGCGCCGCGGATGGCCTGCACCTGCGCGACGGCGACGCCGCCGAAACCCTGTGCACGGAAACCGAAGCCAGCGCGTGAGCGCTTGCAATTCACCCGAATCGGGTTACCTCCGCGACTCAACCTAGCTCAGGCGTAAGCGTGTCATGTATTTCAAAAATACTCGTTGCTTCGCATCGACAACGCTCATGTTTTTCGTCGTACTCGCATCTGGTTGCATTCCAGCCAGATCGACCAAGCCTTTCAACATCGTGGGCACATGGGCAGGCACAATCGAATGGTCATCAAACAAAGTCCTGGAGGATCGCGATGGCCTTACTCGCGGCAAGTACGACATAGTCTTCATGTCTTGCGGAAAGAACGGCAAGGTTGTTGCAAAAGAACCATCAAACAACACGTCTAGCGTTTTATTCTTGCCGCGCTTGTATCAAAGCCACGGAAATTATGTTTTTTATTCCGTTGAAAGATCCCCCGAGAAAGATCCCGACTGGGTTGAGAGTCAAGTTTGGAGCTTTGCCCTAGAAAGCACCGACACGGCATTGGTCTACTGGAGCCGCGTAGTAAGCAATCCAAAACTTAAAGTCAGTGACCACTTTCGTACGTTTAGTCAAGGCGGCACAGCCAAATTGAGCAGGATTTCGAGTGGTTGCACGCAACAGCCAACTCCCCAACCCGGCGAACCGCATTCCACCGATGTTGAATTCTGGCGTTAGACGGGACCACTGCATGATCGCGGGCTGAACCGTTCCCGGCAACTTCACCCGCGCTTGATGCTTGCGCGGGGAAGGTGGCCGCATCCGTCCCGAAGCGTTGCGCACCACTCGCGCGCGCGATGCGTGCATGAACCACCAAAACGAAGGCAAAACCATTCCCGCATTCGCCACGCTGCAGCGCCATCCCTGGATGAGCACGGCCAGCGTCGTGGCAATCGCGATCGCGTTGCTGGTCCTGTTCTGGGACTGGAACTGGTTCCGCAAGCCCATCTGCCACTTCGTGCAGGGGAAGACCGAACGGGCATGCCAAATCGCCGGCGACCTCGATGTGCACCTCGGGCGCGTGACGCGCGTGAGCGCGTATGCGGTGCGTTTCGGCAACGCATCCTGGTCGAAGCGCGGCGACATGGCGAGGGCGGAACGCGTCGTGTTCGATTTCGAACTGTGGCCAGCGCTGCTACATCGCGACTTCCGCATCGCGCAGTTGCGCATGAGCCGGCCCGACGTCTTGCTGGAAACCGGGCCGGACGGCAAGGGCAACTGGGTATTCGGCGACGAAACCGCGAACACGCAGGCGCAATTCCGCAACCTCTGGATCGACGGCGGGCGGCTGCGCTTCTTCGATCCGCCGAACAAGACCGACATCGACATCGAAGTCGCCAGCGAGGCCGCGACGAAACCCGGGGAAGGAGCGCCCATCCTCGCGAAAGGCAGCGGCCGCTGGCGCGGCAATCCGTTCACGCTGCAAGGCCGCGGCGAATCGCCGCTGCAACTGCGCAATACCGAACGACCGTATCGCATCGATGCGACCGCGACCGCGGGAAACACGCATGCGCACGCGGTCGGCACCCTGCTCGATCCGCTGCGCTTCCGCGATTTCGACCTGCGGCTCGCGCTGCAAGGGCAGAACCTCGAGGACCTGTATCCGCTGCTCGGCATCGCCATTCCGCCGACCCCGCCATACCGGCTCGACGGCCGCCTGACGCGCACGATCAACAGTCCGGCCAGCAGCACCTGGAAATACGACGGATTCTCCGGCATGGTCGGCGACAGCGACCTCGCGGGCTACGCGCACGTCACCACCGGCGGCAAGCGCCCTTACCTTCGTGCCGACCTGCATTCGAAACGACTCGATTTCGACGATCTCGCCGGCTTCGTCGGCGCGGCGCCGAAGGCGGGTGGCGGCGAATCGACCAACCCGCAACTCGCGGCACAGGCCGCGAAACAGGCCGCGAGTCCACGCCTGCTGCCCGATACGCCCTACCGGCTGGACAAACTGCGCGCGATGGATGCCGATGTGCGCCTGCGCGCGGGCCGGATCAACACGCAAGAAATTCCGCTCGACGACATGGACGCGCACCTGCTGCTCGAGGATGGATTGCTGCGGCTCGATCCGCTGGACTTCGGCGTCGCCGACGGCGACATCCGTTCCAACATCCGCATGGACGCCCGGGAAAGCACGATCCGCACCCGCGCCGACATCGACGCGCGCGGGCTCGACCTGGCCAAGCTCCTGCCCAAGGTGCAACTGGGCAAGACCGCGATCGGCAAGGTCGGCGGAAACATCGCCATCACCGGCACCGGCAATTCCATCGCGCGCATCCTCGGCGGCGCCGACGGCGATGCGCGGATGGAGATGGGCGAAGGCCGCATCAGCAAACTGCTGATGGAATACGCCGGACTCGATCTCGCCGGCGTGCTGCGGATCAAGCTCACCCACGACAGGCAGATCCCGATCCGCTGCATGGCCGCGGATTTCGCGGTGAAGAATGGCGTGATGGACTCGCGCAACCTCACCTTCGATTCGGCCGAAACGCGACTTGAAGGCAGCGGCACCATCGACCTGCGCGATGAAACCCTGGACCTGACCGTGCGTCCACGCACGAAGGGCTTCAGTCCCTTGTCGCTGCGTTCGCCGCTGTACGTGCGCGGCAGCTTCAAACAGCCGCAGTTCAAGCCGGACTATGCGCGCATGGGCCTGCGCGCCGGGGCCGCGGCGGCGCTGGCCACCGTCGCGGCGCCCGCGGCGGCACTACTCGCCACGAGCGATCTTGGGCAGGGCAAGAACGCGCCCTGCTCGCCAACGCCCGCGAAGTGACGGTCAGGACGCGATGTAGCGCTGCAAATGCTCAAGCTGCTGCTGCTGCTCTTCCATCGTCGCCTTGACCAGGTCGCCGATCGAGACCAGCCCGACCAATTGACCGCGTTCCAGTACCGGCAGGTGGCGGATGCGGCCGTCGGTGACGACCTGCATGCAGTGTTCGACACTGTCGTCCGGGGCCACGGTCCGCAGGTCCGCGGTCATGATGTCGCGTACCGGCGTGTCGGCGGAGCTGCGCCCGAGCAGCGCGATCTTCCGCGCGTAATCGCGTTCGGACAGGATCCCGGCGAGGCGACCGCCCTCCAGCACCAGCACCGCGCCGATGCCCTTGTCCGCCATCAGGCGCAGCGCCTCGATGACCGGTGCATCGGGCGTGATCGAATGGACTTCAGCCGGTTTCGACGCGAGCAATTGGCGGACGTTGCGCATGCTGGCCTCCCGCGGCGGTCGATGATGCCGAGGATACTCCCGTCGCCGGGAGCCAGGCATCCACCAGGTACAGGGGCCGCTGCTTGGCCTCCTCGTACAGGCGACCGAGGTACTCGCCGATCAGGCCGAGCGCCACCAGCTGCACGCCTCCGAGGAACAGGATCGCCACCATCATCGTCGGCCAGCCGGCCACCGGGTCGCCCCACAGCAATTTCTTCGCCACGATCCACACCGCATACACGAACGCGAACAGCGCGCTCAGCACGCCGAGGTAGGTGGCAACGCGCAGCGGTGCAGTGGAGAAGCTGGTGATGCCATCGAGCGCGAAGTTCCACAACTTCCAGAAACCGAACTTGCTGCGACCGGCCAGGCGCGGCTCGCGCTGGTAGGGAATGGCGACCTGGTTGAAGCCGACCCAGCCGAACAGGCCCTTCATGAAACGATGGCGTTCGCGCAGTTCGCGCAGCGCGCTCAGCGCACGCGGCGAAAGCAGGCGGAAATCGCCGGTATCCGCGGGCACCGGGGTCTTCGACAGCCGCCCGATTACCCGGTAGAACGCGTGCGCGGTGGCGCGCTTGAGCCAGCCTTCGCCCTCGCGCGCGCTGCGGGTGCCATGCACGTCGTCGAAACCTTCGCGCCATTTCGCGACGAACTGCGGGATCAGTTCCGGCGGATCCTGGCCGTCGGCGTCGAGGATCAGCGCCGCACCTTCCACGACCCGGTCGAGACCCGCGGTCAGCGCCAGCTCCTTGCCGAAATTGCGCGACAGCCGCAGCAACGAGACGCGCGGATCCTGCCGCGCGATCTCCTGCATCATGGCCCAGGTGCCATCGCGGCTACCATCGTCGACGTAGAGCACGCAGCCTTCCACGTCCTGGTCGCGTTGCAACGCATCCAGCACCGCGGCGATGCGCGGCTGCAGCAGCGGCAATGCCTCCGCCTCGTTGAAGGCGGCGACGACGACGGTCAGCATCGGGCGAAGGTCATCCTGCATGCGGCGATGGTAGCGCGGGCGCGATGGCGCGCCTCAATCCAGCGATTCGAGGTAGGCGTTGCCGCCGATCTGGCGCATTTGCCGCTGGATCGACGCCGCGCGGCGCGAGACGTACGGCCCTGGCCGGGCGACGCTGTACAGCCTCGGGTTCGGCAGGACCGCGGCCAAGCGGGCGGATTCGGCCGGCGACAGCCGCGACGCGTCCTCGCCCCAGTAACTGCGCGCAGCCGCCTGCGCACCGTAGATGCCGTCGCCGAACTCGGCGAAGTTCGCGTACATCTCGAGGATGCGTTGCTTCGGCCACAAGGCTTCCATCAGCACCGTGTACCAGGCCTCGAGTCCCTTGCGTAGCCAGCGCGTGGGGCCCGCGCCGCGCCACAGGAACAGGTTCTTCGCGACCTGCTGGCTGATCGTGCTGGCGCCGCGCAGGCGCCGCACCGGGCGGCCGCGCTTTTCCGCGCGTTCGACCATGCGCGCGTTGTGCGCCTGCGCCTTCTCGATCGCGGCGAAATCGAAGCCGTGGTGGCGCGCGAAGTTCTGGTCCTCGGCCGCGACCAGCGCCAGCGGCAGGTTCGGCGACATCCGCGACAGGTCGCGCCAGTCGTGGGCGATGCGGAACGACCAGTCGCCCTGCGCGAACGCCTGCAACTGGCGGATCGCCATGAAGCTCGAGAACGGCGGAGCCACGAAGCGCAGCAGCAATACCTGGGAAACCGTCACCAGCACGAACAGCAGCGGCAGCTTCCACAGCCAATGCAACAGGCGCCGACGGCGCGTGATGCCCGTTCCGGTTGCGGTATTCAACGCCTTCGCTTGTGCATCCACGTCGCCGGCCCCATTTCGGCGGTTCCCGCCTTCCTAGACAGCACGCATTATCCCGATGCCGAGCGCCGACACGAATCCCGCCATGCCCGAAACCGTGAATCCTTCCGCTCCCGACCAGCTCGGACGCTTCCTCCTCCCCGACGCCGGCGTGCGCGGCGTGCACGTGCGGCTGGACGATGCCTGGCGCGAAATCCGTTCGCGCGCCGAATACCCGCCGGCGGCAGCTGAATTGCTGGGCGAAGCAGCGGCGGCGGCCGCGCTGTTCACCGGCCACGCCAAGGTCGACGGGCGCCTGTCGGTGCAACTGCGCGGCGAAGGCGCGCTGCGCACGCTGTTCGCCGAATGCACCGCCGCAGGCACCTTGCGTGGCATCGCCCAACTCGGCGAAGGCGAAGTTTCGCGCAACCTGCACGACGCGGCCCGGGACGGCGTGCTCGCGATCACCATCGAAAACGCCGGCACGGGCGGTCGCGAGCCGATGCGCTACCAGGGCCTCGTGGCCCTGTCGGCGGAAACCCTGGCCGGCGCCTTCGAAGACTATTTCCGCCAGTCCGAACAGCTCCCGACCCGGCTGCTGCTGGCCGCCGACGAAAGGCAAGCCGCTGGACTGATGCTGCAAAAGCTGCCAGGCGACGGCGGCGATGAGGATGGCTGGAACCGGGTGTCCCTGCTGTTCGACACGCTCGGGCCCGAGGAACTCCTCGCCCAGCCCGCGGACGTGCTGGTGCACCGGCTCTTCCATCAGGATGCCCCGCAATGGCTCGACCGGAAGCCGCTGCGGTTCGCCTGTTCCTGCTCGCGCGAACGGGTGGCCGCGATGCTCGTCTCGCTCGGCCGGGAAGAGGTCGACGCCGCGGTCGAGGCTGGCGACGGGGCGGCCGACGTACGCTGCGAGTTCTGCGGCCAGACCTACCGCTTCGAGGCAGCCGAGGCGGATGCCCTGTTCGCCGCCCCGCAGGCAACTACCGAGGCACCGGCAACCCTGCAGTGATGGGATTCCAGCGCGCCCGGACTAGTTGTTAAGGAAACATAAATCGACTAAGCTCGGGGCGCCTGAATTCGAGGAACTTGCCGGCAATCGCCCGGTCTCATCGACACCATGTCCCTTCGCCTATCCCTGTCGCTTGCCCTGCTTCTCGCCCTCGGCGGGATCGGCAGCGCGCGCGCGCAATCCGCGCCGGGCGGGGACAAGGCCGTGCTTCCGATCTGGAACAACGCCAGCGGCAAGGTCGAAGCCGTGCTCGTGCTGGAGCCGACGACCGCAGCCGAAGCAGGCGGTCGTTTCCGGTTCGGCAACACCTCGCTCGATGCCACCTTCGGCCTCGATGCGGGCGACTCGCTCGCCCTGCTCTGCGACCGCAAGACCGGCATCGCCAGCGCGATCGGCAACCTCGCCAACAATTGCCTGCTGGCCTCGCTGGATGCGGATGGGAATTCGCGCCGCAACGCCGCGACTGCCGCGTTTTCCCGCGGCGGGACGCGCTTCGGCGTCGGCATCGGCGATGGTCGCGACACCCTGCCTGCCTGGTTGACCCCGGGCGCCGGTCCCACCAAGGTCGACATCAACGATCTCACCGTATTCGCGCGCAAATCGTTGCCGCGCGAAGGCTACGTCTCCATCGCCGGAACCGTGGCCAAGGCCCGGTTGGTGCCCTATCTCGATGCCCAGGCCAGCGGCCTGCTTCCGGATCAATTCACCACGCGTTCCCTCAGTCTCGCCGGCGGAATCGGCGCCTTCAGTGCCAATATCGTCGGACACGTGACCGACACCCCGGGACAAACTAAGTGGGAGGGTCTGGGGATCGGCCTGACTTGGCGTACCCCTTGGAGCGGGCAGCTCTCCGTAGGCGCCGACAACGTCGTCACCCGGGGCAAGAACCCCTTCTCCCTCGGCACCGACAGCGATGGGCAGGCGGACGATGGCGCCGTCCCCTACATCCGCTACGAGCAGGACTTGTGACCTGAGTCGCACAAGCAAGTGCTTGTCCTGAAAGGGTTTCTTGCGCCGTTTAACGGCACTTTAATTTCTCTCCGAAGCCGGCTACTATCGGCCCCGGCCTGACCGCATTTGGCGTCTTTCTTGACCCTGTCGGTGAGGTTCCCATGGGAAATACCAAGACTCACCTGGAGAGAGAGATGACCTTGAAGACCACCAAGCTCCGCGATGCGATTTCCCTCGCACTCGCCGTGGGCGTTACTACCCTCGCGGGTACCGGCGTTGCATTCGCGCAGGACGCGGCTGCGACCCCGGGCACCGATGCCGACCAGGCCAAGACCCTGGACCGCATCGAAGTGACCGGTTCGCGCATCCGTCGCGTCGACGCGGAGAATGCCAGCCC